>Ga0207702_10006370_pt1 | contig 10188 bp, 7 predicted proteins | sample KBSCornC62_FD_184302 | JGI IMG/M metagenome (GOLD analysis project Ga0207702, IMG submission 184302) | Corn rhizosphere microbial communities from Kellogg Biological Station, Michigan, USA - KBS Corn C6-2 (SPAdes) (version 2) | ecosystem: Host-associated > Plants > Roots > Rhizosphere > Soil ...
GGTGCATGGCTTCCCCGTCGAATTGCGACAGATATTTTTAAACCTGATCATCAATGCCATTCAGGCCATGCCCAGCGGCGGCAAACTTTGCATCACGGTCCGTGACGTATATGACTGGACCATGCGGAGGCGCGGAATCGCAGTCTCCATCGTCGATACTGGAGTAGGAATCAAGGCTCAAGACTCGCGAAGACTTTTTGAGCCATTCTTCAGCACTAAATCGACCAAGGGGACCGGTCTCGGGCTCTGGATCAGCAAAGGCATCATTCAGAAGTACGACGGCCGAATTTCTTTCCGGAGTCTTCGCGACGGGAACGGATGCACCACCTGCTTCCGCGTGTTCTTGCCTACCAGCAGCAGCTTTAATCTGGTAGGCACGTCGGCTGGCGAAATGGCGTCCGGTCCAATCGAAATTAGCCAGAACGGCCATGGCGCCGCAATGACGCACGCCTGACAATTCGCTCGCACGTCGAGTTTCTTTCACCCGGCACTCCCAGGGAAAAGCTGTTGTCCGCCGTTCCTTGGAACACAATACCTTTTTCCCGGCCTCGGTGGTGTTCGTCCGCACACCAATCCGACACAGCCGCTCTCGACCTCGTATACTTTGCAACAGCAGAATATGGCGGTTGCTCAGTTCCCTTCTCGAATCCAGGTGATCGACTCCCACACTGCGGGCGAGCCGACGCGCTGCGTCATTTCCGGTGGACCCGACCTCGGTTCCGGACCGCTGGCCGAGCGCGTTGAGCGATTCCGACAGCACCATGACATCTATCGCCGCGCAATCCTTTGCGAACCGCGTGGATCTGACGTGCTTGTGGGCGCATTGCTGCTGGAGGCTTCCGATCCTGTGAGTGCAGCAGGAGTGATCTTCTTCAACAACGCCGGCTATCTTGGGATGTGCGGCCACGGGATGATCGGGGTTGGTGTGACGCTGGCCCACCTCAAGCGCATTCAGCCCGGCGAACATCTGATTGAAACACCCGTCGGGATCGTGAACATCAACTTGCTCTCAGGCGAGCAGGTGACGATTCGAAACATTCCTGCTTACCGGCATCTGTCCGGTATTACGGTCGATGTCCCCGGTTATGGCGTTGTGACGGGCGATGTGGCCTGGGGTGGAAACTGGTTCTTCCTCGTCCGCCGGCACTCGTACGAGCTTGCTCGCAAGCTCAGCGTTCACGATGTCGAGTCGCTTACCGCCTTTACGTGGGAGGTTCGTCGAGCGCTGAGCCGAGCAGGCATTACCGGAGCGAACCAAGCCGAGATCGATCACGTGGAGCTATTCGGAGATGCGGATGATGCAGCGAACGACAGCCGCAATTTTGTGCTCTGTCCTGGGAAGGCCTACGATCGATCGCCGTGCGGCACTGGAACCAGCGCGAAAATGGCGTGCCTCGCCGCAGACGGTGTTCTGAAGCCAAAACAGACGTGGCGACAGGAAGGAATTCTCGGGACAGTCTTCGAAGGTAGTTTCGACTTGGAACAGAACGTAGCTGGGAAAAATACAGCGCACGGACCGTGTATACGCCCCACGATCACCGGCTCCGCCTACGTAACTGCCGATACCACGCTCCTGTTTGATCCTGCCGATCCATTCCGGCTTGGAGTTCCGGAATGACCCCTTCTTCATCGCGCAACTACGACGTAGTGGTTGCGGGCGGCGGCATCGTCGGTGCCGCATGTGCGCTTGCCTGCGCCCAGGCAGGACTGAAAGTCGCACTCGTCGAGCGTGACATTTTCGGCGGCGGTGCCACAGCCGCGGGCATGGGGCACATCGTCGTGATGGACGACTCCGAAGCGCAGTTCGCTCTCACCCGGCGTTCGCAGCAGTTGTGGCACCTGCTCGCAAAGACACTTCCTCTCGCGGCCGAATTCGAAACAACAGGAACCATCTGGGTCGCAGCCGACGAGGAGGAGTTTGCTGAAGCCGAACGCAAACATGAATACCTCCAGCAACGTTCAGTTCCCTCACGCATGATCTCCGCCAGTGAGCTTTCTGATCTCGAACCAAATCTGCGCCACGGTTTCGCCGGCGGACTGCTCGTATCGGAAGACGCTGTCGTCTATCCTCCGATCGTAGCGCTTCACCTTGCTCGTGAGCTTCAGCCTCTTGGTTCCGATCTGATCGTAGGCCGGAGCGTTGTTCAATTCGCGAACGGAGAAGCACAGCTAGACGATGGTGCCTTGCTGCATGCGCCGCGCCTGATCAACGCACTCGGTGCTGAGGCTGCAACACGCACGCCGGGCATCCCGGTTAAGAAACGCAAGGGTCATCTCGCCATCACCGATCGCTATCCAGGGTTTGTCCGTCACCAGCTTGTTGAACTCGGATACCTGAAGAGCGCCCACTCCATCAGCGCCGATTCCGTTGCATTTAACGTGCAGCCGCGCAAGACCGGGCAAATCCTTATCGGATCTTCGCGCCAGTACGGCAACGAAGATCCATCGGTGAATCAAGATATCCTCTCGTCAATGCTCAAACGCGCCCAACTGTACATGCCTGGGATAGGTTCACTGAATGTCATACGCATCTGGACCGGCTTTCGAGCAGCCACGCCGGATAAGCTCCCGCTCATTGGCCCCCTCCGCGGCGACAGCACGCTCTGGCTGGCGACAGGACACGAGGGCCTTGGCATCACCACAGCTTTGGCCACCGCCGAACTGCTCGCCTGCGCATTCACCGGAGCTGAAGCGCCCATTGCGGCAGAGCCCTATCTTCCCGCCCGCTTCGAAACAACGAACGCTGCGAGCGCAACTATCCATCAGGAGACCGTATGAACTGGAACGGCGTCATGCCTGCTTTGACAACTGCCTTTAATCCTGATCTCAGCATCGATCACAGTTTTGTCGCTCGGCATGCGCAGTGGCTCATCGAGAACGGCTGCACCGGGATCATCTGCCTGGGTTCCCTCGCCGAAGCCGCGACGCTGAATTTTGATGAGAAGGTGGCAATTCTGCGAACCGTTGTGACGGCAGTGGGCGGTTCAGTACCGGTAGTCTCGGCGATTTCTGCGCTGTCAACCGCCGAAGCAGTGGCGCTGGCCAAGGCTGCTCATCAGGGAGGATGCTCGGGGCTGATGATCCTGCCGCAGTATGTCTACAGAGGCGACTGGCGCGAGAACAAGGCCCACATCGCTGCGGTGCTGAACGCCACGCCACTGCCGGGCATGCTCTACAACAACCCTGTCGCCTATGGAGTGGACTATCTGCCTGAGCACGTTGCAGAATTCGCTGCCGAGTTCTCAAACTTCGCCGCAGTGAAAGAATCATCGACCGATGTTCGCAGGGTTACGGCTATTCGCTCACTGCTTGCCGACAGGCTGGCGATCTTCGTGGGCGTTGACGATGCCATCGTGGAAGGAATTGCGGCCGGAGCCGTGGGTTGGGTGGCCGGCCTGGTGAACGCCTTCCCTCGCGAATCGGTAGACCTGTTCAACCACGCTCGCGCCGGAAAAACGAAAGAAGAATTCGAACTCTATCGCTGGTTCCTGCCATTGCTCCGCATGGATACGGTTCCGAAATTCATCCAGCTCATCAAGCAGGTCCAGCAGGAAGCCGGCGTTGGAAGCGCACGCGTGCGTCCTCCGCGCCTCGAGGTTCTCGGCAAAGAGCTGGAAGAGACACGTGCCGCATTCCGCGCAGCGCAGGAAAACCGCCCTGCAGTTGCGATCCCGAGCACGCCATTTACCTCGTAACTGCTCTACAAAAGTGATTCAGCCTCTCGCGGGCTGGGCTCTGATACCGCGACCGAGGATAGCTTCGCAGGAAACACTGGCGGCCGCACACCACCGTACTTCCAGCCGAACAGGAACTCGCTTTGCGGCCCGCAGATACGTCCCTGGCAGGCTCCCATGCCGCATCGCGAGTGCAGCTTCGCCTCGCGCCACGACGCACATTCCCTCACAGTGGAGAAGACCACATCTTCACACCGGCAAACAATTGTCTCCGGCGTGCACAGGTTGCGGAGCTCATCGCGCAGGTCAAATGCCCGATCGAGCCGACGCGCGAAAGCGCGTTGTTTTTTCAGTCGCGGCGACAATGCGCGCGCCCTGTCCTCGCGTCCGGCAGCAAACCATCCGGCGACTTCGCCTTCCAGCAGAGCCTTCTCCAACCCACCGATCCCAGTCAGTTCGCCCACACAAGCCACACCGGCAACAGAACTCTGGTGAAGATCATCCACCAAAACATAGCCCTCTGAGACAGCGCACCCTAGCAGCAGCGGTAGTTCAAGGTTCGGCACGAGGTGGAAACCGCAGGCCAGCCAGTCGCAATCGTGCGCCCATTCCTTACCTCCATCCGTGATCGTGATCCGATTCAATCGCGTTGAGCCCTCGGCGGACTTGACCCAGCAACCGGGCCGATATGCGACACCACGCAACTTCATTGCATAGTCGAATCCTTCCGCAATCTTTCGTGAAAAGCCAGTCAGCGTCAGACCAAACCCGATCAGCTTTGAAAGCGGCGCCTGCTCATAGATCGCAATAATCTTCGCTCCGGCATCCGTCAGTCCCGCGGCAATGGCCAGCAGCAGCGGACCGGTGCCCGCAACCACAACGCGTGTTCCACGCACCTCGAGCCCCGATTTGACGAGCGCCTGAAGGCCACCCGCACCTGCAATTCCTGGCAACGTCCATCCCGGGAACGGCAGAAACCGCTCTCGCGCTCCAGTCGCGAGAATGAGCTTGCCGTAACTGAGGTCGTTCAATTCCCCATCGCGTTCCAGGCGCAGAGTATTTGGCGCAGGACTGTCGATCACCTGCGATCCCGTGCAAACCTCGCAGTGGGTTCGCCCGAGCCGCTGGGTCCACTCTGAGAATGCAAGGCCATGCGGATTCTTTTTCAAAGCGTCGGGGTTCAGACCTCGCCAGATCTGGCCTCCGGGACTGCGGTTATCGTCGAGGAGGCAAACGAGCAAGCCAGCTTCCGCAGCAATTGTGGCAGCCGCAATGCCACCCGGTCCGGCGCCCACCACTGCGACATCGAATGCAGCTCTCATTCCGTCGCAACTTCCATTGCGGGTGCGCACATAAGCTGGCAGGTTCGCTGATGTTTTCGTCCGTTCACCGTGGCCCTGCACTCCATGCAGATTCCCATCCCGCAGAGCGGACCGCGCGGCTCACCACGAACAGAGGTCCGGCATGGTTCACCGGCCATCATCATTGCGGCGGCAACGCTTGTCTCCGCAGAGACGCGCATTTGCTTTCCATTCACCGTGATGTTGAAACCGTCGCTCGACACGATCGCACCTCTCGCAGAAATCAAAACTCGGAACCACTCTCAACATTACCTGCGGATCGCTTTCTAGTTCGCGGCGATGAGAGAAGGTCTCCACCCACTGCCCCATTTCGACGGCTTCGGTCCCATCACGAAATGCAGCACCCCTCCAGCCTGAATCTGCTCCCACGTGATAACCGGAATCATTAACTCCTCCCCGTTCAGAGTCGCGGACTGAATGTAGACGTTGTTCGCAGAGTTGTTCGTTGCATCCACGCGAAATTTCTTTCCGTTCGCCGTCGTCAGGGAGAACTGCGGAAACATCGGGCTCCCAATCATGTACTCTCCGCTGGCCGGGTTCACCGGATAGAAGCCCATCGCTGTAAACAGAAGCCATGCCGACATCTGCCCGCAGTCGTCGTCGCCATCCAGGCCGCCCGGAGTCGGGTCATATTCCTTTGCCGCAATTTCCCGTACCTTCGCCTGCGTTTTCCACGGCTGCCCGCCGAAGTCGTACAGATAACCGTAGTGGTGGCTCGGTTCGTTGCTATGCACGTTATGACCGGCGCTGAAGTGCTGGTCCAGCTTACTGCTGTAATTCTCCGCGCCGCCCATCAACTCGAGCAGCCCTGCCTGATCGTGAAACGGCGACCAGGTGTATACCCATGCGTCGCCTTCAGTCCAGCCGGAGGCCGATCGATTCTGGTCATCATCTTTCCGTCCTCCGATCGGCGCCCACTTCCCGTCTGAAGTCTTTCCATTCATCAATCCGAGCGCAGGGTTGTAGAGATTGCGATCGTTCAACGATCGCTTCAGGAAGAACCTGTAATCCTCTGAGCGTCCAAAGGTTTTGGCGATCTGCGCCACGCACCAATCGTCATAACTGTCCTCCAGGGTGCGCGAGGCCGCCTCATCGGTTTTGTCGGTCGGAATGTACCCGAGCTGCTTGTAGTAGGTCAGCCCAGCTCGCGCTTCGTAGGGCGTGTGCTCCTCACGATCCAGCCATCGTCGCGTCGTGTCTCCGTCCGGCGGCGTCATCGCGTCTTTGTAGACGGCCTTCCACGCAAGGTCACGATCGAAACCCTTGAATCCCTTCCTGACAGCTTCAGCTACAAGCGAATCGGCGTGCGTTGCGATCATGATGTTGGTGTAGCTCGGATTCGGCCACTTGGGCATCCAGCCGCCTTCTTTGAAGTTCTGCAGAAGCGCGGTAATCATGCCATCGATGCGCTCCGGAGCAAGCAGCGTCAGCATGCTGTTCTCAGCGCGAAACGTATCCCAGATTGAATAGGCGGTGTAGGTTTCGCCCTCGTGAATCTTGTCATCGAAGGCGCTGTAATATCGTCCGTATTCAGAAAACATCCGCGGGTACAACAGCGCGTGGTACATCGCCGTATAGATCAGAGTCTTGTCTTTGTCGTCTGCTCCGCCGAGCTGCACTCGCGAGAGCTTCTCGTTCCATTGCGCCCGAAGCTTCTTCCGCACCGCATCGAAATCCCAACCGGCAATTTCGCGTTTCAGATTCTCCCGTGCCTGATCGACACTTATGAACGACGTGCCCACTCGCACCAGCACGGTTTGCCCCGGCTTGAACTCGGCATATGCACCCCGGCTCGATGCCGCTTTCGCGTCATCCATGCCGTAGGTCTTTATGCTCTCCGGCGCCTGCTCGAACTGCACCACAAAATATCCCTTGAAATTCGGCAGCGCGAGCGGCCCCAGATGCGCGTCCATTCGATGCGGGTTGTAGCCTGTAATCTCCCGTGCATCTGGATTCACCGAAGCGGATCCCGCAATCTCCGGCCGCGAAGCCTCGATGATCACGCGAGCAGGCCCGTCTTTCGGAAACGTGAATCGGAAAAAGCCGCAGCGCTCCGTAGCGGTCATCTCCGCCTCAATGTTTCCATTCGCGCCCGTATCCAGCGAAACACGATAATAATCCGGCCGTGCCGTTTCGCCTGCGTGGTGGTACTGAAGCTTACGCGACTCCGGCGTGGTCCGCAGTTCCCCCACTTGCGGAATGACGGTCACGTAGCCGTAGTCTCCCATCCAGATCGCCGGCTGATGCGTTCCGATAAATCCCGAGATGGTCGGGTCGTCGTAGTTGTACGAAACCACGCTGATCTTGTTCTGTCGCGTTTGCGGCGTCCAGTTCGTCATGCCAAATGGAGGCGTAACAAAGGGCATGGTGCCGCCATATCCGATGGCACTCGCTTGCGTTCCTATGAGGGGATTCACATACGAGATGGCGTCTCGCTCCGCCGCTGTAGCGAAGAGCGCACCCATAGCAAGGAAAACGAGAACAGCAATCTTCATACCGGCCAATTGTAATTGCCCGGCGAACGCATCCGGATCTAGTACCTGAGCCCCAAGCGCATCGGAAACTCGTCTTCGCCCTCTTCCACTTCCGCCTGCTGGCTGTTGATCCGCACGGCTTCGCGCTGACGATACCGGAACCACAGGTGCGCGACCAACACCGCAAGACTCGCCGCCGCAAAATGCGCCCAGCTGTCCTCGATCCACATCTCACAGACAAGAGCCCCGGTCGTGACCAGCGGAAAAAACGTAAAGAACTTCAGCAGCGTAAAGGCAAGGTTTGGTTTTTCGCCGGCCGACTCGCCGGTAAACGGCACAATCAGAACTTGCGCAAAAACGGCGTCCGTCAGCAGGACACAGAGACCGGCCCCCACCAGCAGTTGTGCCGCTGTCGCATGCGGAGTCATCAATTCGGCCGGCGCGACAACCCTGAGCCCGGCCACGACCGCCAGGGTCAGTACCAGTGCGCACACCAGCACCCAGGCCTTTACCGCCCTCAAACCCTGGATTGCCGCTTCGAAATGGGCTGGTCTTCCGTGCGTGAATCGAAAGATCCACCCGCCTCGCTGATTCCCTGACGAAACGAACGCCGTGCGCAGACCTACCGTAACCCAGAACGCAATGATGCCGACTCCGGCACGGATTCCATCTGCTGACGCCGCGGCGTGAAGCTCTCCCTTCTCTACATTCAATCGAAGCACCGTCGCGATCAACACCGACAGGCCAACACCGCCATAGAGCACAAGGTAAATCCGGTAGCGCGGCAATCGCAGCAGAGTCTGGTTGATGAAGTGAAAGACCGCACGCCCAATCGGCTTTCTAACCAGTAGCGCGTGAGCAGCCGCATTTGCAGGCAGAGCCGTCCTGCTGCGGTTGCGCCGTGTCACGGCTCCCTCAGTCAGGTATTTCACGCGTCGGAGGTAGGCGATGGGATAGGCGCAAACAGCGGTTGCCAGCGCCACAGCCAAGGCCGTCCAGCCGATCGTCTGCAACGTTCGAAACTGGGCGATGGCCTCGGACCCACCCACCATGTTCTGGTAGATACCGAGAAACCAGTAGGGTGGAAACCACATGATTGCCCGATGTCCCGACTGCAGCAGCGGCGGTGTAACTCCCGAAAGCACCGGGAAAAGCAGCAGAAGCATAACCAACCCTGCTACCGCCGTTCCCTGCAGCAGAAGCGACACCTTCCGAAACAGTCGCTCGCCCAGCATTGCCAGCAGAACGCTCTGGCTTGCCACAATCGAGAAGGCCGCAAACAATCCGCTCGCGGCTACCGCCAGCACATGCCCGGTCACGAAACGAATCAGATTTGGCGGATCAGTCGACATCGGCAAGATGATAGGAGCAAGAAAATTGGCGTCGAACAGAAAGCCGACGATCAAGAACCCAATTGCCGTCACTCGCCCCATGAACACTCGCCGTTGCGGAACCGGCAATGACCCCATCACCTGGATGTCCAGAAGGTCGGGGAAGAAAAGGTCCCACTCGAAGACCGTAACGAGCCCCATTACGACAAATGAATAAATTACGAAGAAGAAATGGTGGTTCACCTGAAGCCAGTAGGGCGGCGGCCCCGGAATAGAATTCGGATGTGGCGGGAACACGATAACCGGGTGATACACGGGCCACAGATACATCGCAACCATCAGCCCCGGAAGCCCCGCCGCAAACGCCAGTTGAACCAGTCTCGTCTTCCCGTCGCCGTCCGACGATGCAGTTTCGTGATTGAAAAATCGCTCCAGGAAATGCCGCACCAGCAACTCGAACTGGCTGCGTTGCGGCACCCGAGCGGGCCCCATCGCAGCCTGCACATTCAACGACAGCACAGCGGGCGGCGCGTCAACGATCAATCTTTGAAATCCATCACCCATGAGCGATCCGCATGACCTCAATGATTCTCTCCGCTGTAACGCGCGTATCCTGCTGTTCCACCAGCTGAGCAAACACACTCTCCAGGCTTGGCAGTCCTTTCAGCGCTTTCAGCTCTTCGGGCGGCGAGTCCGCCAGCACCCGCCCTTTGCCGATCACGACCACACGATTGCAGACCTGCTCCACGGTTTCCAGGACATGTGAGATATACAACAACGCTTTGCCTTCCGCAGCAAGCATCTCCAGCAGGTCCTTGAAGAGCCTTGACGAAACCACATCTAACCCAGAGAGCGGCTCGTCGAAAATCAACACCCTGGGATCATGCAGCAGAGCCGCCGCAATCAGCACTCTCTGGCGCATCCCTTTCGAGTACGACGAGATGGGCGAGTACTGCCACGATTGCAGGTTCAGAAGCGTCAGAAGCTCTGTCGCTTTCCTTTCGATAAGCGCCTCATCCATCCCCCGCAGACGCCCGATCAGCTGCAGGTATTCGAGCCCTGAAAGGTACGTGTACAGATGCGCTTCCTCCGGCACGTATCCCAGTACAGCCCGGTAGGCCTCCATGTCTTCGCGTATGTTCCGGCCCTCAAACAGCACCTTGCCGTCGTCTGGCCGCAGCATTCCGGTGATCATCTTCACGGTGGTCGACTTCCCTGCCCCGTTTGGCCCCAGAAAGCCAACGATCTCGCCGGCAGCCACTTTGAAGCTGACGTCGATCACTGCGGGAATCGTCCGGAAGCTGCGATAGAGATGTTGAACCTCGAGCAAGATCGGACCCCCTATGTA
>Ga0207702_10006372_pt1 | contig 10186 bp, 10 predicted proteins | sample KBSCornC62_FD_184302 | JGI IMG/M metagenome (GOLD analysis project Ga0207702, IMG submission 184302) | Corn rhizosphere microbial communities from Kellogg Biological Station, Michigan, USA - KBS Corn C6-2 (SPAdes) (version 2) | ecosystem: Host-associated > Plants > Roots > Rhizosphere > Soil ...
GCGTCGCCCATTGCCCTAGGCGTCGATGGTTAACAGGAAGGAAACCACGCGATGGATCGAGGTCTGTCCGTTCGGGCTGAGCCTGTCGAAGCCCTGCCCTCCCTCTTCCACCGCCAGGAAAAGGCAGCCCTTCGACAAGCTCAGGGCGAACGGGTGACGATTGATCAGTCGCCGTCCGGCATCTCGACCGGGCCGATCACCTCGCGATAGCGCGCGACCGCGTAGCGATCGGTCATGCCCGCGATGAAATCGCCGATATGGCGGGTGCGTTCGGGCTCGCCCGCAGGGAGACGCGCGCGCCAATCCTCGGGCAGGGCCTGGGGATCGGCGAGATAGGCCTCCGCCAGACCCGAGACGATCGCCCGTGCCTGATCCGCCACCGCGAGCTGCTGCGGGTGATGGTAGAGCCGGGCATACATGAAGCGCTTGAGGTCGCGCTCGGCAGCCGCCATTGCGGGCGAGAAAGCGATCAGCGGCCCGGGCTGCGCGCGCACGTCATCGACCGACCGGACGCCCGCTTCGGCGATGCGGCGGCGGCTTTCCTCGAGCAGATCGCCGACCATGCGGCCGATCTGGTTGCGGATCAGCTCGCTCAGCAACTGGCTCTCGCCACAATCGGGCCAACGCCCATGCGCGCGCCGCCAGCCTTCGGCGATCAAAGGCTCGGTGCGCGCATCCTCCAGGCTGAGCAATCCGGCGCGGATGCCATCGTCGATATCGTGATTGTCATAGGCAATGTCGTCCGACAGCGCCGCGACCTGCGCCTCGAGGCTCGGCTGGCCATGCAGATCGAGCGGATAATCGGCGTCGATCTCGGCGAGCGCCCAGGGTGCCCGCGCGACCGGGCCATTATGCTTGGCCAGCCCCTCCAGCATTTCCCACGACAGGTTGAGGCCCGGGTGGTGGATATAAGGCGATTCCAGACGGGTCAGCACGCGCAAGGTATTGGCGTTGTGATCGAAGCCCCCTGCCCCCGCCATCGCCTGCTTCAAGGCATCCTCGCCGGCATGGCCGAACGGCGGATGGCCGATATCGTGCGCCAGGCAGAGCGCTTCGGTCAGATCCTCGTTGAGGCCGAGCGCGCGGGCGATGGTGCGGCCGATCTGCGCCACCTCCAGGCTGTGCGTGAGGCGGACGCGAAAATGATCGCCGTCGGGCGCGACAAAGACCTGCGTCTTGTGGCGCAGCCGGCGGAAAGCGATCGAATGGACGATGCGGTCGCGGTCGCGCTGATATTCGTCGCGCTGCCCGCGATTGGCCCCGGATTCGAGCGGATAACGGCGCCCCCGGCTTCGCGCGGGATCGGCAGCGTAAGGTGCGAGCGCCATGCGGGGCAGATGGCGATTCGCCACCGGATTGTCGAGTGCGCACATGATCCAACCCCGCGGCGTTTTGCACCGGGGTCCTAGCGTTGACTCTAGGTAAGCAATCACTTACCGTAAGTCATGACTAACGCTCTGCAGCCTCTCGATGCGCTTGCCGATCCCACACGGCGGGCGATTTTCGAGCGGGTTTCGAAGCGGCCGCAATCGGTCGGCGAGCTGGCAGCGGACCTGCCCGTCTCACGCCCGGCGGTGTCGCAGCATTTGCGGACGTTGAAGGAGGCGCAGCTCGTGATCGATCAGGCCGAAGGCACGAGACGCATTTACCGGATCGATCCGCGCGGGCTGGGCCTGATACGCGCCTGGCTCGACGATCATTGGAGCGAGGCGCTGCGCGCCTTCCAGAAATTCACCGACCAGGAGGGGATATGACGATCGCGCCGATCCACCGCGTGATCGAGGTGGCGGTGCCGCCCGAACGCGCCTTCGAATTGTTCACCGGCCGCATGCACGATTGGTGGCCGATGGGGCATTCGATCTCGGACGAGCCGCGCGCCGCGATCGAGGTCGAACCCGAAGTCGGCGGCTGGTGGGGCCAGATCGGCGAGCGCGGCACGCGCATCCAATGGGGCAAGGTGCTGAGCTGGAACCCGCCGGGCCGGCTGCTGCTCGCCTGGCAGATCGATGCGCAATGGCATTATGATCCGGATCTGGAAACCGAACTGGAGCTGACCTTCACGCCGGTCGGCACCAATACGCGCGTCACGCTCGAGCATCGCAATCTTGAACGATTCGGCGAAAGTGCCGAGAAGATCGCCGAGCAGCTCCGCAACGGCTGGCCGGGCGTGATTCAGTGCTTTGCGGACCTTGCCGATGGGAGGATCGATTGCGCCCCAGCCTGTTCTTCCGAATAGCCACGATCGTAAACCTGCTGTTCGCGGTCGGGCATACCGCCGGTTTCCTGACGTTCCAGCCGAAGTCGGCGGAAGGGCATGCCGCCATCCGGGCGATGGCGGTCGTCTTCGACGAGGATGGCGCGCATTACAGCTATGTCGGCTTCTACAAGGGCTTCGGGCTGAGCTGCACGCTGGCGATGCTGCTGATCGCGGCGTTGAGCTGGTGGCTAGGCGGGCTGGCGAAGACCGCGCCGCGTACAACCGTGGCGCCGGGCATCGCCCTGACCGTCTACCAGATCGGCGGGCTGGTGCTGGCCTCGCTCTATTTCCCGGCGCCGGCAGTGGCGTTCTCGGCGGCCCTGCCGATATTATACGCGATTGCGGTCGTGGGAGCGCTTCGAGCTTAGATCAATCGACCCGCTCGACCTCTTCACCGGCGCGGGTTTCGACGCGGAAGGTGGAGAAGCCCTCCTTCTTGCGCTCGCCCACCCAGTCCTGCGCCGCCTTCGAGCTGGGGAAAGGCCCGATCAGCAGGCGGTTGGTGAAGCGATAATGCATTGTCCAGGGTGAGCGGCCGGCGAGCTGACTCGACCATTTGCCCTTGAGTTTGTCCCATTCCTTGCCGAGATCATGCTTGTTCGCGCCGCCCGCAATCTGAACCCAGTGGCGTGGCGGATTCTTGCGTGCGACCTCGCGCGCCTCGGCCTCCTTCTCGCGCTTCGCTTTGGCAGCCGCTTCGGCGGCGGCGCGGCGCTTCTCGGCGGCCCGCTGACGCGCATCCATCTTGGCCTGCTGCGCCGCGTCAACCTGGGGTTGCTGCTCCGCCTGCGCCTGGGCGGCAGCCTGAACCTGGGCGAAGCTCTGCGCCGCGCCGGCCGGCTGCGACTGGACGATCGTGTTGCGGTCGATCGGAATGCGCGGGGCGGCGACGATTGTCGGCTTCACCTGGGGCGGGGTTTCGCCCGGGAAACGGCCGAGGTGAACTGCGGCGGCGCGGTCGGACGGCTTCAGCGCAGCGAGCTTGGGCAGATAGGGCGTGAGCGCGGCGACCTGATCGGGCGGCAGCACCAACGAAGCATCATGCTGCGCGTCGGCCAGATCGCCCGTCATCGCGAAGATGAAGATGCGGTCGCGCCACGCAGCCACGTCCTGCTTGCGCAACAGCGGATCGAGCGTGGCGAGCGCGGAGGTGCGATCGCCCGCAAAGGCATAGCTAAGCGCCATGCGCCGCGTGACCTCGTCGCTCGGCTTGGTGCGCATGACGAGGCCGTAATCGGCCTGCGCGCGCTTGGGCGCCCCGCGCAGATCGTAGGCCAGCCCGCGATCGAGCGCGATGTCCGCCTGATTGACGCCCAGCAGCACCGCTTCGTTGAACAGGCGCAGCGCAGCGCGCGCATTGCCATTGGCGAGCATCGTGTCCGCCAGCCCGGCCTTCACCTGCCCGTTCTTGGAATCCAGCGTATCGGCGCGCGAGAAGAAGCCCGCCGCGGCATTGGTGTCGCCGACCGCGAGCGCCGCCTGCCCCGCCCCGATCAGCGCCGGCATATTGTCGGGCGTGGCCGCGAGGATCCGCAGATAGCGCGAGAGCGCCTCCGCGCTATCGCCCTTGGCGGCGGCCTGTTGCGCGAGCTGGAGCGCGTCGGGCGCGACCTGTTGCGGCGCCTCGACCGGCTGCATCTCCTCTTCCTGCGCGTGAAGCGCGGCAGGCAGGAGCGCGAGGGCGGCGGCGAGCGCCAGCGAGGGGATTTTCGAAACCGGGGACACGGAAACCCTCAAAGCCGGTGCCGGGCCGACTTGCAAGAGGTGTCACAATGCATGTCGCCCAACCGTTGCAGGGCATCGACGAGGATGGATTAGGAGGATTTCATGCATTGGACTTGGACCGGATTGCGCCATGCGGCGATACTGATTTTCAGCTCCGGCTGTACTTCAGCATTGCTGACGTACGGCCTAACCAAAGTGGATCAAAATCATCTGGAGGAAGAGCAAAGCACCCATAACGCGCTTGAGATCGCTAGCCGTCTCGAATTCTTTACATATCAATGTTCGAGCCTTGAGGGTGACTATGACGATGCGCAACCAAGGGATCGCGCGAAGCTGACCAAGCAGCTTCCTGAGCTATTAATTCCGGAAACCGGAGCGGATTGGCAGGGATTATCTTACGGCGAGCAAGACGCGATACACTTGCTAAAAGTGAGAATGGCTGTCGCCAGGGACTATATTCAAAGTGCGATCAGCTTTGCTTCAGCCGCAGATGCCGCGCAGGCCGCGCGAGACGAAGCCGTTCTGATAGGGGCAGATGCGTGGCGAACAGCAGAAATCCTGCGCCACCGGCGCGGAGTTACTTTCCCTGTCTTTCCATATCAGTTCGGCGACCAAATGCTGCGCGATGCAAGGGACTTATTGCAGCGGTGGCGCAGTCGTCCTGCAGACGCAGGGGTAGACCCCGGCTGAGATCAGATCCAACCTAGCCCGCATCCCCTCCCCTGGACCCTCCCGCAAGCGGGAGGGGAATAGGCGGCCTTACTGATTGCTCTGGCGGTTGAGGAAGCGCGGGATGTCGAGCGGGTCGCGCGCGCCTTCGTCCAGATCGTCCTCTTCGGTGCTGGTCACCTTGGACGAGCCGCGCGCCATGCTGGACATGCGCTCGAACAAGGTGCTGCCGCCCCGCGATGGCGCGGGGGCGGGCTCAGGAGCGGCAGCCGCGGCTGGCTCGTCATTGTCCTGGAGCCAGCGGCGCGGACCCGAACGGACGGGCGCGGGTTCGGCCGCCTTCTCGTCGAACGCGGCGATCGCCTCGTGCTCCGCGGGCGTGGCGCTGACCTGCGTTTCCTCACCCAGCACCAGCTCTTCCTCGTCACTCTCGAGCACAGGCGCCGGAGCCGCCGGCTCCGCCAGATCGAGCGTCGGCGCTTCGAGCGTCAACGGCGCTTCCGCGACCGGCGCGGGGGCTGCAGTCTCGCTACCCGGCACGCGCACTTCGGTGCGACTGCGCGCGGGGAAGCTGAAGGGCTTGGCCGGCTCGGGCATGCGGCTGGCGTCCGCTTCGATGCCGGTCGCGACGACCGAGACGCGGATCTTGCCGTCGAGATCGTTGTTGAAGGCCGAACCCCAGATGATGTTGGCGTCCGGATCGACCAGATCCTTGATGTGGTTGGCGGCTTCATCGACCTCGAGCAGGCGCATATCCTCGCCGCCGGTGATCGACACGATGACGCCCTTGGCGCCCTTCATCGAAACCCCGTCGAGCAGCGGGTTCGCGATCGCCTTCTCCGCGGCCTCGATCGCGCGATTGTCGCCCGATGCTTCGCCCGTGCCCATCATCGCCTTGCCCATCTCGCTCATCACCGAACGGACGTCGGCGAAGTCGAGATTGATCAGGCCAGGCATGACCATCAGGTCGGTGATGCCGCGCACGCCCTGCTGCAGCACCTGATCGGCCATCAGGAAGGCTTCCTTGAAGGTCGTGTTCGGGTTCGCGATCAGGAACAGATTCTGGTTCGGGATCACGATCAGCGTGTCGACATGCTTCTGCAGTTCCTGAATGCCGGCATCGGCCGACTTCATGCGGCGCGAACCTTCGAAGCTGAACGGCTTGGTCACGACACCGACGGTAAGGATACCCTTTTCGCGCGCGGCCTTGGCGATGACCGGAGCTGCGCCAGTGCCGGTGCCGCCGCCCATGCCGGCGGCGATGAAGCACATATGCGCGCCATCGAGCGCTTTCTCGACCTGCTCCATCGTCTCTTCAGCCGCTGCACGGCCGATTTCGGGACGCGAGCCGGCGCCCAGACCCTGGGTGATCTTCATGCCCAGCTGGATGCGGCTTTCGGCGGGCGATGCGTTCAATGCCTGCGCATCGGTGTTGGCGACGATGAAATCGACACCCTGAACCTCCGACGCGATCATGTTCGCAATGGCGTTTCCGCCCGCGCCGCCGACGCCGATCACACTGATCCGCGGCTTCAATTCATCGACCTCGGGCCGGAGAAATTCGATCGCCATTTCAGTCTCCAATCACGAGCGGAACGCCGCTTTCCCGCAGATTGCCTCAAGTGATTCGCGGGCGCGAGCGGTTTTTAAGGTTAACGGCATCTTTTCCTGGGGATCGTTTCCCAACTGATTCAGATGATTCGCTTTTCAGGGTCCCTCAATATCCGCTCCGCACGGCCGCGATCAGACGCTGCACCATACCGGAGGGCGACATGCGGGTGATTTGTTGCGGAGCCGGAGCAATTCTGAGATCAATCGGATCCGACGCGGCATACAGAACCAAGCCCGAAAGCGTCGCGAAACTCATGCCCGAATGTGCTTCCGGCATGCCGATCAGCCCGCGCGGACGGCCGACGCGGACCGAGCGGCCGAGCACGCCTTGCGCATAGTCGGCGATGCCCTTCAATTCGGCGCCGCCGCCGGTCAAAACCAGACGGCGTGCGATCGGGCCAGTGAAGCCCAGATCCTTCAAAGCTTGCTCTATCGCCGCGAACCAATGTTCGAGCCGGACGCGGATGACCGAGATAAGCTGGGCGCGGCTGATGCGGAGCGGCTCGGCGCCGTCCGGGCCACCCGCCACCTCGATCATCTCGTGATTGTCGCGCGGCGAGGTCTGAGCCGAGCCGTGGAAACATTTCAGCCTCTCCGCCTGCGCGCGGCGCATGCCGAAGGTGGAGGCGATATCGTCTGTGATCTCGCCCGCGCCGATCGGCAGCGACGCGAGGCCGACCAGCAAACCGCCCGCGAAGAGCGAGACGTTGGTTACGCCCGCGCCGAGTTCGACCAGAGCGACGCCGAGCTCGCGCTCCTCTTCGCTCAGGCAGGCCATCGCGGTGGCGATCGGCGAGGCGACGATCGACTTGACCGCAAGGTGCGCCGAACGGACGCATAGGTCGAGATTGCGGACCGGCGAGGGATCGGCCGAGACGACGTGGATGTCGACGCCGAGCTTTTCGGCATGCAAGCCGAGCGGTTGGCGCACGCCGTTCAGCCCGTCCAACGTGTAAAGCGCGGGCTGGGCATGGAGGACGAGCCGGCCTTCCGGGTCGATCGAATTGCGGCCCGCGTTCAGAAGCTCGTCAATATCCTGCTGCTCGATCCGCTGGCCGCCGAGCGCGACCTCGACCGAGGCGACGTCGCTATAGAGCCCGCCCGCCGAGAAGCTGACCCACACTTCCTCGATATTGGTGCGCGCGATCCGTTCGGCCTGTTCGACCGCCTCGCGCACCGCATGTTCGGTCCGCTCCATGTCGGTGATGAAGCCATGCTTGACGCCGCGGCTCTCGCGCTGGCCGGTGCCGAGCACCTGCAGCCCGCCTTCCGCCGGCTGCGCGATCAAGGCGGCAACCTTGGACGAGCCGATATCTACTGCGGTTATGAGGCCTTCCGACCTGGTCTGCGCCATCCCGTTCCCCCTAGGCCGGCGTCGATGCGTTGGTGTCTGCAGCGTTCGGATCGACCACCGGCGGCGGGGTCGGGTCCACGATCTTGGAACCCGGATCGCGCGAGGTGCGCACGACCATGCGGGTCGGATCGCGCATGTCGATATGGACATAGCCCTGGCCGAGCAGGCGGGCTTCCTGATCCTTCCTGGCGAAAAGCGCGAGCGCGTCGAGCGCGGCCTTGTCGCCCTCGGGAAGCGAGAGCGTCTCGCCCGACTGGAAACGCAGGTCCCAGCGGCGCTGGCCGACCCAGGTCGCGCCTTCGATCAATTGTTTGAGCGGCGCCTGACTGGCGATCAGGTCGCGCAATTGGCCGATATGCCCCTCGACGCCGTCGCCGATCACCAAGGGCAGCGAAACCGGCATCGTGTGCGGATCGACCGCGGAAAGGACATGGCCCTTGTCGTCGATCAGGAAGAGCTGCTGGTTGCGCTGGAGCACAGCCGACGGCACGCGTTCGACCAGGTCGATCGCAAGCGTATCGGGCAGACGGCGCGAAACGCGCGCATCCTCGATCCAGCCCAATTGCAGCAGTTCGGCGCGCAGCTTGGCGAGATCGACCAGAGGCATGTCCTGGCCATGCGCCTCCGACACGATCCGGTAGACGGTATCGCGATCGACCTGCTTGAGGCCGGTCAGCTGGATATTGTGGACGACGAAGCCCATCTGGCCGAGCCCATGCGCGGTCGCCATGCCCGTCATTTGCGGCACGCCCATCGCGACCAGACCGCCGACTATCGCCCCGGTAACGATGAGGCCGAGCGTCCAGTTTTTCAGCCGGCGCGCCACGCCGTCGGGCAAGGCGATACGCGGCATCAGGCCGCCGCCGGTCTTGGCCGGCGGGCGGCGGCGCGCGGCCGGCTTGGCGCGCGCCGGGGTACCGCGGCCCGAACGGGTCGTGACCTGGGCGCGCGCGCGGCTCACTTCAAAGCCTCGTCGATGATCGTCTGAACCAGCCCCTCATAGCTCATGCCGACCAGCTTCGCCTGTTCGGGGACAAGGCTCAAGGGGGTCATGCCGGGCTGGGTGTTCACCTCGAGCAGATAGAGGCCCTCGACGCCTTGCTCATCATCCCAGCGGAAGTCGGAGCGGGATGTCCCCTTGCAGCCGAGCAGGCGGTGCGCGCGGAGCGCCATGTCGAGGCAGGCTTCGGCAATCTCGGCGGGGATTTCCGCCGGACAGACATGCTGGGTCATGCCGTCGGTATATTTGGCGTCGTAATCGTAGAAGCCGCTGCGGACCTTCAATTCGGTCACGCCGAGCGCACGGTCGCCCACCACGGCGGTGGTCAATTCGCGGCCCTTGATGAAGGGTTCGGCCAGCAAGGCGTCGAAATGGGCCCAGGGGCCATCGACATCGCGCCCGATCGGGCTGCCATAATTGCTGTCGTCGCGCACGATCGCGACGCCGACCGACGAGCCTTCGTTGACCGGCTTGACCACATAAGGGCGCGGCATCGGATCGCGTTCGAACAGGCTTTCCGATTTGACGATCAGCCCGTCGGGCATGCGGATGCCATGCGGCACCAGCTCATTCTTGGTGAGCTGCTTGTCGATCGCGATCACGGAAGTAGCGAGGCCCGAATGGGTATATCGGATCCCCATCAGATCGAGCATGCCCTGGATCGTGCCATCCTCGCCGGGCGAGCCGTGCAGCGCGTTGAACACGACGTCGGGCTTCGCCTCATGCAGGCGCAACGCAACGTCACGATCCATATCGATCCGCGTGACGCGATGGCCCAAGGCGTCGCACGCCTTGGCGACGCCCTCGCCCGAAACCAGGCTGACCTCTCGCTCGGCCGACCAGCCGCCCATCAGGACTGCGACGTGGAGCTGGCCCACTAGATCCTCCCCACGCGCTGGATTTCCCATTCGAGCAAGATGCCGCTCTTGTCCTTGACCCGCCGGCGCACTTCCTCGCCCAATTCCTCGATCTGCGCCGAACTGGCCGACCCGAGGTTCAGCAGGAAGTTGCAATGCTTCTCGGAGACCTGCGCGTCGCCGATCCGCAGGCCGCGGCAACCGGCTTCGTCGATCAGGCGCCAGGCCTTGTCACCATCGGGATTCTTGAAGGTCGAACCGCCGGTACGGCTGCGCAGCGGCTGCGAGGCTTCGCGTTCGGCAGCGATGCGGTCCATTTCCGCACCAATCGCGGCAGGATCGCCGGGCACACCTTCGAACAGGGCTTCGACCACGACCGCGCCCGCGGGCAATTCGGAATGGCGGTAGGTGTAACCGAGCTTCGAGGCGGGCCAGGTCTCGATGCTGCCGTCGCGCAGAACGAGCGTCACCTCGATCAATATGTCGCTCGCCTCGCGGCCATAGGCGCCGGCATTCATGCGCACCGCGCCGCCGACCGTGCCCGGAATGCCGCGCAGGAATTCGAGGCCGCCGATGCCCGCGTCGCGCGCCGCGCTGGCGACGGTGATGCCCATCGCCGCGCCGCCCGCACGGACGCGGTTGCCGGGTTCGATCGCCACCTTGGCGAAGGACTTGGGCAGGCGCACGACCACGCCCGGCACGCCGCCGTCACG
>Ga0207702_10006375_pt1 | contig 10184 bp, 9 predicted proteins | sample KBSCornC62_FD_184302 | JGI IMG/M metagenome (GOLD analysis project Ga0207702, IMG submission 184302) | Corn rhizosphere microbial communities from Kellogg Biological Station, Michigan, USA - KBS Corn C6-2 (SPAdes) (version 2) | ecosystem: Host-associated > Plants > Roots > Rhizosphere > Soil ...
GCCCGCCCCCGCACAGCCCGAGCCCGTGGCGGCAGCCCCGGCTCCGCAACCGCAGGCGGCCGCGCCACAGCCCGAGACAGCCCCGGGCGAGTCGTTCGAGCCGATGAGCGCAATGCGGCGCGGGATCGCCGAGCACATGCGCCGCTCGCTGGACACCTCCGCGCACGTCACGAGCGCGATCGAGGTCGACATGTCTCGCGTGGTCGCGATCCGCGCGAAGCTGAAGAAGGAGTACCAGGCGAGCTACGGCGTCAACCCGACGTACCTCGCCTTCGTCGCGCGCGCGGCCGTCGAGACGCTGCGGGACTACCCGTGGATCAACGGCGAGCTCCGCGGCGACCAGATCGTCACGCGCAACTACGTCAACCTCGGCTTCGCGGTCGAGCTCACGGACGGCAAGGGCCTCATCGTCCCGGTCGTGCGCAACACCGAGGGGTTGAACCTGCTCGGCATGGCACGCTCGATCTCGGAGATCGCCGCGAAGGCGCGCGACAAGAAGCTGCTTCCCGACGACGTCCAGGGCGGCACGTTCACGATCACGAACCCCGGCGGCTACGGCACCTTCCACGGGACGCCGGTGATCAGCCAGCCGCAGGCCGCGATCCTCGGAACCTACGCCGTCGTCAAGCGGCCGTGGGTGATCCAGGACGACCGCGGCGGGGACGTGATCGCGATCCGGCCGATCATGAACCTGACGCTCACGTACGACCACCGGCTCGTGGACGGCGCCCTCGCCGGCCGCTTCCTGCGCGATCTGCGCCAGCGGCTCGAGACCTGGGACGAGACGAACTACTAGCCCTACCGTGGGACGAGCCCGGGTGGCTCGAGCGGTCGACCGCCTGGGTCGACGCGCGCGTCGAGCGCACCGGCGAGGTCGAGCTGCTGCGGACGCGTCCGTGGGCCGCGGTCGCGCGGGTCCCGACGGCCGAAGGGCTGCTCTGGTTCAAGGACAACCCCGCCGGCAACGCGTTCGAGCCGGCGTTGACGGCTCTGCTCGCCGGGCTTCGGCCGGACGCTCTGCCCGAGGTCGTCGCCCACGAGGGGCCGCGCCTGCTCACGCGCGACGTCGGGCCGCGGCTGCGCGATTTGCTCGACGCGGGTGAGCCTGCGCCGGCCTGGGAGGCCGTCCTCGCGCAGTACGGGGAGCTGCACGCGGGGTTCACGGCCGTCGCGGAACAGGTGCTCGCGCTCGGCGCACCGGACGAGCGGCCGGAGCGGCTGCCCGAGCTGTACGAGGAACTCGCGGGACGTGACGAGTGGTATGGCAGGGTCGTCGAGGCGACCGCGGCGCTGGGGGAGTCGGTGCCGACGGGAATCGTCCACCAGGAGGCGCACGACGGCAACGTCTTCGTCCGCGGCGGCCGGCCCGTCTTCATCGACTGGGCCGAGGCGAGCGTGACGCACCCGTTCCTCGGCCCGCTGCTCCCGCTCCGCTTCGCGACCGAGCGGCGGGGGTACGAGCCGGGCTCGCGCGAGGTCGAGCACCTGCGGGACGCGTACCTGGAGCCGTTCACGCGCTTCGCGCCGGCGGCCGAGCTGCGCCGGGCCTTCGGGCACGCATACCTGCTCGCGCCGATCGGCCGCGCGCAGGTCTGGCACCGGATCCTCGGGCCGCTCGCCGGCGAGGTCAGCGCCGCGCACGGCGACCCGGTGTCCGCCTGGATCGAGATCCTCGGCGGGATCGCGAGCGGCGACGTGCTGCTCGGCGCGGCATAGTCCGAGACGATGCGCGAGAGGCTCGTCCAGATCGACGCGCTCTTCGAAGGCGCGCTCGGAATCGTCGTCCTGCTCTGCGTGGCAACCGGCGCGCTGGACAGCGGGGACTTCCCCTACCCGGTGGGGACAGTAGTCCTGCTACTCGTGGGCTGGGCGCTCCTCACGCTCTGCGGACTGATCTGGGCCGGCTGGATCGGGCTCCGCGAGCTCGCGATCGGCAACGCGCTCGCAGCAGTCGCGGGCGTCGTCTGGCTGCTCGCTGCCGACGGCTGGTCTGCCGCAGGCGCCGCGGTCGTCGGCGTGACGGTCGCGGCGCTCGCGGTCCTGGCGGCCGCGCAGGCCGCTACGCTCCGCGCGTGAGCCGCCCCGGACACGTCGTCCACCTCCGCGAGCCCGTGCCCTACCTCGAGGCCTGGGAGCTCCAACGGTCGGTGGCTGCGGCCGTCGCCGCGGGCGAGGCGCCGGACACGGTGCTGCTGCTCGAGCATCCGGCCGTGGTCACGCTCGGCCGGCGGACGGAGGCGGGCGAGCTCCACATCCCGGACGGCGCCGAGGTCGAGATCGTGGAGACCGACCGCGGCGGCAAGTCGACCTACCACGGGCCGGGGCAGCTCGTGTGCTATCCGATCTTCGACCTGACGCGGCACGGTCAGGACGTGAAGCGCTACTGCCGCGACCTCGAGGAGGCGCTGATCCGGGCGCTCGCCCCGCTCGGCGTCGAGGCGACGCGGGCCGAGGGCCTGACTGGCATCTGGCTCGAGCGCCCGCCGAGGAAGATCGCGAGCATCGGGATCCACATCTCGAAGTGGGTCACGACGCACGGTTACGCGCTGAACGTCGACCTCGATCCGGCTCCGTTTACCCACTGGATCACCGCCTGCGGCCTCGAGGACGCGGCGTTCACGACCATCGCGCGCGAGCTCGGGCGGCCGGTGAGCATCGACGAGGTACGCCCGCACGCGGTCGCGGCGCTCGAGGACGTGTTCTCCCTGCGCCTCGAAGAGCAGGCGCCCGCCGCGCAGCCCGCGTGAGCACGGCCCGGCTGGAGACGTTCGCGGACGGCGTCTTCGCGATCGCGGCGACCCTGCTGATCCTGAACGTCGACGCGCAGGTGCGGGACGGCAGCACGGCGATCGGCCCACGGCTGCTGGAGATCTGGCCGTCCTACATCGGCTATGCCGTCAGCTTCGTGACGATCGGGATCATCTGGTCGAACCACCACACCGTGATGGCGCAGCTCGGCCGGGTGAACCGGACGTTCCTGATGCTGAACGTCTTCCTCCTGTTGTGCGTGGCGTTCCTGCCCTTCCCAACCCGGCTCGTCGCCGAGAACCTGCGCGACCGCACCGAGCTCCAGCCGGCGGCGCTCGCCTACGGGGCGACGATGACGGTGATGGCGATCTGCTACCTGTCGCTCTGGCTCTACGCCATCGGCGGCAGACGCCTGCTCCGCGACGACTCCGACCGGCGTACGGTCAGCGGGATCACGCGGAGCTACCTGCCAGGCGCGCCGACCTACCTCACCGCCACCCTCATCGCGCTCGTCAGCCCGCTCGCCAGCGTCGTGCTGTTCGGCGCGATCACGCTCTTCTACGTCGTCGACAGCTCGTTCTTCGGCGACGAGATCATCGGCGGAGCGCCGTGATCAGCGCGTCGACAACCCGTGGGTCGAACTGCGTGCCGCTGCACGAGCGCAGCTCCTCGACGGCGACCTCCACGGGCAGCGCCTTGCGGTACGAGCGGTCGCTCGTCATCGCGTTGTAGGCGTCGCAGCAGGAGACGATCCGCGCGATCAGCGGGACCTGCTCGCCCGCGAGGCCGTCCGGGTAGCCGTGGCCGTCCCAGCGCTCGTGGCAGGAGCGGACGACGCGACCGATCTCGCCGAGCAGGCCGCCGACGCGGAGCAGCAGCCGCTCGCCCTCGATCGTGTGGCGCTCCATCACCGCGCGCTCGTCGTCGTCCAGCGGGCCGGCCTTGTTGATGATCGAGTTCGGGACGCGCACCTTGCCGACGTCGTGCAGCAGCGCTGCGAACTCGGCGTCCCGCCGCTCGCGCGCGGAAAGGCCGAGCTCGTCGGCCACCTTCAGCGTCAACTCGACCACGTCGCGGCTGTGGACGCCCGTGTATTCGTCGTCGGCCTCGACCACGTCGCCGAGCAGGAACGCCGTCCCGCGGTAGGCGTCGCGCAGCTCGAGCTCGTGGTCGATCCGCACCCGCCGCTCGCGCGCGAACACCGAGAGCAGCCCGACGAGCGGCAGCGCCAGCACGACGGCGTAGGGCGAGTCCTGGGCGGCGAACGCGACCGCAAGGCCGATCGGCGCGAGGCCGGCGTCGATCGCGTAGACCCAGACCATCGCGCGCAGCTGGACGCTCGGCCGCACGCCGAGCGCGAGCCACTCACGGCCGGCGGTGGCCAGCGCGTCGAGGCCGAACTGCGACGCGAGCGCGAGCCCGTACAGCGGCCAGTCCGACAGCCTCGGGCCGCGCTCGCCGGCGAGGCCCAGCACGAGCGCGGGCCCGACGGCATGCCACCCGTTGACGACGCGGATCGGCACGCGCGCGAGCCGGAGCGAGCCGCGCGCGGATTCCTCCAGGCTGCCGAGGACGATCCCCGCCGCGACGGCGAGCGGCACCAGGCCGACCGGCAGCACGAACAGCATCGGGACGAGGATCAGCTCCGTCGGGACGGCCGATCCGGCGCCGATCTCGAAGTCGAGCCTGAACGCGGCGGCGTACGCGACGATCAGCAACAGCACGGCCGGAAGCGCCGGGCTGCGGCTGGTCGGCGTCAGCGCGGCCAGCAGCGCGGCAACGACCAGGAAGCCGCCGGCGAAGACGAAGATCGAAAGGAGCTCGCGCCGCGCCAGCCGGGTCAGGCGCCGGGCACGCTGCTCCTCGATGACGCGCTGCTCCTCCGGGTCGAGCAGGACTGAGCGCGAGTGGGCGGTGGCCGCAGTGGACATCTGCACAAAGATCGGCCTCGAGGAGCGCCGAACTTCCCTCGGACGAGGGATCGCGAGCGCCTCGAAGCACCCTATGGGGTGATGCAGCCACCTCTGTCGCGGCCAAAGTGAGACGACCAACGGCGGCGAGGAGGAAGGCGTGGCGGCAACTGCGGCAAGGAAGACCCTCTCGGCTCTCGTCGGCGTCGCGATCGTAGCGGCGCTCGCGACCAGCCAGACGGCGAAGGCGGGCCTGCTCTCGACGGGCTCGGCCTCCTACTGCGACCCGAACGCCAGCAAGGTCTTCGCCCCCTGGGGCGACTTCTCGAGCTACGCACGGCTTCTCAACGGCGACTTCGAGGGCGGGAGCACGGGGTGGTACCTGAGCGGCGGAGCACGCGTCGTTGCGGGTAACGAGCCGTTCTTCGTGGGTGACGCAGACGACAGCCACTCCCTGCTCCTGCCCGAGGGGAGCTCCGCTTACAGCGGTACGGTGTGCTTCGCGCTCGCGGACTGGCACCTGCGCCTGTTCGCGAGGAACGTCGGCTCCTCACGCGGCCAGGTGCGCGTTCAGGTGATCGTGCCGAGCCTGCTCGGAGTCCTGAGCGTCCTGGACGGCGGCACGGTCTCGGCCGGCAACGCGTGGCAGCCGTCCCCGCGGCTTGCGCTGCTGCTCTGCAACGTCACGAGCCTGCTCGGGACGAAGGCCGTCGCGTTCCGGTTCACGCCGGTCGGCGCCGGCGCGGCGTTCCAGATCGACGACGTCTACCTGGATCCGTGGAAGTCGACCTAGCCGCTCGCGGCTAGGCCGTCCAGCACGACGGCGACGTAGCGCCGCCAGAGCTCCGGCTCCGACGAGCCGTACGCGCCGCGGATCGCGGTCGAGACGAGCGTCGAGACGTCCTCCGCGGACACGTCCCGCCTGAGCGCGCCTGCCTGCTGGGCCCGCTCGATCAGCCGGTCGATCAGCGCGTTCAGCTCCGCCTTGGCCTCGGCGACGTCGGCGACGGCGACGCAGCGGTTGAAGCCCTCGTGGAGCCCGCGGTCGCGCGCGTGCATCTCTCCGGCGTGCCAGACGAAGGCACGGAACGCCTCGCCGGCGTCCTCCTCGGCGAGCGCCGTCTCAACGAACGCGGTCAGCTCGCGGATCTGCTTCGAGACGACCGCCGAGATGAGCGCGTCCTTCGTCGGGAAGCGCCGGAACACCGTGGCGTGCCCGACGCCGGCGTGCCGCGCGATCTCGTCCACGCTGACGTCGCAGCCGCGCTCCGCGAAGAGCTCGGCTGCGGCGTCGAGGACGCGTTCGAGATTGCGCTGCGCGTCCGCGCGGAGTGGGGTCGTGCTCACGCTGCGGGCATGGGCGCGACGGCCGCCTCGGCCTCGATGCGCGCGACGTGCTGCCTGCGCAGCAGTGCGAGCATCGTCACGAGGCCGCCGGTGACGAACACCGCCGCGCCGCCGAACGCCCAGTGGAAGCCGGTCACGAGCGCCTGCGGGTCGGTCGGGCCGCCGGCCGCCGTCGTCTTGCTGGCCGCGATCGTCGAGAGGATCGCGAGCCCGAGCGCGCCGCCGATCTGCTGCGACGTGTTGAAAAGCCCGGACGCGAGACCCTGGTCCTCGTCCTTCAGTCCGGTCGTCGCGATCAGCGTCAGCGGCATGAACACCGCGCCCATCCCGAGCGAAGTCACGATCAACGCCGGCAGCACGTCGGGCAGGTACGAGCCGTCCACGGGCAGCCGCACGAGCAGGAGCATCCCGAGAGCGGTCACGATCATCCCGAGCGCCGCGACGGGGCGGACGCCGACGCGCGGTGCGAACTGCGCGGCGAGCCCGGCGGAGACCATCACGCCGGCCGTGAAGGGCAGGAACGCGAGCCCCGCCTCGAGCGGCCCGTAGCCGAGGACGCGCTGGATGTAGAGCGTGTTGAAGAAGAACATCGCGAACATGCCGCAGGCGACGAGGAGCATGACGACGTTCGCGGTGAGCAGCGAGCGCACGCGGAAGATGGAGAGCCGCACGAGCGGCGCCTTCGAGCGCAGCTCGATCACCACGAACGAGGCCAGCAGGACACCCGACAGCACGAAGAAGCCGATCGTGGTCGGGGAGCTCCAGCCCGCGGTCTCGGACTTGACGATCGCGTAGACGAGGGACATCAGACCGCCCGTCACGCTGACGGCTCCGGCCACGTCGAACGCCCGGTGCGCGTGCTCGTCACGAGACTCGGGGATCAGGCGCAGCGAGAGCGCGAACGTGGCGATGCCGACCGGGACGTTGACGAAGAAGATCCAGGGCCACGAGAACAGCTGGGTCAGCAGGCCGCCGAGGATCAGGCCGACCGCAGCGCCGCCGATCGCGATCGCCGCCCAGACGCCGAGCGCCCGGGCGCGCTCCTTTCCTTCGGCGAAGGTGGTCGAGATGATCGACAGAGCGGCCGGGGAGACGAACGCCGCTCCAAGGCCCTGCAAGGCCCGCGAGGCGATCAGCATCCCCTCGTTCACGGCCAGGCCGTTCAGCAGCGAGGCGACGGTGAACACGACAAGACCCGCGAGGAACAGGCGCTTCCGCCCGATCAGGTCGCCAGCGCGGCCGCCGAGCAGCAGGAAGCCGCCGAAGACGAGGGTGTAGGCGTTGACGATCCACTGCAGGTTCGCCTCGCTCAGGTGCAGATCCGTCTGGATCGACGGCAGCGCGACGTTCACGACGGTGCTGTCGAGGATGACCATGAACTGCGCGAGGCAGACCAGGACGAGGACGACCCACTTGTTGCTTTCACTGGTGCTCATCGCGCTCCTTCGAAAACGGACGACATAGTCCGGTTACGGTAGCAGAACCGGACGGGCCAGTCCGGTTAATACACTGTGATGAGATGGAGTCGTCGCTACCTGTCGCCGAGCGTCCCCGCCGACCCGAGTGGATGAAGGTGCGCGCGCCGAGCGCGAACTCGTCCTACTTCGACGTCAAGAAGCTGATCCACGGCGCCTCGCTGAACACGATCTGCGAGGAGGCGCGCTGTCCGAACATCGCCGAGTGCTGGGGCCGCGGCACGGCCACGTTCCAGATCCTCGGCGAGACCTGCACGCGCGCGTGCCGCTACTGCTACGTCACCTCCGGCCGGCCCGAGGAGCCGCCGGACCCGCTCGAGCCGCTGCGGCTCGCGGCGACGGCCGCGAAGATGGGCCTCAAGCACGTGGTCGTCACCTCGGTCGACCGCGACGACGTGGCCGACCGCGGCGCCGGCCATTACGCGGCGACGATCCGGGCGCTGAAGCACAAGGTGCCGGAGGCGACGATCGAGATCCTCACGCCCGACTTCCTCGGCGTCGAGGAGGAGGCGCTGCAGACGGTGCTGGCCGAGCGTCCCGACGTTTTCAACCACAACATCGAGACCGTCCCCCGCCTGCACCGGCGGATGCGCGGCGCCAAGGCGAGCTACGACAAGGCGCTCTGGCTGCTCGCGCGCGCGAAGGAGATCGCCGACTACCCGGTGCTGACGAAGTCCGGGATCATCGTCGGCCTCGGCGAGACGAACGACGAGGTGGTCGAGACGATGCGGGACCTGCGCGCGAACGGCGTCGACGTCGTCACGATCGGGCAGTACCTCCAGCCGAGCGCGAAGCACGCGACCATCCACCGCTGGGTGCACCCGGACGAGTTCCGCTGGTTCCGCGAGCAGGGCGAGGCGCTCGGCTTCGGCTCCGTCTTCTCCGGGCCGCTCGTCCGGAGCTCCTACCGCGCGGACGAGCAGCGCCACGCGGCGGCCTCCGGCCGCGGCGCGGTCGCGTACTAGGCCCGAAACGGAAGAGGCCGCCCGGAGGCGGCCTCTTCGACGTCCGGCACTAGGGCGGTCTCACTTCTGCGTGTTGTCCTGGATGTCCGTCGGGCACGTGTGACCAGAACTTCGAGTCGGTGCTCGTGTTCGATCTCCCTGTGCCGCGCCACCGCCGCTGACAGCGCTGTACGCGTCGACGACGAGGGCCGCCCGGAGGCGGCCCTCGTCAGTTCAGCAGCGGTTGCGACTAGTGGTCGCCGCGACCGCTCAGGCGCATCCTCCAGATGCCCTGAGAGTGCGTCGCGGCGTAGAGCACGCGCGGGCAGTGCCTGAGGCCCACGCAGGTCGCGACGCGGTTCGACGGCTGCAGCTCGAGGTGCGTCACCTCGTAGCGAGGCATGCCCTCGGTGACGTGCCAGCCGGCGTGTCCGTCGTGCCTTCCGCTGAGCACGCCGAAGTCCGTGGCGACGTACAGCGTGTGCGTCTGGTCGTCACGGACGATGTCGGCCACTGGGAGGTCGCCGGAGTTCGTCGGTGTCGGGAACGCGCTCGTGCCGCTCTCGACGTTGAGGTTCGTGAACGTGCCGTTCTCCAGGACGTCGAACACGTGGCCCGGGGTCGTCGGCGTCGCCGCGTTGTAGCCCGAGTACGAGATCCACGCGTGGCCCGGGTTCGCCGGGTCGATCGTGATCGCGCTCGGGTAGCGGGTCGGCGAGCCGCCGGCCGTCGAGCTGTCGACGCGGTGCCAGAGCACCGTGGCCGGGTCGACCGCATCCGCGTTGTGCGTCACGAAGACGCGGCCCGCGGAGGTCGTCGCCCACATCGTGCCGTGGTCGGAGCCGTCACGGGCGATCCACGAGACGAAGCCGCCCGCGCGGTCCGCACCGTACGCGGCGCCGGTCAGGTCACCGGGCTTGTTCGCGCCGGCAGGCCCGCCGAGCGGCTGGTAGTCGCCGCAGTTCGGCGACGCGCCGTCCGTCACGAACTCGGGGCAGTGCGCCTCGTAGTACGCGACGTCGGGCGTCGTCTGCTGCGGCACGCTGGCATGGCCGGCCCCGAACGCCCAGCTGCGCCAGACGTGCTGGAAGCCCTGGAAGATCGGGTGCGTCCCGGCCGGCGGGTTCGGGTCGGCGATCTGCGGCCAGTAGAACGAGGCCGTCTCGCCCTGCGCGAGGATGTTGCCGGTCGAGATGACCCACTTCGTCGGGTCGCCGTTCTCGAAGTTGACGTCGCCGAAGCCGCTGGTGAACCCGTTGCCCATCCAGTTCGGGGTCGTCGAGTCGAAGAACGCGTCGCCACCGTCGCCGTAGATCACCTGGTCGAAGGTGTCGCGGTCGCAGTACGGGCCGGTCGACCACGTGCCGTTGTCCTGCGTTCCGCCGAGGACGCGGCAGGTGTTGAACGGGTCGATCGCAACGTTCCAGAACTGGATCGTGCTGCCCAGCGTCTGGTTGATGTGACTCAGCTCGCTAGGCACGCGAGAGAGCAAGCGCTTGCATGCCAGGTAGCTGCCCGACGTCGTCGGCAGCGGCCCGCCGCCGTTGCGGTGCGGCTCGTCGCACTGAGACGACGTGTCCGCGAAGGAGCCGCTGGTGCGGATCATGCCGCCGTCCGAGCCCTCGAAGATCTGGGTCGGGTTCGACGGGTTGACCGCGATCGCGTGCTGGTCGGGGTGGATGCCGTTCGGTGCGAAGACGCAGCCGTTTCTTGGGGGATAGGGCGCATACGCGCACCACGGAACCGGCTGGTTCGTCGCG
>Ga0207702_10006377_pt1 | contig 10183 bp, 3 predicted proteins | sample KBSCornC62_FD_184302 | JGI IMG/M metagenome (GOLD analysis project Ga0207702, IMG submission 184302) | Corn rhizosphere microbial communities from Kellogg Biological Station, Michigan, USA - KBS Corn C6-2 (SPAdes) (version 2) | ecosystem: Host-associated > Plants > Roots > Rhizosphere > Soil ...
CAACCAAGCTACCGCGCTCAATTCGCGCATTTCTGCTTATTATTACGTTCTGGCCGGGATCTATCGCCGTCTGGGCCGGACCGAGGACAGCAGGAAGGCGCTGGACTCGTTCACACGGCTTGACCGGGAAAATAATGAACTGGAAAAAATGCGGCGCAGCGCGTCCAAGCGGCCGGATGCGACGCAGGCGCATCGTGAACCTGAATAGAACCTTCGCCAGGTCGAAAGCGTGCCGCGTCATCGAATCTGCGCTGGCATGCTTTCTTTTGGGCGCCACACCGGCTGCGGACGTTCATTTCACGGATATCACCCACGAAGTCAAAATCGATTTCAGACAGGAGAATTCTTCCACAACCAACAAGTATCTGATCGAAACCATGGGCGGCGGCGTGGCCCTATTCGACTACGACAATGATGGCCGTCTGGATATTTTTTTTACTAACGGCGCGCTCATCGATGATCCAATGCCAGATGGCAAGATGCCGGATAAGTCGAACAAGAAATTCTGGAACCGGCTCTACCATCAAAACGCCGATGGCACGTTTACGGATGTGACCGAGCGAGCTGGCGTGAGCGGAATGCCTCAGGGCTATTACAGCATGGGTGTAGCGGTGGGCGATTATGACAATGACGGTTTCGAGGACCTTTATGTAACCGGTTATGGTGGGAACATCCTTTACCACAACAATGGGAATGGGACGTTCACCGACGTTACAGAAAAGGCGGGGATCAGGGCTGGTGGATGGAGCGCCAGCGCCGGATTTTTTGATTACGACAATGATGGCAAACTTGATCTTTTCGTGACCCGTTATCTCGATTGGAGCTTCAAGACCAACCGCTTTTGCGGAGAAAAGCCGCCGGGTTACCGCTCCTACTGCCATCCTGATAATTACGAGGGCGCGACCAATATCCTTTACCACAACAATGGCGATGGCACTTTCACCGATGTTTCCGAGAAGGCCGGCATCGCCAATCCGCACGGTAAAAGTTTAGGCGTGGCATTTGCTGATTATGATGGCGATGGCTATACCGATGTTTTTGTCGCCAATGACTCTGTGCAGTGTTTTCTGTATCACAACAGCCGCAACGGCACGTTCAGCGAGGTCGGCTTGCTGGCGGGCATCGGTTACAACGAGGACGGAAAGACCTTCGCGGGCATGGGAGCCGATTTCAACGACTATGACAATGACGGACTTCCCGACGTGGTCGTTACAGACCTCTCCGACGAGCGCTATATGTTATTTCGCAACGATGGAGATGGGACCTTTCGTGATGTGACCAATCTATCTGGTCTCGGCAGTGCAACCCGGCAGTTTTCCGGCTGGAGCGTGCACATGTTCGATTACGATAACGACGGCTGGAAAGATCTCTTTGTCGCGCAATCGCACGTCATGGACACCATCGAGAAACCCTCTCCGAACTTGAAATACCTTGAGCCGCCCCTGTTGCTGCGCAACCAAGCCGGGCATTTTTCCCCGGTAATTGCTGGTGAAGTCTTTCAACAAAACTGGGCGGGTCGAGGTGCCGCGTTTGGCGACATCGATAACGATGGTGATGTTGATATCGTGGTGAATAACCTCGGTCAAAATGGCTATGTGCTAAGGAATGAGGGGGGGAGTCGCAGCAATTGGGTCGGCATCATGTTAATTGGAACAAAGTCGAATCGGGATGGAATTGGAGCGCGCATCAGGGTGGTGTCCCCTTCGGGTTTGACTCAGTACTTTACGGTGAATACCGCGGTCGGTTATCTCTCGGCTAGTGATAAGCGCGTAATAGCAGGCCTTGGCAACGACTCGCTCGCAAAGTTGATTGAGATTCGATGGCCCTCCGGCATCGTGCAAAAATTCGAGAACGTTAAGGCTCGACAATACCTAAAAGCCATCGAACCGCTGAAATGATCACCCGCCGCAAATCCATTTTTACACTTGCAGGCACCGCAGGAGCTTTATTTCTAGCACGACCCAGCGTCGTCTGCGCACAGGGCATCTCCTCTCGGCAAGTCAAACCGCAACCACGCGGGAAGCCGTCGGGGCGTCCTTTTCGGGCTAGGTTTACTGACGTTGCCATCCAATCCGGTCTTAAAAATCCAATCGTTTATGGCGGTGTTGAAACCAAAAACTACATCATCGAAGTGGTGGGCTGCGGCGTGGCCTTTCTCGACTACGATAACGACGGCTGGATGGATCTATTCGTTCTCAGCGGCACCCGCATTGGAGCAGATCTACCCGGCGTGACTAATCGGCTTTACCACAATAATCGCGATGGCACTTTCACAGACGTGACGGCAAAAGCCGGCTTGATACGATCAGGTTGGGCATCGGCGGTCACCGTGGGAGATTACGATAATGACGGGTTCGAAGATATTTTCATCACGTACTACGGTCGCAACGTTCTCTATCACAACAACGGTAACGGCACCTTCACGGATGTGACGGAGCCGGCTGGATTGCCTCAAACTCGCGTGAAATATGGCTCGGGCTGCACGTGGTTGGATTATGACCGTGATGGCCGGCTCGACCTCTTCGTTGCCAACTACCTCAACACTACCCTCGAAAAACTCCCCAAGCCTGGCGAAAACCCTGATTGTACCTGGAAAGGAGTTGCCGTAAATTGCGGGCCTCGCGGTCTTCCGACGGGTTCAGTGCAGCTCTTTCACAATAACGGAGACGGAACCTTTTCAGAAGTAAGTAAAGCCTCCGGAGTTGCGGCCGCCGCTGGCTCCTATCCGATGACCGCCGTTGCGGCTGACTTTGACAACGACGGCTGGCCTGACATTTACGTCGCGTGCGACTCCACTCCTAGTTGGTTCTTCCGCAATCAACATGATGGTACCTTTCGCGAAGAGGCGCTTGAACGCGGGGTGGCGCTCAGTGAGGACGGAATGGAACAGGCCGGCATGGGCGTCGCTGTTGGAGATTCCACCCTCGATGGCAATTTGGATATTTTCAAGACCAACTTCGCCGACGATACCAATGTGCTTTACCGCAATGACGGTAAGGGCAACTTCGACGATGTGACCATTCATTCCGGACTTGCGGTTGAGACTCGCTATGTTGGATGGGGTACGGGATTCGTTGACTTGGATAATGACGGTTTTCCTGACTTGTTCGTGGCGACGGGCGGCGTCTATCCAGAGGTGGGGAAGAAGGTCCCCGCATATCCCTTCAGTACTCCCCGCTTGGTTTTTCGTAATTTGGGTGATGGACGCTTCGAAGAGTTGATTGAAGAAGCGGGTCCGGGTGTTTCCGACCCGCATGCAAGTCGCGGCTGTGCTTTTGGTGATTTCGACAACGACGGCGACATCGACGTCCTGGTAATGAACATGAACGAGCCGCCATCGTTGTTGCGCAATGATGTTACCGGCGCGGGCCATTGGCTGAAAGTGCGTGTGATCGGCGTCCATAGCAATCGAAGCGCGATTGGCACTCGCGTGACCGTCCATTATGGGAATCGGAATCAGGTACAGGAGGTGCTTGGGCAGTCAAGCTTCTACTCCTCCAACGATCCACGTTTGCACTTCGGTCTTGGTGCCGAAACTGTTGCCAGTCTCATCATTCGCTGGACGAACGGCAACACCGAAACCATTCAAAACATAGCCGCCGACCAATTGGTGACCATTCGCGAAGGTTCAGGCATCGTCGCAAAGCAGCGGTTCTGAACCCGCATCTGCGCCAAGACAAGGCCCCTTGGTCTGTAAAGGTAAACGATTACTGGCATATAGAAATCGAGCAAGTGATCGGGTTAGGTTATGGCCCATCCGCCGGCAGTCGGCGAAACAACGCCTTCCCGGGAATAACTCGGCAGGGAACCCGAGCCTATGCGGATCACATTTGGGATGGGAGTTTGCGCAGCCACTTCCAAACCTGTTTTGGGGTGGGGAATGAAGGTAAAATCCAGCTGGCAGAGGTTGTTTAACTCGTTTTTTCATTCACTTAGGTGATTTAATGCTCTTGCCCTCAAGATCCAGATGCCCCTCAGTGAAACAAGGTACCCTTCGCGAGCTATGGTCAGGACGCTACTTTGGCGGGGACGTTCAACAATCTGTCTAATACAAAAGAATTAGCTTGACAGTAAAAACTTTTGTGTAGTAAAAATTCCAGCCAGCAATGAGAAAAGGTTTTCTCAACTTGCTTTCGTGGTGTGTTTTAAAGGGTTCGAGCCGGAGGCGCGATATGAAACGGTTGTCCTCTCTCCTGGTGTCCTCAATATTCTTACTGGTTGTATTTGGCAACCAAAACCTCTATGCGCAATTTGCTGACCGAGCAATAATCACTGGCGTAGTAAGTGATAAGAGCGGAGCCGCATTACCTGACGCAAAAGTGACGGTCACCAATCAGGACACCGGTGCGAGCACCGTTGTGGGCACCAACAGCGCCGGTAACTACAGCACACCGCCTTTGACGCTTGGAACCTACCGCGTTGACATAGAGAAGCAGGGCTTTAAGGTATTCAGCCGCCCCGGTATACAACTCGCAGGAGCCGTGACCTATCGCCAGGACGCCACACTGGATGTTGGCGCTGTCACAGAAACTGTCGAAGTTACAGGCGCAACCGAACTGGTTAATAGCGAAAACGCGACCGTTTCTCATACCGTCGGGGCGAGTTACTACAAGGAGCTGCCGGCAGTGATGGGCGCTGACATTCGCCTGGCCGAGTCGCTGCTGCAGTTGCAGCCTGGCTATGTACCCGTCCAGCCCAACGGGGACGCTATTTTCCGCGGCAGCGGCTTCCAGTCCCGCATCAACGGCGGCCAGACGCTGGCAACTGAAAATTGGTTTGACGGCGCGGCCTTTGGTTATGCAGAAGGTCATCAGCAGACACAGGAGAGCTCGATTCCGTACCCGTCCGTAGAGCAAATGACGGTAGTTGAAAACACCTTCTCCGCCCAATACGGCCACACGAGCGGCGGCTTCATCACTTACGCTACTAAGTCCGGAACCAATCAGTTCCATGGCAACGTGTATGATTTTTATACCAACAACAAGATGGACGCCTCGAATTACTTCGTGGGGCCACTGCTACAAAGCCACAACCTGAATAACACACTTCCCTTGGGTCAGAACAACTGGGGATTTGCAGCCGGCGGGCCGGTTCCCAAGCTAAAGAAGACATTCTGGTTCTTCAACTACGATGGCCTCGACTACCACAGTACAGTCAACACCGGCTTGGTAAACATTTTGCCAGACGCAAAAACAAGAGCGGGAGACTTCAGCGAATATTTAACTGGCGCCCAAGTAACTGACTCCAATGGAGTGAAGCAATTCGACGTCCTCGGGCGGCCTATGTGGGTTGGCGAGATCTATAACCCGGCGAGCACGACACTCGGTCCGGGAGGCATCCCGGTCCGCGATGGCTACGGCTTTGATGCCGCTGGTAATCCAATACCTGGACTGGCGAACATTATCCCAGCCAATGATCCGCTGCGGAGTTCTCTGGCGGCCGCGGTCATTCCTCTGATCCCCGGTCTCGATGCCAATACCCCGCTGGGAACGCCCAACGGGTTCGGCGGAAATTCCGACGACAACAATAAGATCAACGTAAGAACATGGTTGTTTAGATTCGATCACACCTTTAACGATAAGTTCTCGATAGCTAATACCTATTACGAGAACATCCGGCCGCGCATCGCTCACTGCGGTGGCCCCGGCGGTTGCACGACAACAAATGACGGCGAGACCGCCTCGGCAAAAAATAATGACTACATAGGGCAGGGTTTCTATCAACGTATCACCAACCACTTCGAGCATTTACAGATGAACTGGGTGATTAAGAATAACCTGTTCAATCACACCACTTTGGCTTATGACCGTTGGCAGATGCTTGGCCACCAGTTGTCCGGCGGAGTGGGCTGGAACCAGCAGCTCGGGCTTGGACTGCCGGATCAACCGATATTTGACAATGCAGGGTTCCCGCAGCTCAACTTCAACGGCCCGCACGGATTCACGCACTACGGTACGCCTTGGGCGAGCCAAGGGGCGGATATCAACAACCGCTACCAATTCCTCGACGACGTGACCTGGAATACCGGTAAGCACACCATCAAGGCCGGTGTCGAATACCGCTACATGACTTTCCCGCAAACCGGCTGGGCTGTGAACACAGGCGGCAACTTCAACTTCAATGACAATGAAACCGCTGGCTACAATGCGGCCGGTGTGCTACAGAATGGCGGGCCTACTGGAAACGAGTTCGCTTCATTCATTCTCGGTCAAGTGGACGGCGCCAATTTCTCGGTGCCGTTCAAATACATGCCAAAGATGAGATACAGTTCTCCCTGGGTCAATGACGACATCAAGGTCACCAAGAATTTGAATCTGACTTTCGGACTGCGCTTTGATTGGACCTCAGGCGTGTCGGAGGAGTTTAATCGCTTCTCGACCTTCGATCCTAGCGCTCCGAACCCTGTGGGCGTGCCAGGGGCAACAGTGTTTAATGCTTCCCAGGCGACCGGCAAGAGCAGTTGGAGCGTAGGGCCGCGCTTCGGATTTGCATATTCTCTAAATCCCAAGACTGTGATTCGCGGTGGATACGGTATTTACTACGCGGGCGTCCAGGCCGATTCATGGGATCCATATCCCGTGGACGGTTACCAGACCAACCCGGTGGCTGCGAATACCACGAATGGAGAATTGCCGGCGTTCTACTTCCAAGGCACCGGCGCGTGCCCGGCGACGCTTACTCAAATTCCCGGAGCAAACGTGTCCTGCGGCTGGCCGGCAGGCACAATTGTTCTGCCCTCTGCTGCCACGCTTAGAGCTGACATTGAGAATGGCGGAAACCCGGTCGGCGTCTGGCCCAAGACATACACTCAGCCCAGATACCAGAACTGGTCGGTTTCGTTTCAGCGGGAGCTGAGCTCGAATATGGCCATTGATATTGCATACGTGGGCAATCACGGGACGCGATTGATCGATGGCCGTACTTCTGCCGGCGTTTTTGACAACATGAACCCGGATACGGTGCTCCAATATGGTACCGCACTGACGAGCGGTCAGTTCACTTGTCTAGCACCCCCATGCTCAGCAACGAATCCGACGGTTGCCAACGCGGCAGCCATTGCGGCGGGATTCTCCAACCCGCCCTACCCCACTTTCACTGGCGACCTGGCGCAAGCGCTTAGATCATGGCCGCAGTACCAGCAGATAAACTGGCGCTCTTTCCCCTTCGGATTCAGCCACTACAACGCCCTTCAGGTTGCGTTCGAACGGCGCATGAGCCAGGGGCTGGAGCTGAAGGCCTCCTACACCCGCTCCCGCTTGATGAACAATGGATCGGAGAGCGGCCAGGGAGCAGGAGGACCTCCGGTGCAGAATCCCAGCGACATGAGAGACCTCTACACGGTCAGCGCCGACGACGTCCCGAATGTTCTTTCGTTCGGGTGGGTATACAAGCTACCCTTCGGCAAAGACCGGGCGCTGCTTGGGGGTACTTCAGGAGCACTGAACAAAGTTGTTGCTGGTTGGCAACTCTCGGGAGTTCAAAGTTACTCATCCGGAAGAGCGATCAATATAACCATGCCGAATACTCTGGGTGGTTATCTGTTTAACTCTGCCAGGTATCCCAATGTAGCCGGAGGCGGTAGGAACACCAGCTTCAGCAATCCGTATACCCAGACTTACCTGAACGTCTCAGGGTGGACGGATCCCGGCACTACTTCCTCGGGCCTGCCTGCGTTTGGCGACGCGCCACGACAGGATGAAAACGTTCGGGGATTCCCGTCGTACAACGAGGATCTCTCGCTCGTAAAGGATACGTACTTCACTGAGAGCACCTACCTGCGATTCCACGCGGATGCAGGGAACGTGTTCAACCGGCACTATTTCTGCTACGGCTCAACCGCCGGGAACACTACGGTCTGGGGTACCGCTGCCTTCGGAACCGTCAGTAGCCAGTGCAACATTCCGCGGCGACTGCAAGTGGCGCTGGAATTGTTCTTCTAGCGTCTTTAGGACAGGTTAGCTTCTGGGGACGATCCTGATACGGATCGTCCCTTAATTTATTGTTGCTCCTAGTGGAAGATCACTCGAGGCGAGACCTACTATCCTTTTCCAAACTTCTCCCGGCGTATTATGCCGTGGCCCTCTTCCAGAACGAGCAGTTGGTTAGCGTCCACGTTCTTGAAAGATTCCACCAGGCCGAGCGGCCAACGCACTTCCACCAGGTCCACTTGTTTCGCCGGGCCAAGCCCAAAGTGCAGACGAAAATCATTTTGGGAGACGTAACTCGACCCGCTCATCACTTCGTTCATCTGCGAGTGCTTGCCCGTAAACACCCTTACCCGCGCCCCGATAGCGCTACGATTCGATTTCGTCCCAATGCATTTGACTTTGATCCAGTTGTTCCCGGTGTGACAATCATTGCGGAGCAGGGAAGGTGGTTCGTTCATGTTGATAATGACAACATCGATATCTCCATCGTTGTCGAAGTCTCCGAAGGCTGTTCCCCGACTGCTATGCAGGTCATTGACCGCCGACCCAACCTCGGAGGTGACGTCGATGAAGCGTCCACTCCCTGTGTTTTTGTAAACAAGCTTGTGTTGCCGGAATGTCACATGCAGCTTTCGATTGTCAACTTCCGGAAAAACGTGGCCGTTTGACATGAAAATGTCTTGCCAGCCGTCATTGTCAAAGTCGAAAAGCCCGACGCCCCATCCCAGGTATTTCGTATTTGCACCCATTCCGGCCTGAAAGACAGCGTCATAAAATGTTCCATCGCCATTGTTGTGATACAGGTTCGCGGTTTGGTCGGAGTAGTTCGTTTTAACGATATCGAGCCAGCCGTCGCAGTCGTAGTCACCGACAGCGATTCCCATACCTCCCTGAGGCGTCCCGTTCTCGTTCAGTGCGCAGCCCGCTTCGCGGCCAAGTTCGGTGAAGGTGCCGTCATGATTGTTATGGTAGTAGCGGCTGGGCGCAGTATCGCAGGCGACGTAAATGTCGGGCCAGCCATCGTTGTCAAAATCCGCCGCCGAAACGCCAAGACCGTAAACGCCAGAGGGAATCCATTGATCGCTTACGAAGGTTGGCGTGAGCGGACCGCGCGGATTGATGATGCCTGATTTTTCCGAAACATTCTCAAAGGTTCCATCGCCGCGATTGTGGTAGAGAATGTTCGTTCCGCCGCTCATACCCTGGGGTCCGCATCCCGCAGGTAGTCCAAAATAGCTACAGTACTGGTTCTTGCCAGGTCGGGGTGTGATCTGAGGGTCGAAGTTTACGTAGTTCGTAATAAACAAATCCAGATGGCCGTCACGATCATAGTCAAGAAAGCAGCAGCCCGTATTCCATCGTTTCAGCGGGCCGGGCTGATCCAGGCCGGCTTTTTCTGAAACGTCGGTGAAGGTGCCGTCGCCATTGTTGTGATACAGGACAATGCCACCCCAATATGTCACAACCAGATCGTCATATCCGTCGTTGTCGTAGTCGCCGATACAACAGCCCTGACCCCAACCCGAGCGCCGGAGGCCGGCTCGCTCTGTCACGTCGGTAAAGGTTCCGTCGCGATTGTTATGGAAGAGAAAGTTCGTAGGCTGGTTCTGAGGGGAGATGCCCTCAAACCTGGTTCCATTCACAAAAAAAATATCGAGCCAGCCGTCGTTGTCATAGTCGAACAGGGCGACGCCACAACCAACCTCCTCGAGTATGTATTGCTTGCTCGCCACGCCGCCATAGACATTGATTGCCTGGCCTAGGCCGGCCGCGACGGCAATGTCGGTGAAGGAGAATCCTCCCGCGGCGATCGCGCTCTCAGACTTCCGCCTGGACTGGGATGCCAACCATTCTTGAACGGCGAATAGGTTGCGCGATAGCGGCGCGGATGCGGGCATGACCATCCCCAACCTGCCAAGTCGCCTGAGGAAGTCACGTCGGGAGACAAGATCCAGCGCCCCGGACTTGTTGGAACACTCTTTGAGGTTGTGACCAGTATCCGGCATTCTGAATTTAATCGGGCACTAAGAGTTGCAGGCGCATGTGCGAGTGCTGCTCCGCCTCGAGTTTGCGTGATTGTGCGAACTGCTCCTCTGATTCGGCAGTCTTGCCAAGACGACGCAGCAAGACACCCATCTGATAGTGGGCTTCCGGTGAATCAGGGTTAAGCGAAATGGCCCGCTCCAGATCCTGGCGAGCTTCGTCATATTGATGTTCTCTCAAGAGGATGCCTCCTAACTTGAGATACGCGGCGC
>Ga0207702_10006378_pt1 | contig 10182 bp, 8 predicted proteins | sample KBSCornC62_FD_184302 | JGI IMG/M metagenome (GOLD analysis project Ga0207702, IMG submission 184302) | Corn rhizosphere microbial communities from Kellogg Biological Station, Michigan, USA - KBS Corn C6-2 (SPAdes) (version 2) | ecosystem: Host-associated > Plants > Roots > Rhizosphere > Soil ...
TGTAAGTGTTTATAAAATAGCACAGCGATGAGAACTGGCTGTTATAAGGAATGACAGGCGAGCCATTGCTGCTGCCGGCAAACATGCTCTGCCAGGTTTCCATATTAAATGAACCCGCCGCCTGGTAGCTCTTTGAATTGTGGCAACCCGGCACCGAACATTTTGCGCCAATGATGCCACCAATATCGTCGGGATAGTTGCCAAACTTTGTCTTACCCATTTCTTTTGTGCAGGCCACCAGGGCAATCAGCGAAAGAAAGATCAGGTATAGCGGCGAACGGTTCAATGGCTTTTGATTATTTTTTTGGTAACAGTGTAATTTTGTGTACCCGCATCGAGTGTGAACGCTGCAAAGTAAATGCCATCCGGCAGGGCAGAGATACTGATCACATCCACGTTTGAGTGCAACGGTCTACGCAATATTTCTTTTCCAAGCACATCGGTAATGCTCACACTTCCGCTGGTAAAGCCTGAGCCGACGCTCACATTTAAAAGATCATTTGCCGGATTAGGAAAAACCGATACGGCATTGTCAGATCTGCTCATATTAAGCTCAGCAATACCAACGCTGGGGCCAAGCGATGAAAAAAAACTGAGACCTCCGGCGGCCGTGCCAATAAAGAGATCGCGCTTGCCATCGCCATTCACATCTTCAAAACAAGGGGCAGACTGCCCGCCTTCGTTATAGGCATTCACACGCGGGCTGATGACCCAGGCGGCGCTCCACCAGAGGTTAGGCGTTACCTGGCAATAGTAGATATCGCCATTGATGCTGCCGATCAGGGCTTTCACATCATTACCATCTCTGAAGAAATAAGGCGAGGCATAGCCATCAATGCCAAACACGTTTGGATCGTTGCTCACATTGATCTGCGCGAAGGTGTTGGTGACCAGTGTGAAAGACGGCGCCTGTGCAGTGCCAATGTTTGAATAATAGGCCACTCTGCCATTCTGCATGCCGATCATCAGATCGAGCTTGCCGTCGTTGTCCATATCAAAGAGCTGTGGCGCTGCGGCGGCCGACAAGGTGGTAAATGAAAAAGGGTTCAACAGCAGCGGTGCAAAGCTGCACGCCTGGTTGGGACCCGCAGTATTCTTCAGCCAGTGCACCTGCCCGTTGGTAGTGCCAATGCAAATGTCCATGTCACCATCGTTATCAATATCGCCCACCGTGGGCACCACACTGGTGAGGTGAAACTGGCTCAGGCCGGCATAATCGCGGGTAACCAGCGAATACGAAGGCTGCGTGTTGCTGCCGGTATTTTCATACAGCGTGAGCTGGGCGCGCAGCGTGTCGTTGGTAAAATAGCCATAGGTGCCAATGAGCAGATCTTTTTTGTTATCGTTATTATAGTCAAACACCACGGGAAAAGAATTTTGTCCCACCTCGATCATTTCATCCTGCAAAAAATTGCGCTTCACAAACTGAAAGTTCACCGTGCCGGTGGTGCTGGTATTTTTGTAATACCACATGCTGTTGTAGTTCTCACCGGTGGGCACATTGGGTGTAGCAATCAGGTCTTTCTTCGAATCGCCGTCCACATCTACAACATAGGTGCAGGGAAAGAAATTGAATTTGATCTGCCGGGTATTTCCCTTAGCGGGATAGTTGGGATATAATTTTGTGGTATCGCTGAAATATGCGCCGGCAGAGCCCGGTGTTCCGCTGTTGTAAATGTATTGCACAATGTCGCAGGATACATCGCCGAGGATCAGGTCCTGATCAAGATCGCCGTCACTGTCAATACAAGTTAAGCAAGAGCCGGCGTGATAGGTTTTCTGATTGGTAGCCACAGAGCTTGGCGTGGCCACACAGGCATTGAACTGAACTTCGCAGCTGCTCTCTGACACTTTTCCCCAGCAGTTATTGGTGTATTCAAACACCAGGCTGTCGGTGGTGCCGTATTTTTCGAGACCCACATTTTTATAAAGCTCCACAAAAACACCAAGCGAGGAGAAATCAACAATATCAAGATCACCATCGTTGTCCATATCGGCAATGCCCGGCACGCCAACAGAGCTGGCATATAGATTATATACCGCAGGATTACCGCCCGGGTTGTAATCTGCATACAGCAAGGGCTTGACTACGGCAAAACTGGGCGTATGCGCAGCAGTGCTCACATTCTTATACACCATAATGCCGAGCTGTGTTGAACAGAACATGTCTTCGAGACCATCGCTATTGTAATCGTGAAATACCGCCCAGTTGGCCACAGAAGGGAACAGGTGGCTCATTTCAGGATCAGCGATGTATTTGGTCTCGCCGGGATTGCCCACATTAATAAAACAGCGGAAGCAGCCTACGCCAAAGCGGTTCACACGATCAAAGGCCACCACATCTTTTTTGCCATCGAGATTGAGATCAATGGTGGAAACATTGGCATAATTGAGACCGTTAGCCCATGGCATTTTGAGCACATAATTATTTTCAATAACAGTAATGGTGTCTCGTGATAAAAGAAGCTGGCCAAAGCCAAAGCTGGTTAAAAGCAGGAACAATGCTATAGCGCAACATCTGAGCATGTTATACAAAAATATGCAAAATATGATTTGGTATAACAAACCCGTGTGAGGCCAATGCTGTGAGATTACTCAGACCTGGCTGGCGTTCCGGCCATTTTCTGATTTTTTAACGAAACCGTTATAAGCGCCGGAATGAGCAGCAGCGCTCCGTAAGTCAGTATTTTAAAATGCTCATAGTATCTATTAAACACGCCAAGGATCAGGGCAAGATCAGCACACAGATAGATCGACGCTAACACGGCCACACTAAGCAGGCGAACAGCTTTTGACAGGCTGTGATAGTAAACGATCAGATTATATAAGGCCCACACGAAAGCCGGGATCATGAACAAAAAGGCATAGTATTGCTGGTGCGGAAAAATAAGTGGAATGAGCAGCAGAATATAGCTCACTTCGGTGAGCAGCACATGCTGCGAAGGCGCCTGTTTAAAGGGCCGGCCTTTTAGGAAATAAAGCGTAAGCGCCACCAGCAGCAGGCGAACAGCCAGCAGGATCTTTGCCAGCGCGGCCAGCGACACATCGGCAATATTTCGTTTTATGGGCAGCGCATACACATCGGGCACCTGCTCTACCAGCAAGGTCGACAGCAGCGTGGATAAGCCGTGAAAGCTGCGCTCCTCCACATCGAGCACATGCATTTGATTGGCCGGATTGATGAGGCTGAGCCAGGTGCCAAGCAGCATGCTGTTGTACTGGTGACCAATAATGAGCGCGGGCAGCCAAAGGCTGATCGCATAAAACACAATGGTGAGAAAAAATGCTTTAAAAAATCCGCGATATAAGAGATAAGGCAATAATACAATTGGCAGCAGCTTAATGTTGATGCCGATGGCCAGCACCAGGCTTCCATGGAGCCATTGGCCCTGCATAACGCTGTACAGGCCGTACACGCAGCACCAGAGAATAAGAATGGTGATCTGCGAATGACCAATATTACCTGTAAAAAATCGCAGCGAAAACAAGAACGTGCAGACTAAAAAAACAAGGCGCTGCTTTTCACCCAGGCGCTTTACCAGGTTTGAATTGATGAGCATAGCTGCCAGATGAAAGAACAAAGCAGTGTTGAACAACAGCCATAAAAATTTAACCAGTCGGAATGGCAGATAGCACAAGGGTTTGATGAGCACAGCAAAAAGAACCGAGTAGTAATAATGATAGCCATCCACATACTTGTTCGCAAAAATGTCCTGCTGTGATGATAAGTCGGAAGCTGCGGACAGGAAAATATACAGATCGCCAAAACCTTTTGATTCGATGGCGCAATATAAAACAGCAAGGAGGCCGGCAAGCGACCAGGCTATTTTATTTGCGGAGGCTGACATAATTAAATACTTGCTAAATTTAGGCACGAAGCCGCGCCATTTGCAAAAACTAATATCATACTTTTTTCCGGGTTTTAGCTTAAAATTTCAAAGCCGGTGGTTTAAGCGCTTGTTGTATGGCTTGCTCATTATTCAGTGCGGGTACTGGCTGTGCTTTTATGATGTGTTGTTTGGCGCCAACAGCATGGTGCTCACAAAACCCTATCCCATGCAGCGCTTCAGCGACCTGGCTTTTTTTCTGTACAGTCAGCTGTCACCCCATGCGGCTTACTGGTTTATTTTACCCGTTCTGCTGCTGTCCCTCATCAGCCTTATAAAGCCTGTTTACTTTATTGGCGATGCGCTCATCTGGCTACTGACAGTGAACCTGCACAACCGGCTGTATGCCTCGCTAAGCGGGGGTGATTACCTGCTGAACCAGCTGCTCTTTTTCAACTGTTTTTTGTCAGCGCGTTATGCTATAACTAACAGTTCACGAAATGCCGCAAAAGTATTTCTGCATAACCTTGGCGTGGTGCTGATCATTGCGCAGATCAATTTCACCTACATTTTATCAGCGCTGGCCAAGCTTGGCGATCCACTGTGGCTGTCGGGCCGGGCGGTGCTCAGCATTTCTCAGGTGCAGCATTATGCGCTGTTCTCCATGCCTAAATTTCCTGACCTGCTATACATTATACTGAATTACGTTGTGCTGCTTTATCAATGCCTGTTCCCTATTATGATCTGGCTTAAACCGGTGAAGAAGCCATTTATTATTATCGGCATTGGCATGCATCTTTATATTGCTTTGGTGATGGGGTTAGTGAGCTTTGGCCTGATCATGATCTCCGGCTATATTTTCTTCTGGCCTTTTTCTACTTCTCAAAAGGACGATTAGGGCGCCTGCTCATGAAGCGGAAAACGCTATTTCAGTTTTTTTTCGTTAGCGCTTTCGCTTCATGAGCACCGGGCTTCTCCGGGTTTCGGCTTCCACACAAGCCCGCTCATTAAGCCACTGGCTTAACGCCGTTTGCTATCGCAAAAAAGAGCTAAACCCTACGTATCCCTGGCGCGGTATCCGGCATATTTAAAGCCGGGTTATTCCTGAATCTGATAAAATTCTATGCGCTAATGTCCTGAGCAGACTTCTTTCTATACTTTAAACAATTTTCGTATCTTTGCCGCCATGTTTACAAACGACCAATTAAAAGACTTGAATGACCGCGGTAGCGCATTGAGGGGGTTTCTTTGACTACGATAGAAAGAAACACGATCTGGAGCTACTTGAGGAGAAAACACTGGACCCGGGTTTCTGGGGCGACTCCAAAAAAGCTGAAAAAATACTGAACGACATTAAGCAGATCAAAGGCTGGACAACGGCTTATGAAGAGCTGACGCGGCAGATCGACGATCTGAATACCCTTTACGAGTTTTACAAAAGCGGCGACGCCACCGAAGCGGAAACCGACGCAGAATTTAATTCAACCTTCAAAAAGCTGGAGGATATTGAGTTTAAGAACATGCTGCGCGATGAGGAAGACCGCCTGAGCTGCGTGCTGCAGATCAACGCCGGCGCGGGTGGCACCGAAAGCTGCGACTGGGCCAGCATGCTCATGCGCATGTACCTGATGTGGGCCGAAAAACACGGCTACAAAGTAAAAGAGCTCGACTACAACGCGGGCGATGTGGCCGGCATCAAATCGGTATCGCTTGAAATTGAAGGTGAGTTTGCCTATGGCTTTTTAAAAGGTGAAAATGGCGTGCATCGTTTGGTGCGCATCAGCCCTTTTGACTCTAACGCCAAGCGCCACACCAGCTTTGCATCAGTATATGTGTACCCCGTTGTTGACGACACGATTGAAATTGACATAAAGCCATCAGACATTGAGATCTCTACTTCGCGAAGCGGCGGCGCCGGCGGACAGAACGTGAACAAGGTGGAAAGCAAGGTGCAGCTTACACACAAGCCCACAGGCATTGTGGTGGTGTGCCAGGTAGAGCGCTCGCAATTGGGCAACCGCCAGATGGCCATGCAAATGCTGCGCTCGCAATTATACGAGCTTGAGCTGCGCAAGCGCAATGAAGCCAAAATGGCGATCGAAGACAGCAAGATGAAGATCGAATGGGGTTCTCAGATCCGCAGCTACGTGCTGCATCCCTATAAGATGGTGAACGATCACCGCACCGAAACCAAGATCACCAACGCCGAAGGTGTGCTGGACGGCGACCTGGACGAGCTGATAAAAACCTACCTGATGGCCCTGGGCGGCAACAAAAAAACAGCATGAAGCACGACGTAAAAGCCAAGAAGCATTTAGGGCAGCATTTTTTAAACGATGAGAACATTGCCAGGAACATTGTGGATGCTCTGCTGGAAAAAGACAGCACTACGCCCATTGTGGAGATTGGCCCCGGCACCGGCGTGCTCACACAGCACCTCATTGGCCTGCCCGGTTTTTTAGCCCTGGATGTGGATGCTGAATCGGTTGCTTTTTTGAAAGAGAAATATCCTGCCGAGCAGAAAAAAGTGCTGCTCTCTGATTTTCTGGAAACCGACCTGAAACCTTTGACTGGCAGCAAATACAATGTGATCGGCAATTTTCCCTACAATATTTCGAGTCAGATCATGTTTAAGGTTCTTGAAGATAAAGAGAACATTGACTTTGTGGTAGGCATGTTTCAGAAAGAAGTGGCGCTGCGCCTGGCCGAAAAGCCGGGCTCAAAGGTGTATGGCATTTTAAGCGTGCTGCTGCAGGCTTATTACGAGATCGAATACCTGTTCACTGTTCACGAAAATGTGTTTAGCCCGCCGCCAAAAGTAAAGAGCGCGGTGATCCGCCTCGCGCGCAATAGCGTGAAGCAGCTGGACTGTGACGAGGTTCTTTTTAAACAGGTGGTAAAAACCGCTTTTAATCAGCGGCGCAAAACCATCCGCAATTCCATCCGCTCGCTGTTCAATAATAACGAAATTCGTTTTCCTTTGCTGGACAAGCGTCCTGAGCAGCTAAGCGTGGCACAGTTTGTAGAGCTCACCCAATTTGTGCAGGAGCACATGCAGGAAAAAGAATAATTCCTGTTATTCGCCTGACCAGGGCTGTGCGGCATGGCTTTCTAAAGCCTTCCAGGCCTTCAGCACACTCACAGCTTCTTCGCTGCGAACACTCTTCATAGGAATTCTTCTTTTTTCAGGCTCGAGCTTAAACTCCCCGAAAATAAAAGAGTCGTCGAAACCCACGTCAGCGGCATCTTTATGAGCGTTGGCATAGTACACGGTGCGAAGCCCGGCCCAATAGATGGCGCCCAGACACATGGGGCAGGGCTGCAAAGTTGTGTACAGGTCGCAATCTTTCAGCGACAGATCGTTCAGGTGTTTGCAGGCATTTTCAATAGCCACCATTTCGCCATGCGCGGTAGGATTTTTTCGCAGAAAGATCTCGTTGTGGCCTTCCCCCACGATCTGTCCGTTCTTCACTACTACGCAGCCAATGGGCAGGCCTTTGCCGCTTTTGTAGGATAGTTCAGAAAGCTCAATGGCGCGCTGCATAAATTTTGGATCGTAATGGCTCATGCTGGCATCAACGTGGTGAAGTGAGGATTATTGCTTGGGCTAAAATAATGATGGCTTTTTATGATTCCAAGCCACTCATTTCACGAATCACACTAAATGATATCTGTTGCACCGGCAGCATTGATCCTGAAAAAATAAGTTGTGCCATCTGTACAATTCGTGAGAAACACCATGCTAATCTATTCCCACCTCTACCCGCACACCGAAGATCGCTCATTACTTCTTCAACAGCTCAAGGTCTTCTTTAAAGCTGAACAAAGCCCTGAATTTAAAATCGCTGCGGCGCATGAACAGCCAGGTGACCACCAGCGCCTGAACAAAGTAGGATAATGAAGCAGAATAGCAGGCGCCCGTCAAACCATAGCGCGCAATAAGCAGCGGTGCGGTGCAAACCGTTACCAGCAAACCCAGCGTGTTGGCCAGCAGCTGCACTTTTTGCTCTCCCACACCCGAAAAATAATGGCTGAGCACCGTTGAAAAGCCGATGAATACAATACCCGGCGAGAGACACAACATGAGCGCTTTCACATCAGAAAAATCGGGGCCAAGCAAAAAAACAAAAAAGCTTTGAGGCACACATAAAATAACCAGCACGCTGAGCAGACTTAACAACATTGAGATTTTCGACAATAAAAAAGCCATGCGGCTGCTAAGCTCCTTATCGTGCTGATTGGCCACGCGCGTGAGTACCAGCGGCGTGATGCTGGCGCCAATAAGCCACACCGATTCAATGAGCGACGATGCCCTTGAGAACACACCAATGAGCGCCGTGCTGCCAATAAGATAAAAACTGATCCGGTTGCTGAGCGTGTGCGCCAGGTTGCCGGCCTGGTTGATGAAGCCATTTTTCATGATCTCTGTAGCGGAGAAAGAGGTTGGTGCTTCTTTGTCTTTTGAGATGAGACGCAGCACATACGCCGCAGAAAGAACAAGTGCGAGAAAGAACGACAAATACAACGCAGAAGATAAGCTATCAACGCTTCTGTTGCCGCACACAAACACAGAAACGCAGAGTGTGATCAACAACACAGCCGGCTGAAGGAACACCAGGAAATTATAAGCGCCCATGCGCTGCCTGGCTAAAATGATCACACTGTGAAAAGAGCCCAGTGTGGCCATAAGTGATAACAGCACTGTGTGCAGCCAGAACTCCCTGCCAATGTTGATGCAAAAGAACAGCAGGCTTAAGGCGGCGATGCAAAGCGGTGTCCACAGCAGGCCGGTGACATACACTTTGCGCAGCGAAAATTTGGCAATAAAATACACCAGCGAATAGCCGGTATAAATTTCATTCACGATCTGGATGATGGCAACGTTCAGAATGAGCAGGCCGACCTGTCCAACGATATCAGCGCCCAGTTGCTTTGACGAAATTAAGAGAACAGCAAGATTAATAGCAGCCACCAGGCCGCGGGTAAAAAACGCGGATATGATCTTTTTTATCAAGCCTTTTCCTTAATGGTGTGCATTGTCTTATCTACTGTAAGAATTTCTTCGTAAACGGCATTCAGCTGCTCGGCTATTTTTTCTTTGCTAAAGCGATCGGTCACAAACTGACGGATGTGCGCCGGGTCGTAATGCGATTTATTCTTTGAAAAATGCACCAACGCTTCCGACAGCTGATCTTCGTGGCGCTTTTCAATAGAGATCCCGAGGTCAGGCGTTACAAGATCTGTAAGGCCACCGGCGCGGCTCACGATCACCGGCTTGCCGCAGGCAAAGGTTTCGGCCACTGCCAGGCTGAAGGTTTCGTAATTGCTAAAAAGCACCATAGCATCGGCCCTATTGATCTCGCTCACGATCTCGGCAGTTGTTAAGCGGCCTTTAAACACGATCTTCTCGTGCACCTGCAGTTCCTTTGCTAACTGTTCAAGTCCGTTGCGCTCAGGCCCGTCGCCCACAATGGTAAGCTGCAGGCGGGGCTCAGACTTCAGCGCCGCTGCAAATGCGCGAATGGTGCCGCTTACATTCTTCTGAACATCATCAAGCGTTGACACATGCAAATAGTTTGTTATAGCCGACTCAGGCTTTGGCTGCGGCACAAACACATGAATATCCACCACATTGGGCACTACTACGTAATAGCCATTCAAACCGTGCGACAACATAGCCTGTTTTAAAAACTCGCTCACCGGCATAATGGCCTTGGCCTGTGCAGCAATTTTCTGCGTCATGTATCTTTGAAGCAGGCCTTTGTAGCTGCCGTCCTCAGGGCAGTAGCCCGTCCATGCTTCGTTGATCACAAAAGGGAGGCCATATTTTTTGGCCAGGTGCAGCACGCCAATGCCGGCGGGCATGATCACATTCAGCTGAATAAGATCGGGACGGCCCGCTTTTTCAATGAGCTTTTCATAGCCCAATTCAAAAGCAGCGATCACGCTTTTGCGCTTCTGCCATTGCGATACCAAAGGCAATGACGATGTGATCTTTTTATAATATACCACCAGCGTGGTGATCTGCCCATCCTCCTGCCAGCTCAGCTCCGTGTCGCTGAGCAGCGACTCGTCTGAGCATACGTGCAGCACGCTTACCCTGCTGTGCAGAGCAGCCGCTTCGGCAAAGCAGCGGTTAAAGATACCATGCGTAGGCTTATTGCGATTGGGATACCAGGATGAAATAAAGAGAATATGCTTTTTGCTCTCCATGAACAACCCGAATCTACTAAAAAAATAAGCTCGAAAGGTTATGAAAAATAAAAAAGGGATCTGGATTTTACCCTGATACCGGGATTTTTCTTAACACGGAGAATCAAACGCTGCCGTATTGATCATTTTTGCGTGTTGGTGG
>Ga0207702_10006386_pt1 | contig 10176 bp, 10 predicted proteins | sample KBSCornC62_FD_184302 | JGI IMG/M metagenome (GOLD analysis project Ga0207702, IMG submission 184302) | Corn rhizosphere microbial communities from Kellogg Biological Station, Michigan, USA - KBS Corn C6-2 (SPAdes) (version 2) | ecosystem: Host-associated > Plants > Roots > Rhizosphere > Soil ...
CTGTACCGTCTCGCAGACGAACTTGAGGCTCGCATTGCGCAGCAGCGCGCCCGGGAGCAGTCCTGCCTCGCAGGCGATCTGAAATCCGTTGCAGATGCCCAGCACCGGACCGCCGCGCTTGGCAAAGGCGATCACATCCTGCATCACGGGGCTGAACCGCGCGATCGCGCCCGCTCGCAGATAGTCGCCGTAGCTGAAACCGCCCGGCAGAATGATGACGTCGCTCTGCTTGAGGTCGTGCTCCTTGTGCCAGAGAAACACCGCGTCCTCGCCAAGTCCTTCGACGACGGCTTGGTACGCGTCGTAGTCGCAGTTGGAGGCTGGAAACGTGACGATGCCGAACTTCATGACGCCTCCACGCTCGCGATCTCGAAATCTTCGGTGACGGGATTCGCGAGCAGGCGCTCGCACATCTCGCGCGTGGAGCGCTCCGCTGCGCCGCGATCCGCCGCGTCGACGTCGACGATGATGTGCCGGCCCACGTGCACGTCGCGTACGGCCGCGAAGCCCAGCGTGTGCAGCGCGTCGGCCACCGTCCGCCCCTGTGGATCGAGAATGCCGCGGCGCGGCGTGATGTGAACGGCAACGCGATAGCGATTCATTCGCTTGAACCCGAGGATCGATCGGATGGAGGAGAAGAGGGAGGCGAGGACGCTCCGCCGCCCGAAGCACCGGGCGGATTCGTTCCGGGCGGACGCGTGCCTCCCTTGCCACGACGGCGACGACGGCGCCTGACGCCGCCGTCATCGCGGCGTTCGGGACGCTCGCCACGATCGCTGCGCTCACCGCGCTCGCCGCGTTCCTCGCGGCGTGTTTCGATCGGCGCGACGGTCGTGGTCGTCGTCGTGCTCGCAGCCGCGACGCGGCTGGAGGGCGGACGCCGGTGCTCACGTACGCGCTCTTCGCGGATTGGCGGCGCCTCCGGCGGTTCCTCTTCCCAGAAGATCTCGTCCGGCGTGCTCGATCGACCGAGGAAGCCGAGGATCACCCACTTCAGCGCGCCGTACGCCACGTACGCGAGCAGCGCGGGGAAGATGAACTCCTCACGCCGCACGAGCAGCAGCACCACCGAGCCCACGACGACGACGGTGCCGAGCAGGCGGCGAATGCTGCGAAACCCGATCGACGGCACCGCGGGATACGGAACGTCGCTGATCATGAGCGCCGCGAGCACCGCCATCAGCCACTGCATGATGATGTGCCACGGCAGATCCGAGATGGTCTTGCTGCTCGTGAACAGAATCACCGTCTGGTTGTAGAGCGGTGTCTGGCTGAACCAGTAGTACGTCGCGAGCGTGAGCCCCGCGGCCGGGCTGGGAAGTCCGTGGAAGTACGTCTTCTTGCGCCCCGCCTGTTCGACATTGAATCGCGCGAGCCGCATCACCGCGCACGCGGTGAAGAGGAACACCAGCAGCCATTGCAGATTCCCGCGGCTCGGCAATCCGAGATAGACGATCAGCGCCGGCGCAAACCCGAACGAAATCGCGTCGACGAGGGAATCGAGCTCCTCGCCGAATCGGCTGCCGGTGCCGGTCGCGCGCGCGACGCGCCCGTCGAGCGCGTCGGCGATTCCGCCGAGGACGATCAGCGTTGGCGCGGAGGCGAAATCGCCCCGCGTGGCGAGCACGATCGCGTAGATGCCGCAGAACAGGTTGATCAGCGTGAGACCGTTCGGCATCAAGACGACGGCGCGGCTCATCCCGCGTCGTCGATGCGACGGTTGGCCATGGCGTCGGAGGGCATTCATCGGCCGTTCAGCTCCGCGAGGACGGTGGTTCCAGCGTAGACCACGTCACCCGGCTTGATCCGGAGCGTGGAGCCAACGGGGATGAACACGTCGACGCGCGAGCCGAACCGGATCAAGCCCATGCGATCGCCTTGCCGCACTTGCTCGCCGTCGTGCGCGTCGGTCACGATGCGCCGCGCGATCAAGCCGGCGATCTGCCGCACGAGCACCTCGTTCGATCCGGTCTCGATGCCGACGGAGGCCTGCTCGTTCTCGAGACTCGCCTCGTCCCGCGCCGCATTGAGAAAACGTCCCGGCTTGCGTTCGACGAAGCGAACCACGCCGCTCACCGGATACCGATTCACATGGACGTTGAACACGTTCATGAAAATCGAAACACGCGTCGCGCGTGATTTCAGGTACATCGGCTCGTCGACCTCCGTCACCATCACGACTTTCCCGTCGGCGGGCGAGATCACGAGCTGGTCGCCGCGTTGTCCGGTGCGCGTGGGATCGCGAAAGAAATACGCGACCCAGAGCGCGACGACCGTCAAGAGGAATGCGAGCAGCCAGAGCGGCCACGATCGCCGGCTCAGCGCCACGCCGAACGCGCCAACCGCGACCAGCGCCGCGATGAGGATGAAGCTCAAGCCTTCACGCGCGAAGTTCACGAGATCCCCGTGGTGTCGAGCTCATGGCCGGTGATGCGGCGGAACGCGTCGAGGTACCGGGCGCTGGTTGCGTCGACGACCTCCCGCGGCAGCGTCGGCGGCGGCGCGTCGCCGTTCCAGCGCCCCGCGCGGCGCTCGCCATCGAGATAATCGCGGAGCGGCTGTTTGTCGAAGCTCGGCTGGCCGCGCCCAGGCTCGTAATGCTCGGCTGGCCAGAACCGCGAGCTGTCGGGCGTGAGCACTTCGTCGATCAACGTGATCCGGCCTTCCCGATCGCGACCAAACTCGAATTTGGTATCTGCAATGATGATTCCGCGCTCGGCCGCGATCGCGCGCCCGCGCTCGTAGACCAGGCGGCTCAACCGCTCGAGCTCGCGGGCGACGTCGGCTCCGACGATCTCCGCCACGCGAGCGACGGTGATGTTTTCGTCGTGCCCCGCCTCCGCTTTCGTCGCGGGACTGAACAGCGGGGGAGCGAATCGCTCGCTCTCGCGGAGCTTGGGCGGCATCTGTTCGCCGGCCAGCGTCCCCGACTCGCGATACTCTTTCCACGCCGATCCGGCGAGATAGCCGCGCACCACGCACTCGATCGGGAACACGTCGGTGCGCTTGCACAGCATCGCGCGGCCCGCGAGCTGTCCGACGTGGCCGCGGAGCGACGACACGGCATCGGCGATTGTTCCGGCGTCCGCCGCAATCATGTGATGGTGCACTTCGGACGCGAGCTGGCGGAGCCACCACGCGGTGATCTGCGTGAGGACGGCGCCCTTGTAGGGAATGGGCTCGTTCATCACCACGTCGAACGCGCTGACCCGATCGGTCGCCACGAGCAGCAGGCGATCGTCGTCAACGATATAGACCTCGCGCACCTTGCCACGACGGAGGTGCTGGAGCGGCAGCGGCTCGAGCTGGGCGATTGTCATACGCGAACCTCTTCAGCGGCCGCTTCGATGCGCGGGATGCCCGCGAGCAGCGGGTCGATCACGTCATTCAAGAATTCGTCGACCTGTTCCGGTGCGCGGCCGATGAACCGCTTCGGATCGAGCGCCGCGCGCATGTCGGCGAGCGACACGCCGAACTCGGCGTCGGCAGCGAGTCGATCGAGAAGATCGTTCCGCTCGGCGCCGTTCTTGATCGCGCGCGCGGCTTCGATGCTCGCCTGACGAATGCGCTCGTGCGCAACCTGGCGATCGCCGCCGGCGCGTACCGCGCGCACGATCAACTCCTCGGTCGCCATGAACGGCAGCTCGTCGGCGAGACGGCGGCGAATGCGGGCCGGATGCACTTCCAGGCCGGAGACGACGTTTTCCATCAATACCAGAATCGCGTCCGTCGCGAGAAAGCTCTCTGGAATCACGAGCCGCCGATTCGCGCTGTCGTCGAGCGTTCGCTCGAAGAATTGCACCCCGTGCGTGAGATTCGCGTTCGGCTCGAGCGTGATGACGAATCGCGCGAGCGACGCGATGCGCTCGGAGCGCATTGGGTTGCGCTTGTACGCCATCGCGGACGAGCCGATCTGCTCCGACTCGAATGGCTCCTCGATCTCGCCTACGGATTGCAGCATGCGGATGTCGCCGCTCGCCTTCATCGCGCTCGACGCAATACCCGAGACGACGCCGAGGACCTGCGCATCGAGCTTTCTCGAATAGGTCTGGCCGGACACCGGGATCGAGTGCGCGAACGCAATCTTGCGCGCGACGCGCGCGTCGAGCTCGCGTACCTTCGCGTGATCGCCGCCAAAGATCTCGAGAAAGCTCGCCTGGGTGCCGGTCGTGCCCTTCACGCCGCGGCAGGGCAGTGTCGCGATCCGCTGATCGACGTCCGCGACGTCGAGTACGAGATCCTGCATCCACAACGTCGCGCGCTTGCCGACGGTCGTCGGCTGCGCGGGCTGAAGGTGCGTCGAGCCGAGCGTTGGTTCGGCGCGCCACTCGCGGGCGAATGCCGCGAGCGCGCGCAGCACGCGCACGAGCTTGCCGCGCAGCAGCTCGAGTCCGCGGCGCATGAGAATGAGATCCGCGTTGTCCGTGACGAACGCGCTCGTTGCGCCGTAGTGAATGAATCCGCGCGCCGCGGGCGCGACGTCGCCAAAGGCGTGCACGTGCGCCATCACGTCGTGGCGAAAGCGGCATTCGTACGCCGCGACCGCGTCGAAGTCGATGTCCTCGAGGTGCGCACGCATCTGCGCGATCGCCTCGTCCGGAATCGGCACGCCGAGCTCCTTCTCGGCTTCGGCGAGCGCGAGCCAGAGCTGCCGCCAGAGACCATGCCGCGTCGCGGGCGACCACAGCTCCAACATCGCCGCCGACGCGTAACGCTCGGCGAGCGGCGACGAGTAGCGCGTCTGTGTCGTCATCGGACGGCGAACTCGGTCATGTACATCTCTCCCTGCCGATCGATCACGAGCCGCAGATAGGTGCGGCCGCCGTACTCGTCGATCGCGCGCGCGGCGTCCTGCGCGCTGCGAACGGGCGTGTTGTTGATCTGGAGAATCACGTCGCCCTGCTGAATGCCGGTCTGCTGCGCGATGACGTCGCTCACCTTGTACACGAGCGCTCCCCACGCACGCTGCAGACCGCGCTCGGATGCAATCGCCGGCGTCACGGTCACGAGTTGGAGATCGCGCAGCACCTGCACCTTGGGCGCGGTGACCTCGGGGAGGTCCGCGACCGCGACCGTCGCGTCGAACTCCTGCGAGCCGCGCCGAACGCGGAGATGCGCCGGCGAGCCCACGCGCAGGTCGAGCAACGCGGCCTGCCAATCAAAAAAATTGTGCACCTGGCGATTGCCTTCGCCCTCGATCACGTCGCCCGGGCGGAGGCCCGCCTTTGCGGCCGGAGATCCCGGCGCGACCGACGCGATCACCGCGCCTTGCGTGAGCGCGTCTCGCGGATTGGACGAAGTGGACTGCCGCAACCCGACGCCGATCCAGGGGCTTCTGATCGAACCGTGCGTGAGCAGATCGTCGACGACACGCGCCACGCGGTTGATCGGGATCGCGAAGCCGAGCCCCACCGAGCCGCCGTTGGGCGAGAAGATGCTGCTGTTCATCCCGATCACTTCGCCGTCCGCGTCGACGAGCGGACCGCCGGAGTTGCCCGGATTGATCGCGGCGTCGGTCTGAATCATGTCGAAGTACGAGCTCTGGCCCTCGCTCGGCGCGACGAGATTCCGGTTCGTCGCGGAGATCACGCCCACGGTGACGCTCGGCTCGCTGTTGCCGAGATAGAAGCCGTAGGGGTTGCCGATCGCGATCGCCCATTCGCCGATCACGAGACTGTTCGAGTTGCCGAGCTTCACCGTCGGCAGGCTCTTCGCATCGATGCGAACGACGGCGATGTCGTTCGTCTCATCCTGGCCGAGCAGGGTGGCGGGATAGACTTTGCCGTTCCGCATCATCACCGAGATCTTGCTCGCACCCGCGACGACGTGCGCGTTGGTGACGATCACGCCGTCGGACCGCACGACGAACCCGGTGCCGAGTCCCGCCTGGGTCTGCGTGCGGGGTTGGCCGCCGAAGAAGATGTCGAACGGATCTTCGGGCGCCTGCTGGAAGACTTCCGTCTGCACCGTGACGACCGACGGCGCGACCTTGGCGACGGCGTTCGTGATGGCGTTCTGGCGGCTCTGCGAGACCTGATTGTTGGTCGAGACGGTGACGCCCGACTCCTGCGCGGAGGAGGGGGCGGGCGAGCGCGAGCAGCCGATCAGCACCGCCAGGCAGACGATGCGAGTCGGGACATTAGAGAAGTGGAACGTCATGGCACGCAGTACAGATCGCGCGGATACTCGACGCGATCGAGAAAGAGGGCATGAGGGGCCGCCGGGGACGACGTCTCGCGATTGTCGGCGGCGGCGAGCAGCCGCGGCACATCGCCGACCGGGCGCCGCCCGCTCGCGACATCGAGCATCGTTCCGACGAGGAATCTCACCATGTGGTGCAGGAACCGGTTGGCTTCGATCTCGAACACCAGCCCGCCCGGGCGATCGAGCCATCGCGCTTCGCTGACGCGACAGCGGTGATCGTCGTGCGGGGGCGCCGTACCGAGTACGGCGAAGCCCCGGAAGCAGTGTTCACCCACGAGGTGGGCGGCCGCCGCATCCAGAGCGCCCCGGTCCAAGGGCTGCCCGAATGCGAGCTCGTAGCGTCCACGAAAGGGTGAATGCGTCTCGTCATCCATGCCGACGTAGTAGCTGTAGCGTCGGCTCACCGCACTGTAGCGCGCGTGGAACTCCGCGTCCATCTCGTGGACCGTCGCGACCCACACATCCGCCGGCAGGATTGCGTTCAGCGCGCGCCGCAACTTCTGAACGTCCCACCGCTCCGGTACTCGAACGCCGACCGCCTGGCCTCGCGCATGGACGCCCGCGTCGGTTCGACCGGAGCCAAGCGCGGCGACGGGAGCGCCGCACAAGCGGGCGAGTGCCTCTTCCATCACACCCTGGACCGTCCGTTGCTCCGGCTGGCGCTGCCATCCGCTGAATCCGGCCCCGTCGTAGTGCAAGACGAGTTGCACGGTGCGCTCAGCCATTGCTCGAAACTTACCCCCACCGGTAGGTGTGTAAAGGGTCTCGCGCACGACGTATGATGCGACGCGCGGCGGTCGAACCGATTGACATTGCGTGAGCTACACGCTCACATTTGGCCGACAACTCCGCCGCGTCGCGCGCGCCGTCGCGTGCGGCCATTGCCTTCCGATGCCGCCGCGCACGCTCGCTTCGCTCGCTCACGCGCTCACCGTCTCCGCCAGTCCGGATGCCGCTCTTCAGGCGCTCGGCGAGGCGCTCGCGGAAGTCGACCGGTTCGCCCAGCTCGCGTTCGTCACCTTTGACGAGCGCAAAGGGATGCTGCGCGACCGTGCGCTGGTGCGGAGCACCGGCATCGAGCACCGCGCGATCGAGACCACGTTCGACCACCTGCCCACGCGCGAGCGCGCCTCGATCGCCGCCGGCGGCCAGTTCGTGGACTTTGGCGACACGAGCGACGAGTTCGCTCGGCTCCTCCAGCTTCCGCTCCTCGGCGAGACCGGATGGCTCACGATCCGCGGACTGCGCTACGAGGGCGCGTTGAGCGCGATGCTCCTCCTGTACGAGTCGCGCAAGCTGTTCGGCGCGCGCACGGCGGAGCGGTTCCTGCCCGCGATCGCGCTATTCGAGCTTGCTCATGTGAGATTCCTCGAGCAGGCCGCCCGCCAGGAGGCGGTGCGCACGCTGGAGGACGTCACCGGCCGCGTCCACGACGAGTACGAACGCCGCCTCGCGGCGCTCGAGGCGCGCCTGCTCGACGCGAACGCCGCGCGGACCAGCGACACGCCGGCGCGGCACCTCGCCCTCGAGCGCGAGCTCGCGCAGGCGAACGAAGATGCCCGGCGCGCGCTCAAGCGCGCCGCCGCGGTCGAGGCGACGATCAGCTCGGCGGTCGAGCAGCTCGAGAAGGCGCACGTCGAGTTGCATCGCCGCAGCGAGGGGCTTCGGCAGAAGACGCGCACGATCTATTTGATCGACCGTGTGCTCACCCTCGACGCCTCGACGGACGATCCCCGGCAGTTGGCCGACGGGCTGCTTTCGCTCGTCGGCGACGACATGCACGCGCATCGCTGTTCGCTGATGCTCCGTACGCCCGACGGCGAGTCGCTCTATCTCGCCGCGGCGCGCGGCGTGGCGCCCGGGATCTCCGAAGGCGCCCGGGTCGCGATGGGGCAGGGCGTCGCCGGCCGCGTGGCGGCGTCCCGCGAGCCGCTCCTGGTCCGCGACGTCTCAGAGGCCAAGCAGCACCCGCTTCTCCACGATCAGTATTTTACGACCGGCTCATTCATCAGCTTTCCACTCATCTATCACGACGAGCTGGTCGGAGTGGTGAATCTCGCGAACCGCGCGCAGCATGGCGTATTCGTGGAAGAAGACGTCGACCGCGTGCGGCTGCTCGGCCTCGTCATCGCACTCGTCGCCTCCAACGCGCGCCTGCCCGAACGACTCGTCGAAGCACTCAGTGTCCACTAGTTCCGCCCCCAACGCACTTCTCGCCACCGTGAAGCAGCTCGCGGCAGGCGAGCCGCCGGATCCGGACGCGCTCACCGCCGCGTTTTCCGTGGTGCTCGCCGGCGACGGCACCCCCGCGCAGATCGCCGCGCTCCTGATCGGCCTCCGTGTGAAAGGCGAGACGCCCATCGAGCTCGCGGCCGTCGTCCGCGCCTTTCGCAAGGCGATGGTCGAGCTTCATGCCGATGACCCGGACGGCCTCGTCGACACGTGCGGCACGGGCGGCGGCACGATCAACACGTTCAACATCTCGACCGCCGCCGCGCTTCTTGCCGCCGGCGCCGGCATTCGCGTCGCCAAGCATGGCAACCGCAGCTATACCACGCAGTGCGGCAGCGCCGACGTCCTCGAGGCGCTCGGCGTTTCCATCGATGCGCCAGTGCACGTGATGGAGGCCGCGCTCCGCGATGCGGGGATCGTGTTCATGTTCGCGCCGCTCATGCACCCGGCAATGCGCCACGTCGGACCGGTGCGTCGCGAGCTCGGCGTTCAGACAATCATGAATCTCGTCGGACCGCTCGCCAATCCGGCGCGCGCGGGGCGTCAGGTGGTCGGCGTCTCGGATCCGCGCCGCGTTCCGCTGATCGCGGGCGCGTTGCGCGAGCTCGAGAGCGTGCACGCGCTCGTCGTGCATGGTGCCGGCATGGACGAGATCTCGCCGTTCGTCCCGTCAGAGGTCGTCGAGATCGTCGATGGCGCGATGCGTGAGTGGACGATCGACCCGGCACGTTTCGGCTTCGGCGGCGGCACGCCTGAACAGATTGCTGGGGGGCCGCCCGCCGAGAATGCCGGCACTGTGATGCGCGCCCTGCGTGGCGAAGCGACGGAACCAGCGAATGCGGCCGTCGTGCTCAATGCGGCGGCTGCGTTTTATGTAAGCGGCGCCGCGCGAAGCTACGACGAAGGCGTCGAAGCGGCGCGCGACGCGATCGCGTCAGGCGCGGGACTCGTTGCGCTCGACCGGCTTCGCGTGGCGTTCGCCCGGACCGGCGCTCAGTAGCGCCGCAACACTCCGACGACGATTCCCTGAATCGTCACGTCGTTTTCGTGCACGTAGATCGGCTGCATGGTCTCGTTCGCCGGCTGTAGACGAATGCGGCCGTCGCGCTCGCGATAGAATTTCTTGACCGTCGCTGACGTGCCGTTGACGAGCGCGATGACCATCTCGCCGTTGTCCGCCCGCTGCCGCTCGGTCACCACGACGAAGTCGCCGTCGCGGATCTGCTCATCGACCATCGAGTTGCCGCGGACGCGAAGCACGTAATGGTTGCCGCTCCGGCCTACCATCGCGTCGGGCACACACAGGGTCTCGTTGTGCTCGAGGGCCTCGATGGGGATGCCGGCGGCGACGGTGCCGAGTAGCGGCAGCTCGATCGCCCGCGGCGACGCCTCACTCGGCAGGATCTCGATCGCGCGGCTCTCGTTGTAGCTGCGTTTGATGTAGCCTTTGCGCTCGAGATTGGTGAGGTGCTCGTGCACGGTCGCGAGCGAGTTGTAACTGAAGTTCTCGGCGATCTCCTCGAAGCTCGGCGCGAAGCCGTTTTGCTCCGAGTATGCCGTGAGGTAGTTTAGTATTTCGCGTTGACGCTTCGTGAGCGGCATGAGCTGACCCGAAAAGGGTACGAGTTGTGGCGACGGGGAATGTTGCCCGAATAAGCCCCGAATACTACGATATCCGAAGAAGGACCGAAGTGCAAGCATCTCCCACCTGGACACCGCCCGGCGGCACTCTCGGCAGGA
>Ga0207702_10006388_pt1 | contig 10171 bp, 8 predicted proteins | sample KBSCornC62_FD_184302 | JGI IMG/M metagenome (GOLD analysis project Ga0207702, IMG submission 184302) | Corn rhizosphere microbial communities from Kellogg Biological Station, Michigan, USA - KBS Corn C6-2 (SPAdes) (version 2) | ecosystem: Host-associated > Plants > Roots > Rhizosphere > Soil ...
GTGATCTCTGTGGCAATTTTTATGAGCAAATTACGTTTTGGATTGGTCGGTGCAGGCGGTATCGCACAGGCGTACGCACAGGCGTTTAATGAGAGCGAGTGCTGCAACCTGGTCGCTGTCGCGGACGTCTTCGATGCGCTCGTTTCCGAGCGCCCGTACAAAAAAGCCTGGCCGCTCGAGGAAGGCATCGAATTCCTGAGAAGCCAGCGCGGCCGCCATTTCGATCCGCGCTGCGTCGACGCGTTTCTCGCCGACCGCACGCGCATTCAGGCGATCCTCGAGCAATTCGGCGATTGAGCCCCCAATCGGGATCACCCGCGCGGATGCCCCGCGCGGCGATCTCCGCGCGGCGCGGGCTTCAGCCGACGACCAGCAGATGGACGCGGAACGGTCCGTGCGCGCCGAGCACGATCGTCTGCTCGATATCGCCGGTGCGCGAAGGCCCCGAGATGAAATTGAGCGCGCGCGGCATTGCGCCGATCTCGTTGCGGACCATCGCAAAAGCCTCTTCCATTCCCGAGACGATCCGATTGGCGCGGACGACGGCGACATGCGTGTCCGGCAACAGCGCGCTCGCCGTGGGCGTCGTTGCACTCGACGTGATCAGAATCGTCCCCGTTTCAGCGATTGCACAAAAGCAGCCGGTGATGCCGAGGCGGTCCATCCCCGCAGTCGGTCGCGCCTCGATCGCAAGCCCTGCCGCCTGCCAATCGAGGTCTCGGAATTCCGGCCAGCAAACACCCGCACGCGAGACTGCGCCATCGCCGCCGGCCAGAGCGTCGAGATAGCGTGAGATCGCTCGTGGAACGTCGGCGAGCGAGGCAATCGATTCGACCGTGCTCGACATGTCCGTCGCGCGGGTGATGAAGCGCGCGCGAAGATCGCCGGGCATCGCGGGACGGGGACCATGACCATGCGCGGCGATGTATGCGTCGGCCTCTATGGTGGCTTGCGTATCGGAGGAGTCCCTGCCGAGCGCCCGCCTCACGCGCGCGAGCACCGCATCTCGCGCAGTGCGATCGTCGTCAACCCATTCGGTCATCGCTCATCGAACCTACACGGTATTTTGGCGAATGAAGTCCGCTACGCGCGTCACGCCCTTCTCGATGGCGTCCTTCGATGCCGCATAGGAAAAGCGCACATGCTGGCCCTCGCCGGGCACGCGTCGACCGAAATGAATATCGGCCAGCACGGCGACGCCGGCCTCGTGCAACAGGCGCTTGCGAAACGCCTCCGAGTCCACCGAGCCCGTCATTCGGCACGCCTCGGTGACATTCGGCCACGCATAGAACGCGCCGCCGGGCGTCGCGCATTCGATGCCGGGAACTTGATTCAGCAAGCCGACGATGAAGTCCCGACGCTCGAGAAACCGTTGCCGCATCGTGTCGGCGATGTCTTGCGGGCCGGTAATGGCCGCGAGCGCTGCCCATTGCGAGATTTGCGACGCGCAGGACTCGGTGTTGGTGATCCAGCGAGTGAAAACCGGCGCGAGCGTGCGGTTCGCCGCATAACCGATCCGCCATCCGGTCATCGCCCAGGTCTTCGACGCCCCGTCGCCGATGACGGTCCGCTCCAGCAATCCGGGACGCATGGCGAGCGAATCGAATTTGCCGTCGTAGACGAGCCGCGAATAAATTTCGTCGGCGAATATCCAGACCTGCGGATGCGCCAACAGGATCTCGGCGATGGCGTCGAGCGATTCGGCATTCAAGATACCGCCGGTCGGATTCTGCGGCGAATTGAGAATGAGCAGCCGCGTCTTCGGCGTGATCTTCGTCTCGAGCTCGTGCGGATCGAAGGCAAATCCTCTCGACTCGCGCAAGTAGATCGGAACCGGCACCGCGCCGTTGGCGGCAATCTGCGATTCGTAGATCGGGAACCCCGGGACCGGATAGATGACTTCATCGCCCGCTCCATGATCGGTGACCGAGGCAATCGTGTACGCGATGAACGGCTTCGCCCCTGCCGCGACGACGACATCTTCGGGACGGATCTCGAGGCCGCGCCGGGCGCCGAGATCTTGTGCCGCTGCCGCGCGCAGCTCGTCGATCCCGGCCGACGGCGTATACCCATGCTTGCCGCTCTTGATGGCGACCATTGCCGCCTCCTGCACGTAACGCGGCGTCGGGAAATCCGGCTGGCCGATGCAGAACGAAACGATATCGCGGCCTTCACGTGCGAGCGCGTTGACCTCGGCGAGCACCACGAAGGCGTTTTCGGTTCCGAGCGATTCGGCGCGCCGCGAAAGCCTCGGTATGGTCAACGCCGACGGGTGAGGTGCATTCATTCTCGATAGAGCTCGCGAAAGGTTTTCCCGGCCGGCGCGGGGAAGTCCCGTTCGGCGGTCCATCCGGATGCTAACGCAAAAGGCAGGCGCGAGATCATGCCGTCGCGGCGGGGAAGCGCGCGCAACGCACGCACGCCGATTCTCGACGCAAGTCCGTAAAGACGCGGCCGCTTTGCGAACCACGCCCAGATGCGCAGTCCCGTGCGCTCGTACCATGGACGAAGACCGCGCGCGAATTCCTGCTCTCGAAGCTTGCGCTGCAAGTCCGGCAGCGGGATCTTCACCGGACAGACGACGCCGCATTGATTGCAGAACGTCGAGGCCTGCGGCAGATCGAGTGCGTTCTCGAGGCCGACGTACATGGGCGTCAGAATCGAGCCGATCGGACCGGGATAGACCCAACCATACGAATGGCCGCCGATGTTTTGATACACCGGGCAATGATTCATGCACGCGCCGCAGCGTATGCATCGAAGCGCTTCCCGGACTTCGCTGCCGAGAACCGCGGTGCGGCCGCTGTCGACGAGAATGAAATACATGTGCTCGGGACCGTTGATGTGGTCGGCGCCCTTCGGCCCGGTGAGAATGTCGACGTAGTTCGAGATCGATTGACCCGTCGCGGACCGCGGCAACAAACGCATCAACGTCGCAACGTCCTCCAGCGTCGGCACGATTTTCTCGATGCCGGAGATCGCGACGTGAACCTTCGGGAGCGTGGTCGTCAGCGTCGCGTTGCCTTCATTGGTCACGACGACGACCGAGCCGGTTTCGGCGACGAAGAAATTGCCGCCGGTAATGCCCATGTCGGCGGTCAGGTAGTGCTGTCGCAATACACCTCGCGCTTCCAGGCACAACGCCTGAATGTCGCTCTTCCGTTCGGTCTTGTGCGTCTTGCTGAAGAGCGCGGCGACTTCCTCCTTGGACTTGTGCAGCGCCGGACCGATGATGTGCGATGGCGGCTCGTAGTCGTTGATCTGCAGAATGTATTCGCCCAGATCGGTCTCGATCACCGTCAGACCGGCTGCTTCGATCGCGTGGTCGAGCGCGGACTCTTCCGACACCATCGATTTCGACTTGATGATCTTGCCGACGTTGTGGCGCGCCGCGATCTCGAGCACCAGCCGGTTGATGTCGGCGGATGTCTCGGCCCACAGCACCGTCGCGCCGGACGCCTTTGCGTTCGCTTCGAATATTTCGAGCCAGGTGTCCAGATTGTCGAGCGCACGCTGCCGAATCGCACGCGCCGCTTCACGCGTGCCTTCGAAGTCGGTCAGCTCGCGGAGCGCGTCGCGGCGAGCCGGAACGAACTTGCCTTGAAACTTTCGCAGGTTGACCTGGAGCTGCTCGTCGTTCAGGCTCGCCCGCGCCCGCGCAGTGAAATGCATCGACGCGACCTGCATCAGCCGCCCTCTCCGGCAAGAACTTCGGCGACGTGGAATACGCGGGTCTTCGCATCGCCGCGCCGGCGCAAGCGCCCTTCGATGTTCATCATGCAACCGAGATCGCCAAGGACCACGGCATCGGCCCCGGTGTTCTGGACGTGAACGCATTTGTTGTCGGCGAGCCGGGCGGAGATATCGCCGTACTTGATGGAAAACGTTCCGCCGAAGCCGCAGCAGGTCTCGCAATCCGCCATTTCGATCAGCTCGATGTCCGGCATGCCGGCGAGCAGTACGCGTGGCTGTGTCTTGACGCCCATTTCGCGCAAGCCGGCGCAGCTGTCGTGATAGGTGATCTTCCCCTTGTAGCGTCCGGCAGTCTCCTTGACGTTCAGCACGTTGACGAGGAAATCGGTGAGCTCGTACGTCTTCGCGGCCAGCCCGGCGACCCGCCGCTCCATCGCGGCATCGCCCGCGAACAATTCGCCATAGTGCGTCTTGATCATGCCGCTGCACGATCCGGACGGCGCAACGAGGTAATCGCATCCCTCGAATTCCTCAACCACCTTGCGCGCGAGCGCGATGGTGTCCGCGCGATCGCCGGAGTTGTACGCCGGCTGTCCGCAGCACGTCTGCGTCGGCGGAACGTAGACGGTCGCGCCACCCGCTTTCAGCAGCTTGATCGCGGCGAACCCGATCGACGGACGCACGAGATCGACAAGACAGGTGACGAAGAAGCCGACGCGCATGATCGATGCATGATCAATTTTCGCGCAATGGTAGCACGCGACTTTGCGCGCGCACCCGGTTGGATCCGGAGGCTACAGGAAGTTCGATTGCGTCAGCGCGATCACGCAGATGCCCATCAGCGGCTGCGGCAGAATGCCGAGCAGCAGCAGCAGCAATCCATTGGCCGACAGCAGCGTTCGCGTGTCGCGCCGAGTTTCGAGCGGCGAGCGGTCGACCGGATCCTCGAAATACATGAGCCGCACGATCCGCAGGTAGTAGAACGCGCCGATCAGCGACGTGACGACGCCGAGCACGGCGAGCCAGACGAAGCCGGCGTTGATCGCCGCCTCGATGACGGTGAATTTTGCGTAAAAGCCGACCATCGGCGGAATCCCCGCCAGCGAGAACATGACGAGCAGCATGATGAACGCCCACCACGGCGAGCGCTGGTTGAGTCCCCTGAAGTCCTCGATCCGGTCCGCCTCGAAACCGGCGCGCGACAGCACCATGATCAAGCCGAAGGAGACGAGGCTCGTCAGCACGTAAGTGACCGTATAGAACATCGCGGCCGAATACCCGTTCAAGTCGGCGGCGAGGAAGCCCATCAGCATGAAGCCCATGTGCGCGATCGTCGAATAGGCGAGCATCCGCTTGATGCTCGATTGCGCGATCGCGACGATGTTCCCGAGCACCATCGAAAGCACGGACAATACGATCAGCATGCCCTGCCAGTCGATCGCCATGCCCTGCAGCGCGCCCGACAAAAGTCGCAGCGTGAGCGCGAAACCGGCGAACTCGGGTGCCGTGCCGATCAACAGCGTGATCGCCGTCGGCGCGCCGTCGTACACGTCGGGAATCCACATGTGGTACGGCACGACGCCCAGCTTGAACGCGACGCCGGACACGACGAAGACGAGGCCGAACGTCAATAGCAGCGAATTGCCGTTGCCGCCCAGCACCGAGCGCGCGACCAGGTCGATATCGAGCGATCCGGTCGCACCGTAGATCATCGACATTCCGTAGAGCAGCACCCCCGATGCGAGCGCGCCCAGCACAAAGTACTTCATCGACGCTTCCGCCGGTCCGGACCGCTCGCGCTCGAGGGCGACCAGCGCGTAAAGCGACAGCGACATGAGCTCCACGCCGAGATAGAGGGTCAGGAAGCTGTTGCCCGAGATGATGACCTGGATGCCGAGAAGGACGAATAACGTCAGCACGAAGGTCTCGCCTCGAAAGAGTCCGCGGGCGACGAGATAGCTGCGGGAATAGAACAGCATCAGCGACACCGCGACGAACGTCGTCATCCGCAGGATGTCGGCGAGCATGTCGTCGACGATCATGTTATGGAACGCCTTGATGACGTCGAGCTGCATCGTCTTCAGCGTGACGCAGGCCGCGACCAGCAGCGCGAGCTGCGTCAGCCAGTACGTGACGTGCCGCCGTTCATCGGCCACGAACAGATCGACGATGAGGATCAGCGCCGCAGCCGTCAGAATGACGACCTCGGGCAACACGGCCAGCAGATTCTGCGCGAAGGTCATAGCTTCGATTGCGCGACGTGCGCGAGCAGGTCGACGACCGAAATGTGCATGACGTCGATAAACGGCTTCGGCCATACGCCCATTGCCAGCACGGCCAGCGCGACGATGCCGAGCAGCCAGAATTCGCGCCGGCTCAATTCGGGCATCGACGCGACGCCCTGATTCGCGATGGCGCCGAAAATGACGCGCTTGTACATCCAGAGTGTGTAGGCGGCGCCCAGGATCATCATCGTCGCCGCGGCGAAGCCGAGCCAGAAATTCACCCTTACCGAAGCCAGCACGACCAAAAATTCGCCGACGAATCCCGACGTCGCCGGCAATCCGGAATTGGCCATCGCGAAGAGCATCATGAAAGCGGCGAATTTGGGCATCGCGTTGACGACGCCGCCGTAATCGGCGATCAAGCGACTGTGCAACCGGTCGTACATGACGCCCACGCAAAGGAACAGCGCCGCGGAGACGAAGCCGTGCGAGATCATCTGCGCCAATCCGCCTTCGACGCCGAGCTGGCTGAACAGGAAGAAACCGAGCGTGACGAAGCCCATGTGCGAGATCGACGAATAGGCAATCAGCTTTTTCATGTCGGCCTGCACCAGCGCGACGAAGCCGATGTAAACGATTGCGATCAACGACAGCGCAATCACGAAGCCGGCGAGATAGCGGGATGCGTCCGGCAGGATCGGCAGCACGAAACGCACGAAGCCGTAACCGCCGACTTTCAGCGTGATGGCGGCAAGTACCACCGAGCCTCCGGTCGGCGCTTCGACGTGGGCATCCGGAAGCCACGTGTGCACCGGCCACATCGGGACCTTGACCGCGAAAGCGAGGAAGAATGCCACGAACAGCAGAATCTGGGTCCTGAGCGAGAGAGGGACTTGAAACCAATCGAGAATCTCGAAGCTGTCCGAGACCGAATAGAGGTAGATCAGCGCGACCAGGGTCAACAGCGACCCGACGAGCGTATACAGGAAGAACTTGATCGCCGCATACATGCGATTCGGCCCGCCCCAGACCCCGATGATCAGGTACATCGGAATCAGCATCGCCTCGAAAAAGAAGTAGAACAGGATGCCGTCGAGCGCGCAAAACACGCCGTTGATGAGGCCCGACTGGATCAGGAACGCGCCCATGTACTGCGAGACGCGCGTCGTTATGACTTCCCAGCCCGCCCAGACCACCAGCACCGTAATGAAGCTGTTGAGCAGGATGAACAGCAGGGAAATGCCGTCGACGCCCAGATGATAGTGAATGCCGAAACGCGGAATCCACTCGGACATCTCGACGAACTGCATTGCGCTGGTCGTCGTGTTGAACTGCGTGTAAAGCGGAACCGTCACGAGGAATCCGGCCACGGCGCCGACGAGCGCGATCCAGCGCACGGGACCGGGTTCACGATCGCGTCCGAATGCGAGCGCAAGCAACCCCGCGACGATCGGAACCCAGACGGCCAGCGAGAGATAAGGCATCATCGACCGTCAGCGGACGACCCAGATCCACCACCACAGCATCACGACGACGCCCGCGACCATCGACAGCGCGTAGTGGTAGATGTAGCCGGTTTGAAGCCGGCGCATGACCGCGGAGGTCCAGCCGACGAGCCGGGCCGATCCATTGACCATCCACCCATCGATGATCGTCCGATCGCCGACATTCGATGCAGTCGCGCCGAGCTTGCGAGCGCCGCCGGCAAAGAACCAGTCGTTGAACTTGTCGAAGTAGTACTTGTTATCGAGAAGCGTATAGAGGCCGCCGGCCATTTTCTGCAAGCGCGCCGGCAATGACGGGTTGACGATGTAGCAGTACCAGGCCGCGACGATGCCGGCGATGGCGAGCCAGAACGGCAGCGACAAAACGCCGTGTCGAATGAAGTCTTCGACCCCGTGCCATTCCGCCTGCATTTCAGCGATCGCTCGATGCTCGGGCAACACGACAATCGACGAGCCGAAATAGCTTCCGATCGTCATCGGCTCGACATAGATCCACCCGACGACCACCGACGGAATGGCCAGCAGGATGAGCGGAACCGTGACGACCCACGGCGATTCTTTCGGACGTTCATGTTCATCATGGTGAGCGTCGGGCTCTCCACCAGCGGAAGACGACGTGCCGTGTGCGGATTTTTCCTCGTGATCGGCCCGCGCGAAGCGTTCGGGGCCATGAAAGGTCAGGAACAGCAGGCGGAACGAGTAGAACGCAGTCACGAAGACTCCGATCGTCACCGCGAAATAGGCGTAGCCGTGGCCGGGAATCGTCGAGAAGTGCGTGGCCTCGATGATCGAATCCTTCGAGAAGAATCCGGCGAACGGCGGCACGCCTGCGAGCGCGAGCGAGCCGATGATCGCAGTGATCCGTGTGATCCGCATGTACTTCGCAAGCCCGCCCATCTTGCGCATGTCCTGCTCGTGGTGGAGCGCGATGATCACGGACCCTGCGCAGAGAAACAGCAGCGCCTTGAAGAACGCGTGGGTCGTCAGGTGGAAGATTGCCGCCGAATACGCGGAAACGCCGAGCGCGACCGTCATGTAGCCGAGCTGCGAGAGCGTCGAATAGGCGATGACGCGCTTGATGTCGTTTTGCACGATCCCGAGGAAAGCCATGAACAATGCGGTCGTTGCGCCGATGACGGTGACGAACGACAGCGCGGCGTCCGAGAGCTCGAACAACGGACTCATCCGCGCGACCATGAAGATGCCGGCCGTCACCATCGTTGCGGCGTGGATCAGCGCGGAAATGGGCGTCGGGCCTTCCATCGAATCGGGCAGCCAGACGTGCAAGGGAATCTGCGCGCTCTTGCCCATCGCGCCGATGAACAGGCAAATGCAGATCACCGTCATCAACGGCCAAGTCGCCGAGCCGCCGATCGGAAGCGTCGCAGTCGCGAAGTCCTTCGAACGCGCGAACACCGGCGCGTAATCGAGGGTGCCGAAGTACGCGAGAATCAAGCCGATCCCCAGCACGAAGCCGAAATCGCCGACGCGATTGGCGAGGAACGCCTTCAGGTTGGCGTAGATCGCGGACTCGCGCGTGTACCAGAAGCCGATCAGCAGATACGACACGAGCCCGACCGCTTCCCAGCCGAAGAAGAGCTGCAGGAAGTTGTTGCTCATCACGAGCATCAGCATCGAGAACGTGAACAGCGAGATATAGGCGAAGAACCGCGTGTAGCCCGGATCGTCGGCCATGTAACCGATCGTGTAGACGTGCACCATCAGCGACACGAACGAGACGACGAGCATCATCGTCGCCGTCAGCGGATCGATCAAAAAGCCGATGGCGAGCTTGAGTCCCCCCGATTGCAGCCACACGTAAACGTCGCCGTTGAACGTATGCCCGCCGATGTCGCGCCACACGAAAAACGATGCAACCGTCGATACCGCGACGCCGGCGATACAAAGCGAATGCGATATCGAACGGCCGAGCTTCGGCCCGAACAGTCCGACGATGATCGCCGCCGCGAGCGGAGCGAGAGGAACGATCAGATAGAGCGCTTGCGTCGCCACGTCCGATTATCCTTTGAGCGCGTCCAGATCCTCGACGTCGATCGAACCGACGTTGCGGAACAACAGGACCAGGATCGCAAGCCCGATCGCCGACTCCGCCGCCGCAACGGTCAGGATGAAGAAAACGAACACCTGCCCTTGCATGTCGCCGAGATAACGCGAAAACGCGATGAAGTTCAGGTTGACGGACAGGAGCAGCAGCTCGATCGACATCAACATGATGATGACGTTGCGGCGATTGATGAAGATGCCCGCCATCGCGATCGCGAAGAGGATCGCACCCAATACCAGGTAATGGGCCAGCGTGGGCGTCACCAAGATCGACATCGCTTCTCCTTCTTCTTGTCGCGGGCTATCGAAGCCCCGCCCCCTTGAACTCCGCGGAAAATATCTAGCCTTTTTCCGCGGGCATCCGGACGATTCGCACGCGATCTTCGCGGCGTACCTTCGCCTGAACCGCCGGATCCTGGTATTTCGTCGCCTTGCGTTTGCGATGCGTCAGCGCGATCGCGGCGATGATGGCGACGAGCAGCACGACCGCGGCGATCTCGAACGGATAGACGTAATCGACATAGAGCAGCCGGCCGAGCGCTCGGGTGTTGCTGCCGCCCGGCAACGGCGGAGCCTCGCTGCCGCCGATCGCGCTCGACACCACGACCAGCGCCATCTCGCACAATACCAGCGCGCCGACGATGACCCCCTGCGGCAGATAGCTGCGGAATTGCTTGCGCAGAC
>Ga0207702_10006392_pt1 | contig 10165 bp, 12 predicted proteins | sample KBSCornC62_FD_184302 | JGI IMG/M metagenome (GOLD analysis project Ga0207702, IMG submission 184302) | Corn rhizosphere microbial communities from Kellogg Biological Station, Michigan, USA - KBS Corn C6-2 (SPAdes) (version 2) | ecosystem: Host-associated > Plants > Roots > Rhizosphere > Soil ...
CTTGCTTTGCGCGCGAGCTCGTGAAGAACGTTGCTCGGTGGTACGCAAAGCAAGCGGCCGAGAACGTCGACGAAGACCTCTTCAAGGTTGCCCACCGCGTGGCGAGCGCCAGAGGCACGACCGCGATCCTCGACGTGCTCCGAAGCGACGAGCGCGTGGTGGTCCGCCCTGAGGCCTTCGACGCCGATCCTTGGTTGCTTAACTGCTGGAACGGGACGATCGATCTTCGACGGGGAGAGCTTCGGCCGCATCGTCGCGAGGATCTGATCACGCGGGTCTGTCCGACGAACTTCGATGTCGCTGCCTTCGATGCTGCGAGCTTCAACGGCGACCACACATCGTCGGCCCCGCGCTTCCACCGGTTCCTCGCCGAGGTGCAACCGGACGCAGAGGTCCGCGCTTACCTGCAACGACTCTTCGGCTACGCGGCGGTCGGCGTCGTGCAAGAGCACATCCTCGGAGTGCTCTGGGGAAGCGGCGCGAACGGCAAGTCCGTGCTCATGGACGTCGTTCGTCGCGTGCTCGGCGACTACGCCAAGCCGGGACCGGCGAGCCTCATCGTCACGAACGGCCACCACACGCCGCATCCCACAGACGTGGCGTCGCTCGTCGGCTCCAGGCTCGTCGTCGTTCACGAGACGGCGCGAGGCGCGACGTTCGACGCATCGAAGGTGAAGCTGCTCACCGGCGGCGACGCACTCACGGCGCGCCACATGCGCGAGGACTTCTTCACGTTCGAGCCGACGCACACGTTGCTGATGCTCTCGAACTACAAGCCGAGTGCCGACGCGAGCGATCCCGCCCTGTGGCGGCGCGTGCAGCTCGTTCCGTTCGGCGTCGTCGTCCCAGAAGACCGGCGCGATCGCGAGCTCGCAGACCGCATCGTCGAGGCCGAGGCCAGCGGCGTGCTCTCGTGGATCGTGCGCGGCGCTCTCGAGTGGCACCGCATCGGTCTCTCGGTGCCGGCCATCGTGCGCGAGCAGACTGAGGCGTACCGCGCGAGCGAGGACGTCGTAGCGGCGTTCCTCGCCGAGCGCTGCGTCGTGCTGCCCGCCGCGAAGGTGAAGGCCGGCTTGATCTACGACGCGTTCAAGGCGTGGGCCGAGTCACAGGGCGTGCGCGCGATGTCTGGACGCGACTTCGCCGCCGAGGTGATCGGGCGCGGGTTCCGACGTCTGCCGCGATCGAGCAGCGGCATCTTCTACGAGGGGATCGGCCTCGCCGCAGACGGTGGCGACGATGCGTGACGTGATCCGAATGAACCAAGTGAACCCAGTCCCCTATGACGCGCACACGCGTACGCGGGAGACGGGATACGGGACTGCCTTCACTCACTTCACTCCATTCACTACGCGAGGAGCCAACCATGCCCGATCCGTTCACCGACCCACCGAAGCGCGAGTACTTCAAGAAGCGCGATCAGGACGTCACGACGCCGGACCCCGACGACATCCCGCCCTCGAGGCGGTGGTGGAACCAGGGCACGCCGAACCAGCGACCGGACGACGAGGACGAGAGCGATGACGACGAAGACGACTGAGGCGCCCGTAGCGGCGCCCGAAACAGTCCAAGGGACCCCCGCCTACAAGGGTAGCTGCGATTCGGCTTCGGCGAGGATCCCCGATCCAACACAACGCGGCGGCGAGCTGCTCACCGCGACCGGTCACACGAATCAGGCGATCGCAGAGCGTCTGGGCGTCTCAGCCGAGTCCGTGCGCCTCTGGAAGCGCGGACGCCGCACCCCGAACGACGAGCAGCGAGAAGCCATCCTCGCGGCGTTTGGAGTGCCGACCGCGTCGTGGGACGTGCCGGCGCCGTGGAACCTCCCAGTGGGCGAACGCCCACCACCACAACAGGGACCAATGGGCGTCCAGCCTAGCGAGCCGGCGAGCGACTCACCGATCGATCAGCTGCGCGCGCAGATCGCGGACGTGAACGACGAGTTCGGCCGGACGTCGAGCGCGTTCGACCGCGCGAAGCTGCATAGCGTGAAGCTCTCCGCGCTCTCGAAGTTGGCGGACCTCGAGGCCGATGCGAAGGCCGGTCATGTGTATCGACGGCGGCTCGATGCCGCGATCGAAGCGCTCGCGCCGTTCCCTGAAGCGCGCGAGGCCGTCGCGAAGGCGTGGGAAGCACTACGCGAGGTGCTTCAATGACGGGACGGCGGCGCCACCTCGCGCTCCAGGTCGTGATCGAGCCCGTCGAGGTGTTCGCGTGCGTGCCGCTCTCAGCACGGCTCACGGCCCACGCATGCACCGTGGTTCGCGCTCGAGCTCGAAGCCGAGTGCCGGCGCCGATGGAGCAACCCCGACCGACGGCGTGCACGACGTGCCCGATTGGCGCCGCCCATGCCCAACACCAACTCCCAACCGCGTGGCCCAACGGCGCGCCGATCGTTCGATTCCCCCTGACCCCCAGACCGACAGGATCGCCATGACGACCAGAGAAGAGCTCGCACGACTGCTCGCCAAGCCGCTCCCCGAGATCGGCACGCCCGAGCACACCGCCAACCTGAAGGCGATCGAGCGATCGATCGCCGCCCATCGCGCGGCGCACGGATCGCCGATCGCACACGCCCCGCGCACGGCATCCGCGCCGCGCTTTCCCAGCAAGCCGACCAGACCCCAACAGAGGAGCGAGAAGCCGATGACGATGACGAGAGCCGAGGTCCAGCGAATGATCGATCAGCGATTGGGTGCGAGTGCGCGCCCGACTGTGGCGCAGCTCGAGTGGGCCAAGAACCACGCGTATCGGGTCGCGGCGCAGCGTGCGCAGCGTGCCTCGTCGCCGGGCTCGGTCCGCGAGCTCGGCGGCACCCACGATGGGACGTCGATGGAGTCGATGCGATGGGGGACGCCCGAAGGCGTGTCCATCCCGAACATCGCCGCTCACCCCCAGGCGTCGCAGCTGCTCCGCGAGGGGCGTCGGTACATGGCGGCGAAGCTCGGGTACGCGTCGCTCAGCGAGGCGCGCAGCGCGGTCGCAGCCGACATCATGGCGATGGAGCGCAAGCCGTTCTGGCAACGCACCTCGCGCGAGAAGGCGACGATCGATGCGCTCGCGCGCGACGGTCTCGCCGGACTTGGAGGCGTCCAGTGAGCCTCCTCGATCGGATCCTCGGCAACAGCGAGAGCCCGCTGCAGCATCGTTCGAAGCGCACGCGCGACGACGCCCTCGTGGCGTTCAAGAAGGAGCACGAGCTCGAGCACGAGACGTTCATGCAAGAGCATCTGCGTCAGGCAGAGGCGGCACAGCGGGCGCGCGACCGAGCGATCGAAGACGATCGGAAGACGCACGCCGACCGACACGACGAGCTGTCGCGCGAGTTCATCGCCGATGCCGTGCCGATGCTGCGCCCCCTGATCGCAAAGTTCGACGAGAGCGGCTCGCCGGCGGTCGCGCGTGAGATCGGCGCAACGATCCAACAGCTCAACGCGCGCTCGAAGGACGAGCTCGGCGGCTCGGAGACCATGGCGATTCACGTGCTCGTGATCGCGACGCTGCCCAAAGACGCCCCGATCGTCGGAGCGCTCGACAGCTCACGCGTCACGGTTCGCGCCGTTCAGGTGGTCAGGGAAGCCCAGCACGGACGTCTCTCACCCACGATCCTGGCGGACTTCGTCAACGCCTTGCACGAGGGCCAGATCAACCCCCGCGTCGATCCCGAGCGAGAGAAGATCTTCCGCGCGCACGGATGCGGCTCGCTTCGTGATCGCGAGCTGAAGGCGCTCGACGAGAAGCGACGCGGCCCGCGCGCCGCGTCGCACGGCGGCGGCGCGACGAACGCGGACACCGAGATCACGATCCGCAGAGGCCAGCCGGGCCAGCCTCCGAAGTCGGTCGATCAGCGCGTCTATCACGACGCGGTGCGAAGCGAGATCTCGCGCGAGCAGCAACGCAACTTCGAAGAGCGCGAGCGCGCAGACGGGTACGAGGGAATCGACTCCATCGATCAACGGCCGGGCTCGGGCAGCGGCGTCCTCGGATGATCACGCCGGCCGCTTCGGCGGTCGGCACACGGGCCGCCTCGGTGGCGGGACTGCGCGCGGCTCTCCCGCGTGAAGTCGATCGGGACGTCGACACCTTCGAAGCGTCGTCGCGATTGCCAGTCCCTGCGCGGGTTCGATTCCCGCGAGGCCCATCGGAGAAGGACATGAACACTGGTCACATCGATCCGAAGATCGAAGCGATGGGGGTGCGGCTTCTCTCGCCGAACGAGAAGAACGCCGCGCAGATCGCGCACGCGACGATCGCGGCATCCATCCCGGCCGGCATGTCCTCGATCGTGGTCGTCCACTACGCGCTGCGGTTTCATCGCAGGCCCGACATCGTCGCGCCGCGTGCGCTGATCGCTGTCGTCGTCGACGGCCGCGTCTTGAGCGTGATCACGCTGAGGACCACCGCGCTCGCGCCTCTCGGTGCGGCGCTGATCGAAGTCTCGAAGGCGATCGCGTTCGAGAACGACGAGAACGAACGGAGACGCCTATGACCACCTCTCTCGAAAACCTGAAGACGCCGAGCACCATCGACGAAGCGTCGACCACGATCTACACGGCGCTCGCCGCTCGCGGCGTCGACGTCTCGATATGGGTCGAGAACACACCGCTCCGCGCCGTGATCGTGGGCCTCGCGATCATCTACGCGGCGTTCTCCGCGCTCGTCGCGTTGATCGTGACGAGCGGCTTCCTGACGCTCTCTGAGGGCGACTGGCTCACGCTTCGCGCGCACTACGTCTACGACGTCGATCGCATCGGAGCGACGAAGGCGACGGGCCTGATCACGCTCACGAACGCCGGCGTTGGCGTCTACACCAAGGGCGTCGGCGAGCTGATCGTCTCTCGCAGATCGAAGACGTTCACGAACACGGCCCCGTTCTCGCTGGGCCCGAGCGCATCGATCACCGTACCGATCGCGGCGACCGAGGCGGGCGCTGGCTCGACGTCGACGGCGGGCACGATCACGAACATGGCCACGCCGCTTCCTGGCGTCACGTGCACGAACGAGGCGGCGCTCGTCGGGACCGACGAAGAGTCGGACGAGCAGCTTCGATCGCGATGCGCCGCGAAGCTCGGCACGCTCTCGGTATTCGGTCCGGCGGACGCCTACGACTTCGTCGCGAAGAGCGCGACGCGTGCCGATGGCAGCTCGATCGGCGTGACGCGCACGCGCGCGATCCCTGATGGCGTTGGCGGGATCGACTTCTACGTCGCCGACCTCGACGGCGGGCTCTCCGCGTCTCCGGACGTGGACACGATCGACGCGCTTCTTCGTGCGCACGTGCTCCCCGAGGGCATCACGCTACGCACGCACGCCGCGGGCACCGTTCCGATCGAGTACGTCTACGAGCTCTGGATCCCGTCGAGCGTCACCGACGACGACGACACGGTGCATGGCAAGATCGCGAGCGCAGTGATCGCGCAGCTCGGCACGAAGCCGATCGGAGGCGACCGCATCCCTCCCGCAAGCGGCAAGATCTACAAGAGCGCGCTCGAGACGATGATCGGTACGGTGTACTGGCCGCCGCTTCGCTGCGAAGTCTCGTTCCCGTTCGGCGACGTCGACATCGGTCCGGCGGCCGCGCCGGCGGCCGGAACCGGCACGCCCACGGCGATCCATCGGGTCGACCCCGCGTGACGCGCATCGTCGACATCCGGCTCGTGCTCGACCGCTCGGACGAGCTGCAGGTCCGCGTCGACGGGCGCCTCGTCGAGATCCCGCCGACGTCCGATCCGTGCGTCGCGCTTGCCGCTCTTGCTCGACGCCTCGATGCGCTCGCGTGGTCGACGCAGCGGCCCGCGCTCGATCTGCTCGCCGATCCGATTTCGCTTCTCGGAGGTGCCCCGTGTCCCAAGCTCTGATCGTCACGACGCCCGAAGAACTCGCGCGCATCGTGCGCGAGCAGATCGACGCCGCGCTCGCAGCGCGCGGGCCCGCCGCGAACGAGCAGCCGAGCGAGTGGATCGACACGGCCGCCGCGGCTGCGCTTCTCGGCGTCTCGACGCGTCAGGTCGCCAAGATGGCCGCGAGCGCGAAGGAACGGCCGGCGGCGCTCGCGTCGTCTCGCGTCGGCCGCTTGCTCCGCTTCCGACGTGCGGACGTGCTCGCTCTCCTCGCCCGTTGACACCTCGCGCCATCGCGTATATACACGATGGACCATGGTCGGTAAGCCGAAGATCGAGGGGAAGCCGCGGAGCACGAACGTGCTCATTCGTGTGCAACCGGAGGAGCGCGAGCGATGGCACGCCGCCGCGCGGCGCGCCGGACAGACGTTGTCGGACTGGATCCGCGCGCTCGCGAATCGCGCTGCGAAGAGGACGAAGCCATGACACGACCGAGGCGCTCGACTGGCACGCTGCGCAAGCGCGGCTCGGTGTGGTTCCTGCGCTACTACGTCGACGGCCGCCGCGTCGAAGAGTCCGCGGAGACCGGCGACGAGCGCGTCGCACGCTCGCTACTCGCGCAACGACGACGCGAGATCGCAGACGGAACATGGAAGGCTCCCGCCGAGCGCGCCGCCGTCGCACGCGTCGAAGAAGCGCGCGCAGCGCTCGCACGCGCGATCGAAGCCGCGCCCGATGCCCGCCCGCTCACGGTCGACGCGTTCCTCGACGGTTGGCTCGAGCGCCGCCGATCGAGCGGCGTGCGCAACGCGCGCGCTGAGGGGCAGTGGTTCCGCGACTACGTGCGTCCGCAGCTCGGCGCGAAGCCGATCTCGGAAGTGACGAGAGTGCACGTCCGCGAGCTCGTCGAGGGCCTCACACGCACCACCAGCGCGAAGACGGGCAAGACGCTCTCCGCGCGCACCGTGCTGCACGTGTACCGCACGCTCTCGACAGCGTTCTCGGACGCGGTGCTCGATGGCGTGATCGCGTCGTCGCCGTGCACGCTCAAGACGCGCAAGGGCGAGCTACCGACGAAGCGCGACCGCGATCCGAAGTGGCGCGCGCTCGCCGCGTACACCCTGCCCGAGATCGAGACGATGCTCGGAGACACGCGGATTCCCGACGATCGCCGGGCGTTCTACGGGCTGCTCGCGCTGGCGGGCCTACGCGCCAACGAGGCATGCGGCCGGCGATGGGCCGACTACGACGCGGCGGCGGTTCCGCTCGGGCGCCTCGTCGTGGCGACGCAGGCGGACGGCGCCGACGCCACGCGCGACACGAAGACGGGCGACGTGCGCGAGGTGCCGGTCGTGCCGGTGCTCGCGGCGATCCTCGACGACTGGCGGCGCGTCGGCTTCCCGATGCTCTTCGGCCGAGCGCCGTCGCCGGAGGATCCCATTGTGCCGACGCGGCACGACCCCAAGGGCCGATCGTTCCGCAACACGAGCACGATGCACGAGAGCGCGGTCGACGACGCCAAGCGCGCGCAGCTGGGCCGGCGCGTGCCGTGGGCGCTGCACGCAATGCGCGCCACGTTCCTCTCGAGGCTCGAGAACGTCGGAGCGAACATGGCGATCGCCAGGCGGGCGACGCACGCCGCGCCGACCGACATCGTCGGCGGGTACGTCCGCACGACGTGGGCCGACCTCTGCCGCGAAGTCGGGAAGCTGGACGTCCAGATCCGGCGACCTGCGAAGGTGCTGCAGCTCCCCGTCGCGAAGGCCGCCAGCGGGGGCACGAACGGGGGCATTTCGGGAACTTCGAGCGCCGAGCCTGAAAAACAGGCCGCTGGCGATGGGCCCAGATGGATTCGAAGCGTCCACGGTTTCGAGAACGCCGCGCATTCTGGCGAATCGACGGAACCGAGCGTCTCGCGCGGATCGCGTGATCGCCGCCTGAAGCGCGACGTCGCGAACGACGAGACGCAAAGAGGGCCACACGGCCCCGATGCGATCGCGGAGCTGCGCGCGCTCGGCTTCCACGAGGCGGCCGACGCGCTCGAGCGCAGCTGCACCAAGTGACGCGCTCGCACTCCCGCGGGCGCACGAACGGAGGAGAGAACATGCACACCGAGAGCACGACAGCAGCATTCGAAGCGCACGACCGGGCCAACCGCACCCTGACCGAGGCGCTCGCGCCGATCTTCGGCACGCACCACGCGCGCGCGAAGCTCGCGCGCATCCTCACCGACGTCGTCGCGCACGTCGCCACCGAGGAAGGAGCCGACGCAACGGCGACGGCGACGGCACTCGGTATCCTGTCGCACCTCGCACAGCTCGCTGACGCGCACGAGACCTCGATCCCCGATGCGAAGGGCACGCGTCGCTTCGCCGACGCGCTCGAGCTCAGCGAAGGCATGCGTGCGTCGCCGTGGGCGTGCGTGCGGCTCGCCGGACACTTCGCGCGCGCCGTGCTCGATCAGTCGATCACGGTCGCGCCGTGCGTCGACACCTTCTTCGCGGCGATGGTGCGCAGCTGCATGCGTGACGCGAACGTGCCGACGGAAGCGATGGCCGAAGACGTCCTGCACCACGTCGCGCAGTCGATGCACTGACTTCGAAGCCGCGTAGAATGGAAGCGCCCGGCAGGTTGCAGCCTCCGGGCGCGTGGAGCCGATCGAGTGAGCGACCGACCCAAGAAGAGCGTGAGCGCTCGCCTCGCCTCGAGCAAGGCTGAGGGAGCCGCGTGGTTGGCTGAGCATCGGAACGAGCTGCCGCCCGAGCAGCCCGCTCGGAGCCGTGATGAGCGGCGCGCACATCTTTCCCCGGCGAAGCTGCGCGCCTTGGCCGAGGCCGAGCGCGTGCGCGAGCGAAGCCGGAAGCGCCGCCGTCTTCCCGCCGGGATGCGCCCCCTCCGGATGCTCGAGACCGACGGCGTTCTACGAATCGCGGAAACCGGCGAGCGTTCTTCGCAGACATGGATCACGAACGGGCTGCGCCTCACGAACGAGCTCGTCGCGCCGGAGCTTGCGCGGAGCATGATCGCGATCGGAGCGCTTGGAACACGCCAGACGGTTCGGCGAGAGATCGCGAACGCCGCACGACATCTCGTTGCATCGCTCGCCAACGCGTGGGCTGCGATCTTGGTCGAAGTGCTGATCGAGGATCTGGAGGAGGAACAGATCCGTCGACTGCCGCCCGATCAGATCAGCCCTGCCGATCGAGTGCGCCTCATGCTCCGTGAGCAAAAGCGCCGCGCCGCGTACGTCGCCACGCTCAAGGACGACGCTCTCTCGAAGCTTGGGCCGAAGTGGCACGCGAAGCCGTGGAGAGCGACCCCGTCCGATCTGTTGGATGCTTTCCGCGAGCGCGTCGCGGAGTGTGCCGGGCTCGTCGTGATCCCGCCGTCGCTCGACGTCGCCGAAGTGGCATGGGCGCGTAGCCGGGTCTCGGTCGGCCGCGGCGGGGGAAGAGGGAAGAAGTTGGCGCCTGACACGCTGCGAGATCAGCTCATCAAGCGACATACTCGGGCGCCCTTGCCCTCCGAGTAGATCCCCGACCAATGGTGCATGCCGCACCCTGCATCGGGAACGAGGTTGGACACCGCGACGATCGAAGCGCTCCGCGCGCTCGTCGCACGCGTTGGCGAGGCACGTGCTCTTCAGATGCTCGGTATACCACGCTCAACTCTCGAGCGTGGGATGGCCGGGCTCGGCCTTCGTCGCGGAACGATCTTGCTGATCGATCTCGGACTCGAGCGCATCGGCGCGAGTCGCATCGGTCCCCCCGCGTTCGGCGCGTTTGCGATGTCGTCTCTTCGAGGACCGCGATGACCCGCCCTCCGACCGACATCGAGCGAGCGCGAGCGGCCGCCGATGGCGTGCACCGAGGGTTCTTCCGCGACGTGCGCCAGGCCGCGCGTGTCCTGAAGGTCGACGTCGTCCTCGTGCGGCTCGCGCTCGACGCTCTCCGCGAACGGAGCGCCGCGTGATCGACCTTCCCGACGAGGAGCCGCCGCATCGCGACGAGGACGCGCCGAGCAACGTCGTGCCCTTCCCAAGGCGACGACGCGCATCGCTGCCGACGACGACGCCCGACGACATCGCGATCGCCGACGAGGTGTTCTCGCGCTGCGGAGAGCACCTTCGCTACTGCGGCTCGCGTGGTGGATGGTTCGTCTGGCGCTTGAGCCACTGGGAGGTCGACGTCACGGAGCAAGCGCGCGAGCTCGTGAAGAACGTTGCTCGGTGGTACGCAAAGCAAGCGGCCGAGAACGTCGACGAAGACCTCTTCAAGGTTGCCCACCGCGTGGCGAGCGCCAGAGGCACGACCGCGATCCTCGAC
>Ga0207702_10006394_pt1 | contig 10164 bp, 7 predicted proteins | sample KBSCornC62_FD_184302 | JGI IMG/M metagenome (GOLD analysis project Ga0207702, IMG submission 184302) | Corn rhizosphere microbial communities from Kellogg Biological Station, Michigan, USA - KBS Corn C6-2 (SPAdes) (version 2) | ecosystem: Host-associated > Plants > Roots > Rhizosphere > Soil ...
GTCGGCTGCGACATCGCCCAGATGCGCATCGCCACGCCGGAGGACCTCGACCGGGCGGTGGTGCTGGGCCTGTCCTATCCGCGTGGTCCGCTCGCCATGGGCGACGCGGCCGGCGCCGCTCGCGTCCTCGCCGTGCTCGAGGCGATGCACGATTTCTACCAGGAGCCGCGCTACCGCCCGAGTCCCTGGCTAAAGCGCCGAGCCAAGCTCGGAATATCCCTCTTGTCTGCGGAGTAACAAATGCTCGAAGCCTTCATCTACGACGGACTGCGCACCCCCATCGGCCGGCACGCCGGCAAGCTCGCCCCGCTGCGGCCCGACGACCTCGCGGCCGAGGTGATCAAGGAAGTGGTGGCGCGCAACAAGATCGAGCCGAGGGAGATCAGCGACGTCGTCCTCGGCTGCGTCAACCAGGCCGGCGAAGACTCGCGCAACGTCGCCCGCTTCGCGGCGCTGCTTTCCGGCCTGCCGCCGACTACGCCCGGCGTCACGGTGAACCGCCTGTGCGCGAGCGGCCTGCAGGCCGTGGTCGACGCGGCGCGCGCGGTCACCGTGGGCGAAGGCGATCTCTACATCGCCGGCGGTGTCGAGAGCATGAGCCGCGCGCCCTACGTCTTCTCCAAGGCCGACTCGCCCTACAGCCGGGAGGTGAAGATGTTCGACACCACGATCGGCTCGCGCTTTCCGAACCCGAAGGTCGTAAAGCAGTTCGGCAACCACTCGATGCCCGAGACCGGGGACAACGTGGCGAAGGAGTTCGGCGTGTCGCGCGAGCAGGCCGACGAGTTTGCCCTCGCTTCGCAGCAGAAGTACGCGAAGGCGGAGGCGGAGGGCTTCTACAAGGGCGAGATCCATGCCATCTCGCTTCCGGCGAAGAAAAAGGACTCGCCTCCTGCCGTCGTGGACGCGGACGAGCATCCCCGCCGGGATAGCACGCTCGAATCGCTTCAAAAACTCAAGCCGCTGTTCGAAGGCGGCGTGGTCACCGCCGGCAACGCCTCGGGCGTCAACGACGGCGCCGCCGCGCTGGTCATCGCGAGCCGCAAGTGGGGCGAGAAGAAAGGCAAGAAACCGATCGCGCGCATCGTGTCGGCGGCGAGCGCCGGCGTCGAGCCGCGCATCATGGGCGTAGGTCCTGCCTATGCAATCCCGCTCGCTCTCGAGCGTGCAGGGCTGAAGCTGAAAGACGTGGACATCATCGAGATCAACGAGGCCTTCGCGAGCCAGGTGCTCGGCTGCCTCAGGCTGATGGAGGTCGACTTCAAGGACCCGCGCGTCAATCCGAACGGCGGCGCGATCGCCATCGGCCATCCGCTCGGCGCCTCGGGCGCGCGCCTCGCGCTCACGGTCGCGCGCGAGCTGCAGCAGTCGGGCGGGCGCTACGCCGCGGTGTCGCTGTGCATCGGCGTCGGCCAGGGCCTCGCCGTGATCCTCGAAAGGATGCAGTGATGAACGCGCCCATCAAGAAGCCCAAAGCCGAGTTCGTCTGGGACGACCCGCTGCTCCTCGAGCAGCAGCTCACCGAGGACGAGCGCATGGTGCGCGACGCGGCGCGTGCCTACTGCCAGGACAAGCTGGCAACTCGCGTGCTGGAAGCCTTCAGGTCGGAGAAGACGGATCCGAACATCTTTCGCGAGATGGGCGCGCTCGGCCTGCTCGGGCCGACGATTCCGCCGGAGTACGGCGGCCCCGGCCTCAACTACGTCTCGTACGGCCTGATCGCGCGCGAGGTCGAGCGCGTCGACTCGGGCTACCGCTCCATGATGAGCGTGCAGTCCTCGCTGGTCATGCTGCCGATCTACGAATTCGGGAATTCGGGAACAAAGAAGAAATTTCTTCCCCGGCTCGCGAGCGGCGAATGGATCGGCTGCTTCGGCCTCACCGAGCCCAACCACGGCTCCGATCCGGACTCGATGCAGACGCGCGCGAAGAAGGTCTCCGGCGGCTACAGCCTCACCGGGAGCAAGATGTGGATCTCGAACTCGCCGATCGCCGATGTCTTTGTCGTTTGGGCGAAGGAGAATGAGCAAATAAGAGGCTTTGTTCTGGAAAAAGGAATGAAGGGCCTCTCGGCTCCCGCGATTCACGGCAAGGTCGGCCTGCGCACCTCGATCACCGGCGAGATCGTGATGGACGACGTGTTCTGCCCGGACGAGAACGCGTTTCCCGAGGTGCGCGGCCTGAAGGGGCCGTTCACCTGCCTCAACTCGGCGCGCTACGGCATCGCCTGGGGCGCGCTCGGCGCTGCGGAAGATTGCTGGTTCAGAGCTAGAACCTATGTCTTGGACCGCAAGCAGTTTGGCCGCCCGCTCGCGGCGAACCAGCTGGTGCAGAAGAAGCTCGCCGACATGCAGACCGAGATCGCGCTCGGCCTGCAGGGGTGCCTGCGCCTCGGACGCATGAAGGACGAGGGCAGCGCGGCGGCCGAGGTCACCTCGATCATGAAGCGCAATTCTTGCGGCAAGGCGCTCGACATCGCGCGCGTGTCGCGCGACATGCTCGGCGGCAACGGAATCTCCGACGAGTTCGGCGTCATCCGCCACGTGGTGAACCTCGAGGTTGTCAATACCTACGAGGGCACGCACGACATCCACGCGCTGATCCTCGGCCGGGCGCAGACAGGCATCCAGGCGTTCAGCTAGCCGGGCGCCTGCGCATGCTTTCAAGTGCTGCAAGGTGCCTGCTCGTTAGCTAAAAGGTACGACAACCGGACCCTATGGCAGCGGCGCCAAATCCACAGGTATACTGAAATCATGACCGCCGCACTTCGCTTCGCCACAGCCCTGGTTCTTGTTCTCGTGTCCAGCCTGGCGCCCGGAATGGCGCACGCGCAACTGCAGGAAGATGCCATGCTGCTGGTGGCGCATCCCGCGTTCCGCGACCTCGAGTACCGGCAGACGGTGCTGCTCGCCGCGCCCGCGCCCAACGGCGGCCACGTCGGCGTCATCCTCAACCGGCCGACGAAGCGCTCGCTGGGGAGCCTCTTCCCCGAGCACGAGCCGTCGAAGAAGGTCGTTGAGCCGGTGTATTACGGAGGACCGTTCTCCCGCGGCGCCTTGGTGGCGCTGGTGCGTTCGGATCAAACCCCGGGCGGCGGCTCGGTGGAGCTGATGAACCACCTCTATCTCGCCTTTCGGGCGAATACCATCGACCACGTCATCGAGACGACGCCGAACGAGGCGCGCTATTTCGTCGGCTACGTGGGCTGGCGCCCGGGCGAGCTGAAGAGCGAGATCGACCGGGGCCTGTGGTCGGTCATGAACGCCGACGTGGAGACCATCTTCCGCAAGGACACCGATAGCCTTTGGGAAGAGCTCCTCCAGCAGGCCCGCCGGATCCGCGCGGAGTCCCCTCTCCCGGTCCTCGCCGCGCGCTGAGGATGCGCCGGGCGGCGCATGCCGCCCTGCTCGGCGGCGTGCGAATGGCAGGGCTATGCTCGCGCCCATGAAGCTGCTCCTTGCGCTCGCGCTTTTCGCCCTCGCCCCTGCCTACGCCCAGGAAAAGCCGGCCGGCGCGGTTCCGGCCAAGGAAGAGAGCGCTTCGGGCGGCGCGACCGCCCCGCGTCCGAGCTTCCGCCGGGACGCCGCGTCGAGCCAGGCCCTGTTCGACCGCCTGGACAAAAACCACGACGGTTACCTCACCGGCACCGAGCTGACCAGCGTGGAGGCGCTCAGCACCAACTGGCTGGCGGTCGATCGCGACGGCGACGGCCGCATCAGCCGCTCCGAGTTCACGGCGGTCACCCCCTCCGAGACCGCCAGGAGATAGCCGTCAGGGCGCGCTGCGGAATGTCTTGAAGGAATAGCCCTTTCGGCCTAGTGTTCTCCTCCCTGCCCACCCCTAGAGGAGGAGACGATGAGGTACGCGCTCGCAGCGCTTTTTGGCGCTTTTATCCTGGGTTCCTGCGCCACCCCGACCAAAGAGCAGAGCCTGGTCAGCAAGGCCGCCGATGCCATGGGCGGCGCCAAGGCCCTCGGCGACATGAAGACGATCAGCACCAGCGCCACGTCGAAATGGTGGGAGCCCGAGCAGTCCGAGGTCCCGGGAGGTGAGGCGCGCTTCTCCGCGGAGGGGAAGATCGACACGATTTCCGACATCGCTTCCCGTACGACCCGGTACGACTACCAGAAGAACTTCGCCTACCCGACGGCGCGCACCTTCACCTATAGCGAGGTCGTGACGCCCCAGGCGGGCTACGTGATCGGCATCGACAGCAACGGCCGCAACGCCGAGAGCCAAAAGGCGAACCCGCCCGCGCACTCGATGTCGGGTTACCGCCTTGCCACCACGCAGCGCGAGCGCACGCGCACCGGCATCGCAGGGCTGATGTCGGCGATGCTCGCGAATCCCGACGCAGTCAAGCCCGCCGCCGACATCAACGGCCTTCCGGCCGTGCAGTACCAGGACTTCATCGTCGCGTTCGATCCGAAGACCGGTTTGCCGGAACGCGTGCGCAACCTCGACTACGACAACATCTGGGGCGACGTGAATTACGACTCCGTGCTGTCCGATTGGCGCGAGTTCAGCGGTGTCAAGATCCCGATGAAGCGCAGCATCCAGCTGAACGGCCGCGTGGTGCAGGAAACCCAACTCACCGAGGTACGCATCAACCCGCCGATCGACCAGGCACGCCTCCAGATTCCGGCCGGCGTGCTCGCCAATGCGGCCAAGCCCGCGGCCGGCAACGTGCCCTATCAGTGGGTGATCCGCCGTCAGTACATCGGCACCTATCTGGATTCCGACAACGTGAGCTACGACACCAAGGGCTCGCCCGGCCTGCGGCTGCAGCAGCTCTCGCCCGGTGTGTTCCAACTCGTCGGCGGCTCGCACAACAGCCTGGTCGTCGAGATGAGCGATCACCTGATCGTGGTCGACGCGCCGGTCACCGACGCGCAGTCGATGTGGCTCGTCAATGCCACGAAATCGCAGTTCGCGGGCAAGCCGATCCGCTGGGTGGTGCTCACGCACCATCACATGGACCACGCCGGCGGCGTGCGCGGTGTGCTCGGCGAGGGCGCAACGCTCGTCGTCGGCCAGGGGAACTACAAGCACTTCAACGAGGTGCTGAGGGCTCCGGCCACGCGCAATCCCGACATGAAGGTGATGGACCTCAGCCGCATTCCGATCATGGAAGTGCCGCAAAGCCACGTCATGACCGACAGCAAGGGTCGCCAGGTGATGGCTTATGCGATGGACAACCCGCACGCCAAGGGCATGCTGATGGTGTGGGTGCCCGACGCGAAGCTCGGCTACGTGACCGACCTCTGGAACCCGGGCCAGCCGCTCCCGCCGAAGCCGAATGCGGGCCAGGCCTCGGTCGTCAGCGCCGTGAAGAAGGCGGGCATCCAGCCCGAGCGCTTCGCCGGCGGCCACGGCTCGGTCGACGATTACCAGAAGCTCGAGAAGCTGATGGGGCAGTAAAAAGCTGCTCGTCGTCCCCGCGAAAGCGGGGACCCAGTTTTACGCGGCGGCTTTGACGCTCTTCTTTTTCTCGAAAGCCATCTTGCCGCCGCGGTAGTCTACGGCGATGACGTCCTTCGGCGCGAAGCGGCCCTCGAGGATCGCCTTGGCGAGCGGGTTCTCGATCTCGGACTGGATCGCGCGCTTGAGCGGCCGCGCGCCGTAGACCGGGTCGAAGCCGACTTTCGCCAGCTCGGCGAGCGCGGCGTCGGCGACCTCGAGCCCGTACTCCATCTTCGCGAGGCGGCCTCGCAGCGTCTCGAGCTGGATGCGCGCGATCTGCTTGATGTGCTCCTCGCCGAGGGCGTGGAACACCACGATCTCGTCGATCCGGTTGACAAACTCGGGCCGGAACTGGGTCTTGACCTCGCCCATCACCGCCAGCTTGACGACCTGGTAGTCGCTGCCCGCCATGCTCTGGATCATCTGCGAGCCGAGGTTCGAGGTCATGACGAGCACGGTGTTCTTGAAGTCGACCGTGCGCCCCTGCCCGTCGGTCAGCCGGCCTTCGTCGAGGATCTGCAGGAACACGTTGAACACGTCCGGATGCGCCTTCTCGACCTCGTCGAACAGGATGACCGAGTAAGGCTTGCGCCGCACCTGCTCGGTGAGCTGGCCGCCTTCATCGTAGCCGACGTAGCCCGGCGGCGCGCCGATCAGCCGCGCGACGGAATGGCGCTCGCCGTACTCGGACATGTCGATGCGGATGAGGTGGTCTTCCGAGTCGAAGAGGAACGACGCGAGCGCCTTGCATAGCTCGGTCTTGCCCACGCCCGTCGGCCCGAGAAAGAGGAACGACCCGTAGGGCCGGTTCGGATCGGACAGTCCCGAGCGCGAGCGGCGGATCGCGTCGGAGACGAGGCGCACCGCCTCGTCCTGGCCGACCACGCGCTGGTGCAGCACCTCCTCCATGCGGATCAGCTTCTCGCGCTCGCCCTGCATCATCTTCGACACCGGGATGCCGGTGGCGCGCGACACGACCTCGGCGATTTCCTCGGCGCCGACCTGGGTGCGCAGGAGCTTCGGTTTTTGCTCGGGCTGCTTCTTCTCCGCTGCCCGCAGCTGCTTTTCCAGTTGAGGAAGCTTGCCGTACTGCAGCTCCGCGAGCTTGTCGTACTGGCCCTTCCTTTGCAGCTCGGTCATCTCGAGGCGCAGCTTCTCGATCGCCTCCTTGATGTGCGCGGTGCCCTGGACGCTCGCCTTCTCGGCCTTCCACTCCTCGTCGAGGTCGGAATACTCTTTCTCCAGCCTCGAGATTTCCTGCTCGATCAAACTCAATCTTTTCTGAGAAGCTTCGTCTTTCTCCTTGCGCACCGCCTCGCGCTCGATCTTCAGCTGGATCAGGCGTCGCTCGAGCCGGTCCATCGCCTCGGGCTTGGAGTCGATTTCCATTTTGATGCGCGCCGCCGCCTCGTCGATCAGGTCGATCGCCTTGTCGGGGAGGAACCGGTCGGTGATGTAGCGGTGCGAGAGCTCCGCGGCCGCGACGATGGCCGGATCGGTGATCTCGACGCCGTGGTGCACCTCGTAGCGCTCCTGCAGGCCGCGCAGGATCGCGATGGTGTCCTCGACGCTCGGCTCCTCGACCAGCACCCGCTGGAAGCGGCGCTCGAGCGCGGCGTCCTTCTCGATGTTCTTGCGGTACTCGTCGAGGGTGGTGGCGCCGATGCAATGAAGTTCACCACGGGATAGCGCCGGCTTCAGCATGTTGCCGGCATCGATCGCGCCCTCGGCCTTGCCCGCACCGACGAGCGTGTGGATCTCGTCGATGAAGATGATCGTGCTGCCCTCGTCCCTGGCCAGGTCCTTCAGCACCGTCTTGAGGCGCTCCTCGAACTCGCCGCGGTACTTCGCGCCGGCGAGCAATGAGGCCAGGTCGAGCACACGAACGGTCTTGTTGCGAAGAGATTCTGGAACTTCATTGTTGATGATGCGCTGCGCCAGGCCCTCGACGATGGCGGTCTTGCCGACGCCGGGCTCGCCGATCAGGACCGGGTTGTTCTTGGTGCGCCGCTGCAGGATCTGGATGCAGCGCCGGATCTCCTCGTCGCGGCCGATCACCGGGTCGAGCTTTCCCCGCCGCGCTCTCTCGGTCAGATCCAGCGTGTATTTCGCGAGGGCGCCGCGCTGCGATTCGTCGCCCTGTCCGCTCACGGATTGCCCACCCCTCACTTCCTCGACCGCCTTCTCGAGCGCCTTCCTGGTCAGCCCCGCGTCCTTCAGCAGGCTGCCGACCCGGCCCTTGTCCGACACCGCCGCGAGCAGGAAAAGCTCGGAGGCGATGTACTGATCGCCGCGCTTCTGCGCTTCCTTGTCCGCGACGTTGAGAAGCTGCGTCAGGTCGCGCGAGATCATCACTTCGCCCGGCGTGCCCTCGACCTTCGGGAGCTTTTCGATCAGTTGAGATGCGTTTTTCTTGAGGGCCGAGGCATTGCCGCCCGCCTTGGCGACGAGGCCGGCAACGCCGCCGTCCTCCTGGGCGAGAAGCGCGGCGAGCAGGTGCTCGGGCTCGATGTACTGCTGATCCCGACCCAAGGCGAGGCTCTGGGCCTCGGAGAGCGCCTCCTGCAGCTTGGTGGTCAGCTTGTCGAATCGCATCGCGTTGATCCAGTTCGTTGATCCAGCTTGGTTATTCGTTACGCCTGAAACGCAGATGGGGGCCACGCCGGGCACATTCAAGGCGAAAATAGCCTCGGTTGCCCAACTCCCGGTCCGCCCCCAACTCATGGCGATGGAACGAAAAACGCAGTTCAACCTCGGTTATTTGATTTTCGCGCTGCTCGCGATGGTGCTCGTGCAGCAGTGGTGGCAGCGCGTCCAGACCGTCGAGGTGGTGCCCTACAGCGAGTTCGAGCAGCTCCTTGGCCAGGACAAGATCGCCGAAGTGACGGTCTCGGACCAGCACATCACCGGCAAGCTCAAGTCTCCCGAGAAGGGCAAGTCGATCGTGGTCGCGAACCTAGTCCCGCCCGAGGTCGCGGAGCGCCTCAGCAAATACGGCGTGAAATACACGCGCGTGCAGGAGAGCACGTTCCTGCGCGATCTCCTGTCGTGGATCGTGCCGGCGCTCGTGTTCTTCGGCATCTGGTTCCTGCTGGTGCGGCGCATGTCCAACCAGGCGGGCGGCGGGCTGGGCGGCTTCATGGCGATCGGCAAGAGCCGCGCGCGGATCTACGTGGAGAACAAGACCGGCGTCAGCTTCAAGGACGTAGCGGGCGTCGAGGAGGCGAAGGCCGAGCTGCAGGAGGTGGTCGACTTCCTCAAGGACCCGAAGAAATACGGGCGCCTGGGCGCGCGCGTCCCCAAGGGCGTGCTGCTCGTCGGCCCGCCGGGCACCGGCAAGACGCTGCTCGCGCGCGCGGTCGCGGGCGAAGCCGGCGTCGCGTTCTTCTCCATCTCGGGCGCCGAGTTCGTCGAGATGTTCGTCGGCGTCGGCGCGGCGAGAGTCAGGGATCTGTTCGAGCAGGCTCGGCAGAAGGCGCCCGCGATCATCTTCATCGACGAGCTCGACGCGCTCGGCCGCGCGCGCGGCGCGGGCGGCATCGGCGGCCACGACGAGCGCGAGCAGACCCTGAACCAGCTCCTGGTGGAGCTCGACGGCTTCGACCCGAGCACCGGCCTCGTGCTGCTCGCGGCCACCAACCGCCCCGAGATCCTCGACCCGGCGCTCTTGCGCGCCGGGCGCTTCGACCGCGTGGTGCTGGTCGACCGGCCCGACAAGAAGGGACGCCTGCAGATCCTGCAGGTGCATGCACGCAAGGTGAAGCTCGCTGCTGACGTCGACCTCGACAGGATCGCGGCGTCGACGCCGGGATTCTCGGGCGCGGACCTCGCGAACCTCGTCAACGAGGCCGCGCTCCTTGCCACCCGCCGCGACGCCGAAGCGGTGAGCGGGGCCGACTTCGCCGAGGCGATCGAGCGCATGATCGCCGGCCTCGAAAAGAGGAACCGGGTGTTGAACGAGCAGGAGCGGCGCGTGGTCGCCCACCACGAGCTCGGGCACGCGCTCGTCGCGATGGCATTGCCGGGGACCGACCCGGTGCAGAAGATCTCGATCATCCCGCGCGGCGTCGCGGCGCTCGGCTACACCCTGCAGCGTCCCACCGAGGACCGCTTCCTCATGACGCGCGAGGAGCTCGAGAACAAGATGGCGGTGCTGCTCGGCGGGCGCGCCGCCGAGGAGGTGATGTTCGACCACCTTTCGACGGGCGCCGCCAACGACCTCGCCAAAGTGACCGAGATCGCGCGCAGCATGGTGATGCGCTACGGCATGGTGAAGGCGCTCGGCCACGTCGCCTACGAGGAGGAGCGCCCGCCTTTCCTCGGCGGCCCGCTGCCGAGCGGCCATCGGGAGTACAGCGAAGCGACCGCGCGCGAGATCGACGTCGCCGTGCGCCAGATCGTCGATGGCACCTACGAGAAGGCGATCTCGATTCTCCGCCGCGAACGCGCGCTGCTCGAGCGGTGGGCGCTCAAGCTGCTCGACAAGGAAACGCTGGTCGAGCACGAGCTCGAGGAGCTCAAGCGCGCGGTGGCGCGAGACGCGCCGCAGCCAGCGTAACGGCCCACGCTACCCACGCCGTCCACAGCACGTGCGAGGCGAAGTGCGCTCCGCGCGCGACCTGGATCGCTCCCGCCCCGAGGCCGATGATCCATGCCGCGGCGAGCGCGGCGCGCGCCGCCGTGGGCCGCTCCCGTCGCAGC
>Ga0207702_10006397_pt1 | contig 10161 bp, 9 predicted proteins | sample KBSCornC62_FD_184302 | JGI IMG/M metagenome (GOLD analysis project Ga0207702, IMG submission 184302) | Corn rhizosphere microbial communities from Kellogg Biological Station, Michigan, USA - KBS Corn C6-2 (SPAdes) (version 2) | ecosystem: Host-associated > Plants > Roots > Rhizosphere > Soil ...
GCGCCGGCCGATGTACCAGCCGGAAGCGGCGGCCAACGGCAACAGCGCGGCGACCAAGGGCACCAGGATCGGCGCGAGCGTCATGCGTCGGAATTCGGTGATGTGGGCACGAGCGCGCCACTGCCGTCGGCATCGCGGCGGCGCGCTTCGTGGGTCAGCGCGCGTACGCGCCGGCGCAGCCGCGGCACCAGGCTCACGTACACGACCAGCCCGCCGACGAACCAGCCGAGCAGCAACGCGGCCAGCAGCGCGGCGCCTTTCGGCAGGGTCCAGGTCGCGAAATAGAGGTCGAACACGACCGCTTCGGCGTTGAGTGCGCCGAACACGGCACCGAACGCGACGAACACCAGTGCGATCAGGATCAGTGCCAGGCGCATCGCGGGCATTCCAAAGCGGTGGTCGCAGCCGCGCCGTCCGTCGCGCGCAAAATCACGCTCAGACCTGCGGCGGCTTCGGCCGGGTCGCCAGCTGGTTGACGCGTTCGCGCAATTCCTTGCCGGGCTTGAAATGAGGCACGTGCTTGCCGGGCAGCGCGACGGCCGAACCGGTCTTCGGGTTGCGGCCCATGCGCGGCGGCCGGTAGTGCAGCGAGAAACTGCCGAAGCCGCGGATTTCGATCCGCTCGCCGTTCGCCAGCGCGTGGCTCATCTGTTCCATCACGCTTTTGACGGACAGTTCCACGTCGTTGAAGGCCAAATGGTTCTGGCGCGCTGCCAAAGCCTCGATCAGCTCCGACTTGGTCATGGGCGATGCAATCCGCGTCTTCTGTGAATTAGGGAGGTGAAACCTTGGGGCAAACACGTTTGCTACGCACCACTCGACTGTCCCCCATCGAGCGGTCCGGGCCCGCACTACGGCGTGGCTGCCGCGAAGGCTGCCTGCCTATCCTACCGTGAGACGAGACGGCCGGCACCAGAAAGGTGCCGGCCGGCTGGAACTTACTCCGACTTGTTCATCTGCTCCTTGAGCAACGCACCGAGTTTGGTGGTGCCGCCGGAAGCCGACTGGTACTCCTCAAGCGCCTGCTGCATCTCGTCGTCGTCCTTCGCACGGATCGACAACTGCAGAACGCGGCCCTTGCGGTCCATGCCGATGAACTTCGCTTCGACCTTGTCGCCCACCTTGAGGTGCTGCGACGCGTCGTCGATGCGTTCCTTGGCGATGTCGTTCGCACGCAGGTAGCCTTCGACGCCGTCGCCGAGGTCGACCGTCGCGCCCTTGGCGTCGACGTCGCGCACGGTGCCGTTGACGATGCTGCCGCGCGGATGCGTCGCCATGAACTGGCCGAACGGATCCTGCTCGAGCTGTTTGATGCCGAGCGAGATGCGTTCACGCTCCGGATCGACCGCCAGAACCACGGCTTCGACCGTGTCGCCCTTCTTGAACTGGCGCACGAGGTCTTCGCCGGTCGACTGCCACGAGATGTCGGACAGGTGCACCAGGCCATCGATGCCGCCTTCCAGGCCGACGAAGATGCCGAAGTCGGTGATCGACTTGATCTGGCCCGAGACGCGGTCGTTCTTCTTGTGGATGGCCGCGAACGACTCCCACGGATTGGCCTGCGTCTGCTTGATGCCGAGCGAAATGCGGCGGCGCTCTTCGTCCACGTCCAGGACCATGACTTCGACTTCGTCGCCGACCTGCACCATCTTGGCCGGATTGACGTTCTTGTTGGTCCAGTCCATTTCGGACACGTGCACCAGGCCTTCGACGCCCGGCTCGAGCTCGACGAAGCAACCGTAGTCGGTCACGTTCGAGACCTTGCCGAACAGGCGCGTGCCGGTCGGATAACGGCGGCTGATCGCGACCCAGGGATCTTCGCCCAGCTGCTTCAGACCGAGCGAAACGCGGTTGCGCTCGCGGTCGAAACGCAGCACGCGGACTTCGAGTTCATCGCCGACGTTGACCACTTCGGACGGATGACGCACGCGCTTCCACGCCATGTCGGTGATGTGCAGCAGGCCGTCGATGCCGCCGAGGTCCACGAACGCGCCGTAGTCGGTGAGGTTCTTGACCACACCCTTGACCACCGCGCCTTCCTGCAGGCGCTCGAGCAGCTGATCGCGCTCTTCCGAGTGCTCGCTCTCGACCACCGCACGACGCGACACGACCACGTTGTTGCGCTTGCGGTCGAGCTTGATGATCTTGAATTCCAGTTCCTTGCCTTCGAGGTATACCGGATCGCGCACCGGGCGCACGTCCACCAGCGAACCGGGCAGGAACGCGCGGACATCCTTGATGTCCACGGTGAAGCCGCCCTTGACCTTGCCGGAGATGCGGCCGGTCACGGTGGCATTGGCCTGCTGCGCGGTCTCGAGCTCGTCCCACACGAGCGAACGCTTAGCTTTTTCGCGCGACAGGCGGGTTTCGCCGAAGCCGTCTTCGATGGCGTCGAGGGCGACCTTCACTTCGTCGCCGAGTTTCACTTCGAGCTCGCCCGCATCGTTGTGGAACTGCTCGATCGGCACGATGCCTTCGGACTTGAGACCGGCGTTGACGACGACGACGTCATTGCGGATCTCGACAACGATGCCGGAAACGATCGTACCCGGCTTCAATTTGGCCAGCGTCTGGCTCTGTTCAAACAGTTCGGCAAAACTTTCAGTCATGTTGATTCCAATTGAACGCAAGACGACGTGCGGTGCGTGGCAGGTGTGTTGGCTGCACCGGCGGCGTCGTCCACCCGTTGGGGCGCGGAAACATTCCGCTGCCGTTTCTGTTCCCCGGCGCGAACGAACGCACCGAGACCTCAAGTCCCATCGAGGAGACTCGGGATTGCCGACGCGCGCGGCGCATCGCCAATCCCGAATACCCTTCGGTTTTTTGCTGCCAGAAGCGGCTCGACGCGTCAGCGCCCCATCAGTGCCAGCACGCGGGCGACCACCGCGTCGATCGGCATGCCGGTCGAATCGATGAGCACCGCATCGGATGCCGGTTTGAGCGGAGCGACGGGGCGTTCGGCGTCGCGGACGTCGCGGGCCTGGATCTCACGCAAAAGGGACGCAAGTGTAACGCCCAAGCCCTTTTCTTTCAACTGCTTATAGCGTCGTTTTGCGCGTTCTTCGGCACTCGCCGTCAGGAACACCTTCACCTTGGCATCCGGGAAGATGACGGTTCCCATGTCGCGCCCGTCCGCGACCAGCCCCGGCGCCTTGCGAAAACTGCGCTGTTTATCGAACAAGGCAGCACGGACGCTGGGGATCGCCGCAATTGCCGACGCGGCGGCGCCGCAGGTTTCGGTCCGGATCTCGTCCGTACCGTCGAGCCCGTTCACGATGACGTGCGTTTCGCCCCCGTCCTTGGCCGCGCGGAACGTGATGCGGGTGGTCTGGGCGCAGCGCGTCATTGCCTCGGCGTCGGACAAATCCAGTCCTTCGAGTCCTGCCGCGAACCCGACCGCGCGATAAAGCGCCCCGGAATCAAGCAGATGCCAACCCAACCTGTCTGCGACCGTACGGCTGATGGTGCCTTTGCCGGAGCCCGAAGGGCCGTCGATGGTGAGTACGGGGACGATCTTGTCGGGGCTCATGAGAGGACATTTTAGCGGAGATCGAGAGCCAACCGATCAGTTCGCCAGCCGCGGTCGATGAATCCCCCTCCACCAAGCACCGCTCGGTGGGAGAGGTGCTGGGGGTGAGGGGCACCGCCTGGCGTTGCCGCAACCCGGCCCCCTCACCCAACCCTCTCCCCCGACTGCGTCGGAGAAGAGGGCTCAATCCCAAACCCGCAGCCGTTCGCCAACTCCACGAATCCCGGGAACGACGTCGCCACATTCGCGCAGTCGGCGATGCGGATCGGCGCCGAGGCGACCAGCCCGGCCACCGCAAAACTCATCGCACAGCGGTGATCGCCGGCCGAGTCGACCGCACCGCCACCGAGCGGGCCGCCCGTGATGACGGCGCCGTCCGGCGTTTCCTCCACCGCCACGCCCACGCTGCGCAGCCCGCGCGCCATCACGGCGATGCGGTCGGATTCCTTCACGCGCAGTTCGGCCGCGCCGCATACGCGCGTCGTGCCGCGCGCAGCAGCGGCGGCGACGAACAGCGCGGGGAATTCGTCGATCATGTCCGGCACCCACTCGACCGGCACGTCGATGCCGGTCAGCGGCGCGTGGCGCACGGTCAAGTCGGCGACCGCTTCGCCGCCGTGCGCGCGTGCATTCGATTCGCGCACGTCCGCGCCCATCGCGCGCAGCGCCTGCAGCAGGCCGGTGCGGCGCGGGTTCATGCCGACGTCGCGCAAGGTGAGCTCCGAACCCGGCACGATGCTGGCCGCGACCAGGAAGAACGCGGCCGAGGAAAAATCCGCGGGCACGATAATGTCGCCCGCGCGCAGGCGATGCCCGCCGCTCAGCCGCGCCCAGCCGGCACCGAACTCGATCGGCCAGCCGAAAGCGGCCAGCATGCGTTCGGTGTAGTCGCGCGTGGGATGCGGCTCGCGCACCTGCGTCTCGCCGCGCGCATAGAGGCCGGCGAGCAAGATCGCGGATTTCACCTGCGCGCTGGCGATCGGCGGCTCGTATTCGATGCCCCACAACTCTTTCACCGCATGGATCGTCAGCGGCGGAAGTCCGCCGTTCGCCGTGTCGATGCGGGCGCCCATCGCGCCCAAGGGTCCGGTCACCCGATGCATCGGGCGTTTCGACAGCGATTCGTCGCCGACCAGCACGCTGTCGAACGCCTGGCCGGCAAGCAAGCCGGCGAGCAAGCGCATGCCGGTCCCGGCATTGCCGCAATCGATCGGCGCGGACGGCGCGCGCAGGCCGTGCAGGCCGACGCCGTGCACGATGCACTCGCTCGGGCTCGGCGTCTCGATGCGCACGCCCATCTGCGCAAACGCGCGCGCGGTGGCGCGCGTGTCCTCGCCTTCGAGGAAGCCGGTCACGTGCGACGTGCCTTCGGCCAAGGCGCCGAGCATGATGGCGCGGTGCGAAACGGATTTGTCGCCGGGCACGCGCACGCTGCCATGAAGCGGGCCGGCGGCGGCGCTTCGCCAATCCAGCGTTGCGCTCATGCGGACGCGCGCACCACGCCGGCGTCGCGCAATGCCGCGAGCAGCCGCTCGTTCTCCGCCCGCGTACCGACGCTGATGCGCAGGAATTCCGGCAGGCCGTAGCCGCCCATCGGCCGCGCGATCACGCCGCGTTCGAACAGCGCTTTTTCGATGCCCGCCGCATCGCGCGCGAAATCGATCAGCACGAAGTTCGTCTGCGACGGCAGCACGCGCAGGCCGGCGTCGCGCAGCGCGGCGGCGAGCCACTCGCGCTCGGCCAGGTTCCACGCCTTGGCCTGCGCCACGTGCTCACGATCGGTCAGCGCGGCTTCGGCCGCGATCAGGGCAAGACCGTTGACGTTGAAGGATTCGCGCAGGCGTTCGAACACGTTCGCCACCGCGGCGGAGCTGAGCGCGTAGCCCAGGCGCAGGCCCGCCAGCGCGTAGGCTTTCGAGAACGTGCGCGTGACGACGAGGTTGGCGTAATCGTCCAGATAGCGCCGCGCGCTGGTCAGCCCTGGCGCGGACGTGAACTCGTGATACGCCTCGTCGACCACCACCAGTACGTGCTCCGGCACGCGCGCGAGAAACGCGCCGAGCGCGGCGTCGTCGAACCAGGTGCCGGTCGGGTTGTTCGGGTTGGCCAGGTACACGATGCGCGTGTCGGCGCGGATCGCGCGCGCCATGGCTTCCAGATCGTGGCCGAGCGGCATCACGGCGTGGTTGCGCGTCAGCGCGGGTACGCGGATCGGCTGCGCGCCGACCGCAGCGGTCGCGATCGGAAACACCGCAAAGCCGAATTCCGAGAACACGACCGAGGTGCTGGCGTCGGCGAAACACTGCGCGATCAGCATCAGCAGCTCGTGCGAGCCGTTGCCGAGCGTGATGCGCTCGACGCCGAGGCCGATTTCCGCCGCCAGCGCGGCTTTCAGCGCGCCGCCCTTGGGATCGGGATAGCGGTACAGGTTGGCCAGTTCGGCGCGGATCGCGGCGAGCGCTTTCGGGCTGGGCCCGAGCGGATTCTCGTTCGAACCGAGTTCCGCCAGCGTCGCGCCGAACCGCTTGCGCAGCGCCGGCAGGTCGTGGCCCGGATCGTACGCGCGCAGTGCGCGCGTGGCAGCGTTGGCGAAACGGTCGGCGTCAAAACTCACAGCACGGCCACCGGGTAGGATCCCAACACGCGGATCTCGGCGGCATGGCGCTGCAGTTCCTTGAGCGCGAGTTTCATCGGTTCGTCCTCGATGTGGCCGGCCAGGTCGATGAAGAACGCGTATTCCCATTTCGCCTGGTGCGAGGGGCGCGATTCGATCCGGTTCATGCTGATGCCGTGCTTGGCGAACGGATTGAGCACGTTGAACAATGCGCCGGGCTGGTCCTTGATGTAGACGAGGACGGAGGTGCGGTCATGGCCGGAACTCGGGAAGAACTGACGGCCCAGCACGAGAAAGCGCGTGGTGTTGTCGTCGCGGTCCTCGATCGGGCTCACGATCACTTTTTTCAGGCCGTACACGTGGCCGGCGGATTCACCCGCGATCGCGGCCGCGTCGTCGCTGTTGCGCGCGCGGCGCGCGGCTTCGGCGTTGCTCGAGACCGGTATTTTTTCCGCTTTCGGCAAGTTCGCGCGCAGCCAGCCTTTGGTCTGCGCGAACGACTGCGGATGCGAATACACGCGCTCGATGTCTTCGATGTGACCGGAGCGCGAGAGCAGGAACTGGCGCACGCGCAGTTCCACTTCGCCGCAGATCTTCGCTTTCGAGGTCAGGAACATGTCGAGCGTGATCTGGATCGTGCCCTGTCCGGAATTTTCCACCGGCACGACGCCGAAATCGGCGTGACCCGCTTCGACTTCCTGAAAAACTTCTTCGATGCTGGCGAGCGGCAGGCCGTGTGCGGAGTGGCCGAAATGCTTGCGCACCGCCTGCTCGCTGAACGTGCCTTCCGGTCCAAGGTACCCGACCTTGAGCGGCTCCTGCTGCGCCAGGCACGCCGACATGATCTCGCGGAACACGCGCACCAGAACTTCGTCGGCGAGCGGGCCCTGGTTGCGGTCGATCGCCATGCGCAGCACCTGCGCTTCGCGTTCGGGCCGGTAGTATTCGACCGCCGCCTTGAGCGGCCCTTTCGCCTTGCCGACCTGGCGCGCCCAGTTGGCGCGCTCGGAAATCAGTTCCTGGATCTGGCGGTCGATCGCGTCGATGCGCGCGCGCGCATCCGACAGGGACAGGGGCGGCGGTGCGCTGCGTTTCTTGCTCGGCATCGTCCGGCTCCGCTCAAGCGATCGCGCGCACGGACAGGATGCCGTCGATCTTGCCGATCGCGGCGACCAGTGCATCGCTCGCGGCCGAGTCGAGGTCGATCAGGGTGTAGGCGAGATCGCCGCGCGAGGCGTTGTGCATTTGCGCGATGTTGACGCCGGCCTCACCGAGCACGTGCGAGAGCTGGCCGATCATGTTCGGCCGGTTCTGGTTCGCGACGCACAGGCGCGCCGCGCCGGCGCGCGCCATGCGCGTGTTCGGAAAATTGACCGCGTTGTGCACGTTGCCGTGTTCGAGAAATTCACGCAGCTGGTCGACGACCATCAGCGCGCAGTTCTCTTCCGCTTCGCCGGTCGAGGCGCCCAGGTGCGGCAGGCCGATCACGTGCGGGTTGCCGATCAGTTCCTTGGCCGGAAAGTCGGTCACGTAGCGGCCGATCTTGTTGCTCGCCAGGCCCTGTTTCAGCGCCGCGGCATCGACGATGCCTTCGCGCGCGAAATTCACCAGCACGATGCCCGGACGGGCGGTTTCCAGCGCGGCCGCGTTGAAAATGCCGCGCGTGGCGTCGTTCAGCGGCACGTGGAACGTGACGTAGTCGGAGGCGGCGTAGAGTTCCGCGAGCGAACTCGCCTTGATCACGTCGGACGACAGCGCCCAGGCGCCGTCGATCGTCATGTGCGGATCGAAGCCCAGTACGCGCATGCCGAGCGCGTGCGCGGCGTTCGCGACCTTGACGCCGATCGCGCCCAAGCCCACCACGCCGAGCGTCTTGCCCGACAGTTCCGAGCCGACGAAGCGCTTCTTCTCCGCTTCGACGCGGTGGTGCAGGTCCTCGTCCGCGCTCAGGCCGCCGACGAACGCCAGCGCGTCGTTGAGATTGCGCGCCGCGATCAGCATGCCGGCGATGACCAGCTCCTTGACCGCGTTCGCATTGGCGCCCGGCGCGTTGAACACCGGCACGCCGCGTTTGCTGAATTCGGCCACCGGGATGTTGTTCGTGCCCGCGCCGGCGCGAGCCACGGCCTTGATCGAAGCGGCCAGCGGCTTGCCGTGCATGTCGGCGGAACGCAGCAGAATCGCATCGGGTTCCCCGACGTCGTTGGCGACGCTGTAGAGGTTGGCCGGCAGGCGGCTCAAGCCGTTCTTGGAAATATTGTTGAGCGTTTGGATCTTGAACATGTCTGCGCCGCTCGCCTCAGTGTGGGTATTTCGTCATTCCCGCGAAGGCGGGAATCCAGTTCTAGGCCGTGGGCCAAATCGATGGATCGCCGCTTTCGCGGGGATGACGAGAAAAATGTCGTGTTTCTCAGCCGTTCCGCTTCGCAAAATCCTTCATGAAATCCACCAGCGCCTGCACGCCTTCCAGCGGCAGCGCGTTGTAGATCGACGCGCGCATGCCGCCGACGGCGCGATGACCCTTGAGCGCCATCAGCCCGGCGGCTTCGGATTCCTTGACGAATGCGGCGTCGAGTTCTTCGCGAGGCAGCGTGAACGGCACATTCATCCACGAACGCGCGGATCTTTCCACCGGATTCTTATAAAAACCCGACCCATCGATATAGCCGTAAAGCAGGTCCGCCTTGGCCCGGTTGCGCGCGCCGACCGCCTCCAGGCCGCCCTGTTCCAGCAGCCATTCGAACACGAGCCCGGCGAGATACCAGCCGAACGTGTTCGGCGTGTTGAGCATCGATTCGTTCGCCGCGTGCTCGGCGTAGTTGAAGATCTTCGGGATGTCCTTCGGGCTGCGCGCGAGCAGGTCGTCGCGCACGATCAGCACGACCAGTCCCGATGCGCCGATGTTCTTCTGCGCGCCGGCGTAGACGATGCCGAACTTGGACACGTCGAGCGGCCGCGAAAGGATGTCGGACGACATGTCCGCGACCAGCGGCACGTTGCCGACGTCCGGGATCGACTGGAATTCCACGCCGTGGATGGTCTCGTTCGGCGTGTAGTGCACGTAGGCCGCGTTTGGATCCAGCTGCCATTCGGCGCGCGCCGGGATCGCGGTGAACTTGCCCGCCTCGCCGTTCGCCGCGATGCGCACGTTGACCAGCGTCTTGGCTTCTTTCGCGGCCTTTTCACCCCAGTGGCCGGTGATCACGTAATCGGCGGTCTGGTCGCGGCGCGCGATGTTCATCGGGATCTGCGCGAAATGCTGCGTCGCGCCGCCCTGCAGGAACAGCACCTTGTAGTTCGACGGAATGTTGAGCAGCTTGCGCAGGTCCTGCTCGGATTTCTGCGCCAGCGCGATGAAATCCTTGCCGCGGTGGCTCACTTCCATCACCGAGGCGCGCGCCTTGCCCCATTCGAGCATTTCCGCCTGGGCGCGGCGCAGCACGGCTTCGGGTAGCGCCGCGGGACCGGCGCTGAAATTGTACGCACGACTCATGGAGACTCCTGGCTCAGCGAAACACGGACGATCGAGTCCGAGCGCGAATCCCGCCGCAGTGCGGAAACGCGGCGCTGCATGCGCCTGAGTTTCCCGAATCGCTGAAGTGGCCGATCCGCCGGCACGTCCCGGTGCCGGGAGGCACGTTCGCCTCCCCCGCTCGAACCCCGATTATGCCGCGACGCAGCAATTAAGCAACTGCGTGTTCGTCGGCAGCGTCGCCGCGGGTCAGGCCGGCGTCGAGCGCCTGTTCCCAGGCGTCGAGGCGCAGCGGCGGCGCGTACAGGAAACCCTGCGCGCGGACGCAGCCCAAGCCGCGCAGCAGATCGGCCTGTTCGGCCGTCTCCACGCCTTCCGCGATCAGGCGCAGGCCGAGGTCCTCGGCGAAGCCCGTGATGGTGCGCACGATCGCGCGGTGGCGGAAATTGGTCGCCATGTCGCGCACGAAACTGCGGTCGACCTTGAGCGCGTCGAACGGCGACGTGGCGAACGAATCGAGCGAGGAATAACCGGTGCCGAAATCGT
>Ga0207702_10006405_pt1 | contig 10154 bp, 10 predicted proteins | sample KBSCornC62_FD_184302 | JGI IMG/M metagenome (GOLD analysis project Ga0207702, IMG submission 184302) | Corn rhizosphere microbial communities from Kellogg Biological Station, Michigan, USA - KBS Corn C6-2 (SPAdes) (version 2) | ecosystem: Host-associated > Plants > Roots > Rhizosphere > Soil ...
ATGACCCGGACCACGAGATGAGGGAGGTTCTGACATGACGACATCGTCCGCGGCGACGGCCAACGCCAGGCATCTCGCGAAGTACGGCGCGTTCATCCGCGTCGGCTTCGCCGAGGCGCGCGCCGAGCCGGGAGAGCTGTACGCCCGCGCCGCGTTTCTCGTCGTCATCCTCGGGGTTTTCTCGGCGCTCTGGCGCGCCGTCGGCGCCGTCGGCACGGGCGGCACTGGCACGGCGGATCGCGGCACGATGGTCTGGTATCTCGCGATGACGGAATGGATGCTGATGAGCGCCCCGCAGCTCCACTTCGACATCGAGGCGGACGTGCGCCGCGGCGACGTGGCGCACCAGATCGCGCGGCCCGCGTCGTATCTCGCTTCTCACGTGGCGCGCGGCATCGGCGCGCTCGGATTTCGCGCGCCGCTGCTGTTGGTCGTCGCGTGTGGCGCGGGCGCGGCCTTCGGTGGGCGACCGGCGCACCCTGTGACGCTCGCGGGCATCGTCGGGATCGGCATCGCGGCGGCGATCTCGATGTCGGTGTGGTACGAGTCGATCGGGCTGCTCGCCTTCTGGCTCGGCGACATCGCGCCTGTGTACTGGATCTGGCAGAAGCTGACGTTCGTGCTCGGCGGCCTGCTCCTGCCGCTCACGTTCTATCCGAGCCTCGTGATTCACATTGCGATGCTCACGCCGTTTCCTGCGCTCCTCACCGGACCGGCGTCGTTCGTCTTCGTGCACCCGCTGATCGGCGCGGCGGAGTTGATCACACTGTTGGTATTCTGGTTCTGTATCGCTTGCGTGGCCGCGACGCTGCTGTTCCGCCGCGCCACGCGCATATTGCAAGTCAACGGAGGGTGACACGCATGGAACGATCGACCGTCCGAGGCACGCTTCGATTCTCCGCCGCCCTCGCGCGCACGGCGCTCGCGGGCGCCATGGCGCATCGCGGGACGTTCCTGCTCCAGGCGGGGCTCATGGCGCTCAACAACGCGATCTTCTTCACGTTCTGGATCGTGCTGTTGCATCGCGTGCACACCGTGCGCGGCTACGGGCTGCGCGACATGACGCTGCTCTACGGCATCGTCGCCGCCGGCGTCGGGCTCGCGATGATCGTCGCCGGCGGCGTGCGGCAGCTCGCGCGCGTCGTTCAGGATGGCGAGCTCGATGCGGTGCTCGCCCAACCCAAACCGACGCTGCTCTACGTGCTCGGCCGGCGTTCGGGCGCGTCGGGCGTCGGTGACTTGGCCACGGGGATCGTGATGATCGCGCTCTCGGGCGCGGTGCATGCGTCCACGGTGCCGCCCCTCGTCCTGGCGATCGTCGCGAGCGCGGTCGTAATCGTCTCGTCGGGCGTGATGTTCGGCAGCCTCGCATTCTGGCTCGGTCCCGTGGATGCGGCGACGCGCCAGCTCTTCGAGCTCGTGATCACGTTCGCGATCTACCCCGAGCCATTGTTCGGTGGCGCGTTGCGCGTGCTGTTGTTCACGCTCGTGCCGTCGGCGTTCGTGGGCTATGTCCCCGCGCGCCTGGTGCAGTCGCCGACGGTGGGCTTGGGCCTCGAGCTGTTCGCGATTGCCGCGATCTACGCGATGGTCGCGAGTTGGGTGTTCGGGCGCGGGCTGCGGTCGTACTGCGGAGGGAGCCGGTTCGAGCTCGTGGGTTAGCCCGCGAGCTCCTCCAGCTCCATCGCCGCGAGCGCATCACGATCGGCGACGGCGTCGAGCGCGGCGATCTTGCCGTTCGCGAACGTGACCTCGAGCACGAGCAGCAGACGTCCCTTGGGTCGTACGAGAACTCCAATCGTTCCGTCGATGAGGCCCGGCACGGCGGCCTGTGCGCGTCCGTTGAAATATCCGGCGACGAGCTCGGCGCCGCGCGCCTCGGCCGGTCCACCCATGCGGATCCCCTGCGCGTCGGAGCGAAGAACGACGTCGGGATCGAGCACCGCGACGAGCGCCGCGAAGTCGCCGGACTTCGCCGCGGCGACGAAGGCTTCGACGATCTCCCGCTTTCGCGTGCGATCGAGGTCGCCGGTCGTCCCGCCCTGCACGCGGCGCCGCGCGCGGCTCGCGAGCTGGCGCGTGGCGACGGGCGTGCGTCCAACGATCGGCGCGATCTCGTCGAACGGAAGATCGAACATGTCGTGGAGCACGAACGCGACGCGCTCCGCCGGCTCGAGCGTCTCGAGCACCACGAGCAGCGCGAGCCCGACCGAGTCGGCGAGCTCGACTTCCTCGTCGGGCGAGCGCGGCCGGCGTTGCTCGATCGCGGCCTCCGGTTCGATCCCATCCAACGTTTCCTCGTGCCGCGCGTTGCGTGCGCGGAGCATGTCGAGGCAGACGCGACCAACGACCGTCGTCATCCAGCCCTCGAGATTGTCGACGCTCGACGCATCGGCGCGGCTGATGCGGAGCCACGCCTCCTGCACGGCGTCGTCCGCTTCGGCGGCCGAGCCGAGCATGCGATAGCCGATGCGCCGCAGATGCACACGGTGTTCGTCGAATCGTCGGGCCAGCAGCTCGCGTTCATCCATCGGTCACACTCTCGCATTGCGTTACGTCATGATCATGACGGATGGCAGCGCTCGAATGTGACGGAGCGACTCGCTCGCGCGCTGCGGACGAACGCACGATAACCGATTCAATGAGGAGTGAACGATGCCAAAGCTTCCACAATCGACCGCCGTGGCCGAGCCGCCGGTCGTGATCGAACCGCGCCTGGACAACCCCGCGGCTCTCATGCCCGACGCGTTGGAAGGCATTCAGAAGCTGCTCGTCGCCGTGCACAAGGGCGGCCTGCCGGAGAGCACGATCGCGCTCACCCACATGCGTGCCAGCCAGATCAACGGATGCAGCTCGTGCATCGAGGGCACGATCAATCACGTGCGCAAGTCCGGCGGTGAGCTGGACGATCGCCTGCTCATGGTCGCCGCGTGGGCGCATTCATCGCAATTCAGCGAAGCCGAGCGCGCGGCGCTCGAGCTCACCGAGGAGATGACGCGGCTCGCTGATCGGCGGGATCCGGTGCCCGACGAAACGTGGAGCCGCGTCGCCGAGCACTATGACGAGCGCGCGATCGCCTCGCTGGTGTTGCACGTGGCGCTCACGAACCTCTTCAACCGGCTGAACGTTGCTACGAGACAGCCGGCCGGGGATTGGTAGCGGCGCCCGGGCGGCGGCGAGGTGGTGATGCGAGGCGGAGTTCTTTGTAAGTTGGATTGTGAACCCGCCATTGGAGCTCGTTCAGTGATCCCGCACGTGCTGGGCACGCTCACACTCCTCGCCGTCGCGCTGCTGTTCGGCGCCACGTGGTACGAAGCCGTGGTGATGGCGCCGAACTACGAGCGTGATGTGCCCGATTCGCTGTCGCTCGCACGGCAGTTCCTGCAGCGCACCACGCCGGCGCACTACTTCAGGGTCGTGGCGCCCATCGCACAGATCCTGGCGCTGCTCAGCGCGATTTTCGCGTGGAAGTCAGCCGCCCGCTGGCCGTTTGTCGTCGCGTTCGTGCTGCTCGTCCTCGGCGACGTGATCACGTTCGCGTTTCATTATCCCCGGCTCGCGATCATGTTCAAGAGCGACGCGGCGCAGGTGCCCGGCCGTCTCGCGCGTGCGGCGCGCGAATGGGCGATCGGGAACTGGGTGCGAGGAGTGCTGTTGGCCCTCGTCGTGCTGGCGTTGCTGCACGGCCTGTTGCGGCTCGCGGTATAGCGGCCGGCTTAAGATGTCGCCGGCTCGCGCAGCACGCGCGCGACGCTCTCGAGCGTCCCCCAACTCCGGGTGGTGACCGTCGCGCCGACGATCGCATCGATCTGTCCGAGATAACCGATCGTCTTCATGTGCCGGCGATACTCGCCGAAGACGAACTGCCCGTCCGAGGCGAGCAGCCGCACGAGCCACCGACCGCGCTCGGGCAGCACGACCGGCCTGGCGATCCGTGCCTCTCCCGGTTTGGCGAGGACGCTCACGAATCGCGTCACGCCGGGTTGAACGCGTGATGTATACGGATGCTCATTCACGATTCGTAATATGTCCCATGCATCACAGAGCGCGACGTGCGCCTCGAACGGCAGCTTCGCGCGGAACGCGGCGCGACACTTGGCCGCCGAGCCCGGCTTGCGAATGACGAACGTTCCCGCGGCGCCGATGTTGACCACATCGAGCTGGGCAAGCTCCGCCGCGAGTACACTCGGCCGAAAGCGCCGGTGCCCGCCCACGTTCATGCCACGAAGGAATGCGACGAGCGTCACGTGCGACCGAGCGGCACGAACCGCCCCTCGCGGCGCAGGTACGCCACCAACCCGCCCGCGTCGAGAATCGCCCCCGCGATGCCGCCGAGCGGCGGACGGATCTCGCACCGCCCCGTGCGCTCGTTCGTGATCGACGTCCCGTCCGGACCGGCGGTGATCATCAAAGCGTCGCCTTCGAGAATCTCCGTCGTGTCGCACTCGATCGGGAGCAGCCCGTTGTTGATCGCGTTACGGTAGAAGCTCCGCGCAAAGCTCGTCGCGAGCACCGCGCGAATGCCGGCGGCGAGAATTACGGTCGCCGCGACTTCCATCGCCGACCCGCATCCGAGGTTCTTGCCGGCGACCAAAACGTCGCCGGCGCGCACGGACGACGCGAACGCCGGATCGAGCGACTCGAGCAGGTACTGCTTGAGTATCTGCTCATCGAGCGTAGTCTTCTTGCGGGCCGACGAGATGATGTAGTCGGTGTTGATGTCGTCGCCGAGCCGGCGCGCGCGGCCGATGATCTCCGTCATGGGCCGGCTCGGACGGTGCGTGGATCGGCGATCGCACCCGAGAGCGCCGCCGCGGCGCAGGCAGCCGGTGACGCGAGATAGATCGGCGCGCTCGCGTTCCCCATGCGCGCCTTGAAATTGCGGTTTGCTGTCGAGAGAACCGTCATGCCATCATCGGGGATCACGCCGCTCGTGCCGCAGCACGCGCCACAGCCGGGCGCGGTGATCACGGCGCCCATCCGCGCGAGCGCCGGCAGCGTTCCGTCGGCCTCGAGCTGGCGCGCGACGTCGCTCGATACCGGCGTGACCACGAGCGTCACGCCGTCGGCAATCCGCCCGCCGCCCCGCTCCAGGATCGCGCGCGCGTCGCGCAGGTCGCTGGCGCGTCCGCCGGTGCACGTGCCGAGGAACACCATCTGCACGGGCGTGCCCACCGCATCAGCGATCGCGACGACGTTCTTCGGTGCGTGGGGAAGGGCGACGCGCGGCGTGAGCCGGTCGATGCCGACGACGAGCTCCCGCACACAGCGCGCGCCGGCGTCCGCGAACACGCCGCCGGCGACTTCCCAGATCGCGGCCTTGGCGCCGGCTTCCACCATGAGATTGCTCAACACGAGCCGGTCATCGCGCGAAAAGGAATCTGCGGCCGGCCCGACGAACTCGATCGCGTGGTACTCCGCGCCATCGCCACCGAGCATCGCGACGATCGCGAGCGCGATGTCCTTCGCGGCGACGCCGGCCGGCCGATCGCCGCGCAAGGTGACGCGCATCGTCTCCGGCACGCGCAGCCAGAGCTGTCCGGTGAGCATCGCCGCGGCGAGATCGGATGAGCCGACGCCAGTCGCGAAGGCATTGAGCGCGCCGCACGTGACGGTGTGGCTGTCCGCGCCGACGATGAGCTGCCCCGGACGCACGATCCCGCGCTCGACGATGATCTGATGGCTGATGCCCTCGCCGACCTCGAATACGCGCACGCCCTGCTCGCGCGCGAACGCACGCACCTGCGCGTGGAACTTTGCGGTGCTCTCGCTCTCGCTTTGCGGCGTGTAATGATCGAGCGCGAACGCGACGCGCGAGGGATCGTGCACGCGCGCGCCCGGTCCGCCCATCCGCTCGAAATAGCCGATCGCCATGGGCGCGGACGCGTCGGTGCCGAGCACGAGATCGACATCGCAGACGACGACGTCGCCGGCGTGCGCCAGCCGCCCGCATTTGGCGGAGAGAATTTTCTCGGCGATCGTCTGCGGCGGCATGCGGTAAAGCTGCGTGCGCGCCGCGCGGAACGCCATGCGCTCAGTCCGCGTGCAGCGCCTCGAGGGGATCCGCGCGCGCCGCGCGCCACGTCGGTGCGAACGCGGCCATCCCGCCGACGATCGCGAGGAGCACGGCGCTGGCGCCGAACGCCCACGGATCCGTTTGCGTGATGCCGTAGAGCTGCGCCGAGACGAGCTTTCCGGCGGCCAGCCCGGCGACGGCGCCGGCCGCGACTCCGATCACGATCCAACCCGCCACCTGCGTGAAGACGAGCCGCACGAGATCGCCGGTGACCGCGCCGAGCGCCGCTCGCACGCCGAACTCGCGCATGCGTTGCGTGACGGAGTAGCTGATGACGCCATACAGCCCGACGGCGGCGAGCAGCAACGCGGCCACGGCGAACGCACCGAGGATCGACGCGGTGAGCCGACGCCGGGCGATGCCCGACGCGATCCAGTCCGACATCGTTCGCACTTGCAGCACGGGGAGCGCGGGGTCGATCTCACGCAGGGCATCGCGGTACACCGCTTCCACCCCGCTCGGATCGCGGTCGGTGCGCACGATCATGTTCATGAACGTGTTCGGCACCTGCTCGCTCGGCGCGTACACCGCGGGCGGCGCGGCCTGATCGAGCGGCCCTTCGCGAACGTCCGCGACGACGCCGACGATCGTCTGAGGCCCGCTAGTGTTCCAATCGAACGTGATCTGATGCCCGAGCGGCGATTCGGTCGGGAACCAGCGCTTCACAAAAGCCTCATTCACGATTGCGACATGCGGCGCGCCCAGCACGTCGCCCGCGGCGAACAGGCGGCCGGAAACGAGCCGAGCATGTAAGACGCTGAAGTAGCCGTGCGACACGACGCGCTTCTGCACCATCGGCGCTTGCCCCGCTGCGAACACACGGCCCACGATCGTGATGTCCCCCGACGTGCCGCCGCCGACTGGTAGATCGCTGGTCAAGGCGACGTTGGTCGCGCCGAAGCGCCGAGCCACCGCGTCGCCGAGACGGGTATTGAAGGCGATCTGCGAGACGGAGTCCGGGTACCGCGAATCCGGCAGCCAGGTGCTCGCTGTCACGAGATCGCGCGGGTCGAAACCATTTGGGGCATGCGTGAGCCGCTCGAAGCTCCGTCCGAGCAGCGCGCCGGTGACGAGCAGCGTGAACGAGACCGCGATCTGCGCGATCACGAGCGCGTGGCGAACGCGATCCCGGCCGCCGGACACGCCGCGCGCTCCCTCTCGCAGATCGCTGACGAGATCACCACGCGATGCTCGCAGCGCCGGAACGAGACTCGCGAGCATTCCGGTCGCGATCGACAGCGCGGCCGCGATGAGGAGCGCGCGAACGTCGAGCGTCACCTCGCTGATGCGCGGGATCTCGCGCAGGAAATGTCGCGCAGCGCTCACGGTGCCCAGGGCGAGCAGAATTCCACATACGCCGCCGATGGTGGCGCGGACGATTCCCTCGAGCAGCACGTGCCACGTGACGCGCAGCCGGCCGGCGCCGAGCGCGGCACGGACGGCAAGCTCGCGACGGCGCGCGGTCGTGCGCGCTAACAAGAGATTGGCGATGTTGGCGCACGCGACGATGAGCACGAGCACCACGCTGCCCAAGAGCAGCGCGAGCGGCGCCCGCAGATTGCCCACGAGCTCCGTCGCGAGCGGGAGCATCGCGATGCCGTGCGTTGTCGCTCGATCCTTCTCGAGCTGGCCCTCGACGGCCGCGAGGCGCACGCTCGCAGCCGCGGCCGTCACCCCTGGCCGCAGCCGCGCAATCACCGAGATGTAGTGCACGCCGCGCGGTGAATTCCTTTCCGAGAGACGGAGCGGCTCCCAGAAATCCGGCGCTTTCCCATGCGCGAACGTGTTCCCTTGGGGCAGCACCGCCGTGGGCGATGCGTGATACACGCCGATGACGACGAACGGCTGTCCGGTGAGCGTGATCGAGCGGCCGATGATCGTGGAATCGGCATTGAAGCGCCGCTTCCACAAGTCGTCGCTCAACATCACCACGCGCGGCGCGCTCGGCAGATCCTCGTCGGCGCGAAACGCCCGGCCGAGCGTGGGTGTGACGCCGAGCATCGACAACACGTTCGCGGACGTCTCCGCCCCCTGGAGCTGCTCGGCGTCGCCGCTGCCGCTCAACACCTCGCCGTGCCAGATGAGCGCGCCGACGTCGGAGAAGATGCTCGTCGTGCGCTGCCGCCAATCGACGTACTCCGGAAACGATGCGGGCAGATCGCGGTCGGTACGCTGGACGTCGTGCAGCACGACCAGCGATTCCGGCGCACGATATGGCAGCGGCCGGAGCAGCACGCCGTCGACGATGCTGTAGATCGCCGTGGTCGCGCCGATGCCGAGAGCGAGCGTCAGCGTGATGACGAGCGTGAGCGCCGGTGTGGCGCGCATCGCTCGAAGGGCGACGCGGATGTCGGTGACGAGCGCCTCCGCCCAACGCGCGCCACGCGCGTCGCGCGCATCGGACGCGATCACCGTCGCGTTCCCGAACTCGCGGCGCGCCGCGACGGTTGCCTCGGCGCGCGACATGCCGCGCGCCATGTAGCGGTCCGCCGCGCGCTCGACGTGCGCGCGCATCTCCTCGTCCATCTCACGCTGCATGCGGCCGAACAGAAACACCGCGCGCAGCCGCAGCAGCATTCGTCGGACGGCAGTCATGGCATCATGCTCGTTTCAGAATGTGCGAGAGCGCGCCGGCGAAGCGCGCCCACTCCGCGCGCTGCGATTCGAGCGCTTTGCGGCCGGCGGCGGTGAGCGAGTAGACCTTGGCGCGCCGGCCGGTGTCGGTCTCCTTCCACGCGGCTTTGACGAGCCCGCGCTCCTCGAGGCGGTAGAGCGCCGGATAGAGCGAGCCCGCGTTGACCTGGAGCACGTCGCGCGAGACCGCCTGGATGCGCTGCGCGAGATCGTACCCATTGGTGGGCTCGGAGCGGAGCAGCTCGAGGACGATGAGGTCGAGCGTGCCTTGGAGGAGCGGGGCAGGTTTGGCCATGGGAGGATCACTAGGTTGTCTAGTTATATAGACGGCCTAGTGATCTCGCAAGTGCCCCTCCTCCGGCGTGAGGCGCCCGGTCGTTACTCCGCGCGCATCGCGACGATCGGATCCGCGTGCGACGCGCGAAGCGCGGGGACCACCGTGGCGAGGAGCGTCGGCACGACGAGGCTCACGGCGGCCAGCGCGAACGTCAGCCGGTCGACCGGATTCACGCCGTACAGCACCGACACCATCACGCGCGTCAGCGCGAAGCTCGCCGCGAGCCCGGCGACGATCCCGATCAGCACGAGCGACACGCCGTCCACGGTCACCAATCGCACGAGTCGCCCGCGCGAGCTGCCGAGCGCAACGCGAATACCGAGCTCGCGCGTGCGCTGCGCGACCGCGTAGCTCAACACGCCGTACAGTCCGGCCACCGTGAGCAGGAGCGCGACGGCGGCGAACGCGCCGAGCATCGCGAGATAGAATCGCGGCCGGCCGAGGCTGCGCGCGATGATGTCGGGCATCGTCGCGACATCGGAGATCGCCGCCGTGGGATCGGCGGCGCGCACCGCCGCGCGCACGCCCGGGAGCACGTCCATCGGATTCCCGCGCGTGCGCACCATGATCGGGAACTGCGATCCCGCCGCGCCCGACTGCAGGTAGCTCCAGTACATCTCGGGCGCCGGGTCGGCCACCGGGCCGACATTGCGGATGTCGCTCACCACGCCAACGATCGTCGCGAACGACGTGTCGCCGGTGTAGAACCGGCGGCCCACCGGATTCGCACCCTTGAAATCACGTTTCACCAGCGCCTCGTTCACGACGACGACCGGCGGCGCTTTGGGACTGTCGTCGTCGCCCGGACCGAGCAGCCGGCCAGCGATCAATCGCTGTCCGGTGACGGCGAAGAAGCTCGGCGTCGCGCTCCGCCGCTCGACGAGCGGCCACTGCGACGGGTTGCTCGCGGGCATGCCTTCGTAGCGAATGTTGCCGTTCCATCCCCAGTTCACGTAGGGAATGAGATTGATCGACCCGGCGGATTGCACGCCCGGCACGCCGCGCATCGACGCGAGCGCGGGATCGAGGAAGCGCCGCACCGACGTCGCGTCCGGATAGCGCGCGGTCGCGACGGTCACGTCGAGCGTGAGGACGTGCGCGGTCTCG
>Ga0207702_10006411_pt1 | contig 10149 bp, 8 predicted proteins | sample KBSCornC62_FD_184302 | JGI IMG/M metagenome (GOLD analysis project Ga0207702, IMG submission 184302) | Corn rhizosphere microbial communities from Kellogg Biological Station, Michigan, USA - KBS Corn C6-2 (SPAdes) (version 2) | ecosystem: Host-associated > Plants > Roots > Rhizosphere > Soil ...
GCAAGAAGGCGGACGATGTGCATGCGCGTGCGACAGCCATAGCTTGTCAGTTCCCGGACGGCCGGGTCGGCTCGCTCGCTCTCCGGCAATCGGGCAGCGAGCTTATTGATGACATGGCGCAGCCGGTGCGCCTGCTGCTGTCTTGCGATCTGGCTGGCAATCCGGCTCGAATACTGCACGTCCTTATGCCGGTTGAAGACCTCGGCCATCGTCGATGGCTCGTGCCCCATCGGATTCCAAAGATGCACGGCAAAGATCAGGGAGTCCTTGCGCGGGTTGTCCTCGAACACCGCTTCCGTCGGCGTGTTGGAGAGGATGCCCCCGTCCCAATATAACTCCCCGTCGATCCGGACCGCCGGGAATGCTGGCGGAAGCGCGCCCGAAGCCATGATGTGTTTTGCCGTCAGCTCGCCGTCGCGGCTATCGAAGTAGCGCATCTGGCTGGTCCGGACGTGAGCCGCGCCAACCGTAAGACGCGGCTTGCAGCGGTTGAGCAGGTTGAAGTCCACGAGCTCGCCCAACGTTTTCTCGAGTGGCGCGGTTGAATAGAAGCCGGCGTGGTCGGCCCCCAGCGGAAAGGCGTCTCCCGCATGTGCCAGGGGATTAGGACGAAAGAACCCTGGAATTCCGTTGGTGACCGTCGACCAATAAGAGAGCTTGTCGTTGAAATCCGGGAAAGCCGTCCTCAGACTCCAGATCGGATTCTGCTCCATCCGCTTCCAAAAGGCTTTGAGCCGCGGCAGCCTGTTCTGCGGCTCGTTACCCGCAATCAGGCTGGCGTTGATGGCCCCGATAGAGGTCCCGATGATCCAATCCGGATCGATCCCCGCCTCGTGGAGGGCTTGGTAAACGCCGGCCTGATAGGAGCCGAGGGCTCCGCCGCCCTGCAGTACCAGTACCACTTGGCCCGGCAGATCCTTGACCTTGCCGGCCGTAATCGAATTGTTTTGGATCGTATCCATCTTTCGCTCCTGTAAGCGCCTGCTGTTAGCGCCTTCGCAGTGATCGGGGGTTTGTTACGGGGCTTGTCTCAATGAGCGGTCCAGCCACCATCTACCGGAAGGGCGATACCGGTGATCGAGGCCGCAGCCTCGGTCGCCAGAAAGACCGCGAGCGCACCTATTTCATCGACGGTGGCAAAGCGCTTATTGGGTTGCTGCGCGAGCAGGACGTCGCGAACGACCTGGTCCCGGGAAACGCCGTGAGCCTTGGCTTGGCCGTCGATCTGGGCCTCTACCAGCGGTGTGTACACATAACCGGGGCAGATGGCGTTGCAGGTGATGCTTTCTTCTGCCGTCTCGAGCGCGGTGACTTTGGTCAGTCCCACCACGCCGTGCTTGGCTGCGACGTAGGCCGATTTGAAGGGAGATGCGACCAGAGCATGAGCTGAAGCGATATTGATGATCCGGCCGAATCCGTTCCGCCGCATGGCGGGGAGGGCAAGGCGGGTGGTATGAAAAGCCGAAGACAGGTTGATCGCGAGGATCTGGTCCCATTTTTCCACCGGAAACGTTTCGAGCGGCGCGACATGCTGGATACCGGCATTGTTCACGAGAATATCCAGGCGGCCTGATTGGGCGACAGTGGTCGAGATCATTTCAGCGATCGATTCAGACCTCATCATGTCGGCTGGCGAATAGCTCGCTTTGACGCCGAATTCCGCAACGATCTGTTCGCGCGTTCGCCCGATTGCCTCGGGATCACCTAGTCCGTTGAGCACGATATCGGCGCCGGCTGCCGCCAGCGCCCGTGCGATGCCGAGCCCGATGCCGCTTGTTGAGCCGGTGACTAGCGCCACTTTGCCGATCAGCGTCCGCCCAGCAGGAGGCTGCGATTTGAGAGAAATGTTCATGATCCGACCCTCTTGTTGAAGCTATTCCCTGGTCCGTGGCAGGACCATTGGCCTTGAGGGAAATTGGCGGATCGTCGGACTTTTCGGAAATGCCCGTTGGCTTCCGATACGATGCACGGGCTCTATCGCGGTTTCGATGTCCATTAGGCGGGGGATCGGCTAGATTTCCGGTCGATCCAGCCAAAGGGGGCCGATCCATGGAAATGCACCAGGTCCGCTACTTTCTCGCGGTGGCGCAGCAGCTCAATTTCACCCGCGCCGCCGAGGATTGCAACGTGACGCAGCCCTCCTTGACACGCGCGATCAAGCAGCTCGAAGCCGAACTCGGCGGTGATCTCTTTCGGCGCGAGCGGCCTGCGGCGCAACTGACAGAGCTGGGTCAGCGCATGCACCCGCTTCTCAAGCAGTGCTATGAGGCTGCGGCTGGCGCTCGCTCGCTCGCCTCCTCGTTCAAGAGCGGTAAAATTGGTGCGCTACGCATAGCACTCACCCATTCGATCGATCTTGCACTCCTCATTCCTCACCTTGATCAGATCAAGCGGCAATTCAATCGCCTTGAATTCCGCTTCATGCGCGGAAACAGCCGCGAAATCGGAGAAATGCTGAAGCAGGGCGAAGCAGAGCTCGCCATCGCCGCCGAGATCGACGAGGCCTGGGATCGCCTCGATGTCTGGCCGCTGTTCACCGAGGGCTTCGAACTGGTGGTCAGCGAGAACCACCATCTTGCGCAACGCAAGGACATCGACTTCGATGATCTGCGTTCAGAACAACTTTTGAGGCGTGGATATTGCGAGCACTCCGAGCGTATTGCGGCGTCGCTCCGCGAACACGGTATTGACGTCGACCACACGCATGAAATTTCCAGCGAGCGCGATCTGATCGAGCTCGTCGAGGCTGATATTGGCGTTGGAATGGTGCCGCGCACCTCACCCTTGCCGCCTACGCTCAAGCGGGCGACCGTTGCGGGCCTGGACGCCCGCCGCACGGTCAATCTCTATGGCGTGGCTGGCCGGCAGCGGACCGCCGTCGCCTCCACTGTCGTGCGGATGCTGCGAGGTACCGATTGGCGAGAGATTGCGGGCTAGCCGGCCCCTGAACTAGCAGCCGACTGTACCGCGGACAGACAGTCAGCGCTCCCGGCTTGCGCTTTCCAGCGCGTTGAGCAGGTCCTCTATTTCCATGCGCTTGCGGAAGTCGGGATCCACAAAACGCGCCTTCACAAGACCGTCGTGCCCGACAACGAACACCGCGGGAATTGGCAGCATCCAGCCGTCGTTGCCGTGAAACCGCGCCATATCCTGATAGGATAGTAGTCCCTGGATCTCGGCACCCAACCAGATCGCCAGGTTGAGCGATAGCGCATAGCCATTGTCGAGGTCGGTCAGGACCGGGAAGGGCGCTCCAGAGTCGGCCTTGAACTGCCGAGTGAATTGCTGCGTCTCCGGCATGATGGCGACAATGTTTCCGCCCATCCTTTCGATACGGTCTTTTGCCTGAATCACCGCCCGCACGTTCAGCCGACAATAAGGGCACCAATGGCCGCGGAAGAACATCACCGCCACGGGGCCACCTGCGATGAGCGAAGTCAGGGTGACCAAATTCCCGTTCTCGTCAGGCAATATGAAAGTGGGCATCACTTCGCCCGGACGGGGAGCATTCTCGCCTCCACCATTGCCGGCTAACCTCTCCACCAGACGGTCAACGGCATCGCCATAGGCGGGAAATATCTCGCGGCCAGCCTTTGCATAGGCTCGAAGCTGCTCGTTCAACGTTCCTTCCATGTCACGGCAGCGTTGGAAGGCAAGCTTTAGTCGCTCGGCATCGGCTGGGGAAAGAGAGGTCATTTTCCGCTCCGGCAAGGGTGAACCTATTATTTGGCATTTCAGCCGCCCCGCAAGGGGCCGCAGCTCCATCGAATGCCAAATCCCTGTCAAACGGAAATGCCGGTGCACCATCGGTTCGATAGCCGCTGCCTATCGCCCTTGCGATAGCGCGGGGCTATGGCTTCGAAAGCCAGATGGCATTTTACCCGCTTGAGGCCGGAGGTCATCCTCGGCGTAGTCCAAAGCTGTCCCCTACTAGAGGAGAAATGCCATGCGCCGTCAGATCGCCTTGCGTGTTACAAACTTCGCCACGTCTCTTTTGTTGCTGTTTCTTGTGCTTTCCGCGGCCATATCAGCCGCTCGGGCCGATAGCGACGATGGGATCATGCGGGTGAAAAGCGCCGTACCGATGTCGGAGGCGGTCAGCCGCATCAAATCGGATATCGCTACCAAGGGTATTAAGTTCTTCCTGGAGGTCGATCAGTCGAAACTCGCCAAGGATGCAGGCGTCACCCTGAGGCCCTCGACCCTGCTGATCTTCGGTAATCCCCCGCTCGGGACCCAATTCATCACCGCGAATCCCAATGCAGGTCTCGACTGGCCGGTCCGCCTGTTGCTCACGCAGGACGATAACGGCGACGTCTGGGCCGTCTGGACGGATTTCGATTGGATCGCCAAGCGACACAATATCACCAATCGCCAGGCGCAATTCCAGATGGCCACCATGGTGGTCAAGTCGATCACCGCGACCATCACAACGAAGTAGCTGCATGGATGCCCGACGCCGAACGGCTATCTAACAGAAGCTGTCCGGCCGTTTAGGTCCTGCTCAATCCTGGGAGGTCACCATGAACAGCGAAACATTCGATGTCGTGATCCTGGGTGGTGGCAACGCCGCTCTTGGTGTGACCGGTCCGGCCCGGCGCGCCGGCCTCTCGGTCGCCATGATAGAGGCCCGCGATCTTGGCGGCACCTGTCCTAACCGCGGCTGTACGCCAAAAAAGATCCTCGTGGCTGCCGGTCAGGCGCTGCATGATATTGAGCGGGCGGCCGTCCATCATATAGCCGTCGCAAAGCCCAGGCTTGACTGGGCGGCGCTGATCGACCGGGAGAAGGCGATGGTCAGGGATATCCCGGCCGATCTCGCTCGCGCGATGGCGCACCGAAAGGTCGAAGTCATCAAGGGCAGGGGCTCCTTTGTTGCCCCGAATGTCATCGGCGTCGGCGGCCGCCTGCTCCAGGCAAAGCACGTCGTGATCGCGACCGGATCGAGGCCGCGATCACTTCCGATCGCAGGTGCGGAGCATATGATCACTTCGGACGAGGTATTGAGCGAGCGGGATTTCCCACACTCCGTGGTTTTCATAGGTGGCGGCGTGATCTCGCTCGAATTCGGTCACCTCTATGCGCGGGCTGGCGCCAGCGTGACGATCCTTGAGGCGCTGCCACAATTGCTCCCCTCCATGGACGCCGATGCCGTCGCGGAACTGCAGACCGAAAGCCAGCGTATCGGGATCAGCATCAGAACGAGCATTATCGTCCACCGGATCGAGCGGGCTGGTGGCCGGTTTCGTGTGGTCTTCACTGACGGGAGAACCGAGCGGACAGTGGAAGCTGATCGCGTGGTAAACGGCGCCGGCCGGGTAGCCGATCTCGAGGGGCTTGAACTGGAAAGGGGACAGGTCGCTCACAAAAGCGGGCGAATCGACATTGATCGATTTCTGCGATCGACTTCAAACCCTCAGGTTTATGTCTGCGGGGATGCTGTTCCGATTTCGCCGCAACTATCGCCTGTTGCGACCTATGAAGGGGATGTCGTGGGCCGGAACATCGTGGATGGACCACAACATGCGCCTGACTATGTAGGCCTTGCGACAGCCGTCTACACCGTGCCCGCTTTGGCTGCAGTTGGCCTGACCGAAAGATCGGCTCGCGACAGCGGCGCGCGCATCGATGTGCACGTCAATGACATGCGCGACTGGTTCTCGTCGCGCTCATATGCCGAGACCGTTGCCTGGTCGAAAGTGGTCGTCGATCAGGGCACCGACCATATCCTTGGCGCTCACTTCGTTGGTCATGCCGGTCAGGAATTGATCAACGTCTTTGGTCTCGCGATCAAATTCGGCATCACTGCAAAACAGCTGCGCGAGAACGTCTATGCCTACCCGACGTTTTCGGCCGACATCAAACACATGCTCGGACACGCATAGCTGGCCGCTATCGTTTCGAAAGACAGACGGCATTTCAACGAACGCCGCTTTTCGACCAAGCTCCGGTTACAGCCGATGACCAACAAGGGTTATGGCGGAACAGGAGATAATCCCATGCTCAAAGCCTTCAAATTGTCGAATGCCATCCTTCCCGCGCTTGTCTTTGCCGGTACACTTACCTTTGCCGCCCAGCCGGTGTTCGCAGGCGAATGTCCAGCTGGCAAGATGCAGCCGAACGCCCGGCCAATGGTTGATTACAAGCCGGTCGGCGTCAGCGACGTGACCCTTGGTTCAATCGATCTTGGCAAGCAGCCGGCGCACATCGAAGGTCGTGAACTGCGTTTTCGCAAGCTGACCATCGAACCCGGCGGAATCGTGCCCTGGCACAGTCATGACGATCGCCCCGCTCTGATTTTCGTGCAGCAGGGCGAGATCGTCGAATACGCCTCCAATTGCGTCGACCCGATCGTGCATAAGGCAGGCGACCTCCGGCCTGAAGTCTTCGGTACCTCTCATTGGTGGAAGAATCTCGGCAAAGAAACCGTCATTCTCTACGTCGGCGACGTCCGCAAGGATCCGCGCGACCACAATATGTAACGAGCGCTTCCAGCCCGAGCCTCGTTACTGGATGTGACGACCCGGATTTCCCCGTGCCTCCCCAGCACGCCGGGCGTCACATCACCTCTCAAAGCCGGAGGCGTTGTGCCGCCATGATCGATCTGTCTGCCAGCGTAAAACCCGCGTCGGCTGGGACGCATGAGCCGTCGTCAGGCTCTTCCTTTCGCTCGCTTGTGATCGGATTGACCGCGTTTCTGACCGTTGTCGACCTGTTCGCAACCCAGGCAATCCTCCCGTCGCTGACCCGCCACTACGGTGTGAGTCCGGCTGCCATGGGATTTGCCGTCAATGCCAGCACATTCGGAATGGCCGTCTCAAGTCTCGTGGTCGGTTTTTTCAGCCCGCACATCGACCGGAGACTTGGTATTCTTCTTAGCCTCATCCTTCTGGCGATACCTACAAGCCTGCTTGCAGTCGCTCCTGATATCAATGTGTTCACCGTCCTTCGCGTTGCGCAGGGCCTTTTCATGGCTGCGGCGTTCACGCTGACGCTTGCCTATCTCGGTGAGCAATGCAGTGCGATGGATGCGGGCGGAGCATTCGCCGCCTATATCACGGGCAATGTTGCGAGCAACTTGATCGGGCGCTTGGTTTCCGCAGCAGTGGCCGATGGCCTTGGCCTTGCTTGGAATTTCTATTTCTTTGCGACGCTCAACCTTGCCGGTGCCGCGCTGGTCTACTTCTCGATCCATCGTGTGCAGCCGATGCATTCACAAGGCTTGAGCGGCTCGCCGCTCTACGCTTTACTTGAGCACTGGCAGAACCCGCGACTGCGCGCAGCCTTCGGGCTCGGTTTCTGCATTTTGTTTGCCTTTATCGGCACCTTCACCTTCGTGAATTTTACTCTTGTTCGGCCGCCGCTCTCACTCGGCATGATGGACCTGGGGATTGTCTATTTCGTCTTTCTGCCGTCGATTTTCACCACCTTGCTCGCGGGTAAGGTCGCCGCCAGGCTTGGAAGCCGGCTCGCCGTTTGGATCGGTCTTGGGATAGCCGCCATAGGCCTTCCTCTGATGCTCACCTCCCATCTGCCGCAAGTTCTGACGGGAATGATCCTGGTCGGCGTCGGGACATTCTTTGCTCAGGCGGCAGCCACTGGCTTTGTGGGCCAGGCTGCGGCCGAGAATCGCGGGATCGCGAGCGGCACTTATCTCGCGTGCTATTTTCTCGGCGGACTGATCGGCACCGCCGTTCTTGGACGGCTGTTCGATGCTTTCGGCTGGACAGCTTGCGTCTCGGGTGTGGCAGGCGCCTTGGTTGCTGCCACGCTGCTCACGCGAAGGTTGTCTCTGCCTAAGAAATAGAACGGAAGGCCGACGTCCAGCGTAGATCCGGGAGGAGATTACTTCAGAAACAGCGCCAGTTGCGAATGCCCTGCGAAAATCTCTGGCATACGAAATCCGCAATAAGGCGCGAATTAGCAAATGAAATCAAAGGCCATTTTCCGATACATCTTTCTGCTCCCGCGGCTGATGCCCGTCCAAGGACACGTGGATGTCGTCATTTCGCGGCCATCGGAAAAAAACGCAAATGTTGCCCCTTCCGAGCTAACGCCGATGACCGTGATGAGTCCTTTGTCTGACGGCGGCGAGGAGACTGCGTCCTCCAGTCGCAAGACACCGTTCAAAAATACCAGAACCGGATTGTACAAAGGTCGACAATCTGCCCTGCTGGCGCATGCTATTTTGGGCTGCTCGACGCAGTTGGGGGGCGCTTGGCCAGGCGCTGCTACGCCCAAAGAACAACAGGCGTCGGTTGGGAGGATCTATATCGTGATCGTTGACAGCAAAACCATTGCTGCCGCGCTGGACGCGGATCAATTGCTGAAAGAAGCCGCCGAGATCAGCGGCCTGAGTGATTTCGGAGACCCGCACTCCATTGAAGCGCTGCGCGCGATGGTGAAATGCTTTGCGCAGGATATCCGGGTGGACGCTGGCGGTCTCAACACCCTCCGGAATACGACTATCCGGCACTTAGTGAACCGTGCCCGCTTCGCGCGCGATATCGCGCTCCATCCGGAGATCCTCGATGAGGATGTGAGCGACCCCATCATCATTCTGGGGCAACCCCGCTCTGGCACGACCAAAACGCATCGCATGATGGGCGTCGATCCCAATCTGCTGAAGACCTACATGTGGCAACTGACCAACCCGGCTCCATTTCCGGACGCGGAACCCGGAAAGCCGGACCCGCGCATTGCGGCGGCGAGATTCCAGGACGAGCTGATCGTCGCGAGTGAAACCAACGAGGCTCTCCGTGCCGGCCACCTCTATGGATCCGAGGAGGTACAGGCGGACATAATGCTGTTCGGTATGACCTTCAACTGTAAAGCTTGGTCTACGGGCCGCGTCCCCTCGGCATCCTATTACGAGTACACCAAGTCCCGGACCATTCCCTCCGACCTTGATAACTACAAATACGTGAAGTCGCTGCTTCAGTATCTGCAATGGCAGCAAGGCGGCCGCCGCGGAAGGCGCTGGCTGATGAAGCAGGAGCACAGCCATGGCTTTCTCGATGAGGTGCTGACGGTCTGGCCGAAGGCCACGCTTGCGTACCTGCACCGCGACCCGCGGGTGAGCATTCCTTCTTTGATAAAGCTGATGCTTAATTTTTACAAACCGGTCAACCCGGACGTGAAGGCGGCAGAGATCGCGCCCTTGCTCATCCGACGCCTGGTGGACATGATGAATCGCTACCTGGAAGCGCGGGATCGGCTCGGCCTGGACGATCGGATCTACGACGTGCCCTACGAACAGATCCGCAGCAATCCGATGCCGGTCTTCCGGGAGATCTACCGGCGTGCCGGCCATACGCTCACCCCGCAATCGGAGGAGCTGATGCTCCAGTACGAGCGGGCGAACGAGCAGGGCAAGCACGGCGCCCACAGCTACTCGTTGGAGCAGTTCGGCCTCACCGAGGAAATGATCCGCCGCGATTTCGGCGTCTATATGGACCGCTTCGGCGCCTATATTGGCCGCTCCATTGCAGCATAACGCCCAGGGGTGAACCATGTCTGACACAGCTATCGCGCGAACTACTGGCGGCACGCCATCGAGCGAAGCCGCCGAAGCCTGGCGTCGTTTCACCGATGCGCTCGCGGCGGCCGGCTCCGCCGTCTACGCCCGAGAGAACATCGGCCGCGATGCAGCCCAGCAGGCGGAGATCACCGAGTCGATGGTCTACGCCCTGCTCGTCGGGCTGATGACCTTTACGAATGCGGACCGCGACCACCCGGAATTCACGCCCGTGCTGAGCAGCGGCATCCGTCGGTACGCGACCAATGCGGACACGGTCTACCTCCAGGCGCTGGTCAAAGGAGCGGGACGTTACCGGATTGTCGGACGGCGCGGCACAGTGGGAATCCTCAATTTTCAGGTCTTCGCCGGCAAGATGGGATTCTCGGAAATCTCCGTGCGAAGCGAAGTTAGCGTGCCGCTCACGCCGCCGGGCGGGAACGGCGACTTCGAGATCCTGCTGAGCGCCGAGCGTCCGAAGGGATACGACGGGCTGTGGCTGCAACTCGATCCCGCCCTCGCCGAGCAGTTCGTCGCCGTCCGCTACGTCGCCAAGGACTGGTCGAGGGAGATCGACCCGCAGATCGCCATCGAACCGCTTCATTGCAGCATTCGCAAGATGCGTGACAATC
>Ga0207702_10006415_pt1 | contig 10148 bp, 20 predicted proteins | sample KBSCornC62_FD_184302 | JGI IMG/M metagenome (GOLD analysis project Ga0207702, IMG submission 184302) | Corn rhizosphere microbial communities from Kellogg Biological Station, Michigan, USA - KBS Corn C6-2 (SPAdes) (version 2) | ecosystem: Host-associated > Plants > Roots > Rhizosphere > Soil ...
AAGTATGCTCACGTGTAGCACATTTAATTGCCCGGAATCCATGTCCCGTCGTCGGCGAAACGGCCCTGGCGGGGCGGCGCGTAGGGGTTGAACTTCAGCTTGGCCGGATCTCCGCCGGTTTCGCGTACCAGGTACTTGCGGGCCGCATCCTTGCTGTGGAGCTCGAAACCGGCCCCATGGGGCGCCGACGGGTCCGCGCAGTCCTTATAGCACTGGTTTCCGTCCCCGTCGGTGACCCAGGCGGACGGCGCGAGGCCGAAATGGCGGAGCCCGCGGGTGATGGCGACGCGGGTTTCGTTGGCTATGTCGTGGCTGGCCAGCCCTGGTATGACGTATTTGCGGCCGGTGTCCAGGTATCCCTTGTCGATTGCGTCCTGGATGACGTCGTGGGCGCGCTCGTCGCGGCTGTTCGATGCGTGCGGGTATCTGCCTGCCATGCTTTATAGGTTAAAGCTATGGGTGAGGTCTAACCTATAGGCATGACTGATATACCGCAGGACGCCGATCCGGCTGGCGGTTTCGCCGCGCTGATGAACAAGGCGGCTGAGCAGGCCGACGTGCAGGTCTCAGAAGCGCCGTACGGGTACACCAAGGACCCCGAGTCGGGCGAGATGCGGCCGAAGAAGGCGCCGGGCCGGCCCCGCAAGCCCCCGTCGCTGGATGAGCTGCGGGCTGACCAGGACACCGGGGACGACGGGCCAGATGCCCCGCCCGCGGAAAAGCCCGGCGACCGGGCTCCGGATACCGTGAAGCGGCGCCGGGGGAAGACTGCGGAGGCTAAGCCTGCCGCCGCGGTGCCGCCGTATAAGGCCGGCGTGATCGCCACCGGGGTCAACCGGCTGTACCGGCGGGCGGGGAAGATCGTCCGGGCGATGGATGAGGACATCGGCGAGGCGATTATCCAGTCGGCGCGGAACACCGCGGACGCCGGGGAGCCCGACGACAGCGTGGGCGCGGCGTGGGAAGAGCTCGCGAAGACCAACCCGCGGATCCGCAAGTTCCTGATGAAGGTCATCGCGGGCGGGGCGTGGGGTCAGCTGGTCATGGCGCACGCTCCCATTGCGATGGCGATCATGATGAAGCCTGCCATCCTGCGCATCATCCCGTTCTCGCGGTTCATCGAGTCGATGGCCGAGCCGGACGAGGACACCCCGGACGGTGAGGGCGGTCTGCCGGGCGGGATGACGGCGGCTGACGCGGGGCAGATGGCGGCGCTGGCGCAGCAGCAGATCGCCCGCATGGGCCTGTCGGTGTCCCCGGAGATCGCGGCGCAGATGGAGGAGGCCGCCGCGTCGATGATGAACGGCGGTAAGGTGCCCGTTCCGGCCGGGACGGTGCGGAACCAGCCGCGGCGGCCTGCCCCGAGGGCGCAGCGCAAGCGGGCCGGCTGATGCCGTCGGCGTTCTCGGCGATCCGCGAGCAGCCCCCGGACGACACGGCGCCGGTCCTGGAGTGGGACGACTTCCTGACGTACGTGCTGAAGTGGCAGCAGGACCAGCACCTGGCCGCGATCGGCCCGACCGGGCAGGGCAAGAGCACGACGATCCACGGCCTGGTGGACGCGAACCGCTCGTATGTGGCGTACCTGGCGACCAAGCCGAAGGACAAGACGCTCAACGCCTACATCGCGGCAGGCGGGTACACGCGGATTCAGGATTGGCCGCCGAAGACGGGGCGGCTGGTGAAGCGGAACGCGACGGCGGAGGAGATGCCGCGGCGGCTGGTGTGGCCGGACGCGACGACGCTGAACGCGGAGGCGACCCAGAAGCGGGTTTTCGCCGCGGCGCTGAACGACATTTACACGTCGGGCGGCTGGTGCACGGTATGGGACGACTACTGGTACCTGTGTCACATTCTCGGGATGGAGAAGACCGCTAAGAAGTTCCTGATGAATGCGCGGTCCAATGACATTCCGTTCGTGCTGGGGGCGCAAAGGCCGGCGGGGAACAAGCTGGTGGAGATTTTCGACCAGGCCGAGCACCTGTTTTTTTTCCGCGACAACGACGAGCAGAACCTCAAGCGCATCGGCGGGGTGGGGTGGCTGTCGTCGGACCTGATCCGGGCGCACGTGGCGCACCTGGAGCAGTACCAGTGCCTGTACGTGAACACCAGGACGGGGTGGATGTACCGCACGCGGGCGCCTGAGCTTGCGCTTGCTTCCTGAGGGTTTACACTGATGGCAAGTCTCAACCTCTACTTGAAGGTTAAGGTTTGCCGATGGCTGAAGTCGTGGTGACCGGCGACGAGCAGGAGCCCGTTAGCCCCGCTGAGGAGTCGGCGCACGCCGCGGCGGTCGCCGAGGGCGCCACGGCTGTCCAGGCCGCCAGCGCCGCGGAGTCCGCCGAGGAGGCCAAGGCCGCCGCCGAGGTGGCGCTGCAGGCCGCTGAGGCGAACATGGCCACCGCCGAGGGCGTCATCGCGGCCACCCAGACCGCCGAGGGCTCGGCGCAGGCCGCGCAGGTGTCAGCGGAGATGGTGATGGAGGCGCTGACCGCGCAGACCGCCGCCATCGCCGCGCTGACCGAGGAGCTGGCCGCGTCGCGGAAGGCCGCGGCGAAAGTGCCGGACCAATCGCCGAAGAGCACTCCGGCAGATCGTCAGCCCGGCGGCGGCGCCCGCCTGGTCAGGAGGTAGCGAAATGTTCATCAATTCCGTTTTCCTGGAATTCCTCAAGTTCGTTCTGTTCTACGTCCTTCTCAAGGCGATAGTCCAGTTCATCAACATCGAGTCCCGGCGGGCGGGCTGGAAGATTCCGGCTGGCGTGTCCGGGCTTTTCGCCTGAAAGGGGCGTGAAATAGATGGCGGCAGGAACTGCTGCGCCGGTTACCCAGGCCCCTTCGGGCGGCGGTAACCCGGCGGGCTCGGGCGGCGCGCAGGACCAGGCTCCCCCGGCCGCGGTTGTCCCGTTCGTAAGGGGCTCCGGGAAGGGCAAGTACCGGTTCTTCTCCAAGTCGGGGCTGACCCTGACGACGGCGACCCAGGACCTGGGCCCGATCGACATCAAGGCCTACGACTACATGCGGTCGCTGCTGGTGACCTGCACGACCACCGCGGCGGGCGGCGCCACCGGCACCGCGCAGGCCGACGCGCCGTTCAACATCTTCACCAACACCTCGGTCTCCCAGCCCAACGGCCAGACGATGTACCAGGTGAGCGCCGGGCACCACGCGGCGATGATCCAGAAGTACGGGTACTACCGGGCCAACAGCGACCCGCGCAGTGACCCGACGTTCAACCTGAACGGCTCGTGGGCGACGTTCGCGTTCCGGATCCCGTTCGAGCTCGACCTCCGCGACGCGCTCGGCTCGCTGCCCAACAAGGACGCCGCGGCCCCGTTCCAGCTCGGGCTGACGCTGAACACCCTGACCAACGTGTTCGGGTCCGGGCAGGGCACCTCCCCGACGTTCACCGTCGAGGTGTGGCTCGAGGCCTACGACCAGCCGCCGCAGACCCTGAACGGGATGCAGGTCCAGACCACCCCGCCGAACATGAACACGCTGCAGCGGTGGACCGAGCAGAACATCACCATGTCGACCGGGCAGTTCGACGCGCGGGTCCGCAAGCTGGGCAACTATGTCCGGATGCTGATCCCGATCATGAAGAATTCCTCGAACGTGCGGATCGGCCTGCAGTTTTCCGGCACCGCCGCGTCGCTCGCGTCGACGAACTTCGCGGACCCGGTTCAGATCGTCCTCGACGAGGACGTCAAGGACAACATCTCGGCGGCCGACTGGGCGCGCAGGATCTGGGAGGTGTGGGGGTACGGCGAGGTCGTTCTCGGCACCGCCACCACCGTTGCTTCCGGTGTCGCGTCGGCGAACAACAGCACCGGCGCGACCCCCGACGCCGGGCAGGACACCCCCGGCGGCCTGGACACCGGCGTGTTCCCGATCCCGTACTTCCTGGACACCCGCGAGCCCACCGAGAACGTCAACTTCTACCTCCCGACGATCGAATCCGAGGACTACCTGCTCCGCGGGTCGTGGGGGTCGGCGTGCTCCAAGCTCGTCATGCTCGTCTGCGAAGTGCTGCCGCAGGGCGACATTTTCTCCTAGGAGGCCGGGATGCCCTACAACTCGCGTAACCCGGGCGGGGACGCCATGGCCGCGCACCAGTACCCGATCGCGCGGGGTTTCGCGCTGACGGTGCTGGTGGCGATCGGGCTGCTGCTCCTGCTCCGGCATCTCTTCGGCTCGATCAGGGTGGAGGTGGGTACAAGGTGAACATCGACTGGACGTGGCTCATCGTCGGGCTGCTGATCGGCCTTTTCTTCGGCGCGACGATCAAGGGCGCTGTCAGCTCGCTGCGCAGCAAGGTGGGCGGCTGACATGAAGGTCAACGACCTGTTCGACATTTTCGGCGGCCTGCTCGCGCTCGCGCTGGTGGCCGTGTTCCTGACCAAGCAGAACACCGCGAAGGACGTGAACGCGGTCGGGAACCAGTTCACGGGCGCGCTCAAGCAGGCAGAGGCGGGATAGGCAATGGAAGTGTTCGTCCGCATCATCCGCACGCTGGTGGAGCACTCGACGCTGAACGGGACCGACAAGCAGGAGCTTCTCGGCCTCATCGACGCGATCGAGAACCCGCCCGCTCCCGAGGCCCCGGCAGCTTCGGCTGACGGCACCGCAGGCGCGTAGGAGGCAACCATGGCCGGTCTTATCGCGCGGCTGCTTGGCGGGAAGGCGCAGGAGGGACCGGCCGAACCGGTACCCGGTGTCGGGGGTTACACCCTCGGCCCGGGGCCGGCGAACCAGACCGGATTCCCCGGCTCCACCAGCCAGACGCGCTCCAACCGGGGCAAGACCCCGCGGGACGTCAAGGTCCGCGCTGACACCGACTCGGGCGCGAACAACGCGATGGGGACGGCGCCGGAGGTCCGGCAGTCGTCCTACCGCGGTGACGTGCCCGGTGCCCGTGTCCGCAGCCCGCGGGCGACTGAGGCGGTGGTGCTGCCGCAGACCGCGATCCGCCAGGAGATGCAGCACAACTCTGACCGCGAGTTCTACGGTGGCCCGGAGCTGAAGACCGGCGCGGGGAACAACACGGCGGGCGGCAACCCGCTGACCCCGGCGCACAACGCTGGCGGGCATTCCCAGCGCGACACGACCACCCCGTGGGTGAAGGCACAGCCGGAGCTCGGCGGCCACGTCCCCGGCGCGAACAACGTCCGCAACCAGGTGGCGGAGCGGTGGAAGAACCCCGGCGGCGAGATGCACGCCTACAAGAGCGCGCCGCGCGCCGACCAGGCCACCCCGAACCGGGGCGGGCAGGCCACCGACGGCAACGTGCACCCGGGCGCCGTGGTCCAGGACGTCACCGTCCCGAACCGGTATTTCGACGACGGCGTGACCGGCTGGTCGGTGCTGCGGGAGATGCCCTACGGCGGGCGCGGGAACGGCGCCAGGGGCGCGGACCTGAACGGGCAGCGGTACTACGCCACCGGGCAGTCTGACCAGTTCTGGAACGCGGGGCAGGGCGACTTCGGTATCGCCCGGCAGCGCGGCGCGGGAAACAAGCGGCCCGTGGCGTTCACCCAGCCGGCGCCGTGGACCGCGCAGTTCTACGACACCACGGCGGACGTGGGCACGCAGGACTCCCCGAACACCAGCCCGGCGCAGCAGCCTAGCGCCATCTACACCTCACCGGGCGGGATGCGGGCCGGGAACTCGACGGGAAGGACCGGCTGATGGCTGACGCTCCCGCGAAGGCGGCCAAGGGCCTGGACTTCCTGAAGCAGAAGGCGGGGCCGCTGCCGGTCGGCGTGTGGCTTGTCGCCGGGGTCGGTATCGTGTGGTACTTCCAGCGGCAGCAGGCCAAGTCATCGTCGCCGGCGGGCGTGCCCGTCGACCCGGCGACCGGGTTCCCGTCCGGCTCGCCGCAGGATGCCGCCGCGCTCGCCGGGGACGGCGGCGGCACCACCGGGGACGGCTCAGCCGGGCAGGGCGCGACCGGCGGCGGCCAGACCTACGCCGACAACAACGCGTGGGGCATCGCCGCTATCAACTACCTGGTGGGGCTCGGCATCGACGCGTCGACCGCGAACCAGGCGATCGAGCTGTACCTGAACAGCCAGCCGCTGTCGACCGCGCAGCAGGGCGACGTGAACCTGGCTATCCAGGCGCTGGGCCCGCCGCCGTCGCTGCCGGGACCGGTGACGGGCAACCCGCCCCCGGTGACCACCCCGGGCGGCGGGGGAGGCGGCGTCCCGCAGCCAGGCGGCGGGGGAGGCCCCCCGCCCCGGCCGAAGCAGCCCGGACCCGTGACCCACCCGCCGAACCCGGTCAGCGGCAAGGGCCACCCCACCGCATCCGTGCCCACGGGCCTTACCGTCTCGGCGAAGCATTCCACGTCGCTGCAGGTCAAATGGCGCAAGTCCCGGAACGCTACCGGGTATCACGTGCTGTGCACCGACATGGCGACCAAGAAGGTGACCAACGAGTTCGACGTGCCCGCCGCGCAGGCTGACGCGAACTGCGGCGGCCTGACCCCCGGCCACTCCTACGTCATCGACGTGTGGGCGCAGCCGACCGCCAGCGGCGGCAAGGGCAGCGGCCCGCACGCCGAAGTCAGCACGACCCTTCCGAAGACGGGATGAGGCATGGACACCGACGAGAGGCTCAGGACCGCCGAGCAGCGGATCGCCCGGCTCGAGGAGCTGGTCTCCAAGCTGGTGCGGCTCGCGGAGGCTTACCCGGCCGGCCGGATCGCCATCAAGGCGCTGGGGCTGAAGTCGTGAGCGCCACGACGGTGATGCTCATCGCGTGGGGCGCGCTCATCGCGACGCACTGGGCCAACAACAAGCCCACCCTGAATGTGAAGCAGGTCATCGAGATGGTTTTCGCCATCCTGCTGATCGCTTTCCTGGACTCCATGGAGAACACCGAACCCATCGCGAAGGGTTTCGCGTGGCTTTTCCTCGCAGCGGTACTGCTGCGCAACGACTCGATCCTCACGGCGCTGGCCAAGCGGACCGGCACCGGAACAGCCGCACCCAAGAAGGGGGCATGACATGGCAGGCGGGGCAAAGGCCGACTTCAAGCTGGGGCTGTGGGCGGGGCTCGGCGTCGCCGTCGCGTTCCTGCTCCTGGGGCTGCTGCAGGCGCTGACGCTGCGGGCGGTCCACCGCGGTGGCTGACCTGTCGGCGGTCTCCGCCGGAGACGGGATCGCGTTCCTGGTCTCCTACGGCATCGTCGCGGAGATCATCGCCAAGGCGTGCAGCTCGCCGCAGACGGCGGAGATCAACGCGGACAAGCGGGCCTCCACCCTCATGAAATGGGTGTGGATCGGCACCGCCGAGGCGGTGGCAGCGGTCGCCGTGGCCGCCTATATCGACCGCAAGCACCGGGCCGCGATCATCTGGGGCGGGGTGCTGGCCATCGCCGTAACCCTCGGCGAGTACATGTACGCGAAGAATTCCGGGCTCCGCAACGGCGGCCCGGGCACCGAAAGCTAGGAGGCGCGGACGATCATGGGCAGGGCGTCAGGGCGCAAGAACCTTCCCCGCGCACCGCAGATCACCCCGGACACCCCCGAGGGCCGCGAGATCGGGGAGTCGGCGCGGCAGGACCCGGCGGGCTCGCCGATCCCCGGGCTGACCGGGAACATCGCCAACTACGAGACGGTGCGGCATAAGGTCCCGGTGCCGGAGCCGCTGCCGGAGCACCGCGGCATGATGGCCCACGGCGTCCCCCCCGAGGACACCACGGCGCAGGAGCGGGCGCAGGCCGAGCGGGGCGAGCACGCCCCGCACCAGCCCCCTAAGCCGGCGAAACTGGCGGCCGAGCGGGTATCCCCCCCGGCGGTCCCCGTCTACATCGTCGAGCCAGCCGAGGGCGGGCGGCCGCTCACCACCCTGGCCACGCAGAAGGTCACCATCCCGGCGGCCGGGAATTCCCCGGCGCGGATCTGCGGCCGGGACGAGACCCGCCAGACCATGTACGTGATGGTGGAGACCGCGGCAGGCGCGGCCGGCGCGGCACCGACCGGTATCCGCATCGACCATGAGGTCGGCACCCTGGACGTGGGGCTCGGGGCGCTGCTGCGCGCCGGCATGGCCGGCTACCAGGAGCTGAAGCACTGCCAGGACGAGCTGTTCGCCGTGAGCAACGACGGGTCGGCGTGCACGCTGTCGGTGATCTTCCTGTACGGCGTCCCGGCCGGCGGCTGACGTGGTTGCCGCGTTCGTGCCGCCGTCGCACTGGGTAGAGGCAGCCAGCCAGCTGCGGCGGTCCATGTCGGTGACGCTGGATTCGGCCGGCAAGGGCACGGTGCAGTTCACCCCGGACAGCGCTAACCAGCGGTGGGTGATCACTTCTGTGCAGGTCGGCACCAACCAGGCCGCGGTGGCCACGGTGGTGCCCTATGCGACGCTGGCGCTGAACACCAGCGACATCACGACGATGAGCCAGGGCAACCAGCAGGGCACGTCGTGGGCGGGCAACAATGACCAGTTCCGCGGCGCGCTCGACGTCGGCCCGTGCGATAACGTCTCGGTCCTGTTCTACCCGCCGCCCGGCTCCAGCGGTTCCCAGATCGCGGCGCTCGCCGGGGTGATCGCCACCGCGGTGGTCACCGGCACCCGCTACACCAGGAGGGCCTGATGGCGTGGTGGGTGGACAAGGACACCGGGGACCTGAAGAAGGCCGCATCCTCACCGGGCGCGCAGTGGCTGCAGATCCCCGGCGCCCCCGACAGCGACACCCGCGACCAGGCCGCGCAGCAGCTGGCCCAGGACATCGCGAACGGCGACTTCGGGGAATCGGTGGGCAACGGCATCAAGACGGCCATCAACGACGCCACCGGCGGCGCGCTGACCAGTTTCAGCAGTGTCGCGAACGCCCTGTCGGCGTTCTACGCCGAGGTCACCAACGGCAAGATGTGGAGGTCGCTGGGCTGGCTGCTGCTCGGCGTCATCCTGATGTTCGCCGGGATCCTCATGCTGATCGGCAGGCGGTCCCCGGCCGCTGCCGCTACGGGCCTGCTGGGGTGAGCCGTGGCCGTCCCCATCGTTCCCGTCATCCTGACGGGCGCAGGCGCTTACCTGGCGTGGTTCGGTGTCCACTACTGGGGGTCGGATACGAAGTGGCCGACCGACCCGGTTAAGGACGTGCTGCAGGGCAAGCCGATCCGCCCGGCCACCGGGCAGGTGACGGCGGCGCAGGCCGCCGCGAGCGCCGGGCAGGGCACCCCGGCGCAGGACACCGCCGTCGTAACCGGTTCGCCCATCGCCGCCGACGCGCTCCGGTACGCCGGGCAGGGCTACGTGTGGGGGGGCCCAGCGGACAGGCCGGGCAACTGGGATTGCTCCTCGTTCGTCTCCTACGTCCTCGGCCATGACCTGCGCATGGGCCTGCCCGGCGGGAAGTGGGGCGATCCGGGTTTCCCGCCGCACGCCCACGGGCCGACCACGCTGAACTACATGCTGTTCGGGACCGGCGTCGACTACGGCAGGGAACAGCCCGGGGACCTGGTGGTGTCCGCCGAGCACATGGGGATCGTGATCGGCGGAGGGAAGATGATCTCCGCGCAGGATCCGCAGCTCGGTACCGGCGTCGGGAGCTACCGGGGCGGGTTCCCCGGCGGGCAGCCGCTGGTGCGCCGCGTTACCGCCTCCGGGGGGGTGATGGCCTGATGGGCAAGCCCCCCGCTATCCCGGTGATCCTCCTGGGCCTGGGCGCGTACCTCGCGTGGTTCGGCGTGCACTACTGGGGGTCGGACACGAAGTGGCCCACGGACCCCGTGAAAGCGGTCCTGCAGGGCAGGCCGCTGCCGGCCCCGTCCGGGCAGGCGACAGCCTCCCAGGTGGCGCTGAGCGTCGAGCAGAACGCGCAGGGCGTCGAGCAGAACGCGCAGGGCGTCGCCGCCGGGACGACCGGGCAGCCGGGGTCGGCGCCGCCGCACGCGGGCCTGTACGACACGGCCTCGCTGGGCGTGCTGTGGGCCAGCCAGGGCGGATCAGGGTCGACGGCGTTCGCCGCCGCGAACGTGGCCATGGCCGAATCATCCGGCAACCCGGACGCCACGAGCTCCAACCCGGACGGCGGCACCAACGTGGGGCTGTGGCAGCTCGACACCAGGGGCGTGGGAGCGGGCTACACCGTCGAGCAGCTGAAGGACCCGGCGACGAACGCCAGGCTCACCGTGATGC
>Ga0207702_10006417_pt1 | contig 10148 bp, 8 predicted proteins | sample KBSCornC62_FD_184302 | JGI IMG/M metagenome (GOLD analysis project Ga0207702, IMG submission 184302) | Corn rhizosphere microbial communities from Kellogg Biological Station, Michigan, USA - KBS Corn C6-2 (SPAdes) (version 2) | ecosystem: Host-associated > Plants > Roots > Rhizosphere > Soil ...
GTATAGTTGGCGTTGAACCCGAAGCCGTTCAGGCCAAAGCGGCCGAGCAGGAAGTCGAGAGGCTGAACCCAGGTGAGCTCAAGGCCGTTGATCGTGAGCTTTCCAGGCGCATTCACCTGTTCGGTCAGTACGATGCTCTGATCCGCCACATCTGAGGCTGTGCAGTTGGCAAGCGTTTTGCCCGCGCGGCCGCAAATACCGGTTTGCTGGGTCGGCGACAGAGTTCCGAAGGCCACCCCGTAAAAAGCCAGAGAGGAAAAGGGCACCGTGGTGGTGCCGTTGACGGTGAACCCCGTGACGGATTTCCGGAAAGCGGCGAATCCGAGATAACCTTCTTTCCCCGTATAATATTCGAAGCCAAGATCGATATTGTCGGAGATATAAGGCTTCAGGCCGGGGTTGCCGACGCTTCCTGCGGCGGCCGAGGGATCGCTGAAGCTAAGGCCCGGAAGCATTTGCGAGGGATTCGGCCGAGTCATCGTCCTCGACACCGACGCACGCACGACGGCGTTGTTACCGATATGATAGGCCGCGCTCGCCGACGGCAGCCAATTGGTATAGGTGTGGTTGGTCGTGATGAAATTGACCACGTTCGGATAACAGGCGCCGCTGTTCACGTTCCCCGTGCCCGGGCATCCTCCGTTCGCCATTTGGGCATTGCGAGGATCAGGGATCGAAACGTTGCCGCCGATGGTCTGCCAGGTTTTCACCCAGCGAACGCCGCCGTTGAACAGCAGTTCGTTGTCGCCGACCATCCAGTCGCCATTGACCTCGCCAAACATCGCCCAGGTCTTTTCACGCATCAGCCCGCCGGATGCACCGGTATTGGTGCCGCCGCTCGCTGGTTCGGAGTTGTGGAATTGATCGTAATTGGAGGCCTTCTTGAAGGCATTCCAGTCGACGGTGATAAACCCGTCCGGACCCGGCCTGATCAAACTTGTAAGCTGACTGGTTGGAACCAGCGAACCAAGATAGGTGACCGGTCCCGTCTGACCTGCAGTGTAGCCGGTACCATAACCAGGATAACGCGGATAGCTGGACGGCAACAGTGCCGTGTTCGTCTGACTGAGTCCTTCGCACGGCGGTTGAGTGTTGGGCGACGGCAGGAACACGCTCGGCTGGTCGCCGCACACGGCGTTCTGCCAGGCTTGGCTGTTGTCGTATCCGAAGATCCGGCGCTGGATGATGTCGTAAGCGCTGCCGACGTGGAGGTTGAGATGCTGGTCGCCCCACATTAGGCTCCCGCGGGCGCCTTTTGTAAAGGTTCTGCGGCGCTCGTCCTGGATATTTACGCGGCCGCCCGCCCAGACGAAGTTCGCCGGATTGTTGAGATCGACGTTGGTCGTGATCGTTGGAATAGGTCCATTCGTATTGTCATATTGGACTGTGACGCCGGAATTGGCCGGCGTGATCGGCATGACCGTCGGCGATTCGCGGTGGAATTTGCTCGCCGTATAATTGGCGTTGAAATCGAGCTTCAAAAGATGGCTGAACTCATACTCAAGCCCGGGATTGATTCCCCAATACTTGAGGTGCTCGATGTAAGGCCGGTATTCGAGAAGCCATTGCGCGTTATAATATGTGCCCTTGGTGGCGGTGCAGCCTTGCGAGCAATCCGTGTTGTCATAGGTTGTGTTGACCGGAATGGGCGCAAGGTTGCGCACGGCCCAGGTCATGTCCGCGCGGGTCAAATTATTGACCGTATGTGCGTACATGGAGTCGACGTAGGCGTGCAGTCGCTCACCCTTATATTCCAGGCTTGCGATTGCGTTTACCCGGTCTCTGGGTCCGGATTCGTCCATGAAACGTCCGAGGCGCGGGATGATTCCGTTATCGATCTGCTGGATCGTCGCACCCGGGTTTTGAGCGAGCAGGAAATTCTTGTCGATGACCGTGCCGGGCGCGACTCCCGGAATATTCGCATTCGATGGAACCGTCGCCGGAATGGTAAAGTTGCCACCACCGGTAGAGTTGCAGCCGCTGGTCGCGCCGCATTGAGCAGCCGTCAGGTTCGGATTGGTCCAGCCGATGGTCTCGAAGCCGGTGGTGCGGGTCTGGTTGCGGGCGCCGGCAAAGCCAACGAGAATACCAAACTCGCCGAAGGTTTTGCTGGCGAGGACCGACCCGCGATAGCCCCATTTGTTAGTGGTGCTCTGCTTCGAGGTCTGCAAGGAATAGACAAATTGGGTGCCGGGATGGTCGAAAGGCCGCGCACTGCGCATGTCGACATTGCCCGCCGCCCCGCCTTCCAGCATCGCCGCTGTCGGCGACTTGGTCACCGTCAGTTTGGTGAAGAGCTCGGTCGGGAACAGGTTGAGATCGACCTCACGATTGGTGTTCTGCGAATCGGTTCGTCCGGTCGATCCGACGAGAATCGGAGCATTGTTTAAAGTCACTCGCGTGAAGTTCGGACCCAGACCGCGGATCGAAACTTCCAGGCCTTCGCCTGTCACTTCGCGCTGAATAGTGATTCCGGGAATCCGGTTGAAAGATTCCGCGATGTTGGTGTCCGGGAATTTGCCAATATCTTCGGCGAAGATCGTATCGGTGAAGCCGACAGACCGCTTTTTTGCGACAGTCGAACTCTGAAGGCTGGCTCGATACCCGGTGACAACGATCTGCTGATCGCTGCCGGTTACGTTCGGTGCCGGATTTGCGGATTCCTGCTTCTGATCCGGAGTTTCAGGGGTGGCCGCAGGGGCTGCACCTGTGCCTGCGGGAGCGGGCGCGTTCGGATCGGCATTCTGGGCTGTCGCATTGCCAGCCCAAACCAGAGTTGAAAGCGCGGCGGTCGCAAAAAGTGAACGACGCATGTGGGTCGCATACGCGCGACCGAAAGTATCCTTGACCATTGAAATCTCCCCTGCTGCCGATTCCTCACCTGCCCCCGCAGGATCGTGAGAACGGATTTAACTAGAATACTGGTAAACGCACTGCAACGATCAAGTCAACACTGGGAATACCAGTGGTAATACCACTTGCGACGTGAGGGAATTGCGTTACAACAGCGCTAGGGGAGGCTCTGATTGGCCAGAATTTCTCGCCGCAGCGACGGCAGGCTATATCTTGCCGTGGTTCGGCGGCTTCAGGAGGCGATAGAGGCGGGCGTGTATCCCGTCGGCGGCAGACTGCCTTCGGAGCGCGAGTTATCAGACGAGCTCGGCGTTAGCCGGCCAGTGGTCAGAGAAGCTATCATCGTTCTGGAAAGTCGCGGTCTCGTCCAGACTCGCCATGGCGCCGGAGTGTTCGTTCAATCGGACGCTGCGGGAGTAAATCAGGCGGCCCTGGATAGCGATGCCGGGCCTTTCGAAGTCATCGAAGCGCGCCGGCTGCTCGAGGGAGAAATCGCCGCTCTCGCAGCCAATCTGGTTACCGATCGACAGATTGCCGAAATGCAGCGGCTCATCGACCGGATCGACGACACTCGGCTCGATGAGGCCGCCCGTGAAAAGGCCGACCGCGCCTTTCACATGGCACTTGCTCGAGTCACCGAAAATGACGTGCTTGCCGGAATAGCCGAAATGCTCTGGGATATGCGCTATCAGTCGGCGCTGTGCGAATATTTTTTCAGGCGCGCGCGCGAGGCTGGAATCGGGCCTCCCGATCATCAGAAGATCCTCGATGCACTCAAGGCTCGCGATCCCGAAGCGGCGCGCGCGGCGATGCGGGACCACCTTGCGCGAGTGACCGAAAACCTGCTGATTGCGACGGAGCAGGATGTGCGGGAAAGGGCGCGCTTGCGGGTGGAAGAGCGTCGCTTCGATTTCGCTCGCCGGGCTGGCTTGACGCTCCGCGGTTCCGGAGAAGCGGTCGACGCATAACCGCAACTTTCCGCGCTAGCGGAGCGCTTTCGCCGTCGCGGCGTGGTGGGCGTGGGTGATCGCCACCGCGAGCGCATCGGCCGCATCGGGTCCTGCAATTTTCGCACCGGGCAGCAGCCGTTCCACCATAGCGTGTACCTGCATCTTTTCAGCCGAGCCCGTCCCGACGATCGCTTTCTTCACGAGCCGCGCGGCATATTCTTCTACCGGGATGCCAGAGCGGGCGGCGATCATCAGTGCAACGCCGCGCGCCTGTCCGAGCTTCAGTGTCGATTGCGGATTCTTGTTGACGAAAACTTCCTCGACGGCGGCCGCTTCGGGGTGGTGCTCTGCCAGTAAAGCTTCAAGCTGATCAGCAAGCTTCGCGAGCCGCTCCGGGAGGGGCACGGAGGCGTTGGTTTTCAGTTCGCCATTAGCCACGTGGGACAGGCGGTTGCCTTCTGCACGGATCAGGCCCCAGCCAGTGGTGCCAAGCCCAGGATCAAGACCAAGGATCGTCTGCAATGCGCCTCCCGTGGCTGGGATAGCATGCCTTGCGTCCGTGACTAGGCGGGTGCGATCTCCCGATAATCGAAATAGGGCCGGATTTGGGTGTTGAAGAACGCGCCCTTCGATGAGGCGCTGCGGAATGCGTCCACCACGTCCTGCGGCACGTCGAAATAGATATAGCGGCGGCCGGTAATGAAGGTCACCTCTAGCTCATTACTCTCTGACCGGTAATGGAAGGCGCGGATCGCGGTCGACGGCATAAGTCATCAACGCATTGATCCTTTGAAGTTTTCCGATTGCTGTCAGGCGATCTTCGCCAGCTCCTCGTCGGAAATGCTTTCATTGCCCCAGACGGTCTGGACGTCGTCGTCTTCCTCGAGCGTATCCATCAGCTTCACCAGCTGCTCCGCGTCAGATCCGCGCACCTCGACCTCAGTTTGCGGTTTCCAGGCGAGCTTGGTGCTCTGCGCTTCGCCGAGATGAGCTTCGAGTGCCTTCGCGACGCCGTGCAAATCCTCGACCGTGGTCCAGATTCGGTGGCCGTCCTCATCAGACTCCACGTCCTCCGCACCAGCCTCGATTGCGGCTTCCAGCACCTTTTCCGCGTCACCGGCATCGGCCGAATATTCGATCAGCCCAAGCCGCTCGAAACCGTGACTGACGCTTCCGCTCGCGCCCAGATTGCCGCCATTCTTCGAAAAGGCCGTGCGGACATTCGTCGCCGTACGGTTACGATTGTCGGTCAACGCCTCGACGATCAGCGCCACGCCGCCGGGTCCGAAACCTTCGTAGCGGACTTCCTCGTAATTCTCCGCATCGCCGCCAGAGGCCTTGTCGATCGCGCGCTGGATATTGTCCTTCGGCATCGACTGGGCGCGAGCGGCAATGACCGCTGCGCGGAGCCGGGCGTTGGCCTCCGGATCCGGCAGCCCCATCTTGGCCGCAACCGTGATTTCCCGGCTGAGCTTGGAGAAAAGGGCAGAGCGCTTCTTATCCTGAGCGCCCTTGCGGTACATGATATTTTTGAATTTGCTGTGACCCGCCATCTTACCCTCATGTACCCCGGCGAAGGCCGGGGTCCAGTCCAACAAACAAAAAGTCTGGGCTCCTGCCTTCGCAGGAGCACAGGCGTTACTGCAGCCCGAGCGCCTGGCGATAGGTCTCCAGAATCGCATCCTGCTCCTGCCGGGTGTGGGTCTCCATCTTCCGAAGCCGCACGATCATGCGCATGATCTTGGGATCATAGCCGTTGGCCTTGGCCTCGGCGTAGACGTCGCGGACGTCGTCGGCGATCCCCTTCTTCTCCTCTTCGAGCCGCTCGATACGTTCAATGAATAGCCGCAGTTGGTCCGCGGCGACGGTGCCGTCCGCCATTCTTTTCTCCATGTCTCGGGTTTGGCCGCGCTGTAGGCGAGGGCAGCGAAAGGCTCAAGCCGACGCGGCACCGAACGGCGATTCGCGCTCCGCCAGTCGCGGCGAATGTTCCCAAGTTCGCGGTAACGGCGAACCAAATCGGGCGGCCCTCCTCCGCCGGTGGTTGACTCGGTTGACGATGCTGCACGGGGAGGGGGGTCTGCAAACTTTGTAAGTTTCGGGTAATGAAGTACCGGATCCCCAAAGTACGGCGGACGGCGGCCCCGTCGGCGCCGTTCGCTTCAACGTGGCTCAGGACAGGCCCTTCGGCGTGGCTCAGGACAGGCCCTTCGGCGTGGCTCAGGACAGGCCCTTCGGCGTGGCTCAGGACAGGCCCTTCGGCGTGGCTCAGGACAGGCATCCGCGATTCTAAATCACAAAACGGGGGCTATAGGACAGCGATTTCGCGAGCAAGGACCGGTAAGCGACTGGCGCCTACCCGCCGCATCTCCCGACGATAGCGCTAACAAGCGGGTTGAACCGTAACGATCTCGCACTATTGCGCGGGGGTTCAGCAGAAGGAAGCGATGTGAGCGAAACCCGGGTCCCCCGATTGCGGAAGGTGAAAATCCTGGCGACCCTTGGGCCGGCGAGCAGCAGCCCGGCGATGATCAAGCGGCTGATGCTTGCCGGCGCCGACGCCTTCCGGATCAACATGAGCCACGGAACGCACGCCCAGAAAACCAAGCTGGTCGAGGCGATCCGCGGCCTTGAAAAGGAGTTGAAGCGGCCGACCACGATCCTGTTCGACCTGCAGGGGCCGAAGCTCCGCGTCGGCAACTTCCAAGGCGGCTCCGCCGAAGTGAAGAAGGGCCAGCACTTCATCCTCGACCGCGACACCAGCCTTGGCGATGCGCATCGCGTCGAGCTTCCGCACCCGGAATTGTTCGAAAGCATCGGCAAGGGCGACCGACTTCTGATCGATGACGGCAAGATCCGACTGAAGGTGCTCGAATCCGACAAGCAACGGATCGTCACCGAGATCATGGTCGGAGGACGAGTTTCCGATCACAAGGGTGTCAACGTTCCCGACATCGTCGTGCCGATCCCGGCGCTGACCGAGAAGGACCGCGAGGACCTGGTGTTCGCGCTCGAGCAGAAGACCGACTGGATTGCGCTGTCGTTCGTCCAGCGGCCCGAGGATGTCGCCGAGGCGCGCTCGCTGATCGGCGACAAGGCGCTGCTGATGGCCAAGATCGAAAAGCCGGCCGCGATCGACCGGCTGACCGACATCATTGCGCTTTCCGACGGGGTGATGGTTGCCCGCGGCGACCTGGGCGTCGAGCTTCCGCCGGAAGACGTGCCGCCGCTCCAGAACCGGATCGTCGCCACCGCCCGCCAGTTCGGCAAGCCGGTAGTGGTCGCGACTCAGATGCTCGAATCGATGATCACCTCGCCGACCCCGACGCGCGCGGAAGTGAGCGACGTCGCCACCGCGATTTACGAGGGCGCGGACGCGGTGATGCTGTCGGCCGAAAGCGCAAGCGGGCAGTACCCGCTGGAGGCGGTGACGATGATGGACCGGATCGCCACCAGCGTAGAGCGCGATCCCATCTATTCGTCGCGAATCCATTTCACCGAGACCAAGCTCGAGCCGACCACGGCCGACGCGATCGCCGGATCGGCCCGGCAAATCGCAAGCACCGTCTCGGCGGCGGCAATGGGCTGCTACACCAGCTCCGGCTCGACCGCCCGGCGGATCGCTCGCGAGCGGCCGTCGGTGCCGATCATGGCAATGAGCGCGTCGATGACCAACACGCGCCGGATGGGCCTGATCTGGGGCGTCTATGCCGTCCATACGCGCGACGTTTCCAGTTTCGAGGAGATGGTGGAGAAAGGGAAAAGAATGGCACTTCGCCACAAGCTCGCAATCGGCGGGGACCGGCTGGTGCTCATGGCCGGAGTCCCGTTCGGGGTGTCAGGATCCACCAATGTGATTCATGTCGTTCGCCTCGTCGGCGACGAACTCGAGCGCTACTCACCGGGTCACTGACGCCTGAGGAGCGCCGGGATCTGATCCGGGATTTCGCTGGCCCGGAAGCCGACCGGCCCAATCTGCTTCGAAAGACACTGACCTGCTTCCCCGTGAAGCAACACACCCCAGAGCAGAGCAGTCAGCGGCTCCGCGCCTCGCGCGAGGAGTGCCGCAACGATCCCGGCGAGGACGTCGCCGCTTCCCGCAACGCCGAGCCCCGGAACACCGCCGCGCCATACCCACGTTCGTTCGTCGCGCGAAGCGATGAAGCTGGTGCTGCCCTTGGCGAGAACCACTGCTCCGAAATAGCGAGCCGCCTTGAGTGCCGCCGCGAGCCGGTCCTGCTCAATTTCCGTTTCGTCGCAGTCGAGCAATGATGCCATTTCGCCGGAATGCGGCAGCAATACCGGCGGAATCGGGGCTTCCCGACAGGAGTCAGCCGCTGCCTTAAGGACATGCAATGTTGCAGCATCGAGCACCAGTGGACGCCCGGTTTCTAGCAACGCACCGACGATCGATTCCAGCGAATCATTGCGCCGCATGCCGGGGCCGGCGAGGATCGCGTCAACCTTCTCACCGCGCCGCCGGATCACCTCGACGGCCCTCACATCGAGTCCGCCATCTTCGGCTTCGTTCGCCCCGATCGCCAGCAACTCAGGAATAAGAAGTGCGATCCCCGGGGCGACCGTCTCGGCGGTGACCAGCTGAACCTTCCCGGCGCCTGCCCGAAAGGCAGCATTGGCGCTGAGGATTGCTGAACCCGGCACATCCCGGCTCCCGGCACAAATCAAAAGTCGCCCATGCTCGTCCTTGTCGCTGTCCTTCCAGGGCGGCAGCGGGAAATTCCGAAGCTCGGCGCGATTGAGTTCACGCGGTTCGTTCATCGCGAGCCGGTCATCGCCTCCGGCTCGGCGGTCTTGGCAGCGCCCTTTTCCTCCAGCGGCGCTCCGTGATTCCACAGCGCCAGCTTGGGGACGCACAGCCCCTTGGCGTCGGGATCGAAATCGTAGGCGCAGATGCCGCAGTTCAGCATTTCCGCCTGCCTGTCGATTGCCAGGATTTCCTGCTCGTCCAGCTCTTCGAGAATGTAACGGAAGCAGAGCACCACCACCTGGTGGCAAACGACGACGACTCGCCTGTCGCAATAGTGAAGGTTGATCGTGTTCAGCATCGACCGGAGCCGGAGGATCACGTCCGCCCAGCTCTCGCCCCCTGGCGGCCTGTGGTAGAATTTGCCGAGCATCTTCCGGTGCTCGGCTTCCTCCGGGAAGCGCGCCCGGATTCCCGCGGTCGTCAGCCGGTCGAAAATCCCGAACTCCCGCTCTCTCAGCCTTTCGTCGACAATGGTGTGATTTGGACCACCGGCGAGCGCACCCGCTTCGCACATGATCTTCGCCGTCTGCCGTGCGCGGAGGTACGGCGAGGACAGCATGACTTCCGGCCGCTCGTCTTCGGGCATCGCGGCGAACCACTCGCCCGCCGCCTTCGCCTGCCGTTCCCCGAGTTCGGAGAGCGGCACGTCGACGTCGCGCACTGTGATCGCAATCTCGTGAAGCCCCGCTTCGTCGGCGGCATCGCGAGCGACGTTGCCCTGACTCTGCCCATGCCGGACGAGCCAGAGCTTGGCGGGCCAGTTCTGCCGTTCACTCATGCCGGTGAGAAAGCGCGAACGCTCGAATATTTCCAGAGGGCTACTGCAGTTCTCTCAGCGGCTCGGCATAGCGCATGAAGTCATCGAGCGCAGAGCTCAGCGGCCGAAGCAGCAATCCGCGATCGCTCGTCAGGCTGGTATTCACGGGCACGTCCCGCTCGGGAAGGATGATCCGCCGGCGGTCCAGCTTCGCACGATCGGCGATTTCGGCAGCCAGATCATGCCAGCTGATCGCGCCCTGGTTGGTGAGGTGCCAGATGCCTTTTTCTTCATCGAGGAGGAGGTCCAGCACCGTGTGAACCAGATCGGGAAGGTAAGTCGGTGAGACAATTGTGTTGCCACTCGCCGCGATGCGGTCGCCCTTCTTCAAGGCGGCCAGCGTGGTGAACAGGAAATTCTGCCGGTCCCAAGGGCCGAAGAAGGCGCTGGTGCGAACGATCAACGTGTGCGCGTCCGTCGCAAGAAGGCGCTGTTCGGCTTCTGCCTTGCTTTGGCCGTAGGTATTCGCCGGGGCTGGACGGTCGGGCTCGACGTAGGAGCGGCCCAACGAACCGTCGAACACAAGATCGGATGAGAAAGTGACGAGCGGAATCCCGTGAAGCTTGCAGGCGCGGGCCAGCAGCTCGGGCCCGGCGACATTGATCCGGAAGCACTCTTCCGGCTCCATGTCCTCAAGCGGGATCGAGCCAGTGGCGTTGATGATTGCCCAAGGTTTGTATTTATCGAGCACCGCAAGGATCGAAGTCTCCTCGGTGATGTCGAGCTCCGATCGGTGGGTCAGCACGAACGCAAGGCCCCG
>Ga0207702_10006418_pt1 | contig 10145 bp, 7 predicted proteins | sample KBSCornC62_FD_184302 | JGI IMG/M metagenome (GOLD analysis project Ga0207702, IMG submission 184302) | Corn rhizosphere microbial communities from Kellogg Biological Station, Michigan, USA - KBS Corn C6-2 (SPAdes) (version 2) | ecosystem: Host-associated > Plants > Roots > Rhizosphere > Soil ...
GTGGCGAACGATCGAAAAGAACATCGCTTTGCCGCTCGAAATCATGGGCTACGACAGGCAAGAACAGGCCAAGCGCATCGCACGGACCCTCGACCTCGTCAATCTCAACGGCTTCGAGCACAAGTTCCCCTGGCAGCTTTCAGGCGGCATGCAACAGCGAGCCTCGATCGCCCGCGCGCTGGCCTTCGATGCCGATCTGCTGCTGATGGACGAGCCCTTCGGCGCGCTGGACGAAATCGTCCGCGACCACCTGAACGAACAACTTCTGAAGCTATGGAAGCAGACGAACAAGACCATCTGCTTCGTCACCCACTCCATCCCGGAAGCTGTCTATCTCTCCACCAAGATCGTGGTCATGTCCCCGCGGCCGGGCCGCGTCACCGACATCATCGAATCGACGCTTCCGGCAGAGCGACCGCTCGACATTCGCGAAACGCCGGAATTCCTGGAAATCGCTCACCGCGTCCGGGAAGGCTTGCGGGCCGGACATAGCTACGAGGAATAGGATCAGGCTATGAACCCACAATTCCTCCTCTGGCTTTTCGGCGCCATGGTGATCTTCATCAGCGGAGCGACAGCCTCGCGCGCCTATATCGCCAATAACAACATATTGGTGCAGATCATCGCCCTCCTCCTCTATTGCATCGGTAATCTGATGATGGTGCGGCTGATGCGCGAGGGCGGGCTTGGCCTGGCCATCTCTGCCTCCTCCATCGCACAGCTCGTCGTCGTCAACGTTATCGCCTTCATCATCTTTGGCGAGCGGTTGAGCCTGCAGCAGCTTGCCGGCGTGAGTCTTGGCATCGTCGCCATGATCCTCATGCTCTATCCCGCACAAGGAAGGGCATGAACATGGAAAAGGAACAGTTCTTCAAACACAAGTTCCTGCCGGTCACGACGATCGTCCTGGCGATCATCCTGCTCTGGTATGTCTTCGCCATCGCTCTCAATGCACCGTTCCAGCGCGATATGGATCGGCGCGGAAACGTGACGCCGACGATGGTGGAATTCATCGGCAAGACCCTCGCCCAGCCCAAGCCCATCCTGCCAGCACCGCATCAAGTGGCGCAGAATGTCTTCGAAAACACTTTTCTTCGCGCCCTGACCAGCAATCGAAGCCTCGTTTACAATGCCTGGGTGACCCTGTCCTCCACGGCTGTCGGCTTCGCATTCGGGACGATCCTGGGCATCCTGATTGCCGTCGGCATCGTCCATGTCGTTGCCCTCGACCGCAGCCTCATGCCATGGATCATCGCTTCACAGACGATCCCGATCCTTGCCATCGCGCCCATGGTCGTCGTCGTACTGGGCTCGATCGGTGTGACCGGCCTTATCCCGAAGGCGCTGGTCTCGACTTACCTGTCCTTCTTTCCCGTCGCTGTCGGCATGGTGAAGGGGTTGCGCTCGCCTGAGGTCATGCATCTCGATCTGATGCGCACCTATAATGCCAGCGCAATGCAGACTTTCTGGAAGTTGCGCGTCCCAGCGTCCGTCCCATTCCTCTTCACCTCTATGAAGGTTGCAATCGCGGCCAGCCTAACCGGAACGATCGTCGGCGAGCTGCCGACAGGCGCGGTCGCCGGCATCGGAGCGAAGTTGCTCGCCGGCTCCTATCAGAGCTTGACGATTGACATATGGGCGGCACTCGTTGCCGGCTCCATCCTTGCTGCCGTGTTGATCGCCATAGTCAGCATCGTTGCGCGGATCGTCGATCGTGCCATGGGAGGCCGGCCAGCATGAAGACCTTCCATTTTTCCTGGCAATGCACGCTCGCATTGCTTCTCTGTCTTGCAGCGATCGCGACATTGCCGCTGTTTTCAGCCGATACCGCCGCACCCGTCAGCAGCGGCACGACCTTCGTCATTTTCATTCTCATCGCAGGTGCCGCCGCTATCTCCTTTACGAAGCTGTCGGCGAGCCTCGGCGCGGCGATCCTTTTCTTTGCCGCGCACGCCGCTGCATGGCTGTTGCTTGCGGGACTATCGGGCAATGAAGGCAATGCGGAAGCAGCGTTTTTCATTCTGCTCGCCGCAGCTTGGCTAATGGCGTGGCGTTGCGTCGCCATTCTCTCCGGCATTCCCGTGCATTCGTCTGCTGGCAGCTATACGCTGCGATTGCTGATCCCAGCGATTTTCGGCGCTTGGATCATCATTGTCTGGGAGGCCGTTACGCGCGGCGGCGGCATCCCATTCATCCTCTTGCCGCCGCCAAGCGCAATCGGTGCGCGGATTGCCAGTTCCGTCTCGACGCTTTGGATCGATGTTCAGCAGACCATCTTCCGATCGGTCCTGATCGGCTACATCATTGGCTGCGCCAGCGGCTTCGTCGTCGCCATTCTGGCGGACCGCTTTGCCTTCCTGCGCCGCGGTCTGCTGCCGATCGGCAACCTGGTCTCTGCCCTGCCAATTATCGGCGTCGCACCGATTATGGTCATGTGGTTCGGCTTCGACTGGCAGTCCAAGGCAGCCGTCGTCGTCATCATGACCTTCTTCCCGATGCTGGTGAATACGGTGACTGGCCTTGCTGCCGCCGGCAACATGGAACGCGACCTGATGCGCACCTACGCATCAGGCTACTGGCAGACACTCTTCAAGCTGCGGCTTCCGGCTGCTGCGCCCTTTATTTTCAACGCGCTGAAGATCAACTCGACCCTGGCTCTGATTGGTGCCATCGTGGCGGAGTTCTTCGGCACGCCCATGTCGGGCATGGGCTTTCGCATTTCAACCGAAAATGGCCGGTTGAACCTCGATATGGTCTGGGCCGAGATCGCGGTTGCCGCGATCGCCGGCTCGGTCTTTTACGGTATCGTCGCCATCATCGAACGAATGGTGACGTTCTGGCATCCGTCTATCCGTGGTGGGCAGGCGTAATCCAGGATCTCTTCAAAGGGATCGAGGCATAACTTCAGAGGGAAAGGGTGAAGACATGAAAAAAATAATGTTTACCTTGATGGCAAGTGCCATGACGCTTGCCGCCACCCAGGGCGCGATGGCGGCGGACAAATTGACCCTGCAGCTGAAATGGGTGGCTCAGGCTCAGTTCGGCGGCTATTTCGTCGCCAAGGACAAGGGCTTCTACAAGGAAGAAGGTCTCGATGTCGATATCAAGGCGGGCGGGCCTGATATCGCTCCGGAACAGGTGATCGCCGGCGGCGGCGCCGATGTCATCGTCGACTGGATGGGCGGTGCGCTGGTTGCCCGCGAAAAAGGCGTGCCGCTCATCAACATCGCGCAGCCCTTCGAAAAATCCGGTCTGGAGCTGATCTGCCCGAAGGATGGCCCGGTCAAGACGGAGAAGGATTTCAAGGGGCACACCCTCGGCGTCTGGTTCTATGGCAACGAATATCCCTTCTTCGCCTGGATGCACAAACTCGGCCTGAAGACCGACGGCGGCAAGGATGGCGTCAACGTTCTGAAGCAGAGCTTCGATGTGCAGCCGCTCGTCCAGAAGCAGGCCGACTGCATCTCCGTCATGACCTATAACGAGTACTGGCAGGCGATCGATGCCGGCTTCAAGGCCGAGGACCTGACCGTCTTCAACTATACCAAGCTCGGCAACGACCTTCTGGAAGACGGCCTCTACGTCAAGGAAGACAAGCTGAAGGATGCGAAGTTCAAGGCTGATATGGTGAAATTCGTCCGTGCGTCGATGAAGGGCTGGAAATATGCCGTCGAGCATCCGGACGAAGCCGCCGAAATCGTCATGGACAATGGCGGCCAGGATGAAAACCACCAGAAGCGCATGGCGGGCGAAGTCGCCAAGCTTATCGGCAGCGGCAAGCTCGACATGAAGACCTATGACCGTACGGCCGAAGCCTTGCTCGACCAGAAGATCATCAACAAGAAGCCATCCGGCGCCTACACGCATGAGATCACGGACGCTGCTCTGAAGTAGGCTGAAGCAATCACAGAGACTAAAACGCGCGAGGTTTGCGGCCTCGCGCGTTTTTTTCATTTTGTAACAGCAGCCACAAAAGGCTGGCTTTCTTGCAGGAATTGCCTGAAAAGCCTTCGCCTATCAATTATTCGAATGCTGACATCACAATGCCGTGATTGCTTCGCATGGTTGTAGACGATAGAAATGCCCGCGAAATCATTTTCTCGTGATCTTGCGAGAATTGAAAACCGCTCCCATCTACAAGGGCGATTTTAGGATGAGGACCTGCAAGGCATGACAGACGGATATTACAGCGCCGCGCGCCAAATATGACGCGCAAAGGTCGCTGTAACACTTTAAATCTGCTGCATAATTTTACCCTTGAATCGATTCGATTTAAGGAATTATGCAGTCATCCGCCGGGGAAGCCGGCTCGCATGCAGTGATCTCCCGTGCTCGCGACGGAAAACCGCGAAATCCCTTTGACCAATGCCGAACTGGAACCGGACGCATGGCCTTCACGCCGTTTAGACTTCTGAGCACGACTGCCATTCTGCTTTCCCTGCTGGCCGCTCCCGCTGCCATGGCAGAGCAGGCCGCCGTCACCACGCCGAAGCAAAATCTGCCCGCAATCGTCATCACCACAGCCGCAATGCGCCACCTGACCGACAAGGTCGTCGCGAACGGCACGGTGAAGGCCGTCGAAGAGGTCTACATCCAGCCGCAGGTGGACGGTCTCTCCATCCGTTCGCTCAATGCAGATGTCGGTGACAAGGTCAGCGCGAACAGCACGCTTGCCACGCTGAACGACGACGCGCTGATCCTGCAGAAGAGCCAGATGCAGGCGACGCGGGCCAAGGGCGAGGCAAGCCTGGCGCAATTGCACGCACAGCTCGCCGAAGCCCGCGCCAATGCCGAAGAAGCCGAATTGCAGCGCGTGCGCGCCGTTGCCATGGGTGCCAAGGGCACCATGTCGACCTCCTCGGTGGAGCAGGCCAATGCTTCGGCTGCCGCCAACAAGGCCCGCGTGGTTTCCGCCGAACAGGCGATCGCCGTTGCGGAGGCCGATCTCAAGGTCACGGATAGCCAGATCGCCGATACGGATCTGAAACTTGCCCGCACCGGCATCAAGACCCCGGTGGCAGGCACCGTCGCATCGCGCGATGCCCGTGTCGGGGCTATCGCGAACGGTAACGGCGATCCGCTCTTCACCATCATCCGCGACAGCCAACTCGAGCTGGTGGTCGATGTCTCCGAGACTGATATCACCAAGATCACGATCGGTCAGAAAGCGTCCATCGCGCTCTCCGGCAGCCGCGAGAAGCTTGCCGGGACTGTCCGTCTCGTCGCTCCGATCGTTGACCCCGTCACCCGCCTCGGCGCGGTGCATATCACGATCGACGATGGCGAGAAGGCGCGCGCCGGCATGTATGGCAGCGCCGAGATCATCATTCGCCAGGAAGATGGCGTCGCCCTGCCACTGACGGCCGTCAATAGCGAGGAAAACGGCTCGTCCGTCCGCAAGGTCGAGAATGGCGTGGTCAAATTCCTGACTGTCGAGACAGGCATTCAGGACGCTGGCTATGTCGAGATCCTCAAAGGCCTGAAAGCGGGCGATGACGTCGTCGCCAAGGCCGGTGCCTATGTTCGCGACGGCGACCATATCACGCCTGTGCGCGACGCGTCGCAAGCCTCCAACTGAGCGAGAACGGCAAGATGAACTTCTCCGCCTGGTCCATTCGAAATCCGGTCGCCCCGCTCCTCGGCTTCTTCCTGCTGATGGTGGTGGGCGCGCACGCCTTCTTCAATCTGCCCATCACCCGCTTCCCGAACATCGACGTGCCGATCGTCAATGTCACCGTGACGCAGAGCGGCGCCTCGCCGGCCGAGCTCGAAATGCAGGTGACGAAGGAGATCGAAGACGCCGTCGCCAGCATCAACGGCATCGACGAAATCCAATCCACCGTCACGGATGGCCAATCGCAGACCGTCGTCGTCTTCCGCCTGGAAGTGCCGACCGAGCAGGCCGTTCAGGATACCAAGGATGCGATCGACCGCATCCGCGGCAATCTGCCGTCGACCATCGACGAGCCGATCGTCTCCAAGGTCGATGTCGTCGGCCAGGCGATCCAGAGCTTTGCCGTGTCCTCGCCGAACATGACGCTCGAGGAGCTGTCCTGGTACGTGGACGATACGGTCAAGCGCGCGCTGCAGGGCAAAGCAGGCATCGGCCGCGTCGACCGCTATGGCGGCGCCGATCGTGAAGTGCGCATCGAGCTCGATCCGAACAAGCTGAACGCCTATGGCATAACAGCGCTTTCGGTGAGCCAGCAGCTTCGCAGCACCAATATCGATCTCGGCTCCGGCCGCGGCCAGGTTGCCGGCAGCGAACAGGCAATCCGCGTGCTCGGCGACGCCCGCAACGTCGCCCAGCTCGCCGATACGACGATCGCTCTGACCAACGGCCGCTTCGTCAAGCTCTCCGATCTCGGCGCCATTAAGGACACCTATCAGGAACCGAAGTCCTTTTCGCGCTTCAACAGCGCCCCTGTCGTCACTTTCGGCGTATTCCGCGCCAAGGGCGCCAGCGAGGTGACGGTCGCAAAGACAGTAGCCGACACGCTCGACAAGGTGCGTGCCGAGAACCCGAACGTCTCGATCGAGATGATCGACGACTCCGTCTACTACACCTATGGCAACTACGAATCGGCGATGCACACGCTGATCGAAGGCGCCATACTGGCCGTCATCGTCGTCTTCCTGTTCCTGCGGAACTGGCGCGCAACGCTGATATCGGCGGTTGCTCTGCCGCTCTCCGCGATCCCGACATTCTGGATCATGAACCAGATCGGCTTCTCGCTGAACCTCGTCAGCTTTCTGGCATTGACGCTGGCGACCGGTATTCTCGTCGACGACGCCATCGTCGAAATCGAGAACATCGCCCGCCACATCAAGATGGGCAAGACGCCCTATCGCGCTGCCATCGATGCTGCAGACGAAATCGGTCTTGCCGTTATCGCGACGACCTTCACCATCATCGCGGTCTTTGTGCCGGTCTCCTTCATGCCGGGCATTCCGGGCCAGTATTTCATTCAGTTCGGTCTGACGGTCGCCTTCTCGGTGTTCTTCTCGCTGCTGGTGGCGCGTCTGATCACGCCGATGATGGCCGCCTATCTGATGCGCGCCGAAGATGGCGTCGACGATCATCACGACAATGACGGCCGCTTCATGCGTGGCTATAGCTGGCTGGTGCGACTAACGACGAAGAAGTGGTACACGCGTTATCCGACGCTGCTCGCCGCCTTCGCGTTCTCGATAGCATCGGTCTTCGCTCTTATCATGTTCGTTCCCGGCAGCTTCATCCCGCCGGAAGACGCCTCGCGTATCGTTCTGTCAGCGGAACTGCCGCCGAACGCCCGGCTCGATGATACCGAACAGGCAACCAACGAAATCTATCGGCGCGTGAAAAGCATAGATGGTGTCGAAAGCGTCTTCGTGCTCGGCGGCGCCTCGCCGAAGGGCGATCTGGAACTGCGCCGCGCCACCGTAACGCTGACGCTCGGCAAGCTCGATCAGTCGCTGGCGAAGAAGCTGGTGAACGACGTCCTCGGCTCGCTCCCTGTCATCGGCCCTCACCTGCCGAAGGTCACCGTCCACGGGCGCGTACGCCCGCAATGGGACATCGAGAAGGAAGTCTTTGCAAAGCTGAGCTCCATTCCCGACGTCCGCATCACCAAGCTGAACGACCGCGGCGATCGCGACCTGACCTATAACTTCCTCTCGCGCAGCGAGAAGGATCTCAACCAGGCCGTCGGCATCCTGGAAGCCAAGCTGCGTACCGATCCGGCGCTCGCCAATGTCAGCGCCGACGGCGCCCTGCCGCGGCCGGAACTGCAGATCTATCCGCGCAAAGACGAAGCCGCGCGCCTCGGCATCACGCCGCAGATGATTTCCGACACGATCCGCGTTGCCACCATCGGCGACATCGACGCTTCGCTCGCGAAGATCTCGCTCGACGACCGCCAGATTCCGATCCGCGTTCAGGCCTCGCTCGGGATGCGCCGAGACCTGGCGGCGATCCGCGCCTTGCGTATCAAGACTGCCACTGGCAACACCGTACCTCTGTCGAGCGTGGCCGACATCGACTATTCCGAAGGCCTGTCGTCCATCAAGCGCAACAATCGCTTCCGCGTGGTCGCCATCGGCGCCGACCTGCCGCAAGGTGTGGCATTGGATACGGCATCCGAGCATTTCCTCGAAATCGTCAACAACGCCAAGATTCCCGCAACCGTGCATCTGGCGGAAAGCGGCGATACCAAGGTCCAGAAGGAAATGCAGCAGAGCTTCGGCAACGCCATGCTGCTCGGCCTCATGCTTGTTCTGACCGTGCTGATCCTGCTGTTCAAGGATGTGATCCAGCCCTTCACTATTCTGCTCTCGCTGCCACTAGCAATCGGCGGCGTGGCGCTGGCCTTGATCATGACCGGCAACGCGCTGTCCATGCCCGTCATGATCGGCATTCTGATGCTGATGGGTATCGTGACGAAGAACGCCATCCTGCTCGTCGATTTCGCCATAGAGATGATGCATCAGGGCATGCCGCGGCTGGAAGCGGTGATCGAAGCCGGCCGCAAGCGCGCCCGTCCGATTATCATGACCTCGATCGCCATGTCAGCCGGCATGCTGCCTTCGGCTCTCGGAGTGGGCGAAGGCGGCTCCTTCCGCGCGCCGATGGCGATTGCCGTCATCGGCGGCATCATCGTTTCCACGGTGCTCAGCCTGGTGGTCGTGCCGTCCTTCTTCCTCATCATGGACGACTTGTCCCGTCTGCTAGGCTATCTCTTCGGCAGACTTGTCGGCAGGAAAGATGTGGATGACGAGGTCATCACCAAGGAAGGCTTAGCCGTCGCCGTCAATGAAAACCGCCAGTCGCTTGCCAATCTGGAAGAGCGGCTTGAAACCATAGAGAACAAAGACGGCAGAAGCAGATCCGTGGGTACGAATGTCCTAAAGCTGCCGCCCTTCGCGGCAGAATGAAACAGCCTCGGCGGATATGGAGATAAGCGCGGGGCGGCTCAAAGGCCGCCCTGTTCCTTTAGGAAATCGACGATCCTGCTGACGCCCTCGCCCCGCTTCATGTCGGAAAAGACGAAGGGGCGTGCCTGGCGCATGCGGGTGGCATCGCGATCCATCACCTCGAGGTCGACATCGACGAAGGGCGCCAGATCCTTCTTGTTGATGACCAGAAGGTCGGATTTGGTGATGCCGGGGCCGCCCTTGCGCGGAATCTCCTCTCCCTGACACACCGAGATTACGTAGATGGTTATATCGGCAAGATCAGGTGAAAAGGTTGCAGCCAGATTGTCGCCGCCGGATTCGATGAAGACGACGTCAAGGTCGGGGAGACGCTCGTTGAGGCTGGCGATAGCTTGCAGATTAATCGTCGCATCCTCGCGGATCGCGGTGTGCGGGCAGCCGCCCGTTTCGACGCCGACGATGCGATCCGAAGGCAGCGCCTGCATGCGCACCAGTGCTTCCGCATCTTCGGTCGTGTAGATGTCATTGGTGACGACGGCGACGGAATAGTCGTCGCGCATCGCCTTGCACAGCTTCTCCGTCAACGCCGTCTTGCCGGAACCGACGGGGCCGCCGATCCCAACGCGCAAGGGTCCATGTCTCGATTTCATGCTCGCAACTCCGATAAAGCAAGAGAGCAATTCCAGGAAAAGTGCGTAGCGGTTTTCCGTTTGGAATTGCGTGAAAACAAAGGGATAGCGCGTTTTCGCCCTTTGAAGAAGGGCGGAATGGCGCTAGCATAGCCAAGCGTGCCGCCGTCGCACAGCGGCGAATGACGTAGGCGATGTTTCGATCTCAATATTTTCCTGAAGACGCCCCTCATGACCGGAAGAGCCGCGTGCTCTGGGTTTCGTGCCGTAGGCTCGCAATATCCCCTTGCACGGTCGCAGCTCCGAGATCGTCAAGGCTGGATTGGGCGGCCCGTCGCGCGACATCCGCAAAGAGACCTTCAAGTCGCGCCAGAATGGCAACGCCGTCTTTCTGGCCGCTGACGCCGAGGCGAATGCCGGCGGATACCATCTGCGAGGCCAGCGCATGCAGGAAGGCGGCAGACGCCTTCTCGGCGGCGATGCCATGCGCACCTGCGACGGCGCCAACAGCAACCGGATAGGCCGTCTTTGCCGGGAGCATGGAAAAGATCGCATGCGGCCAGGCAGCGGCGGCCGAAAGAAAGGCATCTCCCAGCAGCATGG
>Ga0207702_10006421_pt1 | contig 10143 bp, 9 predicted proteins | sample KBSCornC62_FD_184302 | JGI IMG/M metagenome (GOLD analysis project Ga0207702, IMG submission 184302) | Corn rhizosphere microbial communities from Kellogg Biological Station, Michigan, USA - KBS Corn C6-2 (SPAdes) (version 2) | ecosystem: Host-associated > Plants > Roots > Rhizosphere > Soil ...
GGCTACGCAAGCTCAGCGACCGGATTCCCGTCGAACCTCCAGATTGGCCTTGCCGCCGCCGCGGATACCGGCCTGCCCAACGCCGCAACCGCCTGGAGCATTTTCGATTCCCGCAGCGTCAAACCCAATGGCTCGAACGCCTACAACGACTATCCGAACTTTGCCGTGATCCCGCGTAATGTGCAGGCCGGTCCGGTTCCACCTCCCACGGTGGCGCCAATCCAGAATCCGCCGCCATCGGTTACGGGGAACCCGCCGCCCTCTGCTACAGGGAACCCACCGCCGGTACCGAAAGAGCGCCCTGCGTTCAAGTGCACCGGTTCGGAATGTGGTGGCGCGATCCAGGCGGGCGGCGCACCCAGTCGCTCGGTGGAGTCCACGGCTCCCGTGCAGCAATCCACAGTGACCTCACCCAGCGGCAACGGTTCGGCCGCCATCAAGACGGCCACAACTATCGGCAAAGTAGCCAGTACCCTCCCGGCATCCGCGAACCCGGTGCGCTTCCTGGCGCGCATGCTGTGCACGCGATTCGACGTGTGGTGCGTGCGTTATCTCCCGGAGCGGCTGCAGTACGTGCCCGCGCATGAAACCGCACGTCCTCAGCCAGCCTCTGAAGCGGCTGTCCCGGTGCGAGTCCAAACCGCCTCGCCCGTTGCACCGGGACTGACACCGCGTGTCTCGGCTGCGGATGCACCTGCGCGCAGCGTTGACGGGCGTATCAAGCGTCGCTGACAACGGGCGCGGCCGCGACGTCGCCTCGCCTGATCCATTCAGTCCAAGCAAGCCGTGCCGGATGTCCACCCTCCCGCACGGCAGCGCATTCATCGCGTATCATCGGTACCTGTTGTGTTGATCCAGGGAACACGCTGACTGGGCCCGAGTACCCGGGTGATGTTCGCGGGTTCCTGCCGGCACGGGAGGTTCCAAGCGCACATGGGCACTATTCGACGCGAACCCATCCACCGCCGCGGAGGGCTGCACGGCGCCGGTATCCTGTGCACGGAAATGGTGTTGTGGTTCGGGGTGGCATCGGCACACGCGGCGGTCGTCACGGACCACGTGATCAGCGAGTCATCGCACGCGCAAAAAAATGTACCCGTGACCTTCGGGCAGGTCTTCAAGGATGGCGATGTGCCCAAGGGCGCGACGCTGACGGCGACGCTCGATGGCCAGCCGGTAAGTCTGCAGGTGGATCCCAAGGCCACCAACCCCGACGGCAGCCTGCGGCACGCGGTGTTGACGCTGGTGGTCCCCTCGCTCACGGGCAAGGCCACGCTGCCGTTCGCGATTTCCGCGGCGCCATCAATGGCCCGGGGAGCACCGATCACGTTGCAGCAACTGCTGGCCACCGATTACAACGCAAAAGTATCGCTCGATATTGGCGGCACCGCGTACACGGCGGATGCGCGCACCTTGCTGCAGGCGGCCAGCACTGCGCACGCGTGCAAACCCTGGGGCACTCAATGCAATCTCTGGCTGGCCGGTCCCATCACGAGCGAATGGGTCGTCAACGGCCCAGTGAAGGCTGCGAGCGGCGCTGCGAACCCGAACCTCGACATCTACTTCGCGGTGCGCGCCTATGCCGGCGCGACACCCGGAACGGTCGGTCAGGTACGCACGGACATCATCGTCGAGAACACGAATGCCTTTATCCCGCAGGCGCAACCGCAGTACACCGGCACGCTGACCTCGGGCTCGGCCAGCTACACCAGCCCTGCGCTTACCCAGTACACCGCCACCCGTTGGCACAAGGTGCTGTGGTGGAACAACGCCGAACCGCAGGTTTACCTGCAGCAGGACACCCAATACATCCAGAACTCGATGGCGGTGTCGCGCTACATGCCGCTGACACCCGATGAGTCGTTCCTGGCCTCGCTGCGCCAGTCGTGCGCGCCGCTGGATCGTTGCGACCAGACCCAAGCCATGGGTACAACCGGCGCGCAGGCAGCGATTGGACCTTTGCCGCGCTGGACCAGCGTTTACATCATTGATCCCGATGTACGGGCTTATAGCTGGATGCTGGCCAACACCGATGCACTCGGCACCTATAGCGTCCACTATCGTGACGAAACAACCGGCTGGCCGCTGAGCATAGAACGCCATCCCTACGCGACCACAATTAGCTGGGCGGGTGCCCATCAAGCGTCGAGTCAACGCACGCCTACCGGGGCCAAGTACAAGGCCGATCTACTGCCGACGTGCGTGAACAATGCAGTGGTTACGAAGTGCAATCGTGGCTGGTACGTGACCGGTAATCCCAACCTATGGGACAACGCCCACCAGCCCTCGGCAGCTTACGTGCCTTACATGGTGACGGGTTCGTACTATTACATGAGCGAAGTCGCCTTCGGCGCGTCGCACAACGAGATCTGGTCCAACCCCTCATATCGGGGATTCGACAAAGGTCTGATCGACGTCTCACACAGCCAGCCACGCGGCAAGGCATGGGTACTGCGTGAAATGGCCGATGCCGCCTGGCTGTTGCCAGACAGCTATCCGTTGAAGGCCGAGTTCAACGCGGACGTCAACAACGCCCTCGCAGACTTCAACGCTACCTACACCAACAATCCGGCTGCCAGTCCGCTCCGCGTAGTCAATGGAGGCGTGGTCTATCCCGTCAACGGCGGCAAGAACAACGGCATGCCGCCTTGGCAGCACGACTTCCTCACCTGGTCGGCGGGACACGCCGCTGAACTGGGCTTCGCTGGCGCCGCCGAATTCCGCAACTGGCTGGCTCCGTTCGAAATCAACCTGATGACCGGCTGGCAGAGCGACCCAACTCACGGGTATTGCTGGCTGCAGGCTTCAGCCTACGCGCTCGCCGTCAAGGACGCTTCCGGCAACTGGTTACCTTCGTACTCTGCCGCCTACGCTGCGACCTTTCCGACCCTTGTTGGCCTTGCCTGCAACTCTCCCGCTATGGTCACAGCGATGGCAAAGCTTCCCGGGAATCCGAACCCGGGCCGAGTAGGCGAAATGTACGGCTACGCAAGCTCAGCGACCGGATTCCCGTCGAACCTCCAGATTGGCCTTGCCGCCGCCGCGGATACCGGCCTGCCCAACGCCGCAACCGCCTGGAGCATTTTCGATTCCCGCAGCGTCAAACCCACGCCGCCGCGTGGCTACAACAACTACCCAAATTTTGCGATCATTCCACGTTCGATATCCCAATGAGCAACAGGGTCGCCAGCCGGAGCGGCTACACGCCACGCGACTAGAACTCCAAACAGTCGCGTCAGGAGGCATTAATCCCAGCAACCAGCACTATAACGACCCCTGCGCTCACCCACGCCACACACATCGCCGCGAGCAACCTCACAAACCTTATACGCGTCACGCGCCACAAAACATCAAGCACAAGGATCCAGAGCATCGTAAACGCAGCAAGCGTGAAGACGCCCCACCCCAAGTGACCGGAAGTCCAGAAGAAATCGATCACGCCGGCGCCTTATGGAGAGCGACTACCGTTTCACCAGCCCAAACACGGTCGCCAATCTGGACCGTCAACGACATCGAAGGCGGTAGCTCCAGCACTACCGTGCTGCCCAACAAAATCTTGCCTATGCGCTGTCCACGTGCGACGTATTCGCCCGCATTGATCCAAGTCTCCAGTCGACGTGCCGCAAGACTGGTGATCAGGCGTATCGCGAGAATACCCGCACTCGTCCGAATGACCACCCGCTTTTGCACCGGACATGGCTTTCCCCGCAGGAAAGCAAATTCCTGGCCTTCGCCGTCCATGAAGCTGTCCCCCAATGACTCGACGGAGACGACTACGCCTTCGAGCGGACTTCGCTGGACGTGCATGTCCCAGAAACTTAGCGCGATGACAAGGTAGCGGATGTCACCTTGGATATCGGCGCCCCTGATGATCCCGTCGGCTGGCGCCAACAAATCCAGGCCATCGGGCGGGTCCCGCTCCGGATCGCGGTAAAAGTAACGGAGGAAAGACTTTTGGAATGGTGCACCCGCCAACCAGCCACGAACCTGCAACTCTGGCCAACGCTGACGTGGCGGCAGCCACCGGCGCACAACAGGCGAAGGGTACGGGAAATACCATGCGCAAAGTGCGCAACCGATGGCAAGCAGCAATAGCACGACGATTTGTACAATCAGTACACCCACATCGAATCCTCTCTACGCAGACATGGCAAATCAATGAAAAGCCGACGACGCTCGGGATGCCTGCTCACCGAATCGCAGATACTGTTCCACCTGCACAGCTCGGAATATATCTTCATGCCAGTCGCGCGCGCCGTCCACGTGATCCTTCAACGCGCCCAGCAGATTCGGTACATTGAAGAACCCGCGTTCGGCAAACTCTCTGCTTCGAAAGATTGCTTCGATCTGGGGCGCCCACGATCGAATCCACTTGGCGTCTGGCGTCGCGAAGCCCATCTTGTCCGGACGCGTGCGTACCGACTCTGGAATTTTCCCGCGCATTGCTTCGCGCAGCAGAATCTTGTTCCAGAAGCCATCCATCTTACGAGTGCCGGCAATACGCATCACCGCGCTTACCACACGGTAATCCAGGAACGGCACACGCACCTCGATCGAATGTGCCATTGAATTGCGGTCCTCCACCCGCAGGTAAAGCGGCAACGGACTGGTGGTTACGGATCGCCGTAGTGTCTCATCCAGACCGCAAGTCCCAGAGTGCGCCCGGTACCGAGGCAGGCATCCGACCAATGTCGGAGCGTAGAGCGGATGTGCGCGGAGGTCGCGACCATGCCGCGATGCGGCCGCCCATCTGTACGGGCGCATCCGATTGAGTTGCACTTTCATGTAGCGCGCGAGCACCGCCCGCACAAGTATCGCCGTCTGAACGCGATGTTGCGCTCCATACCCCTCCAGTTGCGCCAGCAGCCTTCGAAACTGCAAGCCACTCAGCAACGAATGCCAATAACTTGCAAAGTAACTCGGATACCCGGCAAGCGTTTCATCCGCGCCCTGCCCATTCAGAATCACCTTGATGCCGCGTTCGGCAGCCAACCTGCACAAACAGAATCCTATGAGTGCCGACGGGGTATGCACCGGACCATCCTGGTACTGGACCATTCGCGTGAGTTCATCCCACAAGTTCACACGGTTGATATCGAGAGGGATCAGGTCGGCACCGGTCTGATGAATTGTGTCCGCAATGTAGCGGCTCTCGTCAAACTCCGGCGCCATGAATGCGCACGCACTGATTGGGCTGCGTTGACCGAGCTGCAACGCCGCCGCACACAAGATACTGGTAGAATCAAGGCCTCCAGACAGGAATACCCCGACGGGCACGTCGCTGCGCAGTCGTATCCTTACCGCGTCGTAAAGCAGAGAGTACAGCTCATCAAGATCTGGCTCTCCATCGGTCTCATCCGGAAGCTTCCAGTATTCTCCCGAACGGATATTCCCATTGCGCTCAATAGACATCCATGTCCCAGGAGCAACTGCCGTTACATTATCGTAAAACGTTGCGTTGCTGTCATCGAGCTCTCCGAAGAACAGGTAGTTCGCAATCGTGGCGCGATCAACTGTATGGCTACAGAGATTTGAGCTCAAAATCGCGGATACCTCCGACGAAAACACCAAGAATTCCGGTGATTTCATGTAATAGAGTGGCTTGATCCCGAAGCGGTCACGTGCACAAAAGCACCGCCCGCTGCGTTTATCCAGAATTATGAAGGCCCACATGCCATTGAGTTTATTCAGGCACCCAACATTCCACTCAATATATGCATTGAGTAGTACCTCGGTGTCGGAGTTGGATCTGAATCTGTAACCAAGGCCCTCGAGTTCATGACGCAATTCTACGTAATTGAATATTTCGCCGTTGAATATGATAGAAAATCTTCCTGATTCACTCTCCATCGGCTGGTGCCCGGCCCGCGAGAGATCAATGATCGAAAGACGACGGAATGCAAACCCAACATGCTCATGCACCATTAGGCCCTCGTCATCCGGTCCCCGGTGGTGCATGGCGTCGGAAAGCCTGCGCAGCGCGTCCGTCGACGGCGCTTGACTATCGAAGCGGATAAGTGCGGCGATTCCGCACATAAATTCTTCCTTCTTGACCGCGACTATCCGGTACAACTTGCAGCACGCAGCTTATCAGCCTTCAAACGACGCGGCACGTGCACTCCTTCACCCATAGAATCGATGTCGGCGCTTCCAGTAAGCCACGTCGCGGCACGCTCGGGCCCGTGTCTGGCGTGTGGCGGATTCGCCATCCCACAGGGGAAATAGTCGGGCACCACGGCTCTCCAGATTCCTTGGGACCCGGTGGGTCCAGCCCAACTGCAAGCGGAAATCAACGATGGGACGCTATAAAAGTATCCTGAAGGCTGCGGCACGGCACGCAGGGTTGGACGTCCGCAAGGCGAGCGACTTCTGGCCGGTGGATCACACCCGTACGGCTTGGTCACATCCACTTGAGCTACTAAGCGGATCCGGATGCCGTGACGTGCTCCTCAACGTGTCGCTGGATAGCGTACGCTTCCAGTCGTTGCACGCATTTGTGGCGGATCACAACGGTGCTTCCCCATTCATCAAGACGATCACCGATTACGTCGAGGGTCGCTGTACTACCTACAGAGGCTCCAGACTCGAGGCATTTTATGAGTCATGTCAACCGCGAACGCCATCAGCCTTTATGCAACTCCCGACCTCTGTCCAACCTTGGCTACACGACCTCCCAGCGATCGCCAGCATTTTGCCCTGGGTTGACAAGACGCCACAAGATCGATTCGATGCGGTGTGCTATTGGACGGAAAAAGACAACATCGAACACGGAACGCATCTCACCATGGAAGACGGCTGCCAGCATTTTGGCCCTGTCAGCAAGCGGAAGGGCGAGCTGGAATTCGAAAGGCTTATCAAAATAACGGAGTCAATCCGCACGAACGGGTTCAAGGTTGATCCGCGCGGTGACGACAACATATGGGTGTTCCTGTTGCTTGATGGTGATGAATACAGATTCCACCAAGAAGGAGGTGGAAATCACCGCCTTGCCGCGCTAGCTGCCCTGGGTTACAAGAAAGCTACCGTTCAAATCAAAACACGACACATCGCCCGCAAACAGGAGGCTAAATGGTGGCCTACGGTGAGGAAAGGATATCTCACTGAGCAAGAAGCGGTTGCCGTGTTCGACCGCATTTTCCGAGGGGATTCGATAATCCTCGATCACTGCGTTTAGGCAGGATGAGACTCGCCGGCTCCATATGTCGAGCCGTCGCCCAGATTCGCCCGCGACAGGTCACGGCACCGAACCCACGTCCCTAAAGCGCAGCCCCCGATTCGATGTGGATGTCATCGATCCGGCGTCGCACGTTGGGTAGTTAGTGCGGTAAGTTCTCGCACAGGAACAGCTTTCTCGGGTCCGCGGGATTGTCCGGCGATGTGTCGCGAACCTTGATTACGTGCTGGTATTTGGTCGCCAAATAGTGCTCTTGGTTCGCTTGCTGGTCCGCTGTTCCATTGGATTCAAAAAGAAGGTTATTGGAGACCGAGGCTGCGAAGTCAATTACCTGCTTCCAGTTGCTGATCCACATGCATACCGCCAGTAGGAAGATTATATCGACCGTACGAGATGACAAGAGATTGCGTAAAACTTGTAGATTTTCCTTCTCCAAGTCGAACACGTAGAAATTCAGATTATCCAAGTTCTTGCTACGGGTTATTCTGTTGGCAACATTTACCATCTTGTAGTCAAAATCTACCCCTACCCCGCTTCGAATCTTGTCAGCCACCGCGAACAACATACCCCCTTGGTTGCTCCCAAGATCAAGCACAGAGGCTCCTTGGAAATCAAAGGGGACGCTCTCCAGACGTTGCGCGGGGTCTCTCTGACCTTGGAACCTTTTACCGTCAATCACGATGGTGTGATAGCCGCTCTCGTACAGCGCACCATTATACGTATGGGAGCTGCCCTTCGTATAGCTGAGCAGGTTCATCAATTTTTTTGCCTCCGCAGTCATACCATCTGGGTCGCGCGACTCTGGATCGAATATGTTCGTGTAAGGGTGCTTGGTTGGCTCGATACGAACCAGTTTGACTCCCGCGATCTTCAGATACCGGTTTATTGTCGACGCGAGTTTCATGAGTTCACCGCTCGAATTTGCTTGGGAAGGTGGAGAAGCTACGGTTTTAACAACGCGATGCCATTTGGCTGGCAGTGTCGTCTGAAGGGACCACGGCCGCCACTGCCAACTTGGCTCGCGCGGTCTGCGTCACGTCAGTACGTTCGCATCGGCTCGAGGCACCCAGCGATGTACTTTTGCTGGTGTTCCTCCAAGTACGGATGCATCGGCAAACTCATGACGCGCTCGGCGACCGCGTCGCCCACCGGCAGGCTTGCGCTTGATGCGACGGCAGGCTGCCGGTTGAGTGGCACGGGATAGTGCACCGCGGTGGGGATGCCGGCTTCCTTGAGTGCGGCCTGCACCTTTTCGCGACGATCCACCTGCACGGTGTACTGCGCCCACGCACTGGTGTTGTGCGCCTCGATGAAAGGCGTCGTCGTGATGCCGGCTGCCTTCAACAAAAGGTCGTAGTTGTTGGCGACACGCTGGCGCGCAGCGATCTCGTCGTCCAGGATACCGAGCTTCACCAGAAGGATCGCGGCCTGCAAGGTATCCAAACGGCTGTTCACACCGACACGTACATGGTGATAGCGGCGATCCTGCCCGTGACGCGCGATCTGCTGCATGGCCTTGGCGAGCGCATCGTCGCTGGTGAAGATGGCCCCGCCATCGCCATAGCAGCCAAGCGGTTTGCTCGGGAAGAAGCTCGTGCAGCCGATGAGGCTGAGGTTGCAGCTCTTGCGCCCCTTGTAGCTGCCGCCAAAGCTCTGCGCCGCGTCCTCGATTACCGGAATGCCGTGGCGCGCGGCGACCGCGTTGATCGCATCGAAATCGGCGCACTGGCCGTACAACGACACCGCGATGATGGCCTTGGTGCGCGGCGTGATCGCAGCCTCCAGCAGTGCAGGATCGACGTTGTAGGTACGCGGGTCGACGTCGACGTAGATGGGCTTTGCGCCGAGTACGGCGGCGGTTTCGGCGGTGGCGATGTAGGTGAATCCGGGCATGATCACTTCGTCGCCAGGTCCGATGCCCAGCGCCATCTGCGCGACCTGCAACGCGTCGGTGCCGTTGGCGACCGCGATGCAATGCGTGGCCCCGGAGTAGACCGCCAGGGCGCGTTCCAACTCGGCGACCTCCGGCCCCATGATGAACCGGCCGTGTTCGAGCACCCTGCCTATCGCGGCATTGATGTCGCCTTCGATGCGACGGCGCTGGGCCTGCAGGTCAACGAACTCGATCATTGCGCCTCACCCACCTTTTTCAGTACGCCGGCCGTCAGTATGTAGCGCGCGCCGGTATGTTCGCACACGGCCTGCCCCTCACCTGCGACCGGCAGTTGCAACTGTTCGCCGAATTCGCTCATCCACCCGATCTGGCGCGCGGGCACGCCCACGACCAGCGCATACGCCGGCACGTCGCGGGTGATCACCGCACCGGCGCCGACGAATGCGAATTCCCCTACCGTGACGCCGCAAACGATCGTGCAGTTGGCGCCCAGCGTCGCCCCCCGCCGTACCAGCGTATCCCTGTATTCGTCTTTGCGTTCCACGAACGAGCGCGGGTTGTAGACGTTGGTGAAGACCATGCTCGGCCCGCAGAACACGCCGTCTTCCAGCGTGACGTTGTCGTACACCGACACGTTGTTCTGGATCTTGCAGTCATCGCCCACGACGACGCGATTGCCCACGAACACGTTCTGGCCCAGCGACACGCCACGGCCGATGCGCGCGCCCGCGCAAACGTGCACGAAATGCCAGACGCGGCAATCGTCGCCAATCGTCGCGCCTTCATCGATGACAGCAGTGGGATGCGCAAAGTATGCCATGGCGGCTCGCCAAACCTCAGACGGCGACCCTCCGGAGGAACGGATGGTAATCGCCCTTCAGGCCGATGGGCTTCGCATTGCGGATGCTGGATACCGCCGTGACCGCGGTGCGATTCTCCCCCAAGCCATAGCCGCGCCCAGACAGGATTTCCTCGTAAGCGCGGGTATGCAGGTCGGCGAAGCCGCCGGAGAATTCCAGTTCCTCGCCATCCACGGTGATCGACCGGAAGGTGCGCTGTCCCGACAGCCGCTGCT
>Ga0207702_10006423_pt1 | contig 10142 bp, 10 predicted proteins | sample KBSCornC62_FD_184302 | JGI IMG/M metagenome (GOLD analysis project Ga0207702, IMG submission 184302) | Corn rhizosphere microbial communities from Kellogg Biological Station, Michigan, USA - KBS Corn C6-2 (SPAdes) (version 2) | ecosystem: Host-associated > Plants > Roots > Rhizosphere > Soil ...
GCGTTCGTCGACCTCGGCGGCATCGACGGCCTGCTCCACGTCACCGATATCGCCTGGCGCCGGGTCAATCACCCGACCGAAGTCTTGACCATCGGCCAGACCGTCAAGGTCAAGATCATCAAGATCAACCACGAGACCCACCGCATCTCGCTCGGCATGAAGCAATTGCTGGACGATCCGTGGCAGGGCATCGAGGCCAAGTACCCGCTCAACGCGCGCTTCACCGGCCGCGTCACCAACATCACCGACTACGGCGCGTTCGTCGAACTGGAGCCGGGCATCGAAGGCCTGATCCACGTCTCGGAAATGTCGTGGACCAAGAAGAACATGCATCCCGGCAAGATCGTTTCGACCTCGCAGGAAGTCGAAGTGCAGGTCTTGGAAGTCGATTCCGTCAAGCGCCGGATTTCGCTCGGTCTCAAGCAGACCATGCGCAATCCCTGGGAAGTCTTCATCGAGAAGTTCCCGGTCGGATCGACGGTCGAGGGCGAGGTCAAGAACAAGACCGAGTTCGGGCTGTTCCTCGGTCTCGAAGGCGATGTCGACGGCATGGTGCATCTGTCCGATCTCGACTGGAAGCTTCCGGGCGAGCAGGTGATCGACAACTTCAAGAAGGGCGACATGGTCAAGGCCGTGGTGCTCGACGTCGACGTCGAAAAGGAGCGCATCTCGCTCGGCGTCAAGCAGCTCGAGGGCGATCCGTTCGCCGAGCCGGGCGACGTCAAGAAGGGCGCGGTCGTGACCTGCGAAGTGCTCGAGGTCAAGGAAAGCGGCATCGAGGTCAGGATCGCCGGCACCGACTTCACCACCTTCATCAAGCGGTCCGAACTGGCGCGTGAGCGCTCCGATCAGCGCGCCGAGCGTTTCGCCGTCGGCGAAAAGGTCGATGCGCGGGTGATCCAGTTCGACAAGAAGGCCCGCAAGGTGCAGGTCTCGATCAAGGCGCTCGAAGTCGCCGAGGAAAAGGAAGCCATCGCGCAGTACGGCTCCTCCGATTCCGGCGCGACGCTGGGCGACATTCTCGGCACCGCGCTCAAGAACCGGAACGAGAAGTAAGTCCTGTCGTTTCGGTCTTCGTCATCAGGGCCCCGGTTTCGACCGGGGCTTTTTTCTTTGTCGTCGCAGCTTCTCGTCATCCCTGCGTTCCCAGGAACGACGGGCAGCGGGGCCTTGTTTTCTTCAAATTGCGCCGCAATTGATGTATTCAGGTAAGGAAATGGTCAGCTTGCGGATACAAAACGCGCTGCTTCCCCAAAGAGAGATTCGGGGCAGAATTGAGTGAAGATTTCCTGGAGAATGTTCGATGTCGCTTGATTCCGATCTGATCGTCGATCGCCGCAGGATACGGCGCAAGCTGACGTTCTGGCGCGTTGCCGCCGCGATGGTCGCGATCGCGGCCATCCTCGCCGTCGCCCTCGTGGTGGCGCCCGGCCGCGGCGGGCTGGCGAGGTCGGGCTCGATCGCCCGCATCAACATCGAGGGCCTGATCCGCAGCGACCAGGACCGCGTCGAGGCGCTGGATCGACTTGCGGAATCCAGCACGGCCGCCGTCATCGTCCATATCAACTCGCCCGGCGGCACCACCGCCGGCTCCGAGCAGCTCTACGACGCGCTGACGCGGCTGAAGGCGAAGAAACCCCTGGTTGTCGTGGTCGAGGGGCTGGCGGCGTCGGGCGGCTACATCACCGCGATCGCCGCCGATCACATCATCGCCCAGCAGACCTCGCTGGTCGGCTCGATCGGCGTGCTGTTCCAGTTTCCGAATTTTACGGATTTGCTGAAAACTGTCGGCGTCAAGGTCGAGGAGGTGAAATCCTCGCCGCTGAAGGCTGCGCCGAACGGTTTTGAGCCGACCAGTCCGGAAGCGCGCGCGGCGCTGGATTCGCTGGTGAAGGATTCCTACGCCTGGTTTCGCAATCTCGTGAAAGCGCGGCGCGGCATGGATGATGCGTTGCTCGAAAAAGTCGCGGACGGCCGTGTTTTCACCGGCCATCAGGCGGTCGATCTCAAGCTGATCGATCAGCTCGGCGACGAGCGAACCGCGATCGCGTGGCTGGTGGCACAGAAGGGCGTGAAGGCGGATCTGCCGGTGCATGATTACAAGCTGCAGCCGCGCTTCGGCGACCTGACTTTCCTGCGCACGGCGGCCTCCATTACGCTGGATGCGCTCGGCCTGCCGTCGATCGCGCGGCAGATCGAGCACGGTAGCGTGCAGGCGGTCGACCGCCTCGGCCTCGATGGCATGCTGGCCTTGTGGCAGCCTGGCGGGTCGAATTGAGCGCCATAAAGGCCGGTTATACCCGTCCTCCCGCATTGCGGGTGTTGTCACAATCCCCGATCGGGGCGTTTGTCACGCCATTTCGCGATGCCCAATTTTCATTTAGCGTCTTGACAGTTCAAGGCATTTTCACGGAAATGGACGTCCGTACTTTCCCGGGTCCCAGTTTCGATGATCAAATCCGAACTCGTTCAGCGCATCGCCGAGCACAACCCGCACCTCTATCAGCGGGATGTGGAGAACATCGTGAACGCGATCCTCGACGAAATCGTCGCGGCGCTGGCGCGCGGCGATCGCGTTGAATTGCGCGGATTCGGCGCATTTTCGGTAAAACACCGCCCGGCGCGCGCGGGGCGCAATCCGCGCACCGGCGCGCATGTGCCGGTCGACCAGAAGAGCGTGCCGTTCTTCAAGACCGGCAAGGAAATGCGCGAACGGCTCAATCGCGACGGCGATGCGCCCGAGGCCAGCGCCTGAGCTTCCATGGTGTTTCGAGCGGACTGGGCACCGGTTCGCGGGAAGAAAACGCGTCAAAAGAAGAATCCAGGCACGGCCATTTCCTGACGCACGACGATTCCTGATGTAACGTGTGCTGTGGCGCGGAATATGCTTCCGCCCGTACCCATCGATGCGAGAGATGGCCATGCGAAAATTCTTCGGGGTTGTACTGGTCGTTGCGCTCGCCGTGATCCTTGTCGGGTTCGCGGTCGCGAATCGTCATTGGGTCGCGGTGTCGTTCGATCCGTATGTTTCTTCCGATCCGTCGTTCAGCGTGACCCTGCCGCTGTTCCTGGTGATCATCCTGTCGGTGGCGGTCGGTGTGGTGGCCGGCGGCTCGGCGACCTGGTTTCGGCAGCGCCGCTGGCGGCGCGCGGCGCGCCAGCACGAGGCCGATGCGCGGCAGGCGAGGGCGCAACTGGCCGATCTGCGCGCGGCTGCGGCCCCAAGGGGCGGCACGCTGCCCTATCCGGCGCTGCCGCCCTCGGGTTCTTATGGGCTCGGCGGGCGAGACAAGCGGGGCGCGACGTTGTAGAACGCGGCCGGCCTTTCAAGACCTGCCGTCCGGCCCAACCCGATCATTGAAACATGGCGCTGACCGTTAAAATCTGTGGCCTGTCCACGCCCGAGACGCTTGATGTCGCGCTTGCTGAAGGCGCGGACATGGTCGGATTCGTGTTTTTTCCGGCCTCGCCGCGTCACATCAGCCTCGAAACCGCGCGCGAGCTCGGCCGCCAGGTCAAGGGTCGCGCGCTAAAAGTCGCGCTGACGGTCGATGCCGACGACGCCACGCTTGCCAACATCGTCGAAACCTTGCGGCCGGACGTTCTGCAGCTTCATGGCAAGGAAACCGTGGCGCGGCTGCGCGGCATCAAACAGGCGTTTGGCGTGCCGCTGATGAAAGTGCTGGCGGTCGAAAGCGCGGCCGATCTGGCGCCGCTGGCCGGTTTTGCCGCGGTTGCAGATCGCATCCTGTTCGATGCCCGCGCGCCGAAAGGCGCGACGCGCCCGGGCGGGCTTGGCACGGCCTTCGACTGGCGCGTGCTGGAAAATCTCGATCTCAAACTGCCATTCATGGTCTCGGGCGGCCTGACGGCCGATAACGTGGCCGAGGCCGTTCGCGTCACCTGCGCCAGCGGCGTGGACGTGTCTTCCGGCGTCGAGCGGTCACCGGGCGTCAAGGATCCCGAGATGATCCGCGCCTTTATCCGCGCCGCGCGCGCCGGCGACCTTCCTTCACCTCTCCCCGTTCACGGGGAGAGGTCGACCGCGCATCGCGCGGGCGGGTGAGGGGCGCTTGCTTGTGATAACAAAAGAGAAGAGCCCCTCACCCCGACCCTCTCCGCGCAAGAGCGGGGCGAGGGAGAAGTGATCGCCGTGCGACAACAAGAGTTGATGGTTAGATGAATAAAAAACTGCCGAATTCCTTCCGCAGCGGGCCCGATGAGTTCGGCCATTTCGGCATGTTCGGCGGCCGCTTTGTCGCGGAAACGCTGATGCCGCTGATCCTCGATCTGGAAAAGGCCTACGCCGCAGCGAAGGCCGATCCCGCGTTCCAGACCGAGATGAACGGCTATCTGAAAAACTATGTCGGCCGGCCGTCGCCGCTCTATCTCGCCGAGCGGCTGACCGAACATCTCGGCGGCGCGAAAATCTATTTCAAGCGCGAGGAGCTCAACCACACCGGCTCGCACAAGGTCAACAACGTGCTCGGCCAGATCATGGTGGCGCGGCGGATGGGCAAGAAGCGCATCATCGCCGAGACCGGCGCCGGCCAGCATGGCGTCGCGACCGCCACGCTGTGCGCGCGGTTCGGCCTCGACTGCGTGGTCTATATGGGCGCGGTCGACGTCGAGCGGCAGCAGCCCAACGTGATCCGGATGGAAATGCTCGGTGCGAAAGTGATTCCGGTGCAATCGGGCACGCGCACGCTGAAGGATGCGATGAACGAGGCGCTGCGCGACTGGGTCACCAATGTGCACAACACATTCTACTGCATCGGCACCGTCGCCGGCCCGCATCCCTATCCGATGATGGTGCGCGACTTCCAGTCGGTGATCGGCGCCGAGACCCGCGTGCAGATGCAGGAGGAAGAAGGCCGCCTGCCGGATTCGCTGGTTGCCTGCATCGGCGGTGGCTCGAACGCGATGGGGCTGTTTCATCCCTTCCTCGACGATCCCTCCGTCGAGATTTTTGGCGTCGAAGCCGCGGGCCATGGCCTGACGCAATTGCATGCGGCCTCGATCGCGGGCGGACGGCCGGGCGTGCTGCACGGCAATCGCACCTACCTCTTGATGGACGATGACGGCCAGATCCAGGACGCGCATTCGATCTCGGCGGGGCTGGATTATCCCGGCATCGGCCCGGAGCATTCGTGGCTGCACGAAACCGGCCGCGTCAAATATCTGTCCGCGACCGACGACGAGGCGTTGGCCGCGTTTCAGTTGCTGTCGCGGCTGGAAGGCATCATCCCGGCGCTGGAGCCCGCGCACGCCATTGCCAAGGTGATGGAGCTCGCGCCGAAACGCCCGAAGGATCACCTGATGGTCGTCAACCTCTCCGGCCGCGGCGACAAGGACGTCCCGCAAGTCGGCGACATCCTGCGGGGGAAGAAGTGAGCTTCGAGCAAAGCCGCTTTCTTCACCTCTCCCCGGCGGGGAGAGGTCGGCTGCGCAGCAGCCGGGTGAGGGGTCTTTCTCAATCCAGTCGGAGCGTACCTTCGATCATCTCGAGAACGCCCTCCAGATTGTCGTACACGTCGGTATTTGAAACGCGGACGATGTGGAAACCGCAGGCTTCCAGCACGCGCGATCGCGCCTTGTCCCTGGCTTGCTCTGACGGCTCAGCGTGCGTGACGCCATCGACTTCGACGATGAGCTTTCCGTCCAGCGTGACAAAATCAACGACATACCGGTCGATCGCGTGCTGGCGACGAAACTTCCAGTGCGCCAGTCGCCGGTCGCGCAGCGCCTGCCAAAGCTTGGCTTCGGCAGTTGTTTGCGATTCACGAAGCTTCCGAGCTCTGGCTTTGAACTTGTCCATCCCCCTCACCCGGCTGCTGCGCAGCCGACCTCTCCCCGACGGGGAGAGGTGTAGCACAGCGGACGCCTTTTGATGACCACCCGCATCGATGCATGCTTTGCCGAGCTGAAGAAGCAACGCCGCTCGGCGTTCGTCACCTATGTGATGGCCGGCGATCCCGATCCCGCGACGGCGCTCGCGATCGTCAAGGCGCTGCCGAAGGCGGGCGCCGACATCATCGAGCTCGGCATCCCCTTTACCGATCCGATGGCTGACGGGCCGTCGATCCAGGCGTCGGGCTTGCGCGCGCTGAAGGCCGGCATGACCTTGAAGAAGACGCTTGAGCTGGTGCGTGGTTTTCGCAAGGACGACAACACCACGCCGCTGGTGCTGATGGGCTATTACAATCCGATCTACATCTACGGCGTCGACAAGTTCCTGGCGGAGGCGAAGAGCGCCGGCGTCGACGGCCTGATCATCGTCGATTTGCCGCCGGAGGAAGACAGCGAATTGTGCCTGCCGGCGATCAAGGCCGGCCTCAATTTCATCCGGCTGGCGACGCCGACCACCGACGACAAGCGGCTTCCCGCGGTGCTCTCCAATACGTCGGGCTTTGTCTATTACGTCGCGATCACCGGCATCACCGGCGCGGCCAGCGCGGACGCGAAAGTGGTCGGCGAGGCGGTTTCGCGCATCAAGCGGCACACCAGCCTGCCGGTCTGCGTCGGCTTCGGCATCCGCACGCCGGAGAACGCCCGCGGTATCGCAGAAAAGGCCGACGGCGCGGTGGTCGGCACGGCGCTGGTCGATGCGCTCAGCCGCAGCCTCGACGCCGAGGGCCGCGCTACGCCCAAGACGGTCGGCGCGGTGGCCGATCTGGTGGCGGCGCTGGCGCAGGGCGTGCGGGGCGCGAGGCAGGCCGCAGAATAAGCCACAATTGGCGTGGAGACAGGTCCTTACCGGCAGCTTGCCGGGTCTGGCCCGGAGCGCCATATATTTCAGGCGCGATGATACTTTGATCGCGATTCGGAGCGAACCATGAATTGGCTCACCAATGTCGTCCGGCCAAAGATCCGCAACATCCTGCGCCGCGAGACGCCGGAGAATTTGTGGATCAAGTGCCCGGATTCCGGACAGCTCGTGTTCTACAAGGACGTCGAGGCCAATCAGTTCGTCATCCCCGGCTCGAACTATCACATGCGCATGGGCGCGGTGGCGCGGCTGAAATCGGTATTCGACAACGAGACCTGGTTCGACGTCGCGCTGCCGGAAGTCACCGCCGATCCCCTGAAGTTTCGTGATGAGCGCAGATATGCCGACCGCATCAAGGATGCGCGCGCCAAGACCGGCCTGAACGACGCGGTCAAGGTCGGTTACGGCAAGCTCGAAGGCGCCGGCGTCGTGATCGCGGTGCAGGATTTCGATTTCATGGGCGGTTCGCTCGGCATGGCGGCGGGCGAGGCGATCGTGCGCGGGCTCGAACTCGCGCTGGAAAAGAAATCGCCGTTCATCGTGTTCGCGGCCTCCGGCGGCGCCCGCATGCAGGAAGGCATCCTGTCGTTGATGCAGATGCCGCGCACCACCGTCGGCGTGCAGATGATGCGCGAGGCCAAGCTGCCCTATATCGTGGTGCTGACCAACCCGACCACCGGCGGCGTCACCGCCTCCTATGCCATGCTGGGCGACGTGCAGATCGCCGAACCCGGCGCGTTGATCGGCTTTGCCGGCGCGCGCGTCATCGAGCAGACCATCCGTGAAAAATTGCCGGAAGGTTTTCAGCGCGCCGAGTACCTCAAGGACCACGGCATGATCGACATGGTGGTGCACCGCCACGACATGCGGCCGACCCTGGCGCGGCTGTGCCGGCTCCTGACCAGATCGCCGGCGGTGGAAACCGCGCCGAAGGCGGCCGCGGTGGTCAACGCCGCGCAGATCGTATCCGCGGCGGAGAGCGCGCCGGCAGCGCCGCACGCGTGAACGCGGCGGCCCCATTGCATCAGCCGCTGCGCGAATTGATCGCGCGGCTGTCCGCGCTGCATCCCCGCGATATCGATCTCAGCCTCGACCGCATGCACCGGCTCCTGCAGCGGCTGGACCATCCCGAACGCAAATTGGCGCCGGCGATCCACGTCGCCGGCACCAATGGCAAGGGCTCGACGATCGCCTATCTGCGCGCGATCCTGGAAGCCTCCGGCCTGCGCGTCCACGTCTTCACCTCGCCCTATCTGGTGCGGATCAACGAATGTTTTCGGATCGGCCGCCCCGGCGGTGGCACGCTGGTCAGCGATGACGAATTGCGCGCGGCGCTGGAACATTGCGAGCGCCTCAATGCCGGCGATCCCGTCACCATCTTCGAGATCGAAACCGCGGCGGCGTTCTGCCTGTTCGCGCAGCATCCGGCCGATGTCGTGCTGCTGGAAGTCGGCCTCGGCGGGCGATTGGACTCGACCAATGTGATCGAAACGCCGCTGGCGTCGGTGATCGCGCCGGTCAGCATGGACCATATGGAATTCCTCGGCGATACGTTGGCGCAGATCGCGGGCGAGAAGGCCGCGATCATCAAGCGCAACGTGCCGGTGATTTGCGCCGAGCAGGCGCCGGATGCGATGGCCGTGATCGAGGCGCAGGCGCGGCGCATGCATGCGCCGCTGCATGCCGCGGGCCAGCAATGGCATGTCAATGTCGAGCGCGGGAGGCTGGTTTATCAGGACGATCGCGGGTTGATGGATCTCGCCGCGCCAAAATTGTTCGGGCGGCACCAGTTCGACAATGCCGGGTTGGCGATCGCCACGCTGCGCGCGATCGATGCGTTCAAGACCGGCATCGCCAGTTTCGAGACCGGCATCGTCAACGCCGAATGGCCGGCGCGGATGCAGCGCCTGACTTCGGGTGCGCTGGTCGATCTCGCGCCCGCCGGCAGCGAGGTCTGGCTCGATGGCGGCCACAATGCGGAAGGCGGCCGGGTTGCCGCGGCGGCGCTCGGCGATCTCGAGGAGCGGGTGTCGCGCCCGCTGGTGGTGATCGCGGGCATGATGGCGAACAAGGATGCCCATGCGTTTCTCGCCAATTTCGCCGGGCTGACGCGCCACATCATCGCCGTCGCCATCCCCGATCGCGCCAACGCCATGCCGCCGGACCGGCTGGCCGATGCCGCGCGCGCGCTCGGCATGCGCGTGGAAACCTCGCCCGGCATCGAAGCCGCGCTGCAATCGCTGGCGCGGCTCGCCTATGAAGTGCCGCCGCGCATCCTGATCACGGGATCGCTCTATCTCGCGGGTCCGGTACTCGCCACCAACGGCACCCCGCCAAGATAAGTCTCTCGTGTCTCGGACGCGGTGCAGCGTTCTTACGCTGCTCCGCAGAGCCGGGACCCATCCGTGCGGCTGGGCCCCGGATGCGGCGCACCGCTTGCGCGCTGCGCCGCATCCGGGGCACGATACCAGCATGAACCTGCGCTTTGCCGCGATCGCCGACGTCCACGGAAACTATCTCGCGCTCGAAGCCGTGATCGCCGACATGTGCGCGCAAGGCATCACGGACATCGTCAATCTCGGCGACATGGCAAGCGGGCCGCTCGATGCGCGGCGGACCATGGACCTGTTGATGGCGCTCGACGCCGTGCACGTGCTCGGCAATCACGACCGCTATCTGATCGACCGGCCGCCGGAAAAGATGGGTTCATGGGACCGGCCCGCGCATGCGCAACTCGACCAGAAGCATCTGGATTGGCTGCGCGCGGTGCCGCCGACGCGGGTTTATCGCGATCAGGTCTTTCTCTGCCATGCGACGCCGGCCAGCGACGAAATCTATTGGCTGGAAACCGTGCGGCCCGATGGCGCGGTGACGCTGGCGGCGCTGGAGGAGATCGAAGCGGCGGCGACGGGCATCGCGCAACGCCTGATCCTCTGCGCCCACAGCCATCTCGCTCGTGCCGTGCAACTTGGCGACGGGCGATTGATCGTCAATCCCGGCAGCGTTGGCTCACCCGGCTATCGCGACACCCATCCGTATCCGCATGTGATCGAAGCCGGCACGCCGGATGCGCGTTACGCGATCCTGGAATTGCGCGGCACAAAGTGGCAGGTGACGTTTCGCCATGTGCCCTACGACCATGATGCGATGGCAGAGCTTGCCCGCCGCAATGACCAGCCCGAATTGGCGTCCGCGCTGGCGACGGGCTGGCTACGCTAACCCCAAAACAAAACGGCCGGCGATCCGTCGGCCGTCCCCACAAATCATCGTCGTTCGACGCGGATCAGACCGCGGCGGTGATCCACTGCTGCAGCTTCTGCTTCGGGGCCGCACCGACCTGGCGCGAGGCCATTTCGCCGCCCTTGAAGATCAT
>Ga0207702_10006425_pt1 | contig 10140 bp, 10 predicted proteins | sample KBSCornC62_FD_184302 | JGI IMG/M metagenome (GOLD analysis project Ga0207702, IMG submission 184302) | Corn rhizosphere microbial communities from Kellogg Biological Station, Michigan, USA - KBS Corn C6-2 (SPAdes) (version 2) | ecosystem: Host-associated > Plants > Roots > Rhizosphere > Soil ...
GATGTCCCATTCCGCGAACTTGGACTGGGTGCCGTAGGAAAGAACCTTCGCCTTGAGGACGCGGTACCGCCAGCGCCGGAGCAAACTCGTCTCGGTCTTCGCATTGGCTTGGCCGGCGACCTGCACAAAGGGTGCGACCGAGAGATCGGGCACCCCGGCGCTGAGCTCGCCCGAGAAGCCGAGCTCGACGTTTGTTTGGGCCCGAAAACGCTCCTCCAGCTCGGTGTTGGAAGTCGAAGCCGTAGCTCAGCACGCAGACCTGATCTTTCGGACCGACCGGGGCCAGGCATGCCGGTAGCTTCAGTGCCGCGCCGGCGAGGCGGTCCTCGAACGATGCCTCTTGAGCAATGAGGCGGGTTCGGATCCGGCGGCGCTTGCGAAAGCGCCGCACGACGAGCACTGCTCTGAGCTAATTGCTCGCCCCGCCTCGGCCTCTAAGAGTGCTCCCGCCACATCACCGTTCCGACCGCAATAACTCCGAAGGAAGCTCACCAGAGATTTTCAGGTTCTGCTCTTCTGAGGACCGAGGCCTCTACCGCCGCACCGTGGCGACCACGGCATGGCGCCGGTAATCGACCCTGACGCTGGGCGCGGCGGAGCCACTGCAGTATGCGAGCGGGATCGTGGCTCCGTCGGGGATCCCATGGAATCTGCCGCTGAGCCCTCCGCCCGCCTTAATCAGCGGATACGTGGTTCCGGTCCTGAGTCCCGCGCAGCTTCGCCCACCCGGATGACTGCTCCCGCCCGCGAGCCTGAGGTGCGCGCCGTGCAGACTCGCCTTGCCAGCGACACGGAGCTGGGAGAAGTCGGTTCCCGGGATGGTGCCGCTGTCGTCGATGTAGAGGAAGAGGCTCGCGCGCGAACCGACGTTGAGGGGGCCGGCGACGGTGAGCGTCCCATTGGGAGGATAGCTCTGGCCGATCTGGAGATGTCCCCGGCTCATAGTGAGAGATCCAATGGTCGAGCCAGGGCTGAAAGCAGCGAGGTTCGCTCCCTTGACGTCGACGAGCCGCCTGTCGGCGCCGTTCAGAGACGGCGGGCGCTTGCTCCCCGGCGGGGCGGCCAGAGACAACCCACCTGCGCCGGTGATCGTGACGCGACCAACCTCGACATCGCTGCTCAGGTTGAGGAATCCGGAGTCACGGAAGTGGATCCCGAGGCTCTCCGATTCGCCGCTGACGCTCGCATCCACGCCCAGCTGCTGGCCCTGGCCGCCGGCGATCGACCATGTCTGGGGGGCGGTAAGGACCATCGGCAATTCGAGCTGGGGAGGGACGCCCCTTCGCGGATCGCGCGCAGATGGCGAGGCCGTCACCCCTCCCTCGCCCAGCCTGATCGCATTTCCCGACAGAAGGTAAGGAGCGCCGTCATCGATCGAGATCGCGTTGACGGCGAGGCCGCTGATGTCGTTCCTGCTGAGGTAACAGGCGACGAACTCGTCGGGCTGCTTGCCGCAGGGTGGTTCGGGGAGGGCCGGAAAAATGAGCCGGCCGACGCTGCCAGCAGGCACAGTCCCTCCCCAGTTAGCGGGGTTAGACCAGTTGTCTGCTTCGGGGTTCCCGTCCGCCGTCCCGGTCCAGGTGAAATCCGCGGCGGATGCGGGCGCCGGCAAGAACGTCAGCGCGAGCGCGGCGGCGAGAATCGCGAGTGGTGAGACGCGTCGATTCACCTGACGCGATCGTACCCGCCCTGGCAGTCGTAGGCAACGAAAGAGCGGACGACGGGGTCAAACCCGCCGCCACAGCGCGGTTTCAAGAGGGGTGGACGACCGGATTCGAACCGGCGACCGCCTGGACCACAACCAGGAGCTCTACCAACTGAGCTCAGCCACCGTATGGGGGATTTGCAGGGGATTTAACCCAGCAAACCGGCGACCCCGATTCCACACGAAGTGCGGGGATAAGCGGGGATCAGAAGCGATAACGCCACTTCACGGCGAGAAGTGGCAGTTACGGCGCGGCGTTTCCAACCCGGCATCCAGAGCCAAATGTCGCCTCCGCCCGGCGGTTCCGCTACGAGGCTGGCTTTTACTGGTGCACGGTCGAGGAGAACACACAAAGGTCGGCAATATCGAACGGGAGTCGATCCGCAGTACGACTAATGAGCACTATGGGGAGGCCAGTTGCACGTTCCAGGGGGACGCTATTCCGGCTCTCGCAACGCTTGCTCCAATGCCTTCGCGCTTACTCCTTCCACCCTGACGATCTTGTTCGGTGACCTCTCACCCCAAACGACACTCACCCTCGATGGCGCCACGCCGACCCGCTTCGCGATCATCCGGCGCAGGGCCTTGTTCGCCCTGCCATCCACCGGCGGCGCAGTCACTCGCGCCTGCAGGACTCCGCCGACCACCCCTATCAGCTGGTCGCGGTGGCCGCGAGGGCGGAGCCGTACATCGATTCGAGCCTCGATCATCGCGCCAATCCTCACCGAGGCGCCCCGGGAAAGCACGCCGCCAGGATGGCGTCGGCGATCGCCTGAGGCGGGGGTGGACACCCCGGAATCCGGATGTCGACCGGGAGCAGGGTGTCGAGCGGACCGGCGAGCTCGGCGCCGGCGCCGAGGATTCCGCATCCCAGGGCGCAATCGCCGAGGGCGGCTACAAGACGCGGCTCGGGCATCGCCTCATAGGCGACCCGCAATGGATCGGCCATGCGCATCGTCACCGGGCCGGTGACCAGCAAGACGTCGGCGTGGCGGGGGGAGGCGACGATGTCGAGGCCAAAGCGCTGCAGGTCGTACTGGGGGGCGGCGGTCGCGGTCAGCTCGTGCTCACAGGCGTTGCAGGAGCCGGCGTCAACGTGGCGGATCGCGAGCGAGCGGGCACCGCTGCGCTTCGGCAAGGCGGCTTCGCGGCGGACGCGCTGCAAGTGTCGAAGCAAGACGAACATGTTCAGCGGTCCACGCAGGCGTAGCAGAGCTCGAAGCTCTTGTTGATCAGTGGGAAGTCCGGCAGGAGGTTTTCCGCGGTGGCGAAAGCCAGTGCCGGCCAGTTGGCATAGGAGCCGGTGCGAAGATGCAAGCGCTCGAGGCGGAACATGTCGTGCTCAACCGCGCAGACCGTCTCCCCGCGCGGGCTCTCGACCCGCGCCACCGCGAGCGCCATCGGCGCGTTGCCCAGACTCGCGACCCCCGGAGGAAACGGGTCGCAGAGCAACTCCTCGAGCATCGCGAAAACCTCGATGAGCTCGAGGGCGCGGACCTCGAGCCGTGCCGCAACGTCTCCCTGAGTGCCGGGCGGTACCGCGGCCGAGAAGGACGAGCCGTACCAAAGGCCGGGACTGGCGGCGCGGGTATCGATCCTCATTCCCGCGGCGCGCGCGGCGGGGCCGACGGCGCCGAGCCGGACCGCGTCATCGTGAACGAGGAGTCCCACTCCCTCCAACCTGGCCTGAACCGAGGCGGAGAACTGAATCTCGCGCCATGCCCTAGCCGTGTCGTGCCTCAACTCGCGAAGCTCTCCACGAGCGCGGTCGACGGCGCTCGTGGACAAAGCGAGCGCGCTGGCGCCCACCTTGACCGATCCAAACAGGAAGCGATGCCCCGAGAGATCCTCATTGAGCCGCATCGCGCGCTCCTTCAGCGCCGCGAAGGCCATGTTCCCGGCCGCGAACCCGACCCCGGCGCAGACCGCGGCGACGTCGTTGAGGTGGTTGTAGAGGCGCTCCAGCTCGAGCAGCAAGGTGCGGGCGCGGCGCAGCTCCCGAGAGGGCACCAGCCCGATCGCGCTCTCACAGGCGAGCACGTAGGCAACCGAGTTGGCGACCGCGCAGGCCCCACAGGCCCGCTGGGCAAAGACCAGCCCATCGGCGAGCTCCTGACCCTCGGCGGCGCGCTGCAGTCCGCGGTGCTTGTAGAAGAGCCGCGGGTCGAGGTGGAGGATGCGCTCGCCGACCACGTGGAAACGGAAATGCCCGGACTCGATCACGCCGGCGTGCACCGGGCCGACGGCAACCTGGTGGACCCCGTCCCCGCCGACCGGGATGGTCCAGCTGGAGGTGTCCGCGGAGTGGGCGACGAGCGGATGCAGCGGCTCGTGGCCGTCGAACCGCAGGCCGTAGAGATCGTGTGCCTCGCGCTCGTCCCATTGCGCGCCGGGAATGAGCCCGACGATCGAGGGCAACTCGTCCTCGGCGGGGAAGGTGGTGAGGACTAGCGTCGTGGGGCCGTCGGCGAATAGCGCGTGCCAGCGCCTGCGCGAGCCCGAGCGATCGGCGAAGGCCCCGCAGAAGCGCCCGCCGCCGGCTATCGCGCCGGTGCAAGCGTCACGCCAGGCCGATGGCGCGACGTCTTCTCGCTCAACGGCCTGGTGCGGCGACGCGCCCGGGTTCACGCGCCACTCCCCATCAGCGCCGCGACGATGTCCGATCCCGGCAGGGCATAGGCGGCCGCTGTCAGCGCGAGCAAGGCGAGGGCCGCGGCGCCAGAGAGAATCCCGATCGCCTGCGCGGAGCGGGAAGGACGGGGGCGCGGGCCCCGCCTTTCCCCCATCAGCCCCTCCAGCAGGGCGTGGGCGAGCCCGAGGAAGCCGAGGGCGAGCAGGACCGCGGCGATCGAGGAGATCGCGATCAGCCCGGCGTCCATCCCCCCCAGCAGGATCATCACCTCGGAGATGAAGAGCGGCGACGGGGGCAGGCCCGAGAGCGAGAAGAGGCTCACCGACATCGCCGTAGCCGTCGGCGCGCTCGCCCGGGCGAGGCCCCGAGGCGCCCTCTCCGCCGTGCCGGGGTCCTGGCGCGCCAGCGGGATCGCGGTGTAGAAGCCAAGCGCCTTGGCCAGACCGTGGCCGGCGACATGGACGACGACCCCGGCAATCGCCAGCGGGGTGCCGAAGCCGATCCCGAGGGCGAGGATGCCCATGTGCTCGAGGCTCGAGTAGGCAAGCAGCCGCTTCCACGGCAAGGGCCGCCAGAGGAACGGGATCGCGACCAGCAGCGAGACGAGCCCGAAGCCGATGAAGAGCTGCTGGACGGCGCCCGGCCCGAGCGCCGGCGCGAGCGCGAGCTTGGTCCGCCAGGCGATCAGCAGGACGGTCGGCAGCAGCGCCGCGGAGAGCATCGCGCTGACCGGCGGCGGCGCCTCGCTGTGCGCATCGGGCAGCCAGTTGTGCACCGGCGCCCAGCCGATCTTGCTGGCCAGTCCGACAAGGATGAGCACGAAGGCCACGAGCGTCGCCTGCCCCGGCAACCGCGTGCCAAGTTGGGCCAGCGACTGCCAGTCGACGCGCCCGAGGCCGGAGCCGTCCGGGCCGGCGGCGATGAAGAGCACCAGGATCCCCAGCAGCGCGACGGCGAGGCCCAGCGTGGTGAGCACGACGTACTTCCAGCCCGCCTCGAGCGCGCTGCGCTTGCCGCTGAAGGCGACGAGCAGCGCCGAGGCAGCGGTGGTCGCCTCGATCAAGAGCCAGGCGAGGGCGAGATTGCCCGCCAGCGGCAGGGCGAGCAGCGCCGCCCAAAAGAGGTTGAAGGCTGCGTAGTACCACGCGTGAGAGCGCCGCGCCGTGAACCAGCTGCGACCGGCGTGGCGCAGGTAGGGCGGCGACATCGCGGCGCTGGCGAAGCCGACGACGGCGATCAGGGCGAGGAACACTCCACCGGCCGTGTCGAGGAGGTACCAACTGCCCCGGGCGGCGACGCCGGGCGCCGCGGCCAGCGCGACCACGGCCAGAGCAAGCGCAAGCGCAGCCGTCAGTGTCGAGGTGGCCAGGTTGAGACGATCCGCTGCCCGGGACGAGGGCACCAGCCACACCAGCAGAGCGGCGCAGAAGGGAATCGCCAACACCGCGACGATCAGCGCTGGGGCGGCGTCAGTCACGAAGCCCCCGCAGGAGATCGGTGTCCCCCGTGCCGACCTCGGCGTGGATCTTGTGGGTGAAGGCGGCCGCCACGGTCACGACGAGCACCAGGTCGAACAGCACGCCGAGCTCGATCAGCGACGGCAGCCCTCCCGGAACCGAGATCGCGAGCAGGTAGACGCCGTTCTCGGCAACCAGGATCCCGAGCACCTGCAGGAGCGCCGGCCGGCGCATGACGACAATCGCGATCCCGAGGCAGAGCAGTGCCACCGAGCCGTGCTCGGCAGCCGGATTGCCGAGCCCGAGCGGCGGGATCGCCGCGACGGCGATGAGCGCAACCGCGGCGGCGACGAGCAACCGGACCACCACGGTCGTCGCGGGGGTGACCAGGTAGGGCTCTGGGGTGCGGCGACGAGTGAAGACCAGTAGCGCCGGAAGCGCCACGGCGCGGGTGAGAAGAATGATCGCGGCGACCAGGAACGGGGTCGGCCGGTCGCCCGCAAGCGAGAGCGCCGCCACTCCCAGCGGCATCGCCTGGGCGGCGACGAGCAGGGTCGCGAGGCTGCGCCGGCGCACCAGCATCACGCCGAAGCCGAGCACGACGAGGGCTGCGATCGCGGCGCCGCTCACGTCATCCCACCAGCCAGCTGACCAGCCCGACGAGAGCGAGGAGGGAGCCGCCTGCCAGCAGCGCCGGAGCGCGCAGAATCCGCATCTTCGCCTGAGCCGTCTCCGTCAAGGCAAGCGCCGCGCAAAGCGCGGCGACGCCGGCAAGCAGACAGGCGAGCTGAACGCCAAATCCCCCCCAGTGGGGCAAGTACAGCTCGGCTGCGAGGAGGAGGAAGATCCAGTGCCGGGCCGCCGCGCTCCACTCCAAAAGCGCAAGGTCGCGGCCGGCGTACTCGAGCAGCGGCCCCTCGTGGATCATCGTCAGCTCGAGGTGGGTGTCCGGGTTGTCGATTGGCTGACGCCCGGTCTCGACCAGGACGACGAGGACAAAGGCGGCAGCGGCACACCAGTGGGCCGGTTCGCCCCAGATCGCCGAGCCACTCGTGGCGGCGCTCATCGCCACCAAGTCGGTGCTGCCGGCGGGCGCCGCGGCGAGGATCAGCGCCAGGACGAGGAGCGCCTCGGCGAACACCGACAGGGTCAGGTCGCGGCTCGATCCCATCAGCGCGAAACCCGACCCGGTATCCCAGCTGGCCGCGGCCAGGGCAAACCTCGCCAGGGCCAACAGGCCGACGAGGACGATCGCGTCGTTGCCCAGCGGCCAGTCGGGAGAAAGGTCGGCGATCGGCACCAAGAACAGGGCGAGGATCATCGCCGCGGCCACGAGACACGGCGCCAGCCGGTAGACGACCGTGGTGCGCTGAGGGTCGACGAGCGTCTTTCCCCAGAGCCGGCGCAACTCCCGGTAGGGCTGTAGCGGCGAGGGACCGCGGCGACCCTGCAGGCGGGCCTTGAGGGCCTGGATCGAGCCGGGAAGCAGCGGGGCCAGGGCGAGCCCACCGATGATCTGGATCGCTCCGGCAAAGGCGCTCACCCGATCGCTCCGATCCGCACAGCGACGAGCAAGCCGAGGAGCAGCGCGAGCAGATATGCGGTGTAAGCACGGACGCTGCCCGACTGCAGGCGGCGGGCAACCAGGGCCCCCGCCAGCGCCCCGCGCCGCACCGGCCCGTAGAGCAGCGAGTCGAAGAGGTGGGGGATCTCACCGCGATAGCGAATCGACCGCAGCTGACCGCGGTGGCGCACGGCCTCGATCTCGCGGCGGGGCCGAAGGACCGACTCCAAGACCAACCGCAGCGGCTTGGTGAAGCCGGCCGAGCTCCAGCTCAGCGAGGGCTCGATCCGCTGGCCGCAAGCCCAAGCCGGTGTGGGTGCCGTCCGGCGGGAGCCGCGCAATCGCCAGAGCGCCCCGCTCAGCGCGAGCAACCCGAGCAACAGCCACGGCGAGGGAAGCGAGCCGGTTCCCGGGATGGAGAGGCCCGGCCCGGGGGTCAGGCTCCGCGGCTGCGGTGCGAGCTTCATCAGCGAGGGGATCAGCAAGCCTGGCGCCGCGCCGAGGGCGATGCAGCAGCCGGCCAGAAACACCGGCGCGGCCCACATGGCGGCCGGCGCCTCGACCGCTGTCTCGACCTCCGCCCGGCGGGGGGTGCCGAGCAGCACCAGCCCGACGACCTTGACGAAGCAAAAGACGGCGAGCGCCGCGGTCGCGACAAGCCCGGCGGCAGCCAGCGCGCCGGCCAGGCCAAGCCCGAGTGAAGGGCCGAGGGCGACGTGGATCAGCGCCTGCAGCGTCAGCCACTCTGAGGCGAAGCCGTTGAGCGGCGGCACGCCGGCAATCGCCATCGATCCGATCAGGAAGGCGCCTCCGGTCCAGGGCATGCGCCGCAGCAGCCCCCCGATCCGGTCCAGCTCTAGCGAGCCAACCGCGCGCTCGAAAACACCGGCCGCGAGGAAGAGCAGCGCCTTGAAGACGGCGTGGTTGAGGACGTGAAGGAGGGCGGCGGCGAAGGCGATCGCCGCCCAGGTCGCGTCGCCCTCGGAGGCGAAGAGGATCGAGGCGCCGAGGCTGAGCGCGACGATTCCCACGTTCTCGATCGAGGAGAACGCGAGCAGGCGCTTGAGGTCGCGCTGGGTCAGCGCGTAGAGCACGCCACCCAATGCGGAGAGAAGCCCGAGCCCGAGCACCACGAGACCCGCCCAGAGGGGAGCCGGGCCGGCCCACTCGAAGAGGACGCGGATCAACCCGTACAGCGCCACCTTGATCATCACCCCCGACATCAGGGCCGAGACGTGACTCGGCGCCACGGGGTGGGCACGGGGCAACCAGGAGTGGAGCGGCATAAGACCTGCCTTGGTGCCGAACCCGACAATCGCGGCAACGATGATCAGTGCCTGCACGCCGGCGCCCTGGGCGGCGAGCGCCGCCGGTTCGCTCATCGCTCCGTAGTGCGCCAGGGCGAGCACGCAGATCCAGACTCCGGCGCCGCCAAGATGGGTCACCGCCAGGTAGGCGAAGACGGCATGGCGGACGTCCGCATCGCTGCGTCGCACCAGGATCGTGGCGGCCGGCGCCAACGTCATCAGCTCCCAGCAGGCGAGGAACGAGGAGGGGTCCCGCGCCATGACGACACCGACGAGGGCCACGAGGAACAGCCCGAAGAGGCCAACCAGAGCACGGCTACGGGGCACACCCGCGAGGTAGCCACGGGAATAGAACACAGCCGGCACGGCAACCAGGGCTAGCGTCGCGAGGAAGAAACCGGTGAGACCGTCGACGCCCAGCCCGGGGTCGAGGCTGCCGCGGAAGGCGACTCCGAAAGCGGGCGCCCCGAACAGAACGAGGGCGCCGCCAGTGCCCAACAGGGCGATGCCGGCAGCCTGAAGGGCGATCGCGGCTCTAAGCGTCCGGGGAGCAAGGGGCGCCAGCGCCCCGGTAACCAGCAGGGTCAAGCCCACCGAAACGAGCAATTGGACGATCGCCGCGCTCAGCGCCGCTTGGCGCCGGCCTTGCTGCGGGTCGGTGGTGCCTCGTCCAACTCGCCGAGCAGAGCCTGGGTTTCTTCCAGATGGGAGCCGATCAGCTGCTTGGCCGTCTCGAGCAGCTGAAAGATGCGCGGGTCTCGCACACGGTAGAAGACGCTCGTCCCTTCGCGCCGGGACTCGAGCAACCCCTGCCGGCGCATCGCGGCGAGATGCTGGGAGGCGCCGCTGGAGTCGATCTCGAGCTCGGCCTGCAGCATGCCAACGGTCAACTCTCCGTCCTTCAGCAACTCCAGGACGCGTACCCGGGCCGGGTGACCCAGCGTCCGGAAGAAGTCCGCCTTGATCTTGTGGATCGGCTGGGGCGGCCCCGCCTGCGATTGAGCTCCTGTCCGCGGTTTGCGTGCCGCAGCAGGCATCAGTTCGCCCCAGCCTGTAGACCCACGTTCACCATGTCACAAAGATAGCATATCTTAGAAAGTGTTAAGATTATTGCAATGGAAGGAGTGGCCACCCAACACGCCACCTACGAGGCGCGACTGTGCATGCGCATCCTGCGCTGCGGACCGGACGCGGTCGATGCCGCGGTGGCGCTGATGGAACGCCACGAGCCCGCCTCCTTCGAAGATGCGCTGGAGCTCATTCCCAACCGGGCCGACCTTTCGCCGCATTGTCAGCGAGCCCTGACCGAGGCCTGGGATCGCTACTTCCATATCAGCGGCATGTCGTGGGAATGACGCGAGGGCAATGACTCATCGCGAGCCAGCCTTGGCGGCCGTGTAGACATCGAGGAAATGGAGATAGTTGTCGGCAATTTGTGAAGCGGCATCCTCGCGGGAGAGTGAGCCGTCGATCCA
>Ga0207702_10006426_pt1 | contig 10140 bp, 13 predicted proteins | sample KBSCornC62_FD_184302 | JGI IMG/M metagenome (GOLD analysis project Ga0207702, IMG submission 184302) | Corn rhizosphere microbial communities from Kellogg Biological Station, Michigan, USA - KBS Corn C6-2 (SPAdes) (version 2) | ecosystem: Host-associated > Plants > Roots > Rhizosphere > Soil ...
GGTAAGACTGCAAGACAAGTCTTTGACGCGCGGGAAAGACCGCGAACAGGGGCCTTCATATAAGGGTAGTATATGCAGCCTGGAATTTGATGGCAGGCTGCAGGCGCGCGGTTCGACCCCCGCAGGCCCAGCAACGCACCAACAACAGAGAAGCGGACCCTAGTAGGTTACGTGACAACTTCGGGTGATGAGGTATAACCCGTGACTGCATGGAAAGAATAGTAATACGACATGCCGGAGGCGGTTTTAGTCACTAAACGCTGAAAATGGTCCAAGGGAGCCGGGCCGGACGGCTCCTTTTTAAAAGCGAATTATGGAAGTATGGAAAGATATAACTGGATTTGAGGGCTTTTACATGGTAAGCAATACCGGAAAAGTAAAAAGCCTTGATCGTTGGATAGTAAATTCAAAAGGATCCCTTCGTTTTTTTAAGGGTTGCAATATACCTCCGAAACTAAATAGGGTAGGATATTTAAGATGCCCCATTAGCAAAGAAGGGAGGTGTTATTTTAAAATCTTGAGTCGATTGGTAGCCATGGCTTTTATACCAAATCCCGAAAATAAACCGGAGGTAAATCATAAAGACGGGAATAAACTCAATAATAAGGCATCCAATCTTGAATGGAGTACGGTTTCGGAAAACAGAAAGCATGCATGGGACTTAGGGCTTAATAAAGGAAATACAAGAGTTTCATAAAATGGCAGCAATCGTTAGACGGCGGCCAGTTTCTACTGGCTGCTTTTAAAAAAGTTATCTATGAACACTTACCGAGAAAGACTTCAGGCATTAATAGAGCGGCTTCAGGCCTGCTATGATGAGGTTGGTGTCCTGCGGGATTATTCCGACGGGAATTCAATGAAGGAACCGCTTAATAAGACAAGGGGCCTCTTAAATGACGCCTGGAACCAATTACAGAAACTGGACAACGCTTTACCAGATGGACACGCCTCAATGATGACAAGAGGAAAAGGATTTTGCAAATGAACAAGTCGACCACCATATCACCCATTGAAGCCTTTAGGTTGACTTTCCCTGACCATAGGCTGAAGGCTTCGGAGGATGAGTTGCGCTATCTATTCAACTCAAGGGACTGTGCCAATGCATATGAACTGGCTGCCATGAAGATCATCCTGGAAAGGAGATTGCCTTTGACAGCGCATGTGGAAGAGTGGTCTTCAAAGGGAAAGGTAACGGAGATAGCAATGGTTGTTAGACCGGTACCCGAAGAATACACCTTCGCCGATGAGGTACAGGATGATGAAGGATTGACCGGCGGCTGGTGGAATAAGGAATAGGCAATAATCAAAATAGATAAAATGGAAAATTTCGAACAAGTTGATCAGGTAGAAGTAATGGAAGTCTCGGTTTACGAGGCCCAGGACAAAGCCATGATCGATATGCAGATCGCTACCGCAAAAAAGTACCCACGTAATGTGCAGCGGGCGATCCAAAATAGCATGGCTATTATCACGCTGGATGTGGCTACGGCCCAAACTTGTAATTACTCATTACCCAGGGGCGGCAAATCAATCAGTGGGCCATCTGTCCATCTCGCCAAGATCCTCGCCCAGAATTGGGGCAATATGCGGATAGAAGCTAAAGTGGTAGCTACAGACGATAAGCATGTTACCAGCCAGGCAGTAGCCTTTGACCTGGAATCCAACCTTGCTATAAAAGTTGAAGTAAAGCGGTCCATCATGGGCAAATTTGGCCGGTACAATGACGATATGATCACCGTTACGGGAAATGCAGGTAATTCCATCGCACTCCGTAATGCTATCCTTGCGGTAATTCCCAAAGGAGTTGTTGACAAATGTTACAACACGGCCAAGCAAATGATCACCGGTGACGTGTCAGACGAAACAAAGCTCATTGCAAAGCGCAAGCAGGTGATTGATGGGCTGAAAGACACCTACAATGTGACCGAAAAAGAGATCCTGGCAGCCATTGGTAAGCAGGCCATCAACCATGTTACGCCGGATGATATCATTACCCTTATCGGTGTTGGACAGGCGATCCGCGACGGCGATACAACCGTGGAGCAGGCTTTTAAGGGTGTTCCTCCCGAGAAAGTGACGCTCGAAGACTTGGAGCTTCTCTATCAGAATAAGAAAGCGCTCCTGACAAAAGATGAGCAGGCCAACGCTGACCGCATTATCTCCAGCAAAGAAGACAAAAGCTACAATAAACTTTTTAAACTCCTTCAAGCAAAATGATCAACAACACTCCCCGCATCGGAAATTTTACATCTTCCGAGATCGGCAACTTGATGAAGAAAGATAGGTCAGGCAAAGGCTTTGGTGCGCCCGCTTTGACTTACATAGAAGAGTGCAACATGGAAAGGCGCTTAGGCAGGTCCATCACCGACGAGGTAAGCGCTCGTCCTCTTTTATGGGGGAAATTGCTGGAGGAAAGAGCCTTCGATCTCCTGGGCCTGGAGTATACATTGACCAGCAAAGATACGATCACTCATCCTGCAATTCCCTATTGGGCTGGCAGCCCTGACGGCGGAAAGGATGAGCCCAAAACCGTTGTGGATATCAAATGTCCCATCACCTTGAAATCATTCTGCCAGTTGGTGGACAACTTCAAAGAAGGAGGAATGGATCAGGTGCGGGCCGAGCATAAGGATGGCGATAAATACTACTGGCAAATTGTCTCTAATGCCATTCTTACCGGTAGCGATAACGGGGAGTTAATTGTTTACATGCCTTACAGGTCGGAATTAGCCGATATACGAATGATGGTGCAGTTATTGCCAGGGGAGATCATCGGCAAATATTATTGTGTAGCTACGGCCATGGACGATGAATTGCCCTACCTGCTGGATGGTGGTTATTACAGGAACGTCAACATTCTTTCCTTTCCCATTCCTGATGCCGATAAAAAGGCTTTGACTGATGCTGTGCTACGCGCTGGCGAAATGTTGGTCGATCTCAATGGAACGCCAAAGACAAAAGCCGCCATTTTGGAAGATGCCAACGCACTCAAAATTTAACCCCTCTCAATCAATTAATAATGAAAATCAAAGAAATATCTCTCCGAAATTTCATGAAGTATGACGAGGTCCATTGTAGCCTCAACGAAGACGTCACCTACCTGGTGGGTAAGAATGGCAGCGGGAAGTCATCTCTGGCTATATATGGCGTACAGGCTATTCTCCAGGGCATCGCAGAAAAGGCCAGCGGTGGTACGACCCCTCTTTACGGCGAACGGTTCCGATTCATCGGTCCGAAAGCCGCCAGCTCCACCAATCAGTTAACCTTGGTGGACGAGAAGCGGAGCAACGCAGAGATCAAAATCACCCGCAAGATCACCAAGACGGGAAGTGAGCTTTCCATCATTGCGCCGCCGGATTACGGGGAAGAACTGGATCAGGCATGGCTGAACCGCCTTTTTAATATATTCCTGATTGCCCCCAAGCAATTCCAGTTGCTATCCCCGAAGGAACAGGCTAATGCCTTGGGTATCGACACTTCACCATTTGATAAGGAGATATTCCGGCTGAAGCAGGAACACACATTGATCAATCGGGAGATTGCCGCATTTGGCGTATTGGAGCCGCTGGATGAGGTTAAGGAAGTTGATCTGGCCGAATTGCGGGAGCGGAAGCAAAAGATCCGGACTGCTATGGAAAGGGAATACCGCGAAAACCAAGCTGTTAACAAAAGGACACGGGAAATGTGGGAAGCGGAGAAAAAACGCATCGATGAAGAGGTGAGACTATTCAATCAATCTTTGGTAAAGAAGGCAGCGGATCGTGCGGTTTACACTGCTCTACGGGACGAACTCAACCGGCTCACGAATGAGAATGCAGAACTTTTTGATCTTATAGATTTTAGCAAGCTCGTAGCTTTCATTGATTGCTGGGAAGCGCTGGAAAAGGAGAAGGTCGCTGCTGATCTATACCCGAAGGAGCCGACAAACCTTTCAGATATGCCAGATGAATATGTTCCCGGCGAAGAGGAAAGGATATATATCCGGGAGATGCCTGACCGGACACCACTGGACGCCATCGACAAGGAAATCGCGGAGGCGGCCGAGACAAATAAGAAATCCCTGCTCTATCAGCAGTACCTCCAAAAGAAAGCCGCAAAGGAGACAAAGGAAAAGGAATTGCAAGCCAATAAGGATGCTCAGATTGCAAAAGCTGACGAGCGCCTGGCCTATATCAAAGCCTTCAAATTTCCCTTTTCCAATCTTACGGTTGACGATGACGGTCAACTGCTAATGAATGGCCGACCCTTAAAAGAGCCACACTTCTCTACAGGAGAAATGCTTAAGATCATCCCAATTCTAATCAGTACGGCCAATCCTGAGATGAAATACGTGTTCCTTCAGGACTTCAACCTGATGGATGAGGATAAGCAGGGAGACGTCATAAAGCACCTTACTGACAAGGGTTTTCAATTGGTTATCGAATACGTCGGCAAGGAAAAAATTGAAGATAAGACATGTATCCTGCTGAAGGATAACGTAATCGTTGAAAACTACGAAGAGCAGCAGCAACCGCAATTAGCCTTATGAGCACAGACAACGACGAAATATTACAACGCCTCCACCGCGCCCGCATGGGCAAGCCCAAAAAGCCATATAGTGGTCCAAAGGCTATTAGCGACAAGAAAAAAGCAGAGATAGCCGAAGAAAAGAAAGCCCGGGAGGAAGGCGGTGATCCGGGCCTTGCAAAGTGGTTTCCTGAGCGTAGAATGGAGATGACGGGAAAGTGTTTCCTTTGCCATGGAAAAACGCAGAAGTGGGATGACGAAACTTACCATTATTCGTTGCATCATCTTTTTGAAAAGAGCCTTTTCCCTTCAGTCGCAACCCATCCGGATAACTACCTTGAATTGTGTCACTATGGTAATTCCTGCCACCCAAACATTACAAACGGAACCATTACATGGGAACTGCTGATCGATTCAGCTGAATGGCCCATGGTCCTGGAGAAGGTAAGAAAGGTTGTTCCATATATCACAGAGCATGAGAGAAGGCGCATACCTGAATGTTTGAGGCCATTTATAAAAGATCTCTTATAATACTCCACTGCAATATAAATGCAGTTAACCAAAAAAATTTTAAACACCCGAAGTAAAATGAAACTTGAAAAATTAACGGAAGAGCAGGTTGCCAAAATGGATGAGGTGAAGCGATACTGGCTGAATTATATATTCTCCTGCAAAAATTCACTTAACCGCGAAAAAGCTAAAATAAGCATTGATTGTCTTTACAAGTTGGCCGGCAGAGAGGAACCTATTGTAATTTTTGTAGATAGCCCTTTGGCCTGCCAATACGCGGTGGTTTATCTGAAGGAATTCGTAAAACTATGCCCGCAGTTGTTCGGAGGGGCTCAGGTCTGGGCTCAGGTCAGGGCTCAGGTCGGGGCTCAGGTCGGGGATCAGGTCTGGGATCAGGTCAGGGCTCAGGTCGGGGATCAGGTCGGGGCTCAGGTCGGGGCTCAGGTCGGGGATCAGGTCGGGGATCAGGTCTGGGATCAGGTCTGGGATCAGGTCGGGGATCAGGTCGGGGCTCAGGTCGGGGATCAGGTCTGGGATCAGGTCAGGGCTCAGGTCGGGGATCAGGTCGGGGATCAGGTCTGGGCTCAGGTCGGGGATCAGGTCTGGGCTCAGGTCTGGGATCAGGTCTGGGATCAGGTCGGGGATCAGGTCGGGGATCAGGTCTGGGCTCAGGTCGGGGATCAGGTCTGGGCTCAGGTCAGGGATCAGGTCAGGGATCAGGGAATAGAGTTTCAATCATTCGGCTCCTACCCAAGCATCGGCGATTATGGCTGGGTGTCCTTTTTCGATTTCTTTACTCAAATAGGAGTTATCAATCATAAGGGCTTTAATGAATTCAAAGAGATCTTCTCATCTGGCATTTATGATACTATTCAGCTTAATGGCTTTTGCATTGTATCTAACATGCCTTCGAAAATAGTTCGCAACAATTCCGGGCGCCTTCACAATCCAACTGGACCGGCGGTAGAATTTCCTGATGGATACAAGCAATATTATGTGAATGGCCGGGCTCTCCCCGCATGGATCTGGGAAAAGGCGGAAGCTGGAGAGATCACCAAGGAAATGTTTCTTAAAGAACAGAATTCAGAGATTAAGGGAGGCATTTATGAGGTGCTAGGCCAAAAGAGGATGATGGACATACTTGGTGCCAAAGAAATCGACAAGAAACAGATTGTCCACGCTAATGGAGATGTCGAAACGGTGGCATTATTGAAAACCAAGGAGAAGTTCAAAGAGATAGGAAATCAGCCTTTTGCCTGGGTGAAAATGGTGTGTCCTTCGACAGGAACGCAATATCTACAGGGTGTTGAGCCGCACCATACCAATGCTTTGGATGCTATTGCATCGCTATCGCCGTTCAAAGCTGAAGAATATTCATTCGATTTACGGTCATAATTATTTAAACAATAACAAGTTTCAAAATGAAAAAGATCAAAGGCCACCAGGGCGACGTTCAGTTCGCCAGCATTGAAAAAATCCCAGCTGCAGCTATCAAAGTCGCCAATCGGCCCATCGCTTACGGTGAGCACAGTGGACACCAACACGTTTTGACGGGTGATGTTGAGATGTTTGAATTTGAGGGCAGGCTGATAGCCGCTGTAGGTTCAGACGGCGCCCGCCTTCAGCATTGCCATGAATCAAATTTTTCAGACAAGTGCTGGACCACGACTGAAGAGATCCCGGTAGCCGACCACGCCTCACATTTGCTGCCGCCAGGAAACTACGAATTCTATATCCAGAATTCCTACAACCCCTATAGCAAGCTCATGGAAAAAGTAGTTGACTGATTGATTTTGGCGGTTGACTATTGTAGCGCCGCCATTTCTTTTCGACCGCGACCAGCTGACTGCAGCATCGCTTAATCCGTTCATTTTAATCCGTCCCGCCCTGTGCAGACTCCTTCCTCCCCGAAGGTTGCCGGGGCTATTTTATTCAATTCATTCCCAACTCTCCACAACCAGGAGAAGGGGAAGTAAACCAGGAAAAGAGATGACCAGGAGGCCCATAAGCGAAGTTTTTAACGAAGATAATGTAGCCTGGATGAAAAGGTTTCCCGATGGCTATTTCGATCTTTTGATGGCCGATCCACCATATTTTTCAGGGCCAGAGAGGCGGCAATATTACGGCCAAAAAAGCAGCAAGCTGGGCGTGCGGAAATTATATCGGGAGCTCGAGGCTTGGCAGAAGCCGGGGATCGAATTCTTCACCGAGATCAATCGGGTAAGCAGATACTATATCTTCTGGGGCGCGAACTATTTTCATTTTCCTTTTCATACCGGACGCATCATATGGGATAAGGTCAACGATTCAAGCGATTACTCGGATTGCGAAATCGCGGCTACTAATCTATTCGACCATGTTAGAATTTTCCGGTATATGTGGAATGGTATGCTTCAAGGTGAGAGCGTTAGCAATGGCACTAAGATGCAAGGTAACAAAAAGTTAAACGAGAAGAGAATCCATCAAACGCAGAAGCCAGTTGCTCTTTACAAATGGACGCTTCATAAATATGCAAAAGAAGGATGGAGGATCGGAGATACTAATCTGGGTAGCCAGTCATCGCGGATAGCGGCGTACAAAATGGGATTTGATTTTTACGGAGTGGACATTGATCCCTATTGCATTGAGCAAGGAAATAAAAGATTTAAGCAGGAAACAGCACAACTTTCTATACTATGAGAAAATCACCTCACACGCTCACCTACTCCGATCTTGTCCAATGGGCAGAGAAACAGGAACGGTATGCCAGGGAAAGAAAGGTAAAGGCCATATCCAACGGAGTGACCAACCTTGAAGCCCTGACGCGGGACGAAGAGTGCGCAAAAAAGGTGGTCCAGATGTTCAGGAAATGTCAGCCAGGGCAGCAGGCGGATTTGTTTAAAATGTTTGAAGCTGAAAAACGATGAGAGTATTAATTGCTTGCGAGGAAAGTCAGGAGGTATGTAAAGCTTTTAGGTCATTGGGCCATGAGGCATATAGCTGTGATCTCGTTGAATGCACTGGCGGTCACCCAGAATGGCATATAATAGGAGACGTCCAGGTTGCATTAAGACGGAACTGGGATTTGATTGTGGCGCATCCGCCCTGCACTTATCTGGCGATTAGCGGGAACAGATGGTTTAAGGACAATCCTACCAGGTACAAGAGACGTCTGGACGGCATCAGGTTCTTTTTTCAATTTGTTTTTCATGATTGCCCCAAGATAGCAATAGAGCAACCTAAAGGTATTATGTCATCGGTATACAGAAAACCGGATCAGATCATTCAGCCCTGGCAATTTGGGCATGGGGAAATAAAGGCGACGCATTTATGGTTGAAAGGATTGCCCCCCTGGTTCCGACCGACGTTGTACCTGGTCGTGAGGCGAAAATATGGAAGATGTGGCCAGGGGCTGATCGACAGAAATTACGTTCGAAGACGTATTCCGGCATTGCAAAAGCAATGGCCGAACAATGGGGATAGTTTTTAATCCACCCTACACATCCAATTAAAAGCCCAATGACGAAAGAATACTTCAGCCATGATTATGGCACCAGGAATAAGACAAAGATGGCCGTTTTGCTTCATGAGCAGAAAGCAAAGGGATATGGTCTGTTCTGGATCATCGTAGAAATGCTGCATGAAGGCGCCGAAAATTGGATGGAGCTCGATGAGCTTACCTATATCGCTATTGAAAAGGAATCTGGTGAATCATCTGACTATGTGAAAGAGTTTATTGAAAAGTGCATCCACCGGTACAAAGTGTTCGAACAAAAGGAGAATAAGTTTACGACAGAGCGAGTATTGAGAAATATTGATTTAAGGCTGGAAATCAAGGGGAAGAGAGCCGAAGCGGGCCGGGCATCGGCTGAAGCAAGGAAACAAAAATCAGCAAACAGTGAACATGTGTTGAACAAAGATGAACACGTGTTAGACAACGACGAACAAAACCAAACAAAGGAAAGGAAAGGAAAGGAAAGTAAAGGAAAGAATTATTTAAGACCTAAAGGTCTTACCGCCGCCTTCGCGGCGGACCCTGCCGAAGTCAAAGCATTGAAGGGAGAATATGATGCCCTGGTGGGAGATCTGGAGCAAAAGGACAACGTGGAAATCTGGAATTCGGTTAAAGGCTTTGTCCAGGAAAAGCATCCTACGTTCGTCGAGCCTTACATCGACTTGTGGAACATTTTCGCCCTTTCTAACCGACTGATAAAAAAGCCCATTCAGCTTACGGATCACCGACGTAAAAAATTCGATACGCGGATCAGGGAGCCAGGCTTCGACTTCGTGGAAATCCTCCATGCGATCAAAAAAAGCGCATTCCTGAAGGGCAGTAATGATCGCAATTGGAAAGTAAGCTTTGAATATATCATTGATTCTCAGGAGAAGTATACTAAAATCCTGGAAGAAAAATACGACTGATGGATCTTACAAACCTCAACTTGAACAAGGACAAAAGCCGAAAGCGTAAGCCGGTCGTGGATCTTTCCACCATGGTCTACGGGAAAATACCGCCGCAGGCGCGGGAAATGGAGGAGGTTGTTCTCGGGGCCATCATGCTGGAAAGGGCATCACTTTCTGAGATACAGGACCTGTTGACCCCTGAAAAGTTCTATCTGGAAGGCCATCAGCACATATACAGGGCAATCCTGAACCTGGAAGGCCGGGGTGAAGCGATTGATCTACTGACGGTGGTGGAAGAGTTGAAAACCATGGAAAAGCTGGAGATCGTTGGCGGTCCCTATTATGTGACGAAGCTCACCAATTCGGTAGTCTCTGGAGCCAATATTCCCACACATGCCCGGATCATTGCTCAAAAGTGGATGGCCCGGGAAGTGATCAAGGTTGGCGGCGAAATGGTTGCCATGGGTTATGATGGCAGCATCGATCCTTTCGACCTGGTGGATGAGGCGGAAAAAGGCATCGCCACGATCATGAACAGCAACGATCGGGGAAAAATCGTGCCTGCTGATACCGCTGCTGCCCAGGCATGGCATAGGATATCCGAACTACGGAAGACGGATGGCGCCTTGACGGGGATACCTTCCGGGTATCAATCTCTCGACCTAATTACCCACGGCTGGCAGAATACCGACCTTATCATCCTGGCTGCCCGTCCTGCCGTAGGTAAAACGGCTTTCGCCC
>Ga0207702_10006428_pt1 | contig 10139 bp, 6 predicted proteins | sample KBSCornC62_FD_184302 | JGI IMG/M metagenome (GOLD analysis project Ga0207702, IMG submission 184302) | Corn rhizosphere microbial communities from Kellogg Biological Station, Michigan, USA - KBS Corn C6-2 (SPAdes) (version 2) | ecosystem: Host-associated > Plants > Roots > Rhizosphere > Soil ...
GAGGAGATCGTCGCGGGCATTCGAGCATCACGCGGCGAGTAGCGGACCGTGCCTGTCATCGACGCATCGGTCGTCGTCACCGTGCTGGCCGACGCCGAGCACGCTCCCTGGGCTGAGGCTCAGCTTTCGCGTGGTGGCGTCGACCGCTCGCTCTGGGTTCCCCATCTGATCGACGCGGAGGTGGGCCAGGCGCTGCGCCGCGAAGTCGCGGTTGGCCGATTGGGAGAGGGCAGGGCAGAGGCGGCACTGCTGGATCTCATGAGAATGCCGCTTCGCCGCATCGATCACGTCGGCCTGATCCATCGTGCCTGGGAGCTGCGTCATAACTTCAGCTTCTACGACGGTCTCTACGTCGCCCTCGCCGAGGGCCTGGATGTGCCGCTGGTCACGCTCGACCGCCGCCTTGCCAGGGCCGCCGGCGACACCACCGAGGTTGCCGTGCTCACCGCTGCTTAGCGCCCGCGCGTCGCGGTGATGCCGAGGCTGACAGCGAGCTTGGCCCCGATGCCGGCGTAGACCGCTGCGTTGACCAGCGAGTTGTGTTCGGGGGCATCGAAGCGACGGTAGAAGCGGCCCATGCCGCGGTGGAAGGCGATCTCCTGTTTGGGCGCCCGTCGCTTGCCGCTGGAGCCACCCTTGACGTGAAGTGCCACCCCGGCCGGCTCGTAGAAGACCTTCCAGCCGGCCTGCCAGAAACGCCGGCACCAGTCGAGGTCCTCCATGTAGAGCCAGTAGCCCTCGTCGAGCAGGCCGACCTCGCGCACCGCCTCGGCGCGGCAAAGCATGAAGGCGCCGTTGACGGCGTCGACCTCACCCGGGTCGTCGTCGCCGAGGTGGGTGGCCCGGTACTGGCTCAGCGACTCGCCGGCGTCATCGCCGCGACCAATCCCGGTGAAGTGGGCGAGGGCGCTCAGCGGCGTCGGGAAGGAGCGCTTGCAGGCATGGTCCAGCTCGCCCGATTCGGTCACCAGCTTGCAGCCGACCATGCCGATCCGCTCGTCCGAGTACAGCCGCGCCAGCGAGGCGTCCAGGGTGCCGGCGTAGACCTCGGTGTCGGGATTGAGCAGCAGGACCGCTTTCGCCTTGACCTCACGCAGGACGACGTTGTTGGCGGCCGAGAAGCCGATGTTCTCCCGGCGCAGCAGCCTCACCTCGGGAAACTCGCGCTCGACCAAGTCGGGGGTCGAATCGGGGCTGCCGCTGTCGATCACGGTCACCCGCATCGTCCCGCTCGCCGGATGTTCCCGCAGTGAGCGCAGGCAGCGGCGCAGCAGCTCCTCGGCCCCGTGGCTGACGATGACGATCTCGAGATCGAGCGAGTCAGACACCGGCTGGGATTCGCTAGTAGGCGCCTTCGCCGCGGATGATCGCCCGCGGCGTGCGCAAGAGGATCGCCAGGTCGCCGGCGACGGAGAGGTTGTCGAGGTAGTCGCGCTCCATCGCCAGCCGCTCCTCGAAGGTGAGGTCGCCGCGCCCGTAGACCTGCATCGGCCCCGTCAGCCCCGGCTTGATCGCGAGGCGGGCGCGCTGACGCTCATCGTAGAGGGCGACGACCGCCTCCTCCTCGGGCCGTGGCCCGACCAGTGACATGTCGCCTCGCAGCACGTTGATCAGCTGCGGCAGCTCGTCGAGGCTGGTCCGTCTCAGCAGCTTTCCGGCCCGTGTGATCCGCGGATCGTCGACGATCTTGAAGGCGGGCTCGTTGAGCTTCTCTATGTCGACCAGCTCGGCCAACCGCTCCTCGGCATCGGTGACCATCGTGCGGAACTTCAGCATCGTGAACGGGACGCCATCCTTGCCGGCGCGCTTCTGGCGGAAGAAGACCGGCAGGCCGGAGTCGACCACTATCAGCAGCGCGATCGACGCCAACAACGGCGAAAACAGCGCCAGCATAAGACCCGAGACGAGGATGTCGAGGCCTCGCTTCAGCGCCAGGGTCGAGCGCGGCGGATCGGAGAAGCGAAAGTCGAGCACCGGCAGCTCCGCCAAGCGGTTGAGCTCGATCCCCGGCCCCAGCAGCCCGTAATGCTTGGGCAGGAAGGTGAGGCCGAGGCCGGCGCTCTTGCACTCCTCGATCAGGTGCTCGGCGTCCCGCTCGCCCATCTCGTGCTCGGCGACGACGACGCGCTCGACGTTGTGCTCGCGGGCCACCCGGGAGATCTCTTCGATTGAGCCAAGCCTCGGCAACGACCCCTGTCGGTCCTTGTCGCGCGGGGCCGAGAGGTAGCCGATCAACTGCAGCCGCGCCTCCGGATGGGTTGCAATCCGCCGCGCGACCACGTCGACCAGGTTCGCGGGTCCGACCACGATGCCGATCGCGACTCCGGTCAGCCGCTTCCAGACGAAGCGCACCATCGCCCGGGAGAAAAAGCAGGCGAGGATCGCTCCGCTGCCGACGATGATCGCGCTCTTTGCCGAGAGCGCTCCACCCGGGCTCAGCCAGAGCAGCCCGTCGAGCACAATCGTGCCGAGGGCATTGGCCGAGATCAGCGAGGGGAGCTCGTCCAAGGTGCTGTGGCGGATGCGCCGGTGGTCGTTGTCGTAAAGCCCGTGCAGCTTCAGCACCAGCAGCCAGGCCGGGGTGAAAAGAACCGCCCAAAAGAGCTTTGCCACGTCCGTGGTCGACGTGAGGGCGGTCGCTACGCAGAGCGCGGCAAAGATCGACACCCAGTCACCGGCGGCGAGCAGGCGCCGCAACATCGCTCCGCGCCGGCGCGAGCCGCTCGGACCTGTGAGCCCGAGGCGGTTCGCCATCTCGGTCTGGGCGCGCGTCGCCGTTTGCGGGGTTGCCGTCTCCTCAATCTGCCCGCGCGTCTTGTCGTCGGTCTTGGCGCTCATCAGCAGGCCCATTTCCCACGCAGGCATTGCGCCGCCGGGTTGAGCTCCCGCGCCCGTTCGAGGTCCGCAATGGCCGCTTCCCCCTGGTCGGCTTCGTGCTCCACCCGCGAGCGCAGGTAGTACCACTGCCAGTTGCGGTCCTCGCGTTCGATCGCTCGGGTGAAGTGTTCAATCGCGCCCGGATAGTCCCCCTGGCGCTCGGCCAGCAGGCCGAGCTGGACGTAGGGGGAGGCGGCCCACGGCTCGATCGATCGGGCGGTTTCGGCGCGGTCGACAGCGGTGCCGAAGTCTTCCCTCGCCGCGGCGGCCTGGCTGGAGTCGATCTCGTGTTCGACCAGCAGCGGTCCGACCAAAGCCACGGCTGAGACCCAGGCGAGGAAAACGGCGGCGACCGTCAGCCCGAACCGTCGTCCCTCAGCCTTATCGCCTGCCTCGCGGCGTGGATCGGCGGCGATCTGGGCGCAGCGGGCCGCGACGACTGCGCCCGCGGCCAGGAAGAAAACGGCGCCCACGGCGGCGATCTCCCAGAACCAGTCGAAAGCGGCGCCGACCGCGAAGGCGAGCATTGCGGCCAGCAAGGCGGCGTACCGATCGCGTTGCGGATGCGGGGCGACACGCCAGGCCGAGAAGGCGAACCAGAGCAGCGCGCCGATCAGGCCGATCACGAGCAGCCCACCGACGACCCCAAGCTCGGCGAAGGCCTCGAGGTAGAGGGAGTGCGCGTCGTGCACCGGCAGTTCGATCTTGCGCAACTGATCCCAGGAGAATCGGTACGTGCCTGCCCCGTGACCGAGGATCGGCTTTTCGCCGAAGGCTTCGATCGCGACCTTGTAGAACTCGTGGCGACCGGCGCCGGAGAGTTGGGAGAAGTGCGCTTGCGGATTGCTGGGGAACTGAAGGTCGGGGCTCGAGAACTGGTGCCAGGCGCGCCCACCTACGGCGACGACCGCGACGACCGCGACCAAGGCCATGGCCAACGCGATGCCCTTCAACACCTTTGGGTTGCGTGAGATCGCCACCACCCGGCCGCTCAGCCCACCCTCGCGGCGCTCCTCCCAGCGCAGCACCGCGAAGAGCAGCAGTGAGAGGGCGATGCCGGCGAGCAGGACCAGCAGCACGGTCGCGCCCTGGTCGATCGCCGCCTGGCCACCGAGGTTTTCGGCGAGGCTGTGGCGGGACTGCACCGCCAAGACCGCGGGGAGCACGCCGATAGCGCCAATCGCCAGCGTCGCGAACAGCCAGAGCCGATCCCGGGAGAGCGCGATCAGGCAACCGCAGGCGACCAGGAGGGAGAGCAGGCCCCCCCGTGAGTAGGTGAAGTAGAGAGCGAGCAGACAGACCGGAATCGCCATCACCGAAAGCCAGCGCAGAGCGGCGGAGATGGAGCGGCGGCTGGTCCAGAGCAGCAGCGCGACGGCGATGCCGAAAATCGCTCCGTTCGCGTTCCAGTAGCCGAGTGGGTAGCTGAGCCGAGCGCCGCTGCTGGTCGTTACCGCGACATCCAGCACATGGGGCAAGAGCCGGCCGCCCAGGCCAAGCAGCCCGACCAGTGCAACCGCAATTGCAAGACCTTCAGCGAAACGTTGGCGCCTTTCGTCGGTTTGGGCGATCAGGAACGCGGCAATGAAGAATCCGAGGTAGACCGCCACTCGGTCCGCCTCGATCACGCTCAGCTCAACCGAACCCGACCAGAGGGATGAGATTGCACACAAAAGCGACAGACAGACGATCAGTCCGCCTGCCCAGTACAACGGTCGCTCTGGCTTCACCGCTGAGCCGGCGCCAAAGACGAGCAGGGCAACCACGACCAGCCACACCGCAAGGCCGGCGATGTGACGACTGCTCACGTCGAAGCCACCGCCGGCCAGGGCGAGGGCGCCGATCAGGGCAACAGGGGCAAGCAACGCCGCCGTTTGGTCTAACCTTGCGCGCGATGAACGTCGGGAAGCGCCGTCGCCTGGCGCCGCAATGGGCTCATTTCTCCTTGCTGATGTCAGTGATTGCTCTGGCATTGGCTTGCTTTCCTGCGCTTGCTCAAGCCGAATGCACAAGCTCGAGCTGCGTCCAGTACACCGAATCTATCCCCAAGCCCGAAGGCGAAAACACGCCCTCGAGTCACCAGAAAACCCCGGCGAAGGCCTCGAAGACCGGTGAAGGGAACGGCTCGCAGCCTTCTCAGCCCGGGGGCTCAAAGGGCGCGACGGGGGCTGAAGGGTCTGAAGGGGGCGAACCATCGGAAAAGGAAGGCGCCGTGGGCGGTGGAAGCGGCGGCGGCAACGGGCAGGGTAAACCAGGTGGGAGCGCTCACGAGGGCGGCAAGCAGGCCGTGAATCCCGGCGCTCAGAATCAGCCGGCCGTCCAGGCCTCGAAGTCCAGCAGCGGAGGCTCCTCCCCGCTCGTCCCGATCCTGATCGCGATCGCGGTCCTCGCTGCCATCTCGGTGGCGGCGGTAATGATCAAGCAGCGCCGCCAGCGCCGCGGCCCGTCCGCAACCGCCTCCCCCGAGGCAAATTGACCGTGGCTCAGGAGCGGAAGCGGCCCGCGGGGCCGATACGCACGTGGCTTGCTGCCGCGGCTGTCCTTTTCGCCGCGTTGGCTGTCGCTGCTCCTGCGGCCAGCGCCTTGCCGGCCGATTTCTGGGGAGTTTCGCCCCAGGCAACTCCCACCTTCGAACAGTTCCAGCGCCTGCGCGCGGGAGGGGTTGGCAGCGTCCGAGTTGGGATCTCTTGGAATGCCGTCCAGCCGTTCAGCAGCGGGGAAGCGAACTTCAGCGCTTCGGACCAGTTCATCGCCGGCGCTACCGCCGCGGGCCTCGACGTCTTCCCCTTCGTCTACGACGCGCCGCCCTGGGCAGTGGCCCGGGCGCGGGTTCCCCACAGCGGTGCGAAGGCTCCGAAGACGCTTCCGGTCAAGACCGGCGCACAGCGCGGCGCCTGGGCGAACTTCCTCGAGTTGGTGGTGGGGCGGTACGGACCTTCTGGCTCTTTCTGGGCGGCCAACCCGTCGATCCCGCCCAGCCCGATTCGCACCTGGCAGATCTGGAACGAGGAGAACTTCAAGTACTTCGTGACGCGGCCCAGCCCGTCTGACTACGGCAAGCTGGTCAACGTCTCCTACGCGGCAATCAAAAGCGTGGACCCGGGGGCGAAGTTGATCCTCGGCGGCCTGTTCGCGCGGCCGGGAGAAGCCAAACGCAAGCGAAAGCCGCCGGAAGCGTATTACGCGACCGACTTCCTGGATCAGATGTACCGCCTCACACCGGGAATCAAGAACAAGTTCACCGGAGTCGCCCTGCACCCGTACACCGCGAAGTACCAGCTGCTCACGCCTGAGATCGAAGAAGTGCGCACGGTTCTCAAGGCGCGGCACGATCCGAACAAGAAGCTCTGGATCACCGAGATCGGCTGGAGCTCCGAACCCAAATCGGCGGGCGATTCGTTCGCCAAAGGTCCGGCCGGCCAGGCCACGCAGCTGAAAGGCGCCTTCAGTCTCTTCAAGAGCAAGGCGGCGAAATGGAAGCTGCAGCGGATCTACTGGTTCTCCGTCGACGACCAGCCCGGCGTCTGCAACTTCTGCGGCGGCTCAGGGCTCTTTGGCCCCGGCTTCGTGCCTAAGAAGTCCTGGTTCGCCTACGTGAAGTTCGCCGGCGGCACGCCGTAGTTCGTACTGCGTAAGATCGGTGGGTTGGCCACCGATGCGAAACCGAGCGCGGGGTCCGATCCTCTAGCCCCCTTCAGCGCCCCCGTCAGGCGCTGGTTCGAGGCGTCCTTCGAGGGACCGACGCCAGCCCAGGCCGGCGGCTGGGAGGCGATCTCCAGCGGGGCCAACACGCTGATCTGCGCTCCCACCGGCTCGGGCAAGACGCTCGCCAGCTTCCTCTGGGGGATCGACAAGCTCTCGCGTGAGCCCGAGCGCGGCACAGGCGTCCGCCTCGTCTACGTCTCGCCGCTGAAGGCGCTCTCCTATGACATCGAGCGCAACCTGCGCGCTCCCCTGCGTGGCATCGGCGCCGACATCTCGGTCGGCCTGCGCACCGGTGACACGCCGCAGAAAGAGCGGCGGGCGATGCAGAAAAACCCGCCCGACATCCTGATCACGACCCCCGAGTCGCTCTACCTGATGCTCTCCTCGGCGGTCCGCGAGATCTTCTTCAGCACCGAGGCGGTGATCGTCGACGAGATTCATGCGGTGGCCCAGTCCAAGAGGGGATCGCATCTCGCACTGACACTGGAGAGGCTGGAACATCTGGTGAAGACCGGGGCGGATCGGCCCGCGGGTCCTGTCGGTGCAGGGGACCCACCGCCCCCTCCGGTCGCTAAAGCGTCCTCGGGGGCGGTACCCCCTACACCGCCACCCGCGGGAGATGCGCCTGGGCTTCAACGAATTGGTTTGTCCGCGACGCAGCGCCCGCTGGAGCGGATCGCTCAGTTCTTGGTTGGGCCCAAACGCGAGTGCAGGATTGTGGATGCCGGAGTCGCCAAGGAGCTCGATTTGGAGATCGTCGTGCCCGTGGAGGACATGGCGGAACCGGGAGCTCCTGCTTTCCCCAACGAGGACGGCAACCCCACCGACGGCGAGCCCCTGGCTCACGTCCGCTCGATCTGGCCCGCCATCTACCCGGAGCTCCTCAAGCTCGTCCGCGAGCACACGTCAACCATCATCTTCGTAAATAACCGTCGCGCCGCGGAGCGCCTGGCCAAGCGCTTGAACGAGCTGCACGCCGACGAACCCCACCAGGAGCTTCCGGCCACCGAGCAAGCCGGAAATGCGTCTCTGCCGGGGGGTGGCCCAGTAGGGGGGCCCGCCCCCGAGGACGCTTTAGCGACCGGAGGGGGTGGGGGGTCCCCTGCTGGGACAGGACCCGCCGGCCCGGACGCCATCGAGGAAATTGCTCGTGCCCACCACGGCTCCTTGAGTCACGAGGAGCGCACGATCGTCGAGGAGTTGTTGAAGTCAGGGCAACTCCCGTGTCTCGTCGCGACGTCCTCCCTCGAGCTGGGCATCGACATGGGCGCCGTCGACCTCGTGATCCAGGTCGAGTCGCCGAAGTCGGTCAGCCGCGGCCTGCAGCGGGTCGGCCGCGCCGGCCACTCCCTCGGCGAGGTCTCGCGAGGCCGCATCTTCCCCAAGTTCCGCGGCGATCTGCTCGAGTGCGCGGTCGTCGCCAAGCGCATGCGCGAAGGGGCGATCGAGGAGACGGTGATCCCGCAGAACCCGCTCGACGTGCTCGCCCAGCAGCTCGTCGCGATGGCTGCCCTCGACGAGTGGGAGGTCGACGAGGTCGAGCGCCTCGTCACCGCCTCGCAGCCATTCCACGACCTCTCCCGCGGGCAGCTGGAGAACGTGCTCGACATGCTCGACGGGCGCTATCCCTCGGACCGCTTCGCCGAGCTGCGTCCGCGCATCGTCTGGGACCGCGCCGAGGGCACCATGCACGGCCGCAAAGGCGCTCGCTCACTGGTAGTCACCAACGCAGGCACGATCCCCGATCGCGGCCTCTACGGTGTCCACCTGCCGGACGGCCGCCGCGTCGGAGAGCTTGACGAGGAGATGGTCTACGAGGCCAGGCCAGGCCAGACCTTCCTGCTCGGCGCCACCACCTGGCGGATCGAGGACATCACCCGCGATCGTGTCATCGTCACCCCAGCCCCGGGCGTCCCCGGCGCCGTGCCCTTCTGGAAGGGCGACGGGATCGGCCGTCCGGCCGAGCTTGGCCGGGCGATCGGCGCCTTCGCCCGCGAGGCGGTCTCGCGCGAGCCCAAGGAGCTGGCCGCCGAGTACGACCTCGACCGCCGCGCCGCCGAGAACCTGGTCGCCTACCTGCGCGAGCAGCAGACCGCAACCCGCGTCGTCCCCTCCGACGAGACGATCGTGGTCGAGCGCTTCCGCGACGAGATCGGCGACTGGCGCCTCTGCATCCTCTCGCCCTACGGCGGCCGCGTCCACGCCGCCTGGGGCCTGGCGCTCGCCGCCAAGATCCGCGGCGAGCGCGAGCTCGAGGCCGACGCGATCTGGTCCGACGACGGCATCGTCATCCACCTCCCCGACGCCGACGAGCCGCCACCCGCCGACCTGGTCCTGATCGAGCCCGACGAGGTCGAAGAGCTGATCGTCGGCGAGCTTTCCGGCTCGGCCCTCTTCGGCTCCCACTTCCGCGAGAACGCCGCCCGCTCGCTTCTCCTGCCTCGCGCCTACCCGGGCAAGCGCACGCCGCTCTGGCAGCAGCGGCTGAAGTCCCAGAGCCTGCTCGAGGTCGCCCGCGACTTCCCCCGCTTCCCGGTGGTGCTCGAGACCTACCGCGAGGTGCTGCGCGACGTGCTCGACCTGCCCTCGCTCGGCGAGCTCCTGCGTGACCTGCACTCGCGCAAGCTCAGCCTGGTCGAGGTCGAGACCCCAACGGCCTCGCCCTTCGCCTCCTCCCTTCTCTTCGACTACGTCGCCGCCTACATGTACGAGGGGGACACGCCGAACGCCGAGCGACGGGCGGCGGCGCTGGCGCTCGACCGCGACCTGCTGCGCGAGCTGCTCGGCCAGGAGGAGCTGCGCGAGCTGATCGACCCCGCGGCGCTGGAGGACGTCGAGGCGCAGCTCCAGCACCGCACCGAGGCCGGCCAGGCCGGCGACCGCGACGCCCTGCAGCAGGTGCTGCGCAACGTCGGCGACCTCACCGCGGCCGAGTGCGAGGAGCGGGTCAGCGAGGGTTACTCGGCCGCCTCGATGCTGGCGAAGCTGGTCGACGAGCGCCGCGCCGCGCTCGTGCGCATCAACGGCGAGGAGCGCTACATCGCCGGCGAGGACGCCGGCCTCTTCCGCGACGCCCTCGGTGTGCCCCCGCCCGCGGGGCTGCCCGAGACCTTCCTCGAGCAGCACCGCGATCCGCTCGCCACCCTGGTGCGCCGCTACGCCCGCACCCACGGCCCCTTCCCGACCGTCCAGCTCGCCTCGCGCTACGGGGTCGACCCGATGCCGGCCCTGCGCGAGCTCGAGCGAGCCGGCGCCCTCGTCCGCGGCGAGCTGCTTCCGGGCGGCAGCGAACGCGAGTGGTGCGATGCCGACGTGCTGCGCCGCGTGCGCCGCGCCAGCCTCGCCCACCTGCGCCGCGAAGTCGAGCCCGCGGGCCGGGACCGCTTCGCCCGCTTCCTGCCGAGCTGGCAGAACGTCGATGCCCACCGCGCCGCCGGCGCCGGGCCGGACCGCCTGCGCGAGGCGCTGGTGCCGCTGCAGGGCGTCACCCTGACGCCGAAGGTCTGGGAGGAGGACGTGCTGCCGCGGCGGCTCGGCGCCTACTCGCCGACCTGGCT
>Ga0207702_10006430_pt1 | contig 10136 bp, 8 predicted proteins | sample KBSCornC62_FD_184302 | JGI IMG/M metagenome (GOLD analysis project Ga0207702, IMG submission 184302) | Corn rhizosphere microbial communities from Kellogg Biological Station, Michigan, USA - KBS Corn C6-2 (SPAdes) (version 2) | ecosystem: Host-associated > Plants > Roots > Rhizosphere > Soil ...
GCAGGCTGATGCTGAAGCGCTCGTTCGCCAGGCTCAGTTCTTCCTCCATCCGCTTGCGCTCGGTCACATCCAGGAACGCGCCGACTGCGCCACGCGGCTTTCCCGCATCGTCAAAAAGCGGAACCGCATTTCCCAGGATGTGGATCGAGCGCCCGTCCGGATAGCAAATCTCCAGTTCCTGATCGCGAAACTCGCGCCCGGTCGCAGCCGCTCGCTGCATCGGCAACTCTTCCGCCCTTAGCGGACGCCCTTTGTCGTAATACACGACATTCGGCCGTTCTCCTTGCGGCGCCGACATCGACACGTTTATCCCATGCGGCAGCCCGAACACCTCGTGCGCGTAATGGCTCGCAGTCATGTATTCACATTTGGGATCTTGCGAGAAAAATGCCAAAGCTGGGACGGCGTCGACCAGCGCAGCGAAATTCGCAGCCTGCGCCTTTGCTTCCGCGCGCGCTCGCTGCAGTTCTTCTTCCGCTTGCTTGATTTTGGTGATGTCAATCGCGGCGCCGCTCATGCGCACCGCCCGCCCCGGTTCGTCAAAATACGCCCGTCCCCTGGATGCTACCCAGTGAACACTTCCATCCGGCCAGATCGTCCGCATCTCGACGTCGTACGGGTCGCCGCGTTCCAGCGTGTTCTGAATCGCCGTGGATATCCTCTCCCGATCATCGGGATGCAGCGCGTTCAGAAATCGCTCATACGTCATCTTCGTGCCCGGAGCAAGCCCGAACATCTGCAGGCTAAGGTCCGACCACAGCAGTTCGCCTGTGTCGATGTACCAATCCCAGGTACCAACTCCTGCCGAGTTGATCACGAACGACAGCCGTTCTTCGTTGCTTTTAACCGGCACTGCCGCGGTCTTCGGCTCAGTTTTGCCCATTGAGTAAGCTGGTGGCGCAGCGAGACAAGCGACCTCGGCCACGCCGCATACCAAAGTCTAGTGGCGAGTTGATCGAACCAGCACTACAGCATTCTATGTATGCAAAGCAGACAAGCCGCCAGCAAGCCACAGGGTAAAAGAGGAGCTAAAGAGGTGGGTAGAGGTTAAGCAGAAGAAACTAGAGGCTAAGCAACAGAGGGGTGCCCCATCCTTGTCCCGCGTCTTATGCGGGACAGGGTGGGGAAGTTGACTCTCTTTCCGTGCAAACCATCCCCAATACCCGAGAGGCAGCCGAACACACGCCGAGCCTCTTCGCTGAGCCCGGCGCGTTGTTCGTGAGAAAAGGAAGGGGAGGGACTGCGACTCAAATCTTATGCCGGCGCGACTTGCGCCGAGCGGCAAGATGCGAATTGTTACAAAAACCGAACAAGCCAGGGAACTGTCCTCCCTGCTTACGGAATCGGGACTTGTCCACAACACGGGCACCGACCGGTTTTCCAAACTGCATGAGCGCTGTCAATAGGGCGCTCGAAAAAGGAGGGCAGCCGCGATAGCTATTTCAACCCCCGTGCTACGACCTGGCTTCTTTCAGAATGGGGATATCGGTGCAAGCAGCTTGTTAAGGGGCCTGCCAGTCAAGGGCGTAAATTTCATCTGTTCCGGCGTCGCGCAACAAGAGGGGCGAATCATCGAGAGCTAGTCCCGTCCAGGCGAACGTTCCGGTGCGTCGGATACTCGTCAGACTGACAAGCTGTTCAAGCTTGCGATCACTTACTCGCACCCGGTAGAGAGCTGGCTCCTTACCGCCAGCGTCAAAGAAGATAAACTTCGAATCCCGTGACCAGTTCGGATAGCCTATCGGAAGTCTCGCCAATTCCACCCACTTCTGTGTCGCGACTTCGAAGAGTCGCAAGCTTCCGCCATCTGCTGTCACGGCAGCAATGTAGTGCCCGTCGGGCGACCACCGAGGTGAGTAAAGGCCCTCGGAGCCCGGAAGCGTTAACCTTTCATGCGTATTCAAGTTGAGCAAATAGATACCGGATTCAAATGGAGCGGACCCCATGCCGAATATAAGTTGATTGCCTTCTGAAGACCAACCAACATCCACTTGGTTATATTGATCCGTTGTTACCTTCTCTGACTGGCCACCCTCCGCCGGGATGAGGTAGATACCTTGAGGCCTTCCCGGAGTTGTAGCTGCGAACGCAATCCGCTTACCGTCCGGTGCCCAGCGAGGCAAAAAGACCTGCATGGGAGGAAAAGTGAGCTGGACGGGCTCACTTCCATCTACTCTTCTCCGCCACAGGCAGCCCTCGGGAAAGGTCACATAGGTGACCCACTGTCCATCCCTCGAGAAATCCAGCCCCTCTATCGATAAGCCAGACAGGTAGGGAACGAACTGGTGAGTTTTGGAATCCCAGCGCGACAGTTCGCCGCGTGGCTGTGAACCGACCACGAAGACTTTCTTCCCGTCTGCACTCGGGAGAGGCGCATAGTAATTCAAAGGACCTGCGGTCAGTTGTATCGGCCCGTCAGCCACTTTACCGAATAAGCCTGCCTTCTCCTGAATGGCAAAAATGTGCGTCCGGTTGTTCTTGGTGGACTGAAATAGGAAAAACCGCCCATCGTGAGTCCAGTTGCCGCAGCACTCAGCCGAAGGATCATTAAAGTCCGACAATATAGGATGTGGCTGTTTGCCGTCAGCTGCAATCTCCCATAAGGAATTCGAGCCGGTTTTCGGATCGTCCAAGGTAAAGCGTAGCCTTCTTCCGTCAGGTGACCAGCGAAGCCACCGCGCCATACCGGGGAGCGTGACGAGTTTTTGAGGCTCCCCTCCTTGACTCTGGACTACCAGTAAATCGTTTTCGTGAGCGTAAACAATTTTCTTTCCGTCCGGCGTAAATGTCGCGTCCGCGACGACTAACCCGCTGACACGGCGGGGTGAGCCACCAAGGGCAGGTAGAATCCAAATCGGCATTTCCCCAGTCGTCGTAAAGTTTCCGAATAGCATCTGAGAGCGATCTGGAGAGATGTCGAATAAAACAGGGCTTGAGAAAGGATTCGTGAACTGAATCGGGTCACCACCCAATGCGGACACCTGCATAAGTTGGAAGTTGGCATTCGAGACCTCCCTGAAATAGAGGCGCGGTCCATCTGTGAACATCGGCATAAACAGGAGACTGGATAGGAAAGGGGCAATCTTCGGCTGACGATCATTGGAAATTTTGAGGTATCCCGACACTTGGGGAGGCTGCATGGGACGTGTGACGTGGTGGACGAGGACAGCGGCCACGAGAGTGGCGGCGGTAAGCAAAGCGATTGTCCACCGACGCCGCCACTGGAGAGAATTGCTGCTCACCACTGAAATTAACTCGTCGGCTCGTCCAGCGATTCGTCCCGATTCCGTGTCGCGCTTCAGGCGCTTCAAATCAGTCCGCATTTCCGCCGCGCTCTGATAGCGAAGGTTGCGGTCTTTTTCGAGGGCCTTGTTGATGATGTCGTCTAGCTTCGGCGGGAGGTCAGGATTCAATCGCACTGCGGGGATCGGGTCGCCTTCCAGAATGGCGTTAAAAATTACGCCGGAACTTTGCCCGCGAAAAGGCATTGCGGCGGTTGCCATCTCGTAGAGTACGGCACCGAATGAAAACAGGTCGGTACGAGCATCCAACTCTTTGGCCCGCACTTGCTCCGGTGACATGTAGGCCACGGTCCCCAGCGCACTGCCGGGGCTGGTGAGATGTTCTTCGGACTCAATCGTCGGAGCGCTCATGCCAACGGCATCCGGCTTGAGCATGACCTTTGCCAGCCCGAAATCGAGAATCTTCGCCTGCCCGCGAGCCGTCACGAAGATGTTGGCGGGCTTGATGTCCCGGTGGATGATGCCTTTCGAGTGTGCGGCGTCCAGTGCATCGGCGATCTGGATGCCCAGATCGAGCACTATTTCGATCTCTAGCGGCTTGCCAGCAATTCGGTGCCGGAGTGTCTGCCCTTCCAGCAGTTCCATCGCAATGAAGGCTCGTCCATTAACCTCATCTATTTCGTAGATTGTGCAGATGTTTGGGTGGTTTAGCGACGACGCAGCCTTCGCCTCTCTCTGGAAACGGCTGAGAGCTTGTGCATCGTTGGCGAGTTCTTCGGGGAGGAACTTCAGGGCGACGTGGCGACCGAGTTTCAGATCTTCGGCCTCGTAGACCACACCCATTCCGCCGCCCCCGATTTTGTTCAGAATGCGGTAATGGGAAACCGTCTGCCCTACGGGTTGGGAGGGCGTCGTCACGGAAGACATGTTAGGTGTCGGCGAGGGGGAAGGTCAACGAAATGGCGTAACGCCATTGTTACGAAATACGCATCTTCCCGGGGGAGTAGCCATCCACGGCATCCGCTACCAGACAGGTTCCTAGGGTCGACGGACTTGCCTCCAAGAGGCCCAGACAAGTAAGGGCACTCCTTTTTGATTAATGCACCAATGCCCCATACACAATCTCGCGCAGCGCGCGACGGTCCGGTCCTGCTTCGACGAAGGGCATCTGCAGCATCATGACCGCGTACAGCTTCTCCTGCGGATCGATCCAGAAATACGTTCCCGCCGCTCCCGCCCAGAAATAATCGCCGACGGAACCCGAAACTGGGGAGTGTCCCTGATCAGTGCGGACTGCAAACCCAAGCCCGAAGCTCTGTCCAATTTCAGGAAACGGATTTAAATCCTGAGTCACTTGCAGTTCTCCTACGCGTCGCGCTTGAGCAGGCACTTGATCGGAGGTCATCACCGCCAGAGTCTTCGGCGAGAGCAAGCGCACACCGTCGAGTTCGCCGCCATTCGCAAGCATCTGGCAGAAACGAGAATAATCGGACGCCGTAGAAAGCAGTCCACCGCCGCCGGAAAACCACTTCACTTTCTCTTTCGTGAGGTCGTCCGGGTTACCGAACTCAGGCCGCTTGCCGGTCTTGGGATCGATCTGCAACTGCGCTACTCTCTGCAACTTCGCCGGTTCCATGTAGAACGCAGTGTCTGCCATTCTAAGAGGTTTGGTAATGCGTTCTGCGAGGAAGCGGTCGAAAGGCATTCCCGAGACAACTTCCACGATGCGCGCGAGCACATCGGTGGACATGCCGTACTCCCACACCGTGCCGGGCTGGTGCGCGAGCGGCAGCTTCGAGATCTTGGTGACGAATTCCGCCAGCGTCTGTCCCGGATCAAACAGGTTGGCCTTGTTGTATTCCTGATGCACCAGCGTGTTTCCAAATGGGCCGTAAACCAATCCCGAGGTGTGCCGCAGCAGATCCTGCACCGTTATGGGGCGCACCGGCGCTTCCAGTTTCAGCATGGGCTTGCCGCCTTCGGGATCCATGCTTTCCACTCCGACTTTCACATCCTTGAACTCCGGCAGATACTGCGCCACCGGCGCCATCACATCGATCTTGCCCTCCTCCGCCAGCATCATTACAGCAACGGTTGTGACCGGCTTGGTCATGGAAAAGATGCGGAAGACGCTGTCCACTTTCATCGGACTCTTGTTCTCGCGATCCTGATAACCGACTGCTTGCCGGTAAACCATCTTGCCATTGCGCCCAACCACCAGCACCGCTCCCGGGATGGTGCCTTGATCGACTTCCGACTGGAAAAATTGCGTGATGCGATTGAGGCGTTCGGAAGAGAATCCGGCCTCTTCGGGGCGGCTCAGCTTTGGAAGATCTTGCGCCAGTGCGGCGACAATGCAGCAAACAAAAAATGCGACTGGTATGAAAGCGCGACGTACCATTTGCAGCCTCCGGATTATGGCGGCTGTCATTGTACGCGGAAGGGGTAGTCGCGTCTGTGAGTTCAAGCAGCAGGAATTCGTAGCAGCATCGCCTGCCGTGGTGGTAACTTTCCGCTGTCTCATGCTCGCTTTGCGAGCGGGGCGGACGAAGCGTCCGACCCCTACACGGGCTTTAGATCCAGAAGTCGCGGTTGGGAGCCGGAGAATTGCCTTGGCCGACGCTGGCGGCGCGTCCCAGGCTGGGTTCCACACGATTGCGTCCGGCGTTCTTTGCCTGGTACATGGCGCTGTCGGCCACGTACAGCAACTTCTCCACATCAGCCGCCACGCTGCCGGTGGCCACGCCAAGGCTCAAACTCACCTTTACAGTAGAGCCGCCTGCCATGATGTTGCAGTTGTCCACGTACAAGCGCACGCGTTCCGCGAGTTCCCAGGTTTGTCCCAGGTCGCAGTTGGGCGCCACGATCAGAAACTCTTCTCCGCCGATGCGCCCCACCGAATCGTAGGGACGAACCATGGCGGCGATGCCACTGGCAATAATGCGAAGCACGGCGTCCCCAGCAGCGTGGCCGCGGTCGTCATTGATTTTCTTGAAATGATCGACGTCGATCATGATCAGGCCTACGGCCTGGCGATCGCGTTGGCCGCGCAGCAACTCGCGTTCCAGGATGCCGAGAATGGCTTTGCGATTCCAGAGACTGGTCAGGCCATCGCGCGAAGCTTCGCGGCGCAAAGCATCTTTCGCCTCTATCAGACGATGCTGCGTGACCAGCAGCCGCGCGCTCGAACACACAAAAGACGAGAACACCACGAGCCCGGCCAAGCCCAGCCGCTCACGCGCAATGCGCAGCGACATCAACAGCACCAGCAGCGGATAAATCAGAAAGACAATTTCCCGGTAAATCCGCTTCTCGCGCTGCGGAGCTTCCAGCGTGAGTTCCGGCGCCTCTGTCTGTTTCCAGATGTTCGCGATGATCAGCGGTACTACCAGCAGCCCGCTCCAAAACAGGTCAAACCATGCCCCGGTCTTCAGTCCTTGTCCCGGCCCGTAGTAGTAGAGGGCATCGACGCCTCCGGAAAGCACGAGGAACGCTCCCATGCGTCCGAACAAGACTCTGGAGTCATGCGAGCGGGTGATCAGCGCGCGCAGGGTAAATGCAGCCGCGACAAAAGAATATCCGACGAAGTAGGGAGCCCACACTTCGTGCGACATCTCTCCCGCGACGTCAGATTTTGGAATATAGAAAAAATATAGATAGGCTGCGACCCAAACCAGCACGCCCTGGATGAAGTCGAGCGTTACGACGCTGTCAATCTTGCCTGCCTGATGCTCCGGATCGAGAAAAATCGCCATGGCCAGCGGCACGAACCAGAACGAGAACAGCATGTTGTTGACCCAGCTGACCATCGGCGTGTGCGACATGTCGTTGTATACGCTGAGCGTCTGCGCTACGGCTAGCAACAGGTAGGCGGCCGCGCCCAGGTTCCAGAACGAGATCGCCATCCCTTCGGAACGCTTACTGGCTAGCACCATGGAATAAATCAGCATCACGCCGAGCGTGAGCTGAATAACATCAGACAGCAGAGGCCCCGGCGCTGCTCCTTGCAGCACCGCGACCACAGCCACGTGCGCCAGCCAGATCAGGCCGGCAACACCCATGATGACTCGACTTCGCGACAATGCGATCCTTTCAATCAAGAGCAACACTCTTACTGATGGGCGTCACAGGACGAGCTCCACCCACGGCCGGATCTGTCTTAACAGCCTTTTTACACCCCAAGGTACACGTCCATCCGGCACTCACAGGACCTAGTATCTTTCATTCGTACCGGAGGATTCATGTGCCGAAAGTAACCACTTGAGCGGCCCGCAGGTCACGTCCATGCCTGCAACAAGCGGGACAGAATGTTTGTGGATTCAGCAATCTGCGCGAGTTCCTGCTGGCTCAGGCCGGCCAGATGCGAGGCCAGGTAAGCGATTCGCCGTTCCCGCCCTTGCTGCAGAAGTTTTACACCCTTTGCCGCAGGACGGATGCGCATGCGGCGCGCATCCTGCGGATCGGGGGTGATCTCCACCAAGCGGCCCCGCGCCAGACCCGCCACAATGCGGCTCATGGTCGGAGGCTTCACCTGCTCCGCGGCAGCCAGTTCTCCCAGCGTCTTTGGGCCCCCAAAGACCAGCACTGACAACGCCGAGAGTCGCGCGGGGCCTTCTCCGCTGGCCACATCCTGCTTGCGAACCCGGCGCAGCAGGTGGATCGCCGTGGAGTGCAGCCGGTCGGCTACCTCGAGAACTTCGCGCGCAGGAAGGACGGGCACGGCGTCGACACGGAATTTTGACTTGGCCTTTCGGGCAGGGCGTGCCATTTGTTATTGACTTTTAGTACGGAATATAGTTAGCTATGCTAACTAATTTAAGAAGCGAGGTCAAGCTTATGACGATCGCCACAGAAAAGACCATTGGCATCAGCCGCCTGGGACAGATTCAAATCCCGACGCATGACGTAGAGCGCGCCGCCAACTTCTACGAGCAGGTGCTGGGACTGAAATTGCTGTTCAAGGCGCCTCCCGGACTCGCATTCTTCGATTGCGGCGGAGTCCGGCTGATGCTGGATCGTCCGGAGAAGCCGGAGTTTGATCATCCCAGCTCGATTCTGTATTTTGCCGTCCCGGATATTCAGGCAGCCTACGCCGCTATGAAAGAGAAGGGCGTGAAGTTCGAAGACGAGCCGCACCTGATCGCCAGAATGCCCGACCACGATCTGTGGATGACATTCTTCCGCGACTCTGAAGGCAACCTGCTAGGCCTGATGAGCGAGGTAAAAAAATAACGGGCACGTGTAGTCCCGCTTCCTGCGAATCGAAGCGAGCACCTCCCGAACGAAGTACGGTTCACGAGAGCAGTCTCCCCGGACGAGGCGTCCGCAAGGGGTCCAGTCCCGACCTGCTTTGTGCTGCGCACCAGCAGAAGATTTCTGAAGACGCACGCCTGAAATCACAGAATCGATGTGCACGCTGCGTGATAATCGCTGGCACCATGCAACAGGAACTCTCCCGCGTATCGGGCTTCGGGCGCGCATGGTTTGCGCTTACGCTTGCCTTCGCGCTGCACGTCATCGATGAAGCCTCCACTGGATTTCTGAGCATCTACAATCCCACGGTCACGGCGCTGCGCTCCCGCTGGGGATGGTTTCCCATGCCGACGCTCCAATTTCGCGAGTGGCTGGTGGGATTGATCATCGCGGTGGCGATCTGCTTCGCGTTGACACCGGTGGCGGCCCGCAATGTAGCGTGGCTGCGCCCGTTAGCGTGGTTCTACGCTTTGATCATGTTCTTTAACGGCGTGGGACACACGCTGACAACGATCCTGGGACATACAGTCGCAACAGTGCCAGTGGCCCGTCCTGCGCCAGGATTTTATTCGTCGCCCTTTCTGCTGATCGGTTCCGTGTGGCTCATCGTGCAACTGCGCGCGAGCCGCGCAATTCGGCCGAACAATCAGGTGTGAGGTCTGAAGTTGGAGGTCTGCTCCTCTGCTATCATCACCATCAGAGTCATTCAAAGTCGTCATGAGCATCGCCATCATTCCCAGAATGCAAGACGAAGACGACGACGATATTCCTGTCATCTCTGGTAAAGGAGAAGCCTTTATGGATGAAGTTCCAGCGACTGGTTCGGGCCACGCACGGCGCAACGAAGATATCGCTCTAGATCTAATGAAATTTGTTGCGATGACTACGGGCTACGGACGCACAACGTCCACTGGTGTAGGTTTTCAAGGCACCGGATCGGCAGCCAAGCCCGAAGATTACGCCGACCGTCTGCTGGAGTTATACGGCCGATGTCTCGGCGCGGTGAGCGGCAAAAAGTAAGAACTCCAGGAAACGGTATCGTTCGGTTGATGTCGCTGCACCGATCGCGCATTCCAAACATATTCCAAACATTACGCGTGTATTGGAACCGGGGTGCCCCACCCTTATCTCGCGCCTTTGGCGAGACAGGATGGGGAAGTTGACTTTGTTGAATTGTCTTCAGATCGAAACGTGATTAACTTCCCACCCTCCGCTAAAAACGCGGGAAGAGTGGGGCACCCAGTCAACTCGCGTACGCGGTTAAGCGGCTGCGTTGCCGGCGCACTCGTGATCTTTTACGTGCTGGCGCAGGGCCCCTACAACTCTTTCCTTGCGGCCTACCGCCAACTCCAGTTCCTTGTCGAGGCGGGCAAAAGCGCTTCGGTCGTTGGCCCGAAAGGCGTCGAGCATGGCAGTGGTCAGGTCGGAAAGGGTTTGCAGGGTAAGCTGCAGTTCCTGTTGCAGGTTCGCGTACTCCTGGCATTGATCGGCCATAATTACCGTGAAAGGTTCGATGCCGGATCTTCAGTGGCGAGTTGGCGGGCACTCATACTGCATCTTCGCCAGCTCACGCAACTCCGAAGCCGTCATGCAAAGGTCATGTGCCAGTTGCACAAGTTCCCTGGCCAGAGCCAGGTGCTC
>Ga0207702_10006434_pt1 | contig 10131 bp, 6 predicted proteins | sample KBSCornC62_FD_184302 | JGI IMG/M metagenome (GOLD analysis project Ga0207702, IMG submission 184302) | Corn rhizosphere microbial communities from Kellogg Biological Station, Michigan, USA - KBS Corn C6-2 (SPAdes) (version 2) | ecosystem: Host-associated > Plants > Roots > Rhizosphere > Soil ...
CCGACCTGTTAGATGTAAACAGCTTGGAAGAAGCCATGGACGGCGTTACGGAAGTATATCATTGTGCGGCAATGGTTTCTTTTGATCCTAAGAAACAAGCTGAGATGATGCAAATAAATATGGATGGCACTGCCAATATGGTAAATGTGGCGTTAGGAAAAAAAGTTGACAAGTTTTGCCACGTAAGTTCTATTGCCACTATAGGAGTACCTGAAAAAGGGAGTCCAGCAACTGAAGAAACATTCTGGAAATCGTCACCTGAAAATTCAAATTATTCGATAAGTAAATATGGTGCCGAACGTGAAGTATGGCGCGCATCTGCTGAAGGATTGAATGTTGTTATTGTGAACCCGGCAGTAATTATTGGCCCCGGCAATTGGCAACAAAGCAGTTCCAATATGTTTAGCAAGGCCTATAAAGGAATTAAATTTTATACAGAAGGTTCAACCGGATTTGTTGATGTGCGTGATGTTGCAGGCTTAATGATCCAATTGATGAACAGCGAACAAAAAAACGAACGGTTCATTCTCAGCTCTGAAAATATAAGCTTCCGGTATTTTTTCGATAACATACATCAGGCATTTAACAAACCAAAACCTAATATCAAAGCGGGTAAATTTTTAAGCGATGTGGCGTGGATAACTGAAAAAATAAGATGTTCCATTAATGGCAACACACCATTAATTACCAAAGAAACAGCACGTACCGCACATAAAAAAAACAACTATTCAAATAAGAAGATAGCCGCTGTTTTTCCTGATCATAAATTCATTCCTGTTGAACAATCTATAAAAGACACATGTAGGTTGTTTTTGAAAGAAACGCATTAAGTTTCACTGATCCAACTTTTGCAGCGATTCGTTGATCACCTTTACATTGTTGAAATATTCAATGACGGCAGGTTTTGCAGCGCGTTCTTTGCAATCCATAATACCGCAGCGTTCGCAGGTGGTACTTACTTCTTTAACAGGTACCGAAGGATTATTGATAAACGGAATTTTTTGCAACAGCTTTTGATCTATCAACAAGCCTAGTGTTACACTTTCCATTTTATCAGGATTATTAGCTTGGGCCTTAGCAAAGGTAATGCAGAAATAGCTGTTGTGTGTTTGCCAGTATTTTGAAACTTGCGCACGAACTATTGTTCCATGGAATTTTTTTTCTGCGATCTTTTGCTTTACCTCCTGCATAATGCTTATGGCAACCCAGCGCCTGCAATAATGTTCCTGCGATGTATTGATGTAAGGATTATGCAACTGAGAAAGATATAATTCCTTTGTCAGGTCGTATTGATCTTTACTTACATCGCCCTGTACTCTCAAAAAGAAAATCTGATCGATACCAAAATGCCCGGGAATAATGGTCGTTAAGCGGTGCATCAACGATTCGGCTGTTACACCGTATTTATTTATTAAATGCGTCCACTCTTCTGATCGCCAATTGTTTTTTGCAAAGAGATGCTGCAGGTCTTCAATAAATTTGTCTTCGGGCATTAACAATGCATTTGAAAAGTAGGAGGCATAAAAATTATGCAACAGTATTTCAAATGAAGCCAGGCTTTGAACAATTGTTTCATAAGGTCTTGGCGATAATTTAAGATGTTGAAAGGCAATCTCTCTTCCTATCAAAAAGTTTTCCTGAGCAGCACTTAATCCTTTATTGATGTACAATACATTTTTTTTGGAAGCATAAAACGAACGTATGTTTTTTAAAACAGGAATGCCATTCATTCCTTTTCGGTCTACTTTTATCCTGTAAAGCTTATATAGCAATTGTTCCAGGGTTTCTATACTAACAGGCAGATGCTCTTTTACTTTTGATTTTTCACGAAATTTCTGAACAGACTTTTCCAATTCTTCAAAATAATTATCGTGCAGGTCCTGGTAACTTCTTAAAGCGGCTGTATAAAAGTTTTCTTTGCTTAACTGCACCGTTTGGCTACGCTTTAGCATAGTGCTGATAAAAGCCGTGATCTTATCGGGCATGTTGGCAAAAATATTCAATAACGAAGAGGGCGTTACTCCAAAATGTTCCCAGGGAACGATCCCGATATAATCGGAATTCATAAAATCAATAATGGGCTGCAATCGCTTTTTGGCAGTGAGCGACACCAAATAGTCGTAATCGACTTTCAGGGCTTTTGCCAACAAAATGATCTTATCGGCTTTTGGATATTTTTTTCCATTCTCAATATCGTGAAGATAAGAAACAGCTATTCCCGTAGCCTCCGAAAGTTGTTGATAATTCATCCCCAATTGTTGGCGGAGAGTTTTTAACTTTAGCCCGAAAATAAGGCGGACAGCACTATTGTCAGAAATCATAACCCAAAATTAACACTTATACAGTGAAAATTTAATTAAAAAAGAAAAAATATTTTTTAGCGAAAATTTCTCTGAATTAAAAAAAAAGTATATTTTTGTATCATATAAACATTTTATATCATAGAAAATCATGACAACATCACCCACAACATCAGCATCGGAAGGATTGCAACAATACAACACTCCCGAAGGAATGGTTATCTCCGGTAGCTACAGCCCTGAATATGCTACAGTTCTTACAAAAGAAGCGTTAGCTTTGATAAAAGAACTGCATGTTAAATTTGGTGCAAAACGACATAGTTTATTAGAAAACAGGGTAAAGGTTCAGGAAGAAATTGACAAAGGTAAATTGCCAAACTTTTTTCCGGAAACTGAAAATATCCGTACTGGTGATTGGACGGTAGATCCTGTTCCTGCTGATATTCAAGACAGACGTGTTGAAATTACAGGTCCGGTTGACCGTAAAATGATCATCAATGCGCTTAATTCAGGGGCAAAGGTGTTCATGGCTGATTTTGAAGACTCAAATACACCAAGCTGGACAAACAATATACAAGGGCAAATTAATTTGCAGGATGCGATAAGAAGAACAATCACATTCACCAGCAAACAAGGTAAAGAATACAAACTTAACCCGAAAGTGGCGGTGTTAATGGTTCGTCCCAGAGGATGGCACATGGTTGAAAAACACATCACCGTTAACGGAGAGCCGGTAAGTGCGGGCATGGTGGATTTTGCATTGTACTTTTTTCACAATGCGAAATACTTAGTAAAAAACGGAAGTGGTCCTTATTTCTATCTTCCAAAATTGGAGCATTATTTAGAAGCTCGTTTGTGGAATGATATATTTGTTTTCACTCAGGATTATTGTGGCGTGCCTCAGGGAACAATTAAAGCAACCGTTTTGGTTGAAACAATTTTAGCTTCATTTCAATTAAATGAAATATTATACGAGCTGCGTCATCACAGTGCCGGATTCAATTGCGGACGTTGGGATTATATCTTCTCGTTTATTAAAAAATTCAAAAATTTACCGGGTTATATTTTCCCTGAAAGAAGTCAGGTTACTATGACGGTACCTTTTATACGTAACTATACTCAGTTGGTAATTAAAACCTGTCATCGCCGTAAAACGCATGCAATAGGTGGTATGGCAGCTCAAGTGCCTATTAAAGATGATGAAGTTAGGAACCAACAAGCAATAGATAAAGTTATTGTTGATAAAACAAGAGAGGTTACCGACGGACATGATGGTACGTGGGTGGCTCACCCTGCTTTGGTTCCAATAGCTTTGGGTATTTTCAATCAACACATGAAAACTCCAAATCAGATTGAAACTAAAAAGTTAGAGGGCTTCAATTGTACAGCGGCTGATTTAATAAAAGTACCTGAAGGTACTATAACAGAAGCCGGGTTGAGAATGAACATCAACGTTGGTATTCTATATTTAGAAAGCTGGTTAAGTGGTAACGGTGCCGTAGCGATTCACCATTTGATGGAAGATGCTGCAACAGCAGAGATTTCCAGAACACAAGTGTGGCAATGGATAAAAGCCGGAGCGAAATTAGATGACGGAAGAGTAATTACTCATATCCTGTATCAGGATTTAAGAGATGATGAGATCGTTCATATTAAAGAGTATGTGGGTAACAAACGTTATGTAGCAGGTAAATTCCCGCAAGCAATAGCGTTATTTAACAGACTGGTTGTTGCTGATACTTTCGAAGAGTTTTTAACTACGTCAGCTTATCAATTTATAGAGTAAATAATAGCAATACGTGGCTTCAACAAGCGTTCGACTGAGCTCACTGAAGTTTTGGCCACATTAATAATAAATAACAAAAAAAGAAAAAATGGCAACAAAAAAAGAAAGAGCAGAAGCTCTAAAAAAAGATTGGGCAACTAATCCGCGTTGGAAAGGTATCAAAAGAGCTTATACTGCTGAAGAGGTTATTAATATTAGCGGTTCTGTGAAAGTTGAATATTCTTTGGCTCAACAAGGTGCTGAAAAATTATGGAAAAAATTACATACTGATGACTGGGTTGCTGGTTTAGGTGCTTTTAACGGTAACCAAGCTATTCAGGAAGTTACTGCAGGTATGAAAGCTATTTATCTTTCGGGATGGCAAGTTGCTGCTGATGCTAACCTTTCAGCAGAAATGTATCCCGATCAAAGTTTATATCCTTCTAACTCAGTACCAATGGTGGTAAAACGTATCAACAATTCTTTGATGCGTCGTGACCAAATTGAATACTTGGAAGGGGAGCCAACACGTGATTGGATGGTGCCTATCGTTGCTGATGCTGAGGCAGGTTTCGGTGGTAACTTAAACGCGTTTGAATTAATGAAACAAATGATCGAAGCTGGTGCTGCAGGTGTACACTGGGAAGATCAATTAGCTTCTGCTAAAAAATGCGGTCACTTAGGTGGAAAAGTATTGGTGCCAACTCAAGAGGCGATCAACAAATTATCTGCTGCTCGTTTGGCTGCTGACGTTTGTGGAACAACTACATTGGTTATTGCCCGTACAGATGCTGAAGCTGCGAATTTGATCACTTCAGATATCGATCCTCGTGATTCTAAATTCATCACAGGTAAACGTGCTCCGGAAGGTTTCTATTATGTGAAAAACGGTTTAGAGCAAGGTATTGACAGAGGTTTATCTTATGCAGAATATGCTGACTTGATCTGGATGGAAACAGGTAACCCTGATTTAGGTATGGCAAGAGAATTTGCTCAAGGTATCCACGCTAAATACCCTGGAAAAATGTTAGCATACAACTGCTCTCCTTCTTTCAACTGGGCAAAATACATGGATGTAAAAGCAATGACTACTTTCCGTGAGGATTTAGCAGCAATGGGATACAAATTCCAATTCATTACATTGGCTGGTTTCCATGCTAACAACACTGTTATGTTCGAATTAAGTAAAGCATACATGGAAAGAGGAATGGCAGGTTACTCTGAGTTACAACAAAGAGAATTTGCTTTGGAATCAAAAGGTTTCCAAGCTATCAAACATCAATCGTTTGTTGGTACTGGTTACTTCGATGCAGTTCAACAAGTTTGTCAACAAGGACAATCTTCTACTACTGCATTGGCAGGTTCAACTGAAGCTGAACAATTCCATTAATAGTATAATTAATTACAAAAATAAAAGCGGCCGGGAAATTTTTCCCGGCCGCTTTTATTTTTATTCAATTAGCGATTTATTTCATCGTTGTTGAAAAACTATTTGCTATTCAACAGCTTTTCAAGTGCAAACATTTCATCGCGTAAACGGGCAGCTTCAGCAAAGTTAAATTCCTTAGCAGCCACATCCATGGCTTTTCTTGTTTTTGCAATAGCCTTTTGCAATTCTTCTTTGCTCATGTATTGCACCACCGGATCAGCGGCATAATTAATCTCTTCGTTTTCAACATAGGCACGTTCCAGCTTTCCTTTGTTGTTTACTACCACTGTTGTTTGCCCTAAAATAGAAGCTTTTGATTTGTTTAACGCGGTAGGGACAAGTCCGTGTTCATGGTTATAAGCAATTTGTTTTAGGCGTCGGCGTTCGGTTTCTTGGATAGTGCGTTTCATGGAATCGGTAATTTTATCAGCATACATAATTACCCTGCCATTAATATTACGTGCAGCACGTCCCGCTGTTTGTGTTAACGCCCTGTCCGAACGAAGAAAACCTTCTTTATCAGCATCAAGTATTGCAACCAATGATACTTCCGGGAGATCTAACCCTTCCCTTAATAAATTAATTCCGATAAGCACATCAAATATACCAAGCCGCAGGTCGCGCATGATCTCTACCCGATCAAGCGTATCAACATCAGAATGTATATAACGGCAACGCACACCAACATTCATTAAAAACTTTTGCAGCTCTTCAGCCATTCGTTTGGTAAGCGTAGTTACCAGCACGCGTTCATCACGCAAAACTGTTTTATTAATTTCTTCCAGCAAGTCATCAATCTGGTTAATGCTTGGCCGTACTTCAATGATCGGATCCAACAAACCCGTTGGCCTTATGACTTGTTCGGCAATAACCCCTTCGGAGCGCTGTAATTCATAATCAGCAGGCGTTGCACTCACATATATCGTTTGAGGAATAATGGTTTCAAACTCTTCAAATTTAAGTGGTCTGTTATCCATAGCAGCGGGTAACCGAAAACCGTACTCTACCAAATTTACTTTTCTTGAACGGTCGCCTCCATACATAGCCCGTATTTGTGGTATGGTAACATGGCTCTCATCAATCACCATTAAAAAATCTTTTGGAAAATAATCGATCAAACAAAATGGGCGCGAACCGGGCTGACGATGATCAAAATAACGGGAGTAGTTTTCAATACCTGAACAATAACCTAATTCCCGCATCATTTCTATATCGTACACAACACGGTCTTCCAAACGTTTTGCTTCCAGGTGCTTACCTTGTTCCTTAAAATAGTCCACCTGTTTTACCATATCGTCCTGTATTTGAAATATGGCCTCTTGCATGGTGTCCTTGCTGGTAACAAAAATATTGGCGGGATAAATGATTACGCTTTCTAATTTGTCTATACTTTTTCCGGTGTTTGTTTCAAAATATTCTATGCCTTCTATTTCATCATCCCAAAAGGTAACCCGCAATGAGTAGTCGGTATATGCTAAGTTAATGTCTACAGTGTCGCCTTTTACACGAAAGTTTCCTCTCAAAAAATCACCGGTTGTCCGCGAATAAAGCCCTTCTACCAACCTATGCAAAAATTTATTTCTACTTATAATCTGCCCTTTTTTTATTTCAAGTACATTATTTTTAAACTCCATAGGGTTACCTATACCATAAATACAGGAAACTGATGAAACCACAATTACATCTTTTCTGCCTGAAAGAAGAGAGCTGGTAGTGCTTAAACGGAATTTTTCTATTTCATCGTTAATAGCCAAATCCTTTTCAATATAAGTGTTGGAGCTTGGTATGAATGCCTCGGGCTGGTAATAATCATAATAGCTTACAAAATATTCAACTGCATTATTAGGAAAGAACTGTTTGAACTCGCCATAAAGCTGTGCTGCAAGCGTTTTATTATGGCTCAATATAAGTGTGGGCTTTTGCGTTTGTTCTATAACATTAGCAATGGTAAACGTTTTACCGGATCCGGTAACTCCTAACAAAGTTTGTGCGGGGAGATGGTGATTAATTCCTTCCACCAGTTGTTTGATTGCCGAAGGTTGGTCACCTGTGGGTTGAAAGTCGGATGTTATTTTAAAATCCATATTGTCTTGTTGAAACGACAAAATTACGCATTATTATTATGATTCTATGCGGTTGTGTGTAAGGGGGAAGTGTAAAAAATGAAAAGCCCTTGAAGTGATATCAAGGGCTTTTCATTTTTAAAACTTATTAGATTGTAATAAGTGTCTTTTTCTAAATTTTGTTTTTGTATTAGATTTCTTCGTTGTGTTGTGTAATATCCAAACCGATTCTTCTTTCTTCATCGCTAACACGTAGAGGTGAAATAAGGTCTGTAATTTTCAACAAAAGTAATGAACCTAAGAAAGCAAAGGCTGCAACAGCAACTAAACCAATTACGTGGTTTTTGAAAAGGTCGATTCCTCCACCATTAACCAATCCGTCAACAGCTGCAGAATTGATAAGTTTGCTTGCAAACAAACCTGTTAATAGCATACCGCTCATACCTCCAATACCATGGCAAGGGAACACGTCAAGTGTATCATCCAATCTTGATTTAGCTCTCCAGCCAACGAACAAGTTACTGATAATACTTGCAACTGTTCCGATAAAAATACTTACCGGAATACTTACATAACCTGCAGCGGGTGTAATGGCAACCAAACCAACTACTGCTCCAATACAGAAACCTAATGCTGTAGGTTTTTTGTTTCTTACTGCAGAATCAAAAAATACCCATGCAAGACCAGCTGCCGCAGCGGCAGTATTTGTTGTTGCAAATGCTGATACAGCTAATGTTCCTGCTCCTAAAGCCGAACCTGCATTGAATCCGAACCATCCGAACCATAACATACCTGTTCCAATTAACACAAAAGGAATGTTTGCAGCTTTCGTTTCTTCACCTTCTTTCTTTTTACCCAGATATAATGCAGCGGCTAACGCAGCGCAACCAGCAGAAATATGTACAACTGTACCACCTGCAAAGTCAAGCACTCCAAGTTTAAATAACCAACCTTCAGGATGCCATGCCCAGTGTGCTAATGGAGCATAAATAAATACGCTGAATAAACAAATGAACAATACATAAGAGGTGAATTTTATTCGTTCAGAAAAAGAACCTGTGATTAAAGCGGGAGTGATGATTGCAAACTTTAATTGAAATAATGCAAACAATGCTAAAGGAATAGTTGGTGCTAACGACCAAGGTTTTGATTCCAGTACTCCGGTAAACATAAAAAACTCCATTGGATTACCGAACAAACCATATTGGTCCGTTCCAAAGGCAATACCAAAACCAACAACTACCCATATAATACTAATAACTCCCATACAAATAAAACTTTGAAGCATGGTAGAAATAATATTTTTGGAACTCACCATACCACCATAGAACAGGGCTAATCCGGGAGTCATAAATAATACTAATGCTGTTGAAGTTAAAATCCATGCAACATCGGCTCCGACAATTCCATCAGTAATAATTCGCGGTGGTAACGCCGGAAAAAACAGCGCCAGAAGACTTACTAAAACCAGAGCAATAAAAGGTAATTTTTTCATGTTTTTTGTTTTTTTAGGTTAATTATTGGTTTACTTTTTTATAAATTTTTAATTGATTTTGTTGTTATTTGATCTGCGATTATTGTAATTATTATTTATCCTGATAGGGTTGTCCCACATATAAGGTTGAAATGAAAACATTTCTAACAGAATTTTCTGTTTTTTTAGAAGAGCTTTAATCTTAAAGCGTTCTAAGAGTCCTTCCATTCTTTTCATAATATCTCTGTTTTTAATTGTTGGTGCGACAAATGTATAAATAAAATAATACAGAGCAATAAAAAAGTCTTGTTTTTTGAACTTTACCCCTATTGTTTTAATGTTTATTTTGTTTATTTATGTTAATTTTTATGTTAACCCTTAAATTTTAACATGCTTTGCTGTTTAAAGTGATAATTGTTATCAGGGAATAAAAAACTATTATAGTTATATAATAAATAATATTGAATTGATCTTGTTACGAATTATAAAAAGGGCATTCGTTTCTTTAAGTAGACTATGTGCAACAAATATATTAGTGTAATTGCGAAATAGCAGTTAATAGAATTGAAATTATGGATACAAAAGTATGATGTTACTTACTTTTTGTATTAACAGGAATATTAAAAAAGAGTGGTTGAGGGTGATAGTTATCTGGTTTTGTTATATAAGTAATGGGTGGGTATAGTTAAAAGAGGGGGCTTATGTTCGCTTCTTAATTGGGGTAAGGTATATTACTGTTAATTACACTGTGAAACAATACTCTATGCAGTAATATACATACTGATAACTTTAAAGGAATTCAAAGCGCGTTTCTTTGGACTTTACAGCCAACCCTTTTCAAAAATATCTTTGGTATGATAAGTTATAATGATATTAGCTCCGGCTCTTGCAAAAGCATACATGTTTTCCATTACTACTTTTTGTTCATCTATCCAACCATTGGCAGCCGCAGCTTTAACCATTGAATATTCGCCGGAAACATTATAACATGCAATAGGTAGTAAAGTATGTTGACGTAAGTTGAAAATAACATCCATGTAAGCCAAAGCCGGCTTTACCATCAGTATATCAGCTCCTTCCGCTTCATCCAGCAAACCCTC
>Ga0207702_10006439_pt1 | contig 10125 bp, 11 predicted proteins | sample KBSCornC62_FD_184302 | JGI IMG/M metagenome (GOLD analysis project Ga0207702, IMG submission 184302) | Corn rhizosphere microbial communities from Kellogg Biological Station, Michigan, USA - KBS Corn C6-2 (SPAdes) (version 2) | ecosystem: Host-associated > Plants > Roots > Rhizosphere > Soil ...
CCCGGACCCGGTCCGCGAGCTCGACTTCGACGACGACTTCCGGTACGGGGACGAGTCGCTCGACGACCCGGCCGTCAAGATCCACTGGCCGGAGGGCGTCGGGGCCTTCCACGCCGGCAACGAGGTGGAGTACTTCCAGTTCCCGCGGGTGGGTGACCAGATCTCGGTCGTCGAGAAGCTCGTCGACATCGAGGAGAAGGTCGGCCGCAGCGGAAAGCTCGCGGTCGTCCATGTCGACTACATCTTCACCAACCAGGACGGTGACGTCCTGATCGTCAACCACGGCACGAATATCGCCCGCGAGATGCCGGGGGACTGGCGGGAGAAGCGCGCCGGCGCGCGCGGCTGAACGCCCTGACACCGAAGCCACCTCGAGCCCGGCACAGTCCGCGAAGGAGCACCATGGCCGTCCACTACTACGAGGATCTCGCTGTGGGCGACGAGATCCCGACCGTCACGCAGAAGCTCACCATCCCGGTCATGCAGCGCTGGGTCGCAAGCTCCGAGACGCTGCGCCGGGACCACTACGACGCCAAGTTCGCGATTGAGCACGACAACATCCCCAACGCCGTGATGTCCGGCTCGTTCTCCCAGGCGTACATCTGGCAGCTGCTGTTCAACTGGGTGGGTCCGGACGGCTGGGTGCTCAAGGCCTTCCAGAAGAACGCGAAGATGGTCCACCCCGGCAACACCCTGACGTTCTTCGGCTCGGTGACCGACAAGTACGAGAAGAACGGCCTCGGCTACGTCGAGCTCGAGCTCGGCCTGCGGATCGAGGACGGCTCGGTCGCCGTCCCCGGCCGCGCCACCGTCGTCCTCCCGATGCGGGACGGTCGGCCGGTGCCATACCCATTCGTTCCCTGAGCATGTCGCGTCGGACTTCTCACGCGCCGCGCCCAGGTCCTCAGCAACCAGGACTGGCGGGCAATGACAACAACGGAACGCCTCAAGGTCGCCGTCGTCGGCGCGAGCATCGCGCACAGCCCTGACCGTCGCGAGAACTTCGCCATCCGCGCCCACCTTCCGGCGCTGAAGGCGCTCGACGACCGGTACGAGGTGGCCGCGATCTGCACGACGCGAATGGACAGTGCTCGGGAGGCCGCCGATCGCTTCGGCGTCGTGCACGCGTTCGACAGCGTCGACCGGATGCTCGCGGAGCTGCCCGAGCTCGACGTCGTCTGCGTGTCGGTCAAGCCGGCCGCCCACTACGACGTCGCGATCAAGGCGCTGCGGGCGGGCAAGCACGTCTACTGCGAGCACCCGGGCGGCATCAGCACCGAGCAGGCTCGCGACCTGTGGGAGACCGCCCGCCAGAAGAAGGTCCGCAGCGTGACCGGGCACCAGGCCCACTTCGACGCCACGGTCCTGCAGATGGCCGACCTCATCAGGCACGGCTACCTCGGCACCCCGCTGGCGTTCCGGGCCAGCCACTTCGGCGCGAACTACATCACCCCGCGCCCGTACTTCCACCGCTGGCTGTTCGACATCACCGCCGGCGGGCGCCCGGCGTACCGGACCGGCCACAGCTTCGAGCGGATCATGTCGGTCCTCGGCCAGGACGTCACGGCGGTCTGCGCGGACTTCAGCATCAAGGTGCCCGAGCGCCCGGCCCTCGACCGTCCACAGACGACGTTGACCAGCAACCAGGTCGACAACATGAACTTCCTGCTGCGGACGGACGAGGACGCGGTCGGCACCCTGCAGGTCTCGAACACCGCGTGGGCCGGTGTCGGCGACTGGCTCGAGGTCTACGGGTCCGAGGGCATGCTCATGCTGGCCGACGAGGACGCGGCCGCCAGGATGTCGGTCGGCTCGGACCTCGACACCGGCTGGCCGCACGACTTCCGGTTGTTCGGCATGCAGGCCGACGTCGACCGGATCATCGCGGAGCGGCGGCCGCCGGAGGAGCTCGGCGGCTTCGAGCCGATCGAGGTGACGGCGCGACCGCTGCCGCTCTCCCTGGAGGGCCGGCCGACCCAGCGGGTCGCGGCGGCGTGGATCGAGCTGGCGGCGGCGATCCGCGAGGGCCGCGACTGCGAGCCGAGCCTGAACGCGACGTACAAGATCCACTGCATCTGGGACGCAGCCGAGGAGTCGGTGCGCGACCGGCGATGGGTCGACGTCGACTACTCCTGACCGACCCGCCGTCCACAGGCGACAGAGACAGAGGTGCCGAATGGCTGAGGAAGACGAAGAGTTGCGCATGATGGCCGTCGGGTCGATCGGAGCCGGTTTCTCCTACCGTGCGTTCCAGCGCGGCCTGAGCTGGAACCCGCACGTGGTCGCGTCCGACGCCGGCTCGTCCGACCACGGCGCCGCGCACCTGGGCTCGGGCGAGGTCCGGTCGCAGGGACCGATGAAGCGCCAGCTGGACACCCTCATCAGCGGAGCCCGCGGCATCGGCGCGAAGTTCATCATCGGCTCGGCCGGGACCGCCGGTGGTGAGCGCAACCTGCAGGCGGTCCGGAAGCTGGTCGAGGAGATCGCCCGCGAGCGCGACCTGCACTTCCGGATGGCGCTGCTGCACGCCGAGATGGACAAGAACTACCTGAAGAAGAAGCTCGCCGCCGACAAGATCGTCTCGCTCGGTCCGTTCCCCGTACTCACCGACGAAGCGATCGACGCCTCCACCCCGATCGTCGGGATGATGGGCGTCGAACCGTTCCTGAAGGCCCTGGACGCCGGGGCCGACGTGATCCTCGGCGGCCGCGCCACGGATCCCGCGATCTTCGCCGGGCCCCCGCTGGCGGCGGGGATCCCGGCCGGCGTCGCCTGGCACGCTGCCCGCACCATGGACAAGGGCGTCATGATGACCGTGCCCGGCGAGGAGACCGGCTCGCTCGGCTTCATGCAGTTCCGGATGGACCACTTCATCGCCTCCTCCACCAAGGAGGGCACGTACTGCACGCCGCGCTCGGTCGCCGCGGTCACGCTGTACGAGAACGACAGCCCCTATCACACCATCGTTCCGTCCGGCGTCATCGACACCTCGGGGTGCGTCTACGAGGCCGTCGACGACGGCAAGGTCAAGGTCACTGGCAGCCAGTTCATCACCGCGCCCAAGTACACCGTCAAGCTCGAGGGCTCGCGCTTCCTCGGCTACCGGGCGATCACCTTCTTCGCCGTACGGGATCCGATGATCATGCCGTACGTCGATGAGTGGCTGGCCAAGGTGAAGGTCAACGCCGAGCGGAACCTGCACCTGCAGGGCGTCGAACCGGACGAGTACACCGTCCGCTTCCGCGTGTACGGCAAGAACGGGGTCATGGGCGAGGACGAACCAGTCACCCAGACCCAGAGCCACGAGCTCGGGATCCTGGTCGACGCGATCGGCAAGACGCAGTCGGCTGCGAACGAGGCGGCAGCGCGGCACAAGGCCCTGGCCGGGCACACCAAGTTCCCCGGCCAGCTCAACCACAACAACGCCAGCGAGCCCTTCCCGATGGGCGCCCTCCCGATGGGACCGGTCTACGACTGGGGTGTCTGGCACATCGTCGAGATGGACACCTGGTCGGAGTGGGAGGACATCTTCGACGTCGAGATCGTCGACGTGTGACGGCGCTTGTCCCGACCTGATCGGAGAAAGTGAGATGGACCGGCTGCGAGACATCGCCAACTCGATCCGTGGCACCAACAACGGCGCGACGCGGCGGTCTTTCGACATCATGTTCGACCGGACCGAAGACTTCCAGCGGGTCTGGTCGTCCGGCGCGATCAACCCAGAGCTCATAGCCGAGCTCTACAAGCTCTCCGCCGAAGACGTGAGCATCTACGACTACCCGCCGGCGAACGCGATCAAGATCGTGATGCCTCGCAAGGTCGTGTCCGGGAGTCCCGACGACACCGACGTCGACGGCAAGCAGCAACACGCCCCGCTCCTCGACATCCCCATTCCGTAGGAGGGCAACGATGGCTGGCCATATGTCCTTGCGTACCAGGAGAGTCGCGGGGCTGCTGACGGTGGTGGTCGCGGCCGCCACGGTGGGAGTCGGGTGCGGCAGCGACGGTGGCTCCTCGCAGTCCGGTGGAACGAAGACGATGACGTTCGTCGCCTCCCGCTCGCCGGACGAACCGATCGGGTTGCTGTACCGGCTCGGCGGTTCGGCGGCGTACACCGACCTGGCCGGCGACGTGCTGATCACCCAGGACCCGAAGGACGGCACGCTGCACGGGCAGCTGGCCACGTCCTGGAAGGAGATCGACGACCACAACTGGGAGTTCACCCTCCGGCAGGGAGTGAAGTTCCACGACGGCGAGGAGTTCGATGCCGCCGCCGCGGCATGGAGCATCAACAAGGAGACGGCCCCGGACAGCACGGCCAGGGTCGTGCGTTACGCCAAGGGCCTGCAGGCGTCGGCGAAGGACAAGTACACGCTCGCGGTGCACTGTCCCAATGCGTGCCCGATCCTCGACCGGATCGCCCCGCAGCTGCAGTTCGCCGCGCCGGACTGGTCGGAGAAGAACCCCGACAAGGCCAAGACCTGGCCTATGGGCACCGGCCCGTTCATGCTCGCCGAGCGCACGGACACCTTCCTGCTCTACAAGGCGTTCAAGGACTACTGGGGTGACACTGGCTACTTCGACGAGGTGAAGATCATCTGGCGGCCGGACTCCACGGTGCGCGCATCGATGATCGCGACCGGTGAGGCACAGCTGACCGACCTGCTCGAGCCCGAACAGGTCAAGACCGTGCCGAAGACGTTCATCCCGAGGTCGATCGACTACGCCTGGATCCGGCTCCGGGACCGGGACGCGAGCGGCAAGGCCGACCCGATCTGGAGCGACAGTCGCTTCCGCCAGGCCCTCGCCTACGCGATCGACTGCGACGCGATGGCAAAGACGTTGCTGAACAACACCTCGCACTGCACGGCGCTGCCGTTCAACCCCGCCTCCGTCGGCTACGTCGACGAGGCGCCCCGCTACACCTACGACCCCAAGAAGGCACGTGAGCTGCTCGACCAGGTGCTCGGCCCGGGCAAGCAGCTCGACGGGGTCAAGGTCTACGGCGAGACCGGCGACTTCCCGAAGACCTGGGCGGACACCGTCCTGAGCTATTGGAAGGACGTCGGCGTCAACGCGACGTTCCAGTTCGTCGACGGCGAGCGGCGGGAGAAGCTGCACCAGCCCGGCGTCAAGGGCAGCCCGCCGGACGTGTTCATCCAGCGCGCACACACCAACGACCTGTACGACGCGAGCGTCACGTTCGCCTACATGGACGGCTGCAACGAGCCCCGGTCGTACTCGGTGTGCGACGAGGCGTTCACCAAGCAGCTGCAGGCCGCGGAGGCCGCGTCCGGCGACGAGCGGGACAAGCTGATGGAGGCGATCTCGACGAACGTCTTCATCCCCGACGTGCACCAGATCCCGCTCTGGGACTCGCCGGACATCTTCGCGTCGGTGAAGAACTTCCAGTGGAGCTCGCCGCAGGTCGGCTGGCTGCGACCCGATCGTATGAGCATGTCCTAGCGGTCTGACCTGGAACGGCCTGGCGGTGGGCGCTTGCTGCGTCCACCGCCAGCCGTCACATCCGGCACGAGGAGGTGGACGCCCTGCGCAGATACATCGTCCGGCGCGCCGCGGGTTCCATCCTGACGCTGCTCATCCTGGTGGTGGCGCTGTTCTTCGCCCTGCATGCCTTGGGCGACCCGGTCGCCCTCATGCTCCCGGACGGCTACACCGCCGAGCAGTATTCCGCCCTGGAGCACGAGCTGGGCTATGACCAGACACTGCCGGCCCAGTTCGTGGACTTCATGCAGGGTGCTCTGCACTTCGACTTCGGGGACTCGATCCGCCGGGGCACGCCGGCGATCGAGTCCGTACTGCAGGCGCTGCCCAAGACGCTGTTCCTGGGCGCGTTCGCCGTCCTCGTCAGCCTCATCGGCATCCCGCTCGGCGTGCTCGCCGCCACCCGGCCGCGGTCCTGGGTCGACACGGTCATCAACTCCGCGTCGTTCGCGCTCATCTCGGCGCCGAACTTCTGGATCGCACTGCTGGGTATCTACTTCTTCTCCGTGAAGCTCGGAGTGCTGCCGACCTCGGGCTTCAACGGCTACGGCGACTTCAAGTACCTGATCCTGCCCGGTGTGGTCCTGGCGATGAACAGCATGGCCAGGTTCATCCAGATCACCAGGAACGCGGTGATGGAGGAGCTGGCGAAGCAGTACGTGCAGACCGCGAACGCCAAGGGCCTCGGCACCACGACGATCCTCGGCCTGCACGTGTTCAAGAACGCCTCGATCTCGGTGCTGACCGTCCTCGGGGACGAGATCGCGTCCGTCGTCAACGGTTCGGTGATCATGGAGACGATCTTCGGTTGGCCGGGCATGGGCTACCTGATGGTGACCGCCATCCAGCAACGTGACCTCCCGCTCGTCACGGCCACCGTCGTGAGCGCGGCCGCGCTCGTCATGGTCATCAACTTCATCGTGGACATGACGTACTCGCTCGTCGACCCGCGGATCAGGTTCCGGTAGCGGTCACCAGGAGACGGAGGTAGCGCTGTGGTCGACATCCAGCGACCGGAAAGCTCGTCCGACCCGGAAGACCGGCCGGGCCAGCCCGAGAAGGACGGGAGCCAGAGCCCGCCGGCGAGGCGGCGGCACTCCCGGTTCCCCTGGCGTGCGCTGTTCCGGGACAAGACCGCGGCGGCGTCGTTCATCTGGATCGTCGGCATCGTCGTCCTGTCGTTCGTGGGGCCTGTCGTCAGCCCGTACGAGGTCGCCGGCCGGGACCTGCAGCATGCGCTGCTGCCGCCGTTCACCCACCAGGACGGCCACTTCTACGTGTTCGGCACCGACGGCATCGGCCGCGACCTGCTGACCCGGCTGCTCGCCGGCGGCCGTGTCTCGCTGAGCATCGGGGCGCTCGTCGCGCTGATCTCCGGCACGCTCGGCGTCACCCTCGGGGTCCTCGCCGGCTTCTACCGGGGGTGGGTCGACGACGTTATCATGCGCGTGGTCGACGTGTTCATGGCGCTGCCCACGATCTTCTTCGTGCTGCTCGTCCTCTACATCATCGGCCCCGACACCCTCAACCTGATCCTCGTGATGTCGATCGCGCGCTGGATGCTCTACTGCAGGGTCACCCGCGGCCTGACCCTGTCGCTTCGCGAGCAGACGTTCATCACGACCACCAGGACGCTCGGCGCCTCGAAGCGGCGGATCATGGCGCGGCACCTGGTGCCGAACATGTTGTCGACGATCCTCACCATCATGACGATCGACATAGCCCGGGTCATCCTGCTGGAGTCGAGCATCAGCTTCCTCGGCCTCGGTCTGCAGTCGCCGGCGGTGTCCTGGGGCCTGCTCATCGCCGACGGCCGCGACTACATCACGACCGCGTGGTGGCTCATCACCATCCCCGGACTCTTCATCTTCCTGACCGCGTTGAGCATCAACCTGTTCGGGCTCTGGCTGCGCATGGTCAACGACCCGACACACCGCTGGCGCTACCTGCGCGACCGGTGAGGATGGCGGAAGAATCAAGCCCACGAACGCCGAACGGAGGATGCTGTGCGGTCCACTGACGAGTACGAGGGGATGATCGCCGAGACGATCACCCTTCCCGGCCACGGCGGCGACCACATCAACGCCTATTACGCCAGGCCGCTGGGGCCGGGTCCGTACCCGGCGGTCGTGCTGTTCCATCACCGGCCCGGCTGGGACGAGTGGTACCGGGAGGCGACCAGGAGGTTCGCCCACCACGGGTACCTCGCCCTCTGCCCCGACCTCTACTCCAGGTTCCCGCCCGGCCCGCCGGACGAGGTCGCGGCCCGGGCCCGCGCCGAGGGCGACGTGTCCGACGAGCAGGTCGTGGCGGACGGGCTCGCGGGGGTCTCCTTCGTGCGCGCGCAGCTGGTCAGCAGCGGCAAGGTCGCCCTGATGGGCACCTGCTCGGGCGGCCGGCACGCCTATCTGGCGGCGTGTCGTGGCCGGAACGTCGACGCCGTCGTGGACTGCTGGGGTGGCCGGGTGGTGATGCAGTCGGAGGACCTCAACGACAAGTATCCGGTCGCGCCGATCGACCTGACCGAGGACCTGCCCTGCCCGGTGCTCGGGCTGTTCGGCGAGGACGACAAGTCACCGAGCCCGCAGCAGGTCGCCCAGCACGAGGCCGAGCTGCGCCGGCTCGGCAAGACCTACGAGTTCCACAGCTACCCCGGCGCCGGCCACGGGTTCTTCTACTACGACAAGCCGGCGGCTTACCGGGCCGAGCAGGCGGTCGACGGCTGGGCCAAGATCTGGGACTTTCTGTCCGGGCAGCTCGGCTGAGACCGGCACGCGGATGGGAGCGTCATGTGCACCACCATCGGCCATGCGGCCGGCATCGCCGGTAGCGGCAGGAGCACGCAGGGATGGTTCTGGTTCGACCGGGTCTGGCTGTCGTACGACCATCCGTTCCACGCCCAGGTCGAGCACGCGGTCAGCGTCGACTTCGTCGACGGGTCGCGCCCCAGCGGCGAGCGGGTGGCCGTCGAGCTGACCCGGGAGGCCGCCCGGCAGCTGGCGCTCGACCTGCTGGCGGTGGCCGACCAGGCCGATGCGTACGAGGCCGGACTGATGGCCTGAGGGACCCTCGACGACGGTGAGGACCGGCGCACCCCGGTCATCGACCGCACCAGGGGCGTCTGGTCCCACGGCGGCGGTCGTCGAGGCGTCGAGCTCGGTACCCGGTGCACTTCAGCGAGCCGGTCGACTCCCACCCCGTGAGGATCATTCCTCCCCCGGCCGCCATCGCAGACAAACATCGCTCCGGGGGGCGCCGGCCCGGTGGACCGGGCGAAGAAGCGGGTGGGCAGGCTTTATCGCAAGGGCGTACTCGGTCCACTACGGCCTCGGAACTCTGATCCTCGAGAGGAGCAATGACATGACGGACGTGACCTTCACCAACAGCCGGGCCGACAGCTCTGCCAACGAGGACCTGACCACGCTCGCCCGCCACGGCGCGGACGCCTTCGGCTACAAGGCCCACCTGCGCGTCGATCGCAAGCTTGCCCAACTCCTGCGCCTTCGCGTGTCCCAGATCAACAACTGCGTCTACTGCCTCAACCTCCACTACGAGGCCGCTCGCGATGCCGGCGTTGCCCGACCGGTGATCGACACCCTGACCGCGTGGTGGGAGACCGACTTCCACGACGACGCCGCCCGCGCCGCCCTCGCCTACACCGAGGCGATCACCCGCGTCGCCGACGCGACCGTCGCCGACCACCTCGGTGAGCGGCACGAGGCGCTCGCCGAGCACTTCTCGCCGGAGGAGATCCTCGAGATCATCGGAATCGTCATCAACATGAACGTCTGGACCCGACTCAAGCTGGCCGAGGGCGCCACCCCCAGGCTCGCCGAGGGCCAGGCCGCGGCTTCCTGGTAGGAGGTGTGGTGGCCTAGGCAGCCTCGTCCGGAACGGTCGCCGACCCGGGCCGTCACAGGCGGCCGCCTGGAGCACGCACCAGGCCCGCTACGTCCCGCGGCGGATGACGATCACAGAGCAGGTTGCGTGCCTGACACACTTTTCACTGACCGATCCGACAAGTAGCCGATTGAAGCCACCATGGCCGCGGGAGCCGACGACGAGCATGTCCGCACCCTCGGAGCGACGTAGGAGGACCGCGGCCGGATCGCCTTGCTCCACGACCTGCTCGACGTCCAGAGGCAGGTCGTCTCCCAGGACCTCCCGCACCGTCTGGTCCAGCGCGGTCCCGGCCCGGCGGGCGATCTCCTGCGGGTTGGGCAGTCCGACGGGTTCGGGTGAGTAGCTGGTGGCCAGACCCGAGAACGGGAGGTCCCACGGGCAGACGACCTCCAGCCGAGCGCCCTGGGAGACTGCCTGATCCGCGGCCCACCGCAAGGCCTCGCGGGATTCCTCCGACCCGTCGACGCCGACGACGAAGCGCCGCGCGGTTGTCCGCACCTGACTGGTCATGTGTGGTCTCCATCCCTGAGGGAGCTGCTGAGCCCGCTGGTGCTAGTTGCCCGGTCTGGGCAGCTGAAGTACGGAGTACTAGCCGTCTCTCTGCTGCAGGCGCCGGACGCCCCAGGTCGACAGTGTCGGTGTCAATGCGACCGCAACCGCGATGGCCATAGCGTAGTGGCCGAGGTATGCCACCCCTCAGCGCTGAAAGTATGGCGG
>Ga0207702_10006441_pt1 | contig 10123 bp, 10 predicted proteins | sample KBSCornC62_FD_184302 | JGI IMG/M metagenome (GOLD analysis project Ga0207702, IMG submission 184302) | Corn rhizosphere microbial communities from Kellogg Biological Station, Michigan, USA - KBS Corn C6-2 (SPAdes) (version 2) | ecosystem: Host-associated > Plants > Roots > Rhizosphere > Soil ...
AGGTCGATCGCGAGCATCGCCGCGGGCGGGAACGCCGGCTCCACGCCGCCGGTGAGCGCGGCCGCGATGCGCGAGCAGTCCGGCTGGTGCGCCACGACGACGACGGTCTGGCCGTGCTCCTCCGCGGCGGCGCGCACGGCCTCGGCGGACGCGCCGGGCGCGAGGCGCTCGTCCGGCTCCGCCTCGAGCCCGACCGGCCGCGCCAGGGCCTCCGCCGTCTCGCGCGCCCGGAGGAGCGGGCTCGTCAGGATCGCGTCAGGATGGACGCCATCGCGGGCCAGCCGCTCGCCGAGCGCGCGGGCGGCGGCGCGGCCGTCAGGGGTTAGCGGACGCAGCTCGTCCGGCTCCCCGGAGGCAGCTTCGGCGTGGCGCACGATGAGCAGCTGCACGGCCCTGGAGCATAGTCTCAGCCCCGTGCGCACCTTCCGCTACGTCGTCGCCGACGTGTTCACCGACACGCCGCTTGTAGGCAACGCCCTCGCGGTGTTCACGGACGGACGCGGCCTTGGGGACGAAGAGATGCAGCGGCTCGCGCGTGAGCTGAACCTGTCGGAGTCCGTGTTCGTGCTGCCGGCCGAGGCGGGCGGGGACGCGCGGATCCGGATCTTCACGCCCTCACAGGAGCTCGAGTTCGCCGGGCACCCGACGCTCGGCTCGGCGTACGTGCTGGCGGGGCCGTTGCAGCGGCCCGAGATCCGGCTCGAGACGCTGCGGGGGATCGTGCCCGTGTCGCTCGAGCGCGAGCAGGACCGGATCGTCTTCGGGCGGATGCAGCAGCCGCTGCCGGTGTGGCGGGAGTACGAAGAAGCCGAGCGCCTGCTCGCCGCGCTCCACGTCGAGCAGTCCGAGCTACCGGTCGAGCACTACGACAACGGCGCGCAGTTCGTCTACGTCGGGCTCGGAACGGAGGAGGAGGTGGCGACGCTGCGGCCGGATCCGGTCGCGCTGGCCGAGCTGCCGGGGATCGTCGGCGTGCACTGCTTCGCCGGCTCCGGGAAGCGCTGGAAGGCGCGGATGTTCGCGCCGGGCGGCGGCGTGGCCGAGGACCCGGCGACCGGCTCGGCGGCCGGCCCGTTGGCGGTGCACTTGGCGCGCCACGGCCGCATCGGGTTCGGCGACGAGATCGAGATCACGCAGGGCGCCGAGATCGGTCGGCCGTCGACGCTCTTCGCGCGGGCCGACGGCACCGCCGAGAAGCTGGAGCGGGTCGAGGTCGGCGGCAGCGCCGTCATCGTCGCGCGCGGCGAGTTCCGGCTGCCCTAGCCCGTTAGCGCGACGGCTTCGATCTCCGGCAGCTCGAGAGCAAGGGCTCGCCAGAAGACGCCGCCGTTCGTCGAGACGTAGAGGCGGTTACGCGCGGCGTACACGGCGTAGTCGGGGTCGTCCCACGCGAGCGCGATCGCGCGGCCAGGTGGGAGGCCGCCGCCGGACTCGCGCCAGGTGCGGCCCGCGTCGTTCGAGATCACGAGCGGCGGGCGTCGGTCGACGACGGCGATCACCGTCGAGCCCGAGGCCGCCGCGGCGACGAGCAGCGGCAGCGAGATCGCGACCTCCTGCGGCTCGACATCGACGTCCGCCGCGCCGAGCACCTCCTCCTCGTCGAGGTCGACCTCGAAGACCCCGTCGACGGTGCGGACGAGCGCCCTCACAGCCGTTGCCCGAGCAGCCCGGCGACGACCGCCGTCGCGCGACGCGCGGAGGCAACCGGTGCGTAGCCCGCCGCGCGCGAGACCAGGTAGGCGGAGAGGAACGAGTCGCCGGCGCCGGTCGGGTCGCCGTCGACCGGCCGCGCCGGAACCGCTTCGAGCGCGCCGTCGGCGAACACGAGCGAGCCGCGCGAGCCGAGCGTAACCACCACCTCGGCGACGCCGAGGGAGCGCAGCGAGCCCTCGTCCGGCTCGCCGACGAGCGTCCGCGCCTCCTCGTCGGCGAGCTTCAGCACCGACACGTGGCGGAGCACTTCCGGGTCGTACTCGGCGTCGAGCACGAGCGGTCCCGGCCGCTCCGGGCGCACGAGGCCCTGCCCGTCGAGCGCGACCTTGCGCCGACCGCGGGCGAGCGCTGCCAGCGTCGCCGGCGGGAAGTCGGACCGCGCGAGCGCCCCGACGTGCACCCACTCGACCCGCTCGAGCCCGCGCAGGTCTTCGACCGTCCACGACGGGCCGAGCTCCTCGACGAGCATCGCCCGGCGATCGCCGTCGTACGAGAACGCGAAGGTCGCGGTCGAGGAACCGGCGCGCCAGAGCACCGGCAGCCCGAGGCGCACGAGCGGCGGCAGCAGGCGCCGGCGGTCGGCATCCGCGGCCTTGGCCGCCACGAGCGCGGGCCGGCCGAGCACCCGCAGCGCTCGGGCCGCGTGGAACGGCGCACCGCCGGGCCGCGGCTCGCCGCCGTCAACGCGGTCGAGCGAGAGGTTCCCGACGACTGCGAGCGGCCGCACGGCGCGAATCTACCCAGGCCGCGAGCACCGTCAGGCCGAAGGCGGCCACGAAGCTCGGCAGCGACGCCGTCAGGCGCGCGTGGCCCGGGCTCAGGTGCTGAACAGCGCTCGTCCACCAGTTCGGCCCCTGCGGCGAGAGCCACTGGTAGAGGCAGAAGCCGGCCACCCACGCGACGAGCGGCGGCCAGCGCACGCCCGGCGCCCGGAAGACGTCGTCCTCGGAGTAGTGCGCGCCGCGTGTCAGCCAGTCCGCGAGCAGCACGCCGAGCAGCGGGACGAACACCGAGCCGAGCAGGAAGAGGAACGTCAGGTAGTTGCTCAGGTCGATCGCGATCGCGCCTGCCGTCGCCGTCGCGGCCACGACGAGGATCAGCACGCGCTGCGAGGCGCCCGGCAGCAGGTTCTGCAGCGACACGGCTGTTGAATAGACGTCGGCGAACGCCTCGTCGCTCTCGTCGACCGTCAGCATCAGCAGCGCGACGACCGCGAGGACGCTGCCGCTCGCGACGGCGCTCGGGATCTGCGCCGGGTCGCTCAGGTCGCGGGCGAGCACCAACACTGCACCGAGCGCGAAACCCCAGAGCGTCGGGACGAAATAGCCGATCCCGGCGCCGAGAAACGCGGAGCGCCGGTCGCGCGCGAAGCGCGTGTAGTCGGCCGCGAGCGGCGTCCACGACACGACGGACGCCATCACGAGGTCGACGCCCTGCCCGAGCGAGAGCCCGCCGGTCGCCTGCGTATGCCACAGCGCGTGCAGGTTCGCCTTGTCGATCGCCCACCAGGTCAGGTAGGCGATCGACGCGACCACCGCCCAGATGGCGAACTTCCGGACGTAGCGGCGGACGAAGCCGACCGGTCCCATCAGGCCGAGCGCGAGCGAGACGGCGCCGAAGAGGAACGCCCAGAGCCAGCGCGCCTCGAAGCCGAAGACGCGCTGCGACAGCGCCGCCGCGGCGGTCGAGATGATGATCAGCTCGAAGGTCGACCAGCCAAGGTTCTGCGCGACGTTCAGCACGGTGGGCGCGTACGAGCCGCGGCGCCCGAGCGGCGCGCGCAGGAGCACCATGCCCGGCACGCGCGCGTCGGCGCCGATCATCGCCGCGAGCCCGAGCAGCACGCTGCCCGCGCAGGCGCCGACCAGGATCGCCACGAGCGCCTGCCGGAACGAGAGCATCGGCACGAGCCCCGCCGCGGCGACGATCACGAGCAGGCTGACAGACAGGTTGCCCCAGAGCAGCGTCAGGTCGACGAGGCCGAGGACCCGCAGCCGCTTCGGGACGGGTTCGATGCCCCAGCTCGGCGTCTGTTCGTCCAGACTCGCTCCCTTCGCTGGTCCTAACCAGATCAGGTTCGACGGGTGTGATCTCAGCCGCGCGGGCGCGGCACCCCGGTCGGCTCACTGTACCGAGGAGCCTCGAGCCGCCGCTGGCGCTGCTCCGCCTCCTCGAGCCAGCGCAGCCCGAGGACGACGAAGACGATCGTGCCGACGATCATCATCTCGACGAGCATCACGCCGCCGCCCGCGCGCTGGTCGGCGACGCCCGAAAGGCCCCACATCCGCGGGGCCGAGACGTAGCGCGTGTAGAAGGCGCGGTCGCTCCAGAGGAAGATGTTCGCCAGCGCGGCGCCGGCGACCCAGACGAACCCGAGCGACGCCAGCCGCGCCCCGCGCCCGTACCAGCGCGGGCCGGGGAGGAGGCCGAGCAGCGTCGTCCAGAGCAACATTCCCGCGGCCAGGAAGCAGGCGTGCTGGAGCGCGTGAACCGGCGCATGGTCGAGCGCAGCGTCGTACAGTCGGGGGAGGTGCCACGCCCAGAGGTTCGCCGCCCAGACCGGCAGGGCGACCAGCGGGTGCGTCAGGATCCGCAGCCGCTGAACCGTCCGCGGAACGAGCAGCGGCCGCAGCAGCGGCCGCGAGAGGCCGAGCACGAGCAAGAGCGGTGCGAGGTCGCCGAGCAGCACGTGCTGCACCATGTGCACCGAGAACAGCCGCTCCTCGCCGATCGAGTCGATCGGGGTCACGACCGCGGCGAGCAGCATGAGCAGGCCGCCGCCGAACGAGACGAGCTTCCACGCCGGCACCGCCTGGCCGCGTCCGCGCAGCGTCCACGCGCGCCGCGCGTAGAGGGCGCCCACGAGCGCGATCGGGACGAGCTGCGCGGGCTCGAACGTCCAGCCCATCGGGCGAGAGTACCTCTCGCGTTTCATCGCCCTCCGATCTCGGAAGAGGAACCGAGTCGGGACAGGGACGTCGAAGGAGAGAAGGGCGTGGCAAGAGCGTGAGGAGGCTCCACCGTGGCAGGCTCGCGGTGGCGCTCGTCCCGCTCTCGCTCCTCGCCGCGGGCTGCGGCAAGAAGCAGAACGCGCTCGCGCCGGCGAGCCACCAGTCGCAGGACATCGCGACCCTCTTCTGGTGGATGACGGGCGTCGCGGCCGTCGGGCTCGGCGTCGTCGTCGCGCTGCTGCTGCTCGCGTGGATCCGGTCGGGCCGGCGCGGCGCCGGCGGCGATACCCAGGGGGCGAAGCCGGGCGAGCGCGTCGGCTGGTACGTCGTCCTGACCGGCGGCGTGCTCGTGCCGATCCTGCTGATCTCCGCCCTGTTCGTGATCGGCGACGTGTTCGTGATCAGGACGACCGAGGCGCCGGCGGCAGGCTCGACGAAGCGGACGATCCTCGTGATCGGGCACCAGTGGTGGTGGGAGGTGCGCTACCCGGGCACGTCGGCGGTCACGGCGAACGAGATCCACATCCCGGCGCGGACGCCGGTCCGGCTCGAGGTGCGCACGGCCGACGTGATCCACAGCTTCTGGGTGCCGGAGCTGAACCGGAAGATCGATACGCTGCCCGGCAGCACGAACGAGATCGAGCTCTACGCGGACGCCGTCGGCCGCTACCGCGGGGACTGCGCCGAGTTCTGCGGCCTCCAGCACGCGCACATGGGCATCTGGGTGTACGCCGACCCGCCGGCGAAGTTTGCCAAGTGGCTGGCGCGGCAGTCGCGCCCGGCCGCCCCGCCGACGGGCGCGCAGGCGAGTGCCGGCCGCGCCGCGTTCCTCTCGGGCGCGTGCGCGAACTGTCACCAGATCCGCGGCACGAGCGCGAGCTCCGGCGTCGGCCCCGACCTGACGCACGTCGCCGACCGCGAGACGCTCGGGGCGCTGACGATCCCGAACACGCCGTCGTACCTCCACGACTGGATCCGCAACTCGCAGCGGTTCAAGCCGGGCAACCAGATGCCGAGCTTCAACGGCCTGCCCGAGCGGGAGATCCGCGACCTCGTCGCGTACCTCGAGGAGCGGAAGTAATGGCCATCGCGACGCCTCCGACCCCCGCCGCCGAGGCCCGCGTCGAGCGGCTCGAGGTGATGTGGCAGAGCCGGCCCGGCGTGCTCGGCTGGCTGATGACGACCGACCACAAGCGGATCGGCCTTCTCTACTTCTGGACGACGCTCGTCCTGTTCGGCGCCGGCGGGATCGAGGCGATGCTGATGCGGACGCAGCTGATCAAGCCGAACAACGACCTCGTCTCGCCGGAGACCTACGACCAGCTCTTCACCCTCCACGGGCTGACGATGATCTTCTTCTTCATCATCCCGATGACGACCGGCGCGTTCGGGAACTACCTGATCCCGCTGATGATCGGCGCGCGGGACATGGCGTTCCCGCGCATGAACGCGCTCAGCTACTGGATCTTCCTCGCGTCGGCGATCTTCCTGTACACGAGCCTCGCGCTCGGCATGGCGCCGAACGCCGGCTGGTTCGACTACGTGCCGCTCGCGAACAAGACGTTCACGCCCGGCCACAACATCGACTTCTACGCGCTCGCCGTGATCTTCAACTCGATCGCGTCGACGCTGACGGCCGGGCAGTTCATCGTCACGATCCTCAAGTCGCGCGCCCCGGGGATGTCGTTCAACCGGATGCCGCTCTTCTGCTTCGCCTTCCTCGCGGCGTCGTTCGGCCTGCTCTTCGCGCTGCCGCCGCTGAGCGCGGACAACATCTTCCTCTTCCTCGACCGCAACGTCGGCACGCACTTCTTCGACCCGTCACACGGCGGCGCGGCGCTCCTCTGGCAGCACCTCTTCTGGATCTTCGGCCACCCCGAGGTCTACATCCTGATCGTGCCGGCCTTCGGGATCGCGACCTCGATCATCCCGGCCTTCACGCAGCGCAAGCTCGTCGCGTTCCCGCTCGTGGCGATCGCCGAGCTGCTCGTCGTCTTCATCGGCTTCGGCGTCTGGGCCCACCACATGTTCGCGACGGGCATGTCGACCACCGCGCTGATCTTCTTCGCCGGCGCGACCTCGATGGTCGTCATCCCGAGCACGATCCAGGTCTTCGCCTGGTGCATGTCGTTCGTGCTCGGCGTGGCGCGCTTCAAGACCCCGCTGCTCTTCATCGCCGGCTTCATCTTCATGTTCGTCACCGGCGGGCTGACCGGGATCATGTTCGTGGCGATCCCGTTCGACCAGCAGGTCACGGACACCTACTTCATCATCGCCCACTTCCACTACATCATCTTCGGGGCGGCCGTCTTCCCGATCTTCGGCGGGATGTACTACTGGTTCCCGAAGGTCACGGGGAAGCTGTACTTCGAGCGGCCTGGGCAGATCAGCTTCTGGCTGATCTTCGCCGGCACGAACCTGCTCTTCTTCCCGATGCACCTCGTCGGCCTGCTCGGGATGCCCCGGCGCGTCTACACCTACCCGGGCAACCTGGGCTGGACGACCTACAACGTGATCGAGACGATCGGCGGCTACCTGACGCTCGTCGGGATCCTCGTCCTCTTCGGCAACCTCGTCTGGAGCTACCTGCGTGCGCCGGCGGCCGGGCCGGACCCGTGGCACGGGCCGACGCTGGAGTGGGTGACGAGCTCCCCGCCGCCGGAGTACGACTTCGCGGTCATCCCGAAGGTCTCGAGCGCGTACCCGAACTGGGACGTCGAGGACCGCGAGGAGGACCGGCGCAAGCTCGCTAGCGGCGTCCTCCTGCTCGACCAGGGCCACGAGCAGGTCGAGGTGACGCCGGTCGACGGCTGGCTCTCGCGGACCGTGGAGATGCCGCACGAGTCGCCGTGGCCGGTGCTGCTCGCGCTCTGCCTCTCGCTCGTCTTCGTGATGCTGCTGCTGCAGCACTTCGCGATCGCCGGCCTGATGGGGATCCTCTCCCTGCTGACGCTGCTCGGCTGGCACTCGAAGGAGCCGCAGGAAGCGTGAGCGGTTACATCGCCTCCTCGGTCGAGCGCCCGTCGAAGCCGGCGGCGTGGTGGGGCATGGTGATCCTGATCTCGAGCGAGGCGACCCTCTTCGGCGCCTTCATCGGCACCTACTTCTACCTCCGCTTCCGCGCCCCGACGTGGCCGCCGGACGGGATCCCCGAGCCGAGGGTCGTCGTCCCGCTGATCCTCGTCGGCGTGCTGCTCCTGAGCTCGATCCCGATGCAGCTCGCCTCGAACGCCGCGCGCGCCGGCCGCCTCGCCGCGACGCGGCTCTTCGTGGTCGCGGCGCTCGTCCTGCAGGCCGGGTACTTCGCCTACGAGGTGCACGACTTCTCCGACCAGCTGAAGACGTTCGACATCAGCCGAGACGCCTACAGCTCGATCTACTACGTCCTGCTCGGCGCCGACCACGCGCACGTCGCGCTCGGGATTCTGTTCAACCTCTGGCTACTCGCGAAGCTCGTGCGCGGGCTGACCACCTACCGGGTGCACGCGACCCAAGCGATCGCGTGGTACTGGCACGCGGTCAACCTCCTGACGCTCGTCGTCATCCTCACGCTCCTCTCGGCGGCGATCGGATGAGGCGCCTGGAGATCCTGCAGTGGACCGGGCTCCTGGTCGGCGCGCTGATGTGGGGCGTCGCGCACATCCTCGGCTACGGGACGACCGAGGCCACGTGCAACAGCGCCGCGCCGGTCCTCGGCCTCGACCAGCACCTGTGGGAGGGCGTGATCAACGGCGTCACGGCGGCCGTCTCGCTCGGAGCAGCGCTCGCGGCGGGTGCCGTGATCGTGCTGACTAGCGACGTGAGCTACGAGGACGACGCGCCGGTCGGGCGGATCCGCTTCTTCGCGATCGCCGCGCTGATCGCGAACGTCCTCTTCATCATGATGATCGTCCTCTACGCCGTCGGCTCGATCGGCAACACGCCGTGCCGGCAGGCATGAGACGGCTGCTCGCAGCCGCGCTGGCCGCGCTCGTGCTCGTCCCGGCCGCTGCCGCGCAGACCGGTGAGGTGACGCGCGGCAAGCATCTCTACGGGCAGTACTGCATCGCCTGCCACGGCGCCAACGGCATGGGCGTCAGCGGCGGCCAGGCCGGCTCCGCGCCCGGGCGCAACCAGACGGAGCAGAAGCGGGAAGGTCCGCCGCTCGTCGGGGTCGGCGCGCTCGCGGCGGACTTCTACCTGCGCACCGGGTACATGCCGCTCCGCCAGGTCGGGAAGCAGCCGCGCCGCAGCCGCGTGCTCTTCTCTGAGCGCGAGATCCGCGCGCTCGTCGCCTACGTCGCCTCGTTCGGCCACGGCCCGCCGGTGCCGACGCCGCATCCGGAGCGGGGCAGCCTCTCGGACGGGCTGAAGCTGTTCACCGACCACTGCGCCGGCTGCCACCAGGTCGTCGCGCAAGGCGGCTTTCTGACCGGCGGCATCGCGCCGCCGCTCCAGAACGCGACGCCGACCCAGGTCGCGCAGGCGATCCGGATCGGCCCGTACCTGATGCCGAAGTTCTCCGTGCGGCAGATCTCGCCGGCGCAGGTGAACTCGATCGTGCGCTACGTCCAGTACGCGAAGCACCCCGACAATCGCGGCGGCTGGTCGATCGGGCTCATCGGCCCGGTGCCGGAAGGGCTGGTGACGTGGTTCCTCGCGGCAACCGCGCTCGTCGGGGTCTGCATCGTGCTGGGGAAGAGGCTCGGCCGTGGGTAAGGCTCGGGCGTTCCTGATCGCGGCGGCGGCGCTCCTCGTCGGCCGGCGCAGGCACCGCCGGCTGCGGCCCGGCGAGCGCGAGCCGATCGTCGCCGCGCCGGTTCCGCGCAGCCCCGACGCCGAGCTGGTCGCAATCGGCCTGCTGCTCGCGTCCGCCGCGTGCGGGATCGCCTTCGTCGTGATCTACGTGCTCGACCGCCTGCCCGCGCACACGCAGCTGCTCGGCCTCGCGCTCGGCCTCGCCTTCGTGTTCCTGGCCGCGGCGCTGACCGTCACCGCCAAGTGGCTCGTCCCGAACGAGGAGCTCGAGGACGACTACCCCGAACAGGAGCATTCGGACGAGCAGGAGCGGATCGTCCAGGTGGTCGAGGAGAGCGGCCTCACCCGGCGGAAGCTCTTCGCGCTCGCGCTCGGCGCCGCCGGCGGCTCGATCGGGCTCGCGCTGCTGACGCCGATCGCGTCGCTCGGGCCGGCGATCCACCTCGCGCGCTTCTACATGACGCCGTGGCGGCGCGGGACGCGGCTCGTGAACGAGGCCGGCGAGCCGTACCGCGCCGACGACATCGAGGAGGGAACCTTCTACACGGCGTTCGCCGAGGGCGCCGACAAGGAGGCGCTGGCGTCGTCGCTCGTGGTCGTCCGGCTGCCGAAGAGCGAGCTCAACCTGCCGCCCGAGAACGCCGGCTACGACGCGAACGGGATCGTCGCGTTCTCGAAGATCTGCACGCACGCCGGCTGCGCGATCGCGCTCTACCGCAAGC
>Ga0207702_10006447_pt1 | contig 10117 bp, 11 predicted proteins | sample KBSCornC62_FD_184302 | JGI IMG/M metagenome (GOLD analysis project Ga0207702, IMG submission 184302) | Corn rhizosphere microbial communities from Kellogg Biological Station, Michigan, USA - KBS Corn C6-2 (SPAdes) (version 2) | ecosystem: Host-associated > Plants > Roots > Rhizosphere > Soil ...
CCTCGACCGAGATCGCGTGCGGCACCTCCTCGCGCGTCAGCTGCAGCGCCTTCTCGCGGATCAGCTCGGCGACCTGCAGCTCGGGCTTGAGGTCGGTGCGCTGCTCGACGGGGTAGTACGCCGGCCCTTCCGGCAGCAGCGCGACGAGGTCGTCTCGCAGCTCGCCGATCCCGTCGCCGGTGAGCGCGCTGACCGGGTGGAGCGAATGGAACTCGCCCAGGCGCGCGCCGTTCTGCATCTGTTCGGCGATGTGGCCCGGCTTGAGGCGGTCGACCTTGTTCAGCGCGATCACGACCGGCGGGCCGAGCTCGAAGACGAGCTGCGCGATGTAACGGTCGCCCGCGCCGATGCGCTCGCGCGCCGAGAGGACGAAGAGGATCGCCTCGACCTGCTCGAGCGACTGGTCGACCGTGCGCTGCATGCGCTCGGTGAGCGGGTCGCGCGGGCGTTGGAAGCCCGGCAGGTCGGCCAGCGCGAGCTGGTAGTCCGGGCCGTTCGCGATCCCCATCACGCGGCGGCGAGTCGTCTGCGGCTTGTCGGAGACGATCGCGACCTTGCCGCCGGCGAGCGCGTTCACGAGCGTCGACTTCCCGACGTTCGGCCGCCCGGCGACGGCGACGAACCCGCTTTTCACGGGTCCACACCCCCACCCTGGGTGGGGAAGCATGCCCGCCGCCCTCGGCGGTGACGATACCCCGGCACGGCGCACGTGTCTGTCGCGAAGTTGTGACGAATCTGGAACTTCTGCACCGGCGGAAGCGCCAACGCGCGGCAGCGTGTGGCCGCGAGCGTCAGTCCAGCTCCCACGTGTCCGGCAGCAGCTCGGCCGGCGTGTAGCTGACGATCTCACCCTGCCCGTTCCGGAACGTGACGCGGTCGAGCCGGAACTCGTACAGCCACTGGCGGCAGCCGCCACAGGGCGACGCCGTGATCCCGATGGCCTCGAGGTCGCCGGGCCGGCAGCCGGCGACAACGGCGCAGCAGATCGCGGTCTTCTCGGCGCACACGCCCAGCGGGTACGCGGCGTTCTCGACGTTGACGCCTTCGAAGATCCGTCCGTCGCGCGCTCGAACGGCGGCGCCGACGAGGTAGTTCGAGTACGGCGCGTACGCGCGCTCCGCGACCGCGAGCGCGCGCTCGTATAGCAAGTCGCTCACGCCAGCACCTGGAAGACGACCAGCGTCACGAGCGCGCCGAGGAGCCCGCCGTAGGTCACCTCCAGCGCCGAGTGCACCCCCGACTCGACCCTCGTCTGCGCGACGAGCAGCGCCATGATGAACGTCAGCGACGAGATCAGGAAGCGATGCTCGTCGCTCGCGATGTACGTCGCGGCCATCCAGCCGGCGAAGCCGACCGCGGCGTGGCCCGACGGCAGCCCGCCGCGTAACGGCGTTCCGCGGCCCGTGTACGCCTTCGTCGCGATCACGACGATCACCGTCAGGACGAGCGCGATCAGCGTCACCTGCGCCGGTGCGTCGCGCAGGCGGTCGAGCAGCCGCGAGCTGCGGTCGGCGACCTGCCCGGAGAAGACGAGGTAGCCGATCGCTACCGCGTTGACCGTCGCGATCAGCACGGCGCCCGCCGCGATGTCCTTGGCCAGCTTCGCGAGCGGGTCGAACGACGTCGTCGCGACGTCGATCGCCTGCTCGATCGCCGAGTTGATCATCTCCGTGATGAAGACGAAAGCGATCGCGAGCAGCAGCGCGATCAGCTCGAGCTTCGAGACGCTCACGACGACCGCGACGACGAGCACGATCACCGCGGCGAGGAAGTGGATCCGCAGGTTCCGCTGCGTGCGGAGGACGTGGATGATCCCCTCGAACGCGAAGTTGAAGCTCTCGAGCAGGTTCTGGGCCCGGCGACGCGTCACGCGCTCCATCGAGCCTCCCTGGCCTCCATCTCGGCGCCGTGGTCGTGGCCGAGCAGATGGAGCAGGCCGTGGACGAGCGGGCCGCGCCAGGCATCGCCTGCAACCTGCGGGCAGACCACGACGTCGCCGAGCTGGCGCGGAACGCCGCCTTCCAGCTCGTCGCGTCCGTCGATCGGGAACGAGAGCACGTCGGTCACCTCGTCGACGCCGAGGTGCTCGCGCTTGAGCGTCCGGATCTCCTGGGGCCCGACGAAGTGCAGCCCGAGCTCGCCGTCGGCGACGCCCTCGCCCGCTAGCACGTGCAGCGCGAGCTCGGCGGCCGCCTCGTCCTCGACCTCTTCGCCGCTGCGGTTCGACACCTCGACCGAGATCATCGCGCGCTCAGCGGCTGCGCTGGGTGCCCGTCTCCTCCGCGTGCAGCTTGTAGGCCTCGACGATGCGCTGCACGAGCTTGTGCCGCACGACGTCTTCGTGGCCGAAGCGGATGAAGGCGATCCCGTCGATCGAGCCGAGGATGTTCTGCACCTGGATGAGCCCCGAGGCCTGCTCGCGGGGGAGGTCGATCTGCGTGACGTCGCCGGTGACGACGACCTTCGAGCCGAAGCCGAGGCGGGTCAGGAACATCTGCATCTGCTCGGGGCTCGTGTTCTGCGCCTCGTCGAGAATGATGAACGAGTCGTTGAGCGTTCGGCCGCGCATGAACGCGAGCGGCGCGACCTCGATCGTGCCCTTCTCCATGTAGGCCGAGAGCCGGTCGGGGTCGAGCATGTCGTAGAGCGCGTCGAAGAGCGGCCGCAGGTACGGGTCGACCTTGGCGAGCATGTCGCCCGGGAGGAAACCGAGGCGCTCGCCGGCCTCGACCGCGGGGCGCGTGAGGATGATCCGTCCGACCTCCCGGTCGGAGAGCGCGGCGACCGCGAGCGCCATCGCCAGGTAGGTCTTGCCCGTGCCGGCGGGGCCGATCGCGAACGTGACGGTGTGGCGGCGGATCGCGTCGACGTAGCGCTTCTGCGTGACCGTCTTCGGCGAGATCTTCTTGCCGCGATGACGCCAGACGACGTCCTCGAAGACGTCGCGGAGGTCCTCGGCCTGGTCGAGCGCCGTGAGGACGGCGTCGACAGTGCTCGGGCCGATCTCGTGCCCGCCCTCGACGAGCTCCGCGAGCTCGTCGACGACCGCGCGAGCCTGTGCGACGTTCGGGTCGTCGCCCTCGATCGTGAGACGGTTGCCGCGCAGCGCGAGCGTGATCCGGAGCCGTTCGCGTAGCGCGTCGAGAACACCGTCGCCGACGGTCGCCAGCTCGGCGGCGACGTCGTTGGAAACCGAGAGAACTTCCTGCATCCCGGCTCAGTGTAGGGGCTTCGCGCGCGGGCGCGGCCGCCGCGGAAGTCGCACAATCGGCACGCTTCCGTGGCAGACAGGCGCGCGGTTGCTGGATACGCTCAGCCGCGGGTGGCGGGTGGAACTTCTCTTCCCCACCCGGGTGGGGCCGCGCGCGCGTGAACCTTGAGAGCGTCGGCGGGTCGCGCCGGTCAGGCGAGCTTCTCGCGTACGAGCTGGCTCACGGCTGAGCCGTCCGCGCGGCCGGCGACCTGCGGCATCACGTCCGCCATCACGCGCCCGATGTCGCGCATGCTCGTCGCGCCGACCTCGGCGATCGCGTCGTCGACGATGTCCTCGAGCTCCTCGTCCGAGAGCGGCTCGGGCATGAACTCCTCCAGCACCGCGAGCTCGCGCTCCTCGCCCTCGGCCTGCTCCTCGCGGCCGCCGGCTCGGAACGCCTCCGCCGCCTCGGTGCGCTTCTTGCGCTCGCGCTGGAGCACCTGCAGCTCCTCGTCGTCGTGAAGCGGCCGCTGCAGCTCCTTCTCGGCCGAGCGCAGGCTCGCCAGGATCAGCCGCAGTGTGTCGCGGCGACCCGCGTCGCGCGCGGCCATCGCCTCCTTCAGCTCGCCCTCCAGCCGCACGATCAGGCTCATCCGGCCATACCCCAGACCTGCCCGCCGAGCACGTGCCAGTGCAGGTGGAAGACCGTCTGTCCCGCCCCCTCGCCGACGTTGACGATCACGCGGTAGTCCTCGAGCCCGGCGTTCTTCGCCGTCTCGGCGACGAACTCGAGCATGCGCTTCGACTCCTCGGCCGGGAACTCCGAGATCTCACGGAAGCTCGAGACGTGCCGCTCGGGCAGCACGAGCAGGTGCGTCTCCGCCTTCGGCGCGATGTCGCGGACGGCGACGAAACCGTCGGCCGCGTGGACGTGCTCGCCCTCGCGCACGAGGTTGCAGAAGAGGCAGTCGTCAGGCAGCGCGGATCCCCTCCTCGGTGACCTCGGCGCCGCGCACCCGCACGAGCTCCCCGACAGGCGCATCCACGAGCCACGGCGAGTAGTCGTCGCCGTAGCCGCGGCCGGGCCGGTCGACGAGCACGACGTCCTCGCGGCCGAGCTTCCGGCGCCACCGCGCGAGGCTCGCGGCGCGCGACCCCTCGCGCAGGCGGGCGCTGCGGTCGCGCTTCGTCTCGAGCGGGACGGCGTCGGCCGCGGCGGTCTTCGTCCCCGGGCGCGGCGAGTACGGGAAGACGTGGACGCCGCTGATGCCGGCGGCCTCGACCACGCCCAGCGTCCGCCGGAAGGCGGCCTCGTCCTCGGCCGGGAAGCCGACGATCACGTCCGTCGTCAGGTTGAAGTCGCGCAGCGGCTCGAGCCGGCGCAGGTACGTGGCCGAGTCGTAGCGGCGGCCCATCGCGCGCAGGACGCCGTCGTCGCCGGACTGGAGCGGCACGTGCAGGTGCCGAGCGACCGCCGGCGTCTCGCGCAGCGCCGCCGCGAGCTCGTCGTTCACGTGATTGATCTCGATCGAGGAGAGGCGCAGCCGTGCGAGCCCGGGAGTGGCGCCGGCCTCGCGCACCAGCCGCGGCAGCCCGTAGCCGGCCTCGCGGTCGCGGTAGCAGCCGAGGTTGATGCCGGTGAGCACGACCTCGCGGTGGCCCTGCTCGACGCGCCGCCGCACCTCGGCCAGCACCGCGGCCGCCCGCCGGCTGCGCGAGGCGCCGCGCACCTGAGGGATCACGCAGAAGGCGCACGAGAAGCTGCAGCCGTCCTGCACCTTGACGAAGGCGCGGACGCGGTCGAGCCGCGCGTCGGCCTGGACGCAACCGATGGCGCCGACGTCGCGTGCGACGGCGGCCGGCGTCTCCTCGCTCCGCCGCGCGACGACGACCACGTTCTCGGGCAGGCGGGCGAAGCCGTCGGCGTCGAGGTGCGCGCCGCAGCCCGTGACGTACACGCGTGTGTGCGTCCGGGCGGCGCGCGCCGCCGCGTGGCGCGACTTGCGCACCGCCTCGTGCGTTACGCAGCACGTGTTGACGACGGCGACGTCCGCGCCGTCGTCGAGCTCGGAGTGCCCGTCCGCGAGCAGCCGTTCCCGGATCTCCTGCGCGTCGACGTGGGAGACCTTGCAGCCCAGGAAGCGCACCGAAAAGGTCGCCACGGCGCGGGACTCTACTCCTCACGCCGAAACACGTCCGCCGCCCAGCCGTCGGCGGCGACGCGGCGCTCGTGGCGGAAGCCGTCCGCCGCCGGCCGCTCGCGCTCGAGGTAGCCGGAGGTCACGACCGTCGGCGCTGCGAGCAGCGGCAGGAGCTGCGCGACCGCCTCGGGAGAGATGTTCACGAGCGCCACGTCGGTCGCCGGCAGCTCCCCGTCGAACGCGTCTGCGAGCCGGCAGTCGAGCTCCACGGCGTTCGCGGCGGCGTTGCGGCACGTCGCCTCGACCGCGGATTCGTCGTGGTCGAGCGCGGTAACCGGCGCGTAGCCGAGACGCGCGGCCGCGATCGCCAGGACGCCCGAGCCGCAGCCGACGTCGAGCAGGCTGCCGCGCCCGAGGTCGGCGAGCAGCTCGAGGCAGAGGCGGGTCGTCGCGTGCCCGCCGGTGCCGAAGGCGCGCCCGGGGTCGACGACGACCGCGTCGGCGTCCGGCGGCGGCTCCTCCCACGGCGGGCCGATCCAGAGCCCGCCGACTCGAACGGGCCGGTGGAAGTCGCGCCAGCGTTCCTCCCAGCCGCCCGCGACGTCCTCGGCCGCGACCTGGCCGAACGCCGCCCAGAGCCGCTCCTCGCCCGACGCGTCGGTGTACGCGACGAGCTCCACCCCGTCGGCGCGGTCGAGCTCCTCGAAGCCCTGCGGGAAGAGCTCGAGCATCAGCCCGCGCGCGACCTCGGCGCGCTCGAGCGGGACGGACGCGGAGACGCGGCGGAGCCGGCTCAGCGGAAGGCGCTCTTCAGCTTCTGGAAGAACCCCTCGTCGGCCTCGTACGTCTCTGCGGACGCGCTGCGCTCGAAGTCCTCCAGCAGGCGGCGCTGCTCCTCGTTCAGGCGCCTCGGCACCTGGACGTTGACGAGGATGCGCTGGTCGCCGCGGCCGAAGCCTTGCAGCACCGGCATGCCGCGGCCGCGCAGGACGCGGAGCGTCCCCGGCTGCGTCCCCGGCTCGAGCTCCAGCTCGATCTCCCCCTGGAGCGTCGGCACCGTCACGGTCGTTCCGAGCGCCGCGTCCGTCATCGTCACGTCGACGGTGCAGAAGACGTCGTTGCCCTCGCGCACGAAGCGCGGGTGGGGCTTGACGCGCACCTGGACGTAGACGTCTCCGGCGCGGCCGCCGAGGGCGCCGGCGTGGCCTTCGCCCGAGATCCGGATCTGCTGGCCGTCGTGGATGCCCGCGGGGACTTCGACGTCGAGCGTCCGTTCCTCGACCATGCGGCCGGAGCCCTCGCAGTCGAGGCAAGGATCCTCGACGACCTGGCCCGCGCCCCCGCAGGCCGGGCAGGCGTGGGCGCGGACGAACTCGCCGAGGGCGGTGCGGGTCACCTGCTGCACCCGGCCGCGCCCGCCGCACGTTGCGCACGGCACGGGCTGCGTCCCGGGCTTGGCGCCGCTGCCGCCGCACGTGGCGCACTCGATCGTCACCGGGAACGGCACCTCGCGGGCCGTGCCGGTCGCCGCCTCGGCCAGCTCGATCTCGACCTGCGCGACGACGTCCGCTCCGCGTGCTCGACCGCCCCTGCCGCCCATGCCGAAGAGGTCGTCGCCGAAGAACGCGCCGAACAGATCGGCGAGGCTGCCGAGGTCGAAGCTCGTCGGCGTGAAGCCGCCGCCCCGCAGGCCGTCGTGGCCGTAGCGGTCGTAGAGCTCGCGCGTCTCCGGCTTCGAGAGCACCTCGTATGCCTCGACGACCTCGCGGAAGCGCTCCTCCGCGTCGGGCTCGTTCGAGACGTCCGGGTGCAGCGTGCGCGCGAGGCCGCGGAACGCCTTCTTGATCTCGGCCTCGCCCGCCGTTCGAGAAACGCCGAGGAGCTCGTAGTAGTCGCGCCGGCTGGTCGCCATCCTGCGCTTGAGCGTACCCGGGTTAGTTGTCGTCGTAGAGCTCTTCGACGAAGCGCGAGAGCTCGGCCGCCGCCGCGCGCACCGAGCGGATCGCCTTGTCGTAGTCCATCCGGACGGGGCCGAGCAGCGTCACGGCGCCGAGGGTGCGGTTGGTGAGGCCATACGACGCGCCGACGAGCGAGAGCTCGCGCAGCGCCGGGTGCTCGAGCTCCGGGCCGACGCGGACGAACGGCCGTCTCGGCTCGAGCGCCTGGCTCAGCACCTCGAGCAGCGCGGCCCGCTTCTCGAGCACCTCGAGCAGCTGGTGGTAGCTCGCGAGCTCCTCGCCGCGCAGATCCTCTAGCAGGCCGGCGGTGCCGCCGACATAGAGGCTCTGCTCCTCGGCCGCGAGCGCCTCGTCGAACAGCGGCCGCAGCGCTGCGACGAACGCGCTCTCCCGCCGGCCGAGCTCCGGCTCCTCGAGGCGGCGACGGAGGAGGTTGCTACCGAGCTCGAGGCCCGCGACGCGGTCGTTCAGGTACTGCGTCGCCCAGCTTACAAGCCCGGGATCGACCGGATCCGCGAACCGGAAGACTCGCTTCGTCACGCTCCCGGTCGAGGTGATCACGACCACCATCACCACGTGCGGCTGCAGCAGCAGCACCTCCACGTGCCGGACGGTGGCCGTGCCGAGCGGCGGCGCCGAGACGAGCGCGAGCAGGCGCGTCAGCTCGGAGAGCATCTCGGTCGTCTTCTGCAGCGCGGAGTCGACCTCGTCGCGCGCCGCGGTCAGGTCGAGCTCGAACCCGTCCGGCTGCGGGTCGAGCCGCTCGAGCAGCCGGTCGGCGTAGTAGCGGTAGCCGCGCTCGGTCGGCACGCGGCCGGCCGAGGTGTGCGGGTGCGTCAGCAGGCCGAGTCGCTCGAGCTCGGCGAGCTCGCTGCGCACCGTCGAGGGCGAGACGTCGAGGGCGACCCGCGTGACGAGCGTGCGCGAGCCGACCGGCTGTCGGGTTGCGACGTACTCCTCGACCACGCCGCGAAGGACCGTCCGCTGGCGCTCCGTCAGGTCGGGCTGGACGGCGTTCGTAGCCACTTGCAGGGATTTTACGCGAGCAGCTCGGCGGTCACGCCGCCGCCGAGGAAGCGACCGCGCTCCGTCAGCGCGAGCGTGCCGCCCCCGGCGGAGCGTGCGACGAGCCCGAGCCGCTCGAGCCGCGCGAGCGCGTCTGCGTCGACGGCGCCGTCGAGCTCGGCCAGCGACAGCGGCTCGTCCAGGCGCAACCCGAGCAGCACGCGCTCCGAGCGCCGCACGGGCGCCGGCAGCTCCTCGACCTTGCGCTCGGGCCGCTCCCCGGCGCGCAGCGACGCGAGGTAGCGCCCGAGCCGCGGCGTCGTCCGCCAGCGCCGGCCGTCGACCGTCGAGACGGCGCCGATCCCGAGGCCGAGGTAGTCGCGGCCGCGCCAGTACGCAAGGTTGTGGCGCGAGCGCAGGTCGCGCGCCTCGTCGCGGCAGAAGTTCGCCGTCTCGTACCAGCGGTAGCCGGCCTCGGTCAGGCGCGCGACGACGCGCTCGAAGTACGTCTCCATCCGCTCGGCCTGGCGTTCGAGCTCGGCGCCGTGGGCGTGGGTGAAGCGCGTGCCCGGCTTCGCCTCGAGCTCGTAACAGGAGAGGTGCTCCGGCTCCAGCGCGAGCGCCTCGGCGAGATCCGCCTCGAGGTCCGCGGCGCCCTGGCCCGGAATGCCGTAGATCAGGTCGAGCGAGAGGTTGTCGAAGCCGGCCTCGCGCAGCAGCCCGAACGCCCGCCGGACGTCGTCGGGCCGCGCGCGGCGCTCGAGCACCTCCAGCAGACGCGGCTGGAACGACTGCGCGCCGAGCGATACGCGCGTCACCCCGTAGCGGCGGAGCAGCGCGGCCAGCTCCGGCGTCACCGTCTCCGGGTTCGCCTCGACCGTCACCTCCTCGGCCTCCGGGAGCGCGCGGAGCAGCCGCTCGAGCGCGCGTGCCTCCGTCAGCGTCGGCGTCCCGCCGCCGAGGAACACGCTCTCGAGGCGGGGCGCCAGCGCTTCACGCTCCAGCTCGAGCTCGGCGAGCAGCGCGTCGACGTACGCGTCGTGCTGCCCCGAGCGGCCGACGACCGTGACGAAATCGCAGTAGCCGCAACGGGAGGCGCAGAACGGCAGGTGCACGTAGAGGTGCCGCGCGCCGGTCACTTCTTTCCCCCGTCGAGGTTGAGCACGGCGAGGAACGCCTCCTGCGGCACCTCGACCTGGCCGACCTGCTTCATCCGCTTCTTGCCCTTCTTCTGCTGCTCGAGCAGCTTGCGCTTGCGCGTGATGTCGCCGCCGTAGCACTTGGCGAGCACGTCCTTCCGCTTCGCCTTGATCGTCTCGCGCGCGATCACGCGGGAGCCGATCGCCGCCTGTACCGGGACGTCGAAGAACTGCCGCGGGATCTCCTCGCGCAGCCGCTCGACGAGCGCTCGCCCACGCGCGTACGCGCCGTCGCGGTGGACGATCAGCGAAAGCGCGTCGACGGGCTCGCCGGCGATCAGCACGTCGACCCGTTCGAGGTTGCCCTCGCGGAACCCGACCACGTCGTAGTCGAAGCTCGCGTACCCGCGCGTGCGCGACTTCAGCTGGTCGTAGTAGTCGAGCACGATCTCGGCGAGCGGGAGCTCGTACACGAGCAGGACGCGCTGCTCGGAGAGGTACTCCATGTGGTCGAAGCGCCCGCGCCGCTCGGTGTTCAGCTCCATCACAGGCCCGACGAAGTCCTTCGGCACGATGATCGACGCGCGGATGTACGGCTCGTCGACGCGCTCGATCTCGCGCGGCATCTCGGACGGGTTGTGCACCTCCACCTCGTCTGCCGCCTTCGTCAGCACGCGGTAC
>Ga0207702_10006450_pt1 | contig 10112 bp, 8 predicted proteins | sample KBSCornC62_FD_184302 | JGI IMG/M metagenome (GOLD analysis project Ga0207702, IMG submission 184302) | Corn rhizosphere microbial communities from Kellogg Biological Station, Michigan, USA - KBS Corn C6-2 (SPAdes) (version 2) | ecosystem: Host-associated > Plants > Roots > Rhizosphere > Soil ...
TAAAGCGTTTTTCTCGCCGTCTCACTGCCTCTTTGTTCAAAAGGAATTACGATGACGCTCCTCGTAAAGGACGCCAACACAACCGTACAATCGCTTGCGACCGTCGCCGATGCGAACGGCAATCTCCTGCCGGCGCATGCGTCCGCATCGACAAACGCGCAAGGCGTCGCCGCGCCGGTCGGGCCGCAGAACCCGCTGCCGGTCGTCAACACCGCCGGCAACGCGGCGAGCGACGGCAGCGGCACGCTCGCGGCCGGCGGCTCGGCGCAGACCTTGTTCGGCGGCGCGGTGCCGGCGAACGGCTTCCTCGTGCAAAACAATTCCTCGGCCGCGCTGTGGATTTCCGATACCGGCGCCGCATCGAATGGCGGCGCCTCGATCCAGCTCGCGCCAAACGGCGGGATCTTTATGACCCCGTCCGGCTACAAACCCGCCGGCGCGGTCAGCCTTTACGGCGGCACGACCGGCCAAGCCTTCGCCGCCCGCCGCTGGTAGCCGTTCCGCGGCATAGCACGGGTATCGGTAATTCTTGAATCGGGAGCCAGGTGTCAGGAGACAGGAATGAGGATCACCTCTGTCACAATCAGTGCCGTCACCCTGCTCGCTGCCATCTGGCTCCCGACCCCCGCGCTCGCGCAATCGCCCGGCAATTTCTCGACCCTCTCGACGACCGGCACCGCCACCCTCAATGGCGATGTGTTGATGTGCTCCGGCCATCCCTGGCTCGATGTGCGCTGCCCCGGCAATGCCGGCGGCGCGCTCGGCGACGGCACACACGACGACACCGCCGCGATCCAGGCCGCGATCAACACCGGCGTCGCCAACAACTGGCCGGTATACATCCCGTCCGGCACCTACAAGATCACGTCGCGGATCGCGGTCGATTACGCCGGCCAGAGCGGCAAGGGCTTCCGCCTGATTTCCGAGGGCGCGACGTTGGACGGGCGCACGATCGTCTCGGGCGACGTCCTGCGCGTGCAATGCAGCGACGGGACGTCTTCGAGCCCTGCCAATTGCTTCTATTTCCGCGCCGAGGGCACGCTGTTCGTCAACGCCTCGACACCGGATTACGCCGTCCGCATCGGCAAGCCCGATTTCTCCGACGCGCACAATTCGATCAAGCTCGACCACCTCGTCGTCAACAACGCCTCGACCGCATCCGCCGCCGGCGCGTTGCAGCTCAATTACGTCCTCGACAGCGATATCTTCGCGATCGCCGACTCGGCCGGCGGCGCCACCGGTCTCGCGCTCGAGCAGGTGCAGTTCTCGCGCATCTCGGGCGCCGGCACCGCCGCGGGCACCGGCGGCACGGCGCTCCTCCTCGAAAACGGCTTCAACTTCGCCAACACGGTCTTTGCCTTCGACATGGAAGCCTCGCCCACCTGTCTCGGCATCACCTTTCCGCATGACGGGCAGAACAGTTTTGTGTCGCCCTATTTCGCCTGCGCGACCGCGGTCAACGCGACCGCCTCGAACCGCAACGTCCTGATCAACCCGACCTATGCCGGTTCGGTCGTCAATCGCGGCCCGCAGTCGACCGGCATTCAGATCGTCGGTACCGGCAACCGCGAGCAGTGGCAGTTCCCCTCGGCCGCGAGCTACGCGGCCGCCGGTATCGACGACAAAACCGTTTTGTCATCCTTCAACGCGCCGGGCGCTTCGCTCGCGGTGACCTTGCCCGCGCCCGCCGCGGTCGGCGCCGGCTGGTCGATGGGGTTTGCGACCGATAACGGCAAGGGGCTCACCGTCGCCGTGCCCTCCGGCAACATCCTCTCGGGCGGCAAGGCGCTCTCCTCGGTGACACTCGGCCCGGGCAATTACGAGTTTGTCGAGCTGCAATCCGACGGCAACAATTTCCGCATCGTGTCCGGCACGCGCAACACGCTCGCGACAAACGGCATGCAGAGCCGCGACTGGCCCGGCAATTGGCTCTACCCCTCGACCCCGGGCTACGCCGCCGCGCTCGGCGATAACGGTAATGTCTTGTCGAGCTACAACACGGCGTCCAGCCTTACCGTCACCTTGCCCTCGACGGCAAATCTGCCCTCTGGCTGGTCGATCGGCCTCGCGACCGATCAGGGAAAGCCGCTCTCGGTGCAGGTCAACGCGACCGCCGGCGGCCACATCCTCTACCCGCTCGCCAACGCCGCCGCGCAGACGACGCTGAGCCTCGCCGGCAATCTCTACGAATACGTCACGTTGCAATACGATGGCACCGGCAATTTCCGCGTCGAGCAGGTGACACCGGCGACGGCGCAGCAATTGGGCCTTGCCGGGATCGGCGGCATCACACGTTGGGTCTTTCCAAGCGTCAGCGCTTACAGCGCCGCCGTCATCGACAACGGCAGCGCGATCTCGGCCTTCAACTCGCCGCTCGCTTTTCTGACCGTCACCCTGCCATCGGTCAATGCGATCAATCCGGGATGGACCCTCGCGATCACCAACGACAACGGCAAGACCGCCGCGCTGCAAGTGAATGCGACGAATGGCGGCCACATCCTGTTTCCGGGCAGCGGCGCCGCGGCCGGCTCTTTGCAGCTCGCTTCCGGCAATTACGAATTGGCGCTCGTGCAGTTCGACGGCTCGAATTTTCGCGTGCTGCAGGTGAGCCCGGTCAGCGCCGCCGCTATCGGTCTCAGCGGCGCGACGTGCCTCGCGCGCTGGAATTTTCCATCGGTCAGCACCTATGCCGCCGGCCCCGCGGATTGCGGTTTGACCCTGTCGAATTACAACACGCCGATCGCGAGCCTGACCGTCACCCTGCCCCCGACGACTGCGATCGCGGCGGGCTGGTCGATGTCCTTTGTCAGCGATAACGGCAAGAGCCTGACCGTGCAGGTCAACGCCACCTCGGGCGGCCAGATCCTGTTGCCCGGCACCAGAGGCGCGCAATCCGCGCTGACCTTGTTTCATCAGAATTACGAGCTCGTGACCTTGCAGTTCGACGGCTCGAATTTCCGGATCGCCTCCATCTCGCCGGCGACCGCCACAGCCAACGGCATGTTCCCGGCGATCGGCACGCCCGCGACCAGCTCGGCCGCGTGCCAGACCGGCCAGCTCCAGTTCGACCCGAACTACCTCTACGCCTGCACCGCGCCCAACACCTGGAAACGGACCGCCCTGTCCAGTTTCTAGGGTGTTATGGGCTTGCACCAAAGGCCGGTTGGTGCATCCATTGCCTGGCAGACAAGCCCGAGATGCCCGATGTCCGGAAGAGGAACACACTATCGGTCGCCGCTGATTTTGCAGTTAGTGAAGAACAGCGAAGACCAGCAGGCCGATGATGCTGAACAAAATTCCGAGCAACCTGGCCATCGTCTGCAGCTCGTCACACGGCAACCAACGAAAGACGTTGACTTCGGGCCGGTCAGGGAATGGGTTGGGGTGTTCTTCCAAGTTTTTTGGCTGGCCGTGTTTTCCGGCAGTTGTTTGTTGGTATGGGTATTTGTCTTGAAGCTGGCCGGCTTCTAACGAGGTAAAGCGGCCGCGCAGCGGCCAAAAGAGATAACGCTTCATCGCAGAGGACGCAGAGGATGCGCGAAGGCGTATCAGCCGCACCGCCGTCTTCGCGTCCTCTGTGTAGCCTCTGCGTCCTCCGCGTTAAAGCGTTCGCTTCTTGCGCGCCGAATGGCGCGCGTTTCTCGCTGTCTCGCCGCCTCGTTGTGAACCACTTACATCAGGAGCATCGACATATGCCCGATGGCGGCAAACGCACGCCTCTCGCGCTCTCGTACAGCTGGGGGCAATCGGCATTGGAGGCAGAGTTCGCCGCCACGTTCCAGCCGGATGCCGGCATCTTCTCGCCCGGGACGCCGCTTGCGCCGCCGCAACCTGAGCGCACGCGCCTCTGGGATTTCCCGTCGGCGTCAACACGATCACGACGCCGCGCGCCTATGAGCCCGTCTCCTTCACCGAATTGCGCGCGCTCGCCGATGCGCATGATTTGACCCGCCTCGCGATCGAAACCCGCAAGGATCAGATCGAGAAGCTCGATTGGGCGATCAAATCACGCGACGCAAAGCGCCCCACCGCCGATGCGCATTCTCGCGCGCGGCGCCTCGCGCAATTCTGGCGCCGCCCGGATGGCGAGCGCCCGTTTGCGACCTGGCTACGCGCGCTCCTCGAGGATCTTCTCGTGCTCGACGCGCCGGCCCTCGAAATCCGCCGCAACCGCGCCGGCGAATTGATCGGCCTCGATGTCGTCGACGGCGCGACGATCAAATTGCTGATCGACGACACCGGCCGCCGCCCGCGTCCGCCGGCGCCCGCCTATGAGCAGATGATCCACGGCCTCCCCTGGCGTCTCCTGACATCCGACGAGCTCCTCTATTTCCCGCGCAACCCGCGCCCGCACAAGCTCTACGGTCTGTCACCGGTCGAGCAGATCGTCATGACGGTCAACATCGCATTGCGCCGCCAGGCGATGCAGCTGCACCACTTCACCGAGGGCAATGTCCCGCCCGGCCTCCTCAACGCGCCCGAGGGCTGGAATGTCGAGCAGATCCGGCAATTCCAGGAATGGTTCGATTCGGTGCTCGCCGGCAACACCGCGGCGCGCTCGCGCTTGGTCTGGGGTCCGTCCGGCACGAAATACCAGCCCTTCAAGGAAGCGCCCTACAAGGACGAGTTCGACGAATGGCTCGCGCGCATCGTGTGCTTTGCGTTCTCCTTGCCGCCGACGCCGTTCATCCATCAGATGAACCGTGCCACCGCCGAACAGGCGCAGGAAGCCGCGCTCGCCGAGGGCCTGGCGCCCTTGATGGGCTGGGTGAAGCGGCTCGCCGACCATGTGATCCAGGACCGCATGGGCCACGCCGATCTCGAATTCGCCTGGGTCGATCTGCGTCCGGCCGACTCCGCCGAGCAGGCGGCGATGCTCGACATCTATCTGCGCAACGGCGTTTACACCGTCAACGAGGCGCGCGACATCCTCGGCATGGATGCGATCGCCGGCGGCGACAGGCCGGGTGAGGGCGTGTCGAATGGACCGGTAGCATCTCGCCCGCGATAGATCCCGGCGCAGGCCGGGATCCATTTGTCAGCCTCTCGAGTGCGGCTCAATGGATCCCGGCCTTCGCCGGGATCTAAGTAAGGACGAGCCGCTCGGGTTGTCGGCCGCAGGAACTTCAAACACGGAGACACGGCGGTTACGCAGAAGGAATTGTCATTGCGGGCGCGTCGACGGCGGGCTCGCAATGACAGCGCTCATTCACTCCGTGTTCTCCGTACCTCCGTGGCAAAATTTTTCGTCTCGCTGTCTCGTTGTGAAGCGACTGTTCCGACACTGAGCTGACCAAAGGAAACATCGCATGACGCGTTTATCGCGCCGCCTTCGGGCGGCGTTTTTTATGGCCGCTTTGCTGCTCGGGCCGGCGGGATCTGCCGATGCCGCGCAAATCGAGGTGCCGGCTTATCGCGCGCTTGGCGCCGCCGAAACGATGGCCTCGCCCGCCCAGAGCGGCAGCGATTACAGCGCCAACGCGCCCTCGCTCACGGGCCTCTCCTTGCTCGCGACGATCCCCGCCGCGACGCAGCCGCGCCTCGGCTATCTGATCCAGGCGCAATGCGCCGCCGGCCTGACCATCGCGCTCGACGATGCGGCGGGCGCGCTCGCGCCGACCCTCGTCGTGCTCGCGGGCCCATCGACCAATGGCGGGCAAGGCGGCTCCTTGTCGATGGCCGGCATGCCGCATACCGGCCGCATCCGTATCTATTCGAGCTCTTCTTCGTGTCAGATGGCCGCGAGGGTCTGGTGATGACAACCGTCCGTCTCCTCGCTCTGCTCTGTGCGCTGCTCGCATTGTCGTTGCCGTTGCCGGCGCGCGCCGATGTCGGCTTGCCGCCGGCGATGTCGCGCGATGCCGCCAACGCGACTCTGCCGGCCGCGCGCAACAATCTCGGGCTCGTGCCTGGCGCGGCGAGCGGCGTCATGCCGTCGTCGATCGCGATTGCCAGCCCGACCGGCTACGCGGTCGGCGAGGTCGTCACTCTCACTTGCGCCGGCTGCAGCTTTACGACCAACCCGGTTGTCGTCGTCTCGGCGGTGTCGAGTGGCGTCCCGACTGCGATGCAGCTCCGGGTTCCCGGCGCGATCACTCAGGCGCCATCGGCGAGCCTGACCTTTACGCAATCCTCGAGCACGGGCGCCGGCGCCGGCCTCCAGGTCACCGGCACGCTCGGGGTCATTGCCGCCGACATCTCGGTCGCTTCCCTGAACACCGCCGGAGCCGGCAACGGCAATATGATCCTCGGCGCCGAGACGCCGCTGTCCACGCTGTACGGCGCGGAAAACACCTTCCTCGGCGACCGCGCCGGCGGCCATTTCGACACCTCCTCGACCGCCAATACGGCTGTCGGCCACAATGCGGGCGGCATTGCCGGCGCCGGCACCGTCGTCGGATCGTTCAATTCGTTTTTTGGTGACGATGCCGGCCGCAACATCGCGGGCACGCCGAGCAGCAATACCGGGATCGGCACGAACGCCTTGCGGGTCGTCGCCGCCAATAACAACACCGCGCTCGGCAGCGGCACCGGCATCGCCGTTTCGAGCGGCACGAACAACGCGCTTCTCGGCCGCAACGCCGCCGCCGTGCTGGCGACCGGCGCGAAGAACACGATTGTCGGCGACAGCGTCGCCTCGACGACACTGGTCGGCGGCGGCAGCAATATCCTGATCGGCTATGACAGCAATGTCGATACGCCGGGCGCGAACACGACCGACATGCTGCAAATCCAGCGGTCGATCGCCGGGACGCTAACGAATGCCGCCAACAACAACAACCCGTCGCTCTGCGCGGTCGGGATGCCCTGCGTGCTTGGCGTGTTGCGCTCGGCCAATTTCAACGTCACGACCGATCAATCCATCGCGATCCGGCCGCTGACCAGCAGCAATGTCGGGTTTATCGCCGGGGCGACCAAATACATCGTCACCGACATTTATGTGATGAACTGCTCGGCCTCTCTGACGACGGCCAAGGGCGGGTTCTACACCGGCGCCGGCAAGACCGGCACGATCATCGGCGCGACGACAACCGCCTTCACGAATTGCACCGGCGCGACGACGATGCAGCGCCTGTCGGGGCTCACAAACGAGGACAGCAACACCTTTACCGCCGCGAGCCTCATCCTGTCCTTGACCACGGCCCAGGGCGTCGCGGCAACCGGCGATGTCTACATCATGGGCTACCCGATCAACTAGCCGATGACCGCGCGCCCCGCGCGCAATCAATCAGGTACCGCAAAGGACACAAAGAATACGCCAAGGAACGCGAAGGCGCTTGAGCCGCTCTGATGGCATGGCGTCCTCTGCACATCCATCGCGCCCTTTGCGTTAAAGCGTTCTCTTTCTTCATCGGAGTGAGTGATGCGGTTTTATTGGCCGATCCAAAAGCTCGATCACGAGCAGCACATGGTATGGGGCTACGCCTCGACCGAGGCGGAGGACGAGCAGGGCGAGGTGATCCGCCGCGACGCGCTCGCCGCCGCGCTCGAGGATTACATGCGCTTTGCCAATATCCGCGAGATGCACCAGCCCTCCGCGGTCGGCATCGCCGCGGAGGCTGCGATCGACGACAAGGGGCTCTATCTCGGCGCCCGCATTGTCGATGACGACGCCTGGCGCAAGGTCGTCGCCGGCGTCTACAAGGGCTTCTCGATTGGCGGCCATGTCACCGCGCGCGATCCCACCGACCGCAACATCGTCATCGGTCTCGCGCTGAGCGAGATCTCGGTTGTCGACCGCCCGGCCAACCCCGAGGCGGTGTTCGATTGCTGGAAGCGCGCCGCCGTCGATCCGCCCGAATCTTCGATAACCCCGTGCCCGGACAAGCCCGGCCACGGGGAACGGGGTGACGAGCAGCTGGGGGCAAGCCGGAGCGACGCCGGCGCGCCGGGCAGGCTGCGCGCGCTGCTCGCCGAGCTCTGCGAGCTGCTCGACTCGTTCTCCTCGGAAAACACCGACGCAATCGCCGCGCTCGCTCTCTCCGGCAGCTTGCGTAAATCGCGTCCTGCCGAAACCGCCGAGCTGAGCACGACCGTCGCCAAGCTTGCCCACGACATCCTGCCGCGCCTCGACGCGCTGCAGCGCCGCGTCGAGGACATCGCACAAACATCCTTGCCGCCCCTGACCGTCGCCCGCGGCTTCTCCGCAATCGCCAAGCACGAAGACGGCGCCGCCGCCTTCGTCGCACCCGACGACATTGTCGCGGCGCTTTCCCGCATGAGTGACGAGGAGCGCACCCTAGCCCTCATCAAGGCAGCCCGCGCCACCCCGCTTATGCGCCGATAACACCATCCCCGTGGCCGGGCTTGTCCCGGCCATCCACGTCTTGAAGTCGTGGGTGCCCGGCGCAGAGGCCGGGCACGGGGGAGTGTTAGCCGCAAAGTTCCAGCATCCGGTGCGCGCAGCGCGCAACCAAAACAGCGTCGTCTTTTCAGCCCGGCTCCAAGCCGGGCTTTTTTATTCCAGCAGAAGGACCAACCGATGAACCCGACCCAGGACACCTTGGATCTCGTCAAAGGCGCGCTCGCCTCGCCCGACGACCGCATCACAAAAACCATCTCGGCCTCGACCGGCCTCGTCGCCTTCGATCTGCAGATGCCGGCGAAAAATCTCTACCCGTTTGTGACGCCGCTCAGAAATTCGATCCCGCGCATCGGCGGCGGCACCGGCACGGCGACGAATTGGCGTCAGGTGACGGCGCTCCTCGGTTCCGGCTTCGATGCGATGGGCTGGGTTCCGGAGGGCCAGCGCTCGGGCCAGATGTCGTACACGACCGCGTCCAAATCCGCGTCCTTTGTGACGATCGGCGAAGAGGATGCGGCGACCTACGAGGCGATCAGCGCCGGCCGCCATTTCGAGGACATCCAGGCGCGCATGACCTTCCGCCTGTTGCAGAAGATGATGCTGAAGGAGGAGATGGCGATCCTCGGCGGCAACGCGTCCCTGCAGCTCGGGACGCCGGCGACGCCGTCCTTGTCGGCCTCCGGCTCCGGCGCGAGTTTGCCGGCCGCGACCTATTCGGTCATCGCCGTCGCGCTGACCTTGGAGGGTTACCAGAATTCATCGCTCGCCGCCGGCGTCGCGACGACCAAAACGATCACCGGCGCCGACGGCAAGACTTATGTCCTCTCCGGCGGCTCCTCCAACAAGAGCGCCAATGCGACGCAGGCGGTCACACTCGGGCAGACGCTCTTCGCCAGCGTCACCGCATTGCAAGGCGCGGTCGCCTATGCCTGGTATGTCGGCGCCGCCGGCGCCGAAACCTTGCAGGCGATCACGACGATCAACAGCGCCAGCTTCGCGGCGCCGCTTGCCGGCGGGCAGCAGGCCGCGACCGCCGTCACCGCCGACAATTCGGCAAACCCAAACTACGCCTATGACGGCCTCTTGACCGCGGCGCTCAAATCCGGCTCCAACGCCTATGTCAAGACGATGGCGACCGGCACCGCCGGCACCGGCACGGCGCTCACCTCGTCCGGGCGCGGCTCGGTCACCGAGATCGACGACATGTTCCAGCAGATGTGGAACCTCTACCAGGTGTCGCCGACTGTCCTTTACGTCAATGTGCAGGAGCTGAAGAACATCACCGCCAAGGTGTTGTCGAACGCGTCCGGTCCGCTCCTCAAATACGAGGTTTCGACCGACGGCAACCCCTACGATCTCGCCGCCGCGGGCGCGGTGTCGTTCTATTTCAACCCGTTCACGTTGAATGGCGGCCTCAAAATCCCGGTACGCATCCATCCGCGCGTCCCGCCCGGCACGATCATCGGCTTTGCCGAAAATCTGCCGGTCCAGTACCAGTCGAACGAGGTGCCGAATGTCGCCGAGGTGAAGACGCGGCAGGATTATTACCAGATCGACTGGCCGGTCGTGACGCGCCAGCGCCAGGTCGGCGTCTATGCCGAAGAGGTGCTGGCGATCTACGCGCCCTTCGCGATGGGCGTCATCACCAACATCGCCAACGGCTAGTTCCTAGGCTCGCTTCGCTCGCGCGCTCGCGCTGCACGCTCTCGGCACGAGCCCAAACTCGGCGTCCCGGCGACAGCCGGGACCCATTCTTCGGAGGCACGAACGGCTGAACAGTGGATCCCGGCTTTCGCCGGGACGCCGG
>Ga0207702_10006452_pt1 | contig 10112 bp, 7 predicted proteins | sample KBSCornC62_FD_184302 | JGI IMG/M metagenome (GOLD analysis project Ga0207702, IMG submission 184302) | Corn rhizosphere microbial communities from Kellogg Biological Station, Michigan, USA - KBS Corn C6-2 (SPAdes) (version 2) | ecosystem: Host-associated > Plants > Roots > Rhizosphere > Soil ...
ATTCCAGCCAATTTCGGGGGGTTTTCCGATGATGTCTCGTTTCTCAAGAGTCCTGCTCGCGTGCACCGTTTTGACCGCGACTCCGGCCTTCGCTCAGGCGGCGCCATCGGCGGATGACATCGCTCAGCTGCGCGCCCAGATTCAGGCCCTGCAGGCGCAGCTCAACGCCCTTCAGGCGGCGCAGCAGGCGCAGGCGGCCGAGGTGGCCAAGGTTGCTGCGGCCCCGCCGCCCGTGCCCGTTCCGCCCGCGAAAAAGGAAGCGCCGGGCTGGTGGGGCAGCACCACGATCAGCGGAAAGGCGTTCTTCAACGTCAGCAACATCGACCAGACGACAACCAATCTCGCCGGCGACACTTCGGACGATGTGCTCAACCACGGCTCACCCAACGGTGTCGAAACCGAATTGAAGCGCTTCTACGTCGGCGTGGACCACAAGTTTAACGACACCTTCTCGGCAAACATCACAACCGACTTCCGGTACAACGCGAACGGGACCAGCAACGACGTTCTGGTCTATGTAAAGAAGGCCTATCTCCAGGCGAAGCTGAACCCAGCGCTCAACGTGCGTGTCGGCGCCGCGGACTTGCCATGGGTGCCTTTCGCTGAAGGCGTGTACGGCTATCGGTTCGTCGAGAATACGCTCGCCGACCGCACGAAATTCGGGACGTCCACCGACTGGGGCGTCCATGTCTTCGGCGGGTTCGGGAAGGGTCTGGTCAATTACCAGGTCTCCGCGATCGACGGTAACGGTTACAAGACGCTCGCGCGCAACTCGAATACCATCGACCTGGAAGGCCGCATCGACGTCCATCCGATCAAGCCGATCACGCTCGCGATCGGCGGCTACACGGGCAAGCGCGGGAAGAGCAACGATGCGGTGGACGTCAATCACACCGCGACGCGGTTCAATGCGCTTGCCGCGTACACCGACAAGCGAGTCCGCGCCGGAGTCGAATATTTCCGCGCGAAGAACTGGTTCAACGTCACGACCGCCGTGGAACCTGCGCCGGCCCCCAAGACTCCGAACGACACGGCCCATGGCTGGTCCGCTTTCGGGTCCTTCGCCTTTACGCCGGCGATTTCCGCTTTCGCCCGTTATGATTGGGTGAAGCCGACCGAGATCCGCGTGGCTGGCGTCAGCGGCGATCCGAAAGACAATTATTTCAACTTGGGCGTCGATTATAAACCGATCGCTCCGCTCGATTTCGCCCTCGTCTGGAAGCACGAACGGGTGAACAACACGATCTTCGACACGACCAACGGGAAGATCGGCGGTCTCGATCACGGCAAGTATGACGAGATCGGGCTGTTCGGACAGCTCGTCTTCTAATTGCCTTTCGGCCCTCTTCTCCCCTTTACCGAAAGGCCGGCCCCCTCGCTTCACGGCGAGGGGGTCATCGCAATGGCGTTTGCCGGTAACATTCCGCTACTGATGGGCGGATGGCTCAGTACGGCCGAGACATGCGCAGGCTGATCGACGCATTCGACGAGCCGGCGCTGATCGTGGAGCGTGGTGTTGTAACGCTTGCAAACGCGCCGGCTCGAACGCTGCTCGGCGCCCGTTTGGAAGGGCGCGACGTGCGCCTCGCCATCCGTCATCCGCAAGCGCTGGAGCAGATATTCGCGCACCAACCTGGCGATCTCGACGTCACTGGCCTCGTCGAGCCGGGCCGGACTTGGCGGTTGGCAATTCGTGAGCTCGACGAAGGCGCCGTCTTAGTCCGGATGGTCGACCGGTCGGCGACTGTCGCCGCGGAACGGATGCGCGTGGATTTTGTCGCCAACGCCAGTCACGAGTTGCGCACGCCACTGTCCACCATCAGCGGCTATGCGGAGACGCTCGCCGAGGACACGGATCTTTCCCAGCAGACGTGCTCGACGTTCGGCGGCATCATCCGCGACGAGGCGCGGCGGATGCTGAGGATCATCGAGGATTTGATGAGCCTTTCGCGGATCGAGGCGGACCGTTTCGTCGCGCCGTCCGAGCGCGTGTCGATCGAGGAAGTGGTCCAGGCCGCTGTCGGAACCGCCGGTGTTGGCCGCTCCTCGTCACCATGCCGGATCGAAGTCGACTTGCCGGCCGACCTCCCGCTGGTGCGCGGCGATCGCGCGCAACTGACGCAGCTCTTCGATAATCTGGTCAACAACGCGCTTCGCTACGGCTGCGACAAGCCCGATTCCGTCATCGAGATTTCTGCCGCCAGGTCCGACCAATGGGTGACGGTGGATGTCACGGATCACGGACCCGGAATTGCCCGCGAGCACCTCCCGCGAGTGACGGAGCGCTTCTACCGCGTGGACGATGCTCGTAGCCGCGAAAGCGGAGGCACCGGTCTCGGGCTCGCGATCGTCAAGCACATCGTCGAGCGGCACAAAGGCGCGCTGGATATCCGTAGCACGATCGGCGTCGGCACGACCGTCAGCGTCCGCTTGCCCGTCGCGTCCTAGCGATTCCCGCCAAGCACGGCGCGCAGAGCCTCCTGCACCTGATCGATCGTGTAGGGCTTCTGCAGGCGCGGCCGGTCGCGTAGCTTGTCGGGCATCTGCCAGTCGGCATAGCCGCTGGTCAGGATGAAGGGCACGCCCTTCGCCTCCAGCATCTCGCATAGTCCGAACACACGCTCGCCGCGGATGTGAATATCCACCAGCGCGGCGTCGAAATCCTGCTCTTCGATCAGCTCGCGAGCCGCCGCCAAATTGGGTGCCGGACCGACCACTGCGCAGCCGAGATCCTCCAGCAGGTCGGCGGTGAATGGCCCCACAACCGGCGAGTCCTCGATGACCAGGATTCGCCGCCCCTTGAGCTCGGAAGGCGATGCGCCCGAACTCTGCTGATCAGTGGACGAATCTGGCAACGACATCACGGTATGAACGCGACACCTTCACTTGCGCTCCGGAATCGAGCACCAGGAAGCATTCGCCGTTGGTGTGGGGCTTTACCTGCCGGACGAGGTCGAGGTTGACGATCGTCGAACGGTGGACGCGCTGGAACCGGCGGGGATCGAGCCGCTTTTCGAGGTCCTTCATCGTTTCCCTCAGGATCAGCGTGTTGTCGCCGGTCTGGATGCACATGTAGTCGCCGGCGGCGTCGATCCGCTCGATGCTGTCTACATCGACCCTGAAGATTTGCCCCTGGTCCTTGATGTTGATCATCTTCTCGTAGCGGGTCGGCGAGGGCGTCTCTGGCGCTGCTTCGGCCATCTCCTCGGCCGCCTCCGGCGCGTGCTCGGCGAGCGCCTCCTTGAACCGCTCCGCTTCACCAGCGCTACGGCGTTCCGAAAGACGCTGGCGGATCCGGTCCATCGTCGCCGCCAGCCGATCCTCGTCGACGGGCTTCATCAGGTAATCCACCGCCTGCGCATCGAAGGCTCGCAGGGCATGGTCGCCATATGCGGTGACGAACACGAACAGCGGCGGATCGACGTCCATCAGTCCCTGGATCACGGAAAAACCGTCAAATCCCGGCATCTGGATGTCGAGAAACACGAGGTCCGGCTTGTGGGTCTTGATCTGGCGGATCGCTTCGCGCCCGTTCGCGGCCGTTGCGACGACCTCCACATCCTCGTGCGCTTGCAGCCTCAGCTGCAGCCCTTGCGTCGCGAGGGGTTCGTCGTCGACCAAAATGGTCCGGATGGTCATCAGGCCTTTTCTCCGGTTTCGTAGGGAATTTCGACAATAACGCTAAAGCCCCCGCGATCGTTCTGTCTGGTCTCTAAACGGTGTGCTCCGCCATAGGCCTGCGACAGCCTGTCGCGAATGTTCGCCAGGCCGACGCCGGTCGAAGGACTGGCGGCGATATCCGTCCCGTCGCTTTTGCCATTGTCGGCAACCTCGATCCTCACCGCCTGGCCCTCCCGGGCGGCGGTGATCCAGATGTCCGCGCCGTTTTCCGCGGGCGTAACCGCATATTTGATCGCATTTTCGATCAGCGGCTGGAGGAGGAGGGAGGGCAGGCGCGCGCCGATCGTTTCCGGCTCGACCCGGAAATGCGGCCGCAAACGCTCCTCGAAGCGCATTTTCTCGATCTCGAGATAGAGTTTCAGGGTCTCGACTTCCTGGGCGAGCGTGACCTTCGCGGTCGGCTCGTTGGCGAGGGTGTAACGCAGGAAGGAGGACAAGCGGGCCAACATCGCATTCGCCCGCTCGGTCTGCTTCAGGAGCACGAGCGTGGAGATCGAGTTCAGCGTGTTGAACAGGAAGTGCGGGTTGAGCTGATACCGAAGCATCGCCAGCTGGGCGCTCGATGCCGCGCTTTCCAGGCGCTCGCGCTGCCGGATCTGCTCTTCGAGCAGGAGGAAATAGTTGATCCCGTAATAAAGCGCGGTCCAGGCCGCGAGCAGCGAGAAATTGAGCAGGATCGCGCCGAAATACTCCACGCCCACCGGCTTGAACGCGGGCTTCAGGAAAGTCGCGACGCTCCAGGTCTCGATGACCGAGAAGGTTCCCGAGGCGATGACCACGCTCCCAAACGACAAGGCGAGCGTCCAGATCGGGCTCATCCGGATCAGCCGCCGGTAGAGCGAAGCCATCAGCAATGTGAGCGAATAGCCGGTCGCGGTGAGCAGCAAGGTGTGGACCAGCCACATCCAGCCCATCGAGTTCGCGAAGCCGGAAAGCGAACGCAGGAAGAAATAGCCGCTCCAGCCGATCGACTGGAGGATCCAGAAAGCCCTGTTCTTGTCGTCGAAAAACGGGCGATCAAGCCCGATTCCGCGGGCGATCGGGTCCGCAGGGGAGTGGATCTTGGGGGCATCGGAGGCACGCCGAGGCGGCGCCGACCGCCGATCGAGTGTCGCACTGTCCGTCGCCATCAGGGACGATATAGAGGGGGCAATCGTCCTTTGCGAGCGCCCCGCTTTCCCCTTCGAAATAACGGCGGTCCTTAACCGGCCTTCAACTCTCTTTGTCTAATCCGCTCTTCGTACGGGAAACGGCGGGCGGATGTACGAGGCTCCAGATCGTTATAAGCGCTTGATTTCGGCCCGACTTCCCGGCGGGGAGTCTGCGGGTTTGACGACCCGCGAAGCCGAATCGGAAAGCTCTCCGCTGCGCGACGTGCAGCTCATTTCGCGCGCCCAGCTCGCGCCCTTCTTCGCGTTCGCCAATGTCATGGCCGCGCTGATGATGCTTGCGAACCTGTGGAGTTCCGTCTCGTCGACGTGGCTGCTGCCCTGGGCCGGGGCCGTCGCTGTGATCAATCTCGCCGCGATGCAGCTTGCCCGGACCCAGTCGATCACCTGCGTCGGCAGGTCGGGACGCCGAGTGCCGGTCTGGCTGCTCGTCGGCGAGGTGGCAGCGCGCGCAATCGTCTGGCTCAGCCTTCCACTTTACCTGTTCCCAACGCTCGATCCGGCAACGCAGGTCATTGCCGCATCGGTGATGGCGGGCCTCGGGATCGGTGCGCTCGGGCTCGTGGTCATTCCGCCTTGCGCCACGGCGTGGATGATCGCCTTCACCTGCGGCGTCGGCGGCGCCTTGCTGCTCGGCAGGCACAGCGTTCCCTTCCAGCACATGCTGTCCATCGTCTTCACGCTTGGCGTTTCCATTTTTGGCGTGCTGACCGTCGCTCGCTGGGCCTTCCACCAGCTGAAGACGAACGCCGATGTCGGTTCGCAGAGCGAGAGCGCGAGCCTCCTCCTGCAGGAATATGAGCAGCGCGGCGTGGGCTGGCTCTGGTCGGTCGATGCCGAAAACCGGGTCACCTACATCAGCGCCCGAATGAGCATGATGCTTGGCAAGCCCGCCGGCCAGCTGCTCGGCCACTCGCTCCCTTCGTTGCTCGGCGGCCATGCGGAACTCGGCCGGGTATTGCTCGAGAAGCAGCCGTTCAATTCGCTCGAAATGGAGCTGAAGACTGCGCGTGGGACGCGCTGGATCTCGATCGCGGGCGACCCCATCGTCGATCCGGCCGGCCGCTTCGAAGGCTTCCGCGGCGTCGGCTCCGACATCACCGAGATCCGCCAGACGCAGGAGCGGCTGACCCATCTCGCGAACGTCGACGTGCTTTCGGGCCTTCCCAACCGCGGCCGCGTCCGCCAGCTGCTGGGTGAGGCGCTGCGCGCCGCGACCACGGGCAATGTGCCGTGCGCGATCATGTTCCTCGATCTGGACGGCTTCAAGCCCGTGAACGACACTTTCGGCCACCCCAAGGGCGACGCAGTCCTCCGCGCGGTCGCCAAGCGTCTCGTCGACGAAGTGGGCGCCGATGGCCACGTCGGCCGCATGGGCGGCGACGAGTTCGCGATCGTCGTCGCGGACGCGCAAAGCCGCCGCAAGGTCGAGACGCTCGCCGACCGCATCATCCACGCGATCAAGGAACCGTACCTCATCGACCAGACCGAGATTCGGATCGGCGTGTCGATCGGCTGCGCGTTCGGCCCGATTGACGGCGCCACCGTCGATGACCTGATCCTCAAGGCCGACCTTGCCCTCTATCAAGCGAAGGACGCCGGCCGCGGCTGCGCGCGCTATTTCTCGTCCGAGCTTCAGTCGGAGCAAGACGACCGGGTACGGCTCGAGGCCGATCTCCGCAGTGCAATCGCGTCGAAGCAATTCCACCTGGTCTTCCAGCCTCTCATCAACGCGAAAACCCAGAAGCTCGTCGGCTTCGAGGCGCTGATCCGGTGGAATCACCCGCAGCGCGGTTTCGTGCCGCCCAATGTCTTCATCCCCGTCGCCGAAGAGTCCGGACTGATGGCGCCGATCGGCGAATGGGTGATCGACGAGGCCTGCCGCGCCTGCGCGACCTGGCCCGAGCCGATCACGGTCGCGCTGAACATCTCGCCCAAGCAGATCGTGCTTCCGGCGCTTCCGAACATCGTCAGCGAGGCGCTCGCTCGCCACAAGCTGCCCGGCAACCGCATCGAGCTCGAAGTCACCGAGGGCGTGTTCCTCGGCGACAACGGTTCGACGCTCGACGTGCTGAAACGCCTGCGCGCGCTCGGCGTCGGGATCGCGCTCGACGACTTCGGCACCGGCTATTCCTCGATCGGCTATTTGAACAAGGCGGTGTTCCACAAGCTGAAGATCGACGGAAGCTTCGTGCGCGAAGCCGGTACGCGCCCGGAAAACGTCGCGATCATCCAGTCGATCGTCCAGCTCGCCAAGAGCTTCCGGATGAACGTCACCGCCGAGGGCGTCGAAACCGCCGAAGATTTCGAGCGGATGCGCGACCTCGGCTGCGACACGATCCAGGGCTATCTCTTCGGCAAGCCGCTCGCCTACGATCGTGCGAACGAAATGGTGGTGGGTCTCGGCGCCAAGCGCATGGCGGGCTGACCCGCCGCTTCAACCCCGCAGGTAGCTTTCGGCCAGGAATTCGTCGGCGCGGATCGCCAGCTCCGTCCGGTTCTTTACGCCGAGCTTGTCGAATACCGCATGCAAATAGACCTTGACCGTGCCCTCGGTGACTCCGAGCTGCTCCGCGATCTCGCGATTGCGAAGCCCGCGCGCAACGCAGCGAATGAGCTCGCGTTCGCGCGGCGCGAGCGCTGGGCGGTGGGAATCGAAGCGGTTCGCGAGATCGGCGATCCGTTCGCCGATTTCGGGGTCGATCCACGAGCCGCCGCGCTCGACCAGCTCGAGGCATTCCAGCAAATAGGCGGGATCCGAATTCTTCAGCACGATGCCGTCGACTTTCAGCGCCTTGGCTTCGAGCATGGATGAATCGTCGATGGCCGCCGTCAGGAGGATGACCTTGGGACGCTTTCCGCCATGGCTCAGGTTGCGCAGCACCTCCATTCCGGATCCGCCGGGCATTTGCAGGTCGAGCAGCACCGCATCCGGTCCGAGCTGCTGGATTTGCTCCAGTGTTTCCTCGCCGCTTGCCGCGGTCCCGACGATCTCGAACCTGGTTTCGCGAAGCAGCACATCGATCGCGGTCCGGATCATGGGATGGTCGTCAGCCAGCAGAATTCTCACGCGCGTCCCCCCGCCGCTATGGGCAACGATATCGACAATTTCGTGACGTCCATGCCGCGCGAAAGCTCGAGCGCTCCGCCGGCCTGCTCCACTCTTTCCTTGAGTGATTGCGGAGGCTCCAGCCGGTCTCCGAATGCGGGAAAGCCGGCGCCGTCATTGACGAATTCGAGGCGCAGCCGATCGCGCGCGGCGTCGCAGGCAATCCGAATGATTTTCGCGCCTGCGTGACGCACTGCGTTGGCGACTGCTTCCCGCATCAGCTGGTGAGCGTCGAGGTGAAGCTGTGTCGGGATCATCATGTCCGCCGGCGTCGCCGAAAGGTCGCACTCGACGTTCCAGTGGCGCGACAGGCGGTCCGCGAGCGCCTGCAAGTCGCGAATGAGATCGCGAAGCGCGATTTCAGAGCCGCCGCGCATGGCGGTGATGAACGAACGCAGCTCGCCTTGCTCCTCGAGCACGAGCTCCTTCAATTCGTTGAGCTCCGGCCCAAGCGCGCGCCCCGATATCGCCGAGCGCTTCATTGCTTCGAGACGAAATGCCGCGCCGGCGAGGAACTGGACGACGCTGTCATGGAGGTCGCGTGCAAGGCTGAGCCGCGAACGCGCTTCGGCGCTCTCCTCCACCGCGCGGAGAAGCGAGTGCCGCTGGATGTGCGCGGCAACGTTCGAACCCAGTTGCTCGCCAAGGTCGATGTGATCGAGCGACAGGTCTGGAACGGACTCGAGGAAGAGCTGTCCTTCGCCAGTAGCCACCTGAAGAGCGACCGCGAGACCTTCGCTCAAATGCAGCTTTATCCGAGTGTCTCGCGGAATTGCGTCACGCGGAATAAGGGCGCGCAAATTGCGTTCGGGATCGCGCGCCAGCGCGCGATTCTTGGAAAGCTGGTAAAGAAATGGGCCGGTTACGGCGGCGGTGAGTGCCGCCTTCTGGAGTTCGCCCTCCATTAGCGCGCCATTTTCGATCGTGTAGGTTTTCGCCTCGGTTTCCCCGCGCTCGCGCCAGACGATGGAGCCCTTTGCTGCGCCAATGCTGAGCATGGCGGCACGCAATCCCGTCTCGAGCGGTGACTTGTCGAGCGAGGGTTCGCTCAGCAGACCGCCTCCATCACCCAAGTTGGGCCGCCAACGGTTTATGCCGAACCAGATCAGGATCAGTGAGACGATCACCAGCTGACTCGTTCGGATAACGAACCGGTACACTTCGAACTGCTGGTGCGAAGTTGCAGCCAAGAGCCCGACGACGAGGTAGAGCAGAGTGACCAGGATCGCGGTCAGCGCGGTTTCTCGCCATCCCCAGCGAATTGCCGGCGCAAGCAGCAGGAATATGAAGAAGATGAAATAGGGGCTGGTGTAGCCTTCCGTCAGGAAAACCAGGACGGTGAAGATCACGATGTCGACCGCATGCGCTGGACCGGCAACTTGCGCGTCGAACCACCAGTTCTTCCATGTCACGACGACGATCGTGGCGGCAAAGACGAAGTAGCCGATCAGCAGCGCGTAGGTCGCCGCCGGCGCCTTCGCAGGCTGGTTGATGTCGATCATGATCGCAACGAGGAACAAGAACGCGAGCAGCAGCCGGCCCAGCGCGATCACGCGTCCCGATGGATGACGGAACCCTCTCCCCATAACGGCGATGGTATCGCATCCGTGGCCGTCCGCACAGGCGCTGAGCGATGCGGGCTCGACACACTAACTTTCGGGAGCGTCAACTTTGGATATCTTCGCAAGCTGACGCGAATGTCGGATAGCTGGGAACGGTCAGATGACCATTCCTTCCTCTGAGGAGCGCGAGCCCCCGCTTGCGCTCCTCCTTTTCTTCAGATCTGCAGTTGGCTGCCGAGCTCGATCACGCGGTTGGTGGGCAATCGGAAGAATTCCATCGCGCTTTCCGAGCTCTTGAGCATCCAGGCAAAAAGCTTCTCGCGCCACAGCGCCATTCCGGGCGCCTTCTTCGCGGCGATGAGCTTCTGGCGACCCAGGAAGAAGCTCGTGCTCATCATGTTGAACGGCTCGCCGCAGGTCTTGATACCGGCAAGGTCGCGCGGAATGTCGACCTCATCCATGAAGCCGTAGTGCAGGACGACGCGGAAGAAGCCGTGACCGGCACGGTCAAGCTCGACGCGCTTGCTCGCGGGGACGAACGGCACTTCCTCTACCTTCACGTTGAGGATCACGACGCGCTCGTGCAGCACC
>Ga0207702_10006457_pt1 | contig 10109 bp, 9 predicted proteins | sample KBSCornC62_FD_184302 | JGI IMG/M metagenome (GOLD analysis project Ga0207702, IMG submission 184302) | Corn rhizosphere microbial communities from Kellogg Biological Station, Michigan, USA - KBS Corn C6-2 (SPAdes) (version 2) | ecosystem: Host-associated > Plants > Roots > Rhizosphere > Soil ...
CGACCGGTCCGGCCGGGTTCAAGGCGGCGGCATGACCGGCGCGACGACCTACCGCCGGCTGACACGCGACCAGATGGCTGCGCGCGTGGCGAAGGACATCCCGGAAGGCGGCTACGTCAACCTCGGCATCGGCCTCCCGACGATGGTCGCGAACCACCTGCCGAAGGACCGCGAGGTCTTCCTGCACAGCGAGAACGGCCTGCTCGGCATGGGCCCGGCGCCGCAAGCGGGCGACGAGGACTACGACCTCATCAACGCAGGCAAGCAGCCGGTGACGCTGCTGCCCGGCGGCGCGTTCTTCCACCACGCCGACTCGTTCGCGATGATGCGCGGCGGACATCTCGACATCTGCGTGCTCGGCGCATTCCAGGTCTCGACCTCGGGCGACCTCGCCAACTGGCACACCGGCGGCGCCGACGCGATTCCTGCGGTCGGCGGCGCCATGGACCTCGCGATCGGGGCCAAGCGCACCTTCGTCATGATGGAGCACACCACGAAGAGCGGCGAGAGCAAGATCGTCGAGCGCTGCACCTATCCGCTCACCGGCATCGGCTGCGTGAGCCGCATCTACACCGACCTCGCCGTCATCGACGTCACGCCGCACGGGCTGCGCGTCGTCGAGACGGTCGAAGGCCTCGGCCACGGCGAGCTCGAGCGGCTCACCGGCGTGCCGCTGCTCGCCTGACCGCACCGGAGACGCGCATGACCACCCACGCCTACCTCTGCGACGCCGTTCGCACGCCGTTCGGCCGCTACGGCGGCTCCCTCTCGTCGGTGCGCACCGACGACCTCGGCGCGATCCCGATCAAGGCGCTGATGGAACGCAACCCGAAGGTCGACTGGGCAGCCGTCAGCGACGTGCTCTACGGCTGCGCCAACCAGGCCGGCGAAGACAACCGCAACGTCGCGCGCATGGCCGCGCTGCTCGCCGGCCTGCCGCACGACGTGCCGGGCGCGACCATCAACCGGCTCTGCGGCTCGAGCCTCGATGCGGTGGGAACCGCTGCGCGCGCGATCCGAAGCGGCGAAGCGCACCTGGTGATCGCCGGCGGCGTCGAGAGCATGAGCCGGGCGCCGTTCGTGATGCCGAAGGCCGAGAGCGCGTTCGCGCGCACCAACGCGGTCTACGACACGACCATCGGCTGGCGCTTCGTGAACCGGCTGATGAAGGATCGATACGGCGTCGACTCGATGCCCGAGACCGCCGAGAACGTGGCCGCCGAGTGGCGGATCGAGCGCGAGGCGCAGGACCGGATGGCGCTCGCGAGCCAGCTGAAGGCGGTGGCGGCGCAGAACTCGGGCTTCTTCGAGACCCAGATCGTCCCGGTGTCGATCGCGCAGAAGAAGGGCGAGCCGGTCGTCGTCGCGAAGGACGAGCACCCGCGCGAGACGAGCCTCGAGGCGCTCGCCAAGCTGAAGGGGGTGGTGAAGCCCGACGGCACGGTGACCGCGGGCAACGCGTCGGGCGTGAACGACGGCGCGTGCGCACTCGTCGTCGCGAGCGAGTCCGCGGCCGCGAAGCACGGCCTCACGCCGAAGGCACGCGTCGTGGGCATGGCGGTGGCCGGCGTGCCGCCGCGCGTCATGGGCATCGGGCCCGCACCCGCCACGCGCAAGGTGCTCGAGCTGACCGGCCTCGCGTTGTCGCAGATCGACGTGATCGAGCTGAACGAGGCGTTCGCCGCGCAGGGGCTCGCCGTGCTGCGCGACCTCGGCATCGCCGACGACGACCCGCGCGTGAACCCGAACGGTGGCGCGATCGCGCTCGGCCACCCGCTCGGCGCGAGCGGCGCGCGCCTCGTGACGACCGCGCTCTACCAGCTGCTGAAGACCGGCGGCCGCTACGCGCTCTGCACGATGTGCATCGGCGTGGGCCAGGGCATCGCGGTGGTCATCGAGCGCGTCTGAGCCGAACGGGCGCACGCCCAGGGCCGTCACGCGCGGCGTCGCCTCCGCGACGCCAGCCCCGCCAGACCGGCGAGCATCAATGCCCACGTTTCGGGTTCGGGCACCGCGGGAATCGTTTCGCCGGCCAGCGAGAACGCGAGGTTGAAGGTCGGCGCGGGGCTGCCACCGACGACGTCGGTCCCCGCGCGCAGCCAGTCGGGGGCGAGGAATTCGTCGCGGACCCAGGCCTGCAGGTCCGGCGCGAACGGCGTGCCGGGCGGCACGATCGGCCGCACCGACGACAGCCACAGGAACGATCCGTTCGCCAGGCTCACCTGCGGGATGAAGAAGTAGTGGTTCGCAGCGAGGTCGAAGGGGGTCGCGAAGTTCACGTCGATGCGCACTTCCTGGCCGCTGACGGCGCCGTCCCCACCGGTCGTCTGGCCGGGGAGAGGATGAAGGCCTCCGGGCTGGATGGAATTCAGCGCCGTGAACGACGCGTTCAGCAGCGTCGATGAAAACGTCAGCCCGGCGCCTGCGCTGTCGCGGCTGTCGAACGCGACGTCGGAGGGCGAGTTGGCGCGCGTCGGCACGTGGCCCGAAGGCGGAACCGTCGAGTCGAGCGGAAACACCCGGTAGACCTCGACCGTGACGTCGCCGATCGAAGCGAGCGGCGCGTTCGCCGGCAGCAGGCCGACGAAGCTCGCGCCGCTGATCAGCGTGCGATTGGCGAGCAAGAAGTCGTCGGCGGATTCGATCTCGAACTGACCGGCGGACGACGGTCGGCTCGCGCTCGCGAGGCGCCCGTCGACATCGCCGTTGTCGAAGGTGAAGGGCGCGGCCGCGGCCGGCGTCGTGCAGGCCAGGGCGCCGACGCAGGCGGCGACCCACGAAGCTCGGGTGTTCATGCAAGCGATCCTTTCGAGGGAATCCACAACGGACCCGCCGCGGGGCCCAAGCCACGCACCGGGGCGATGACGATTCTGGAACCGGATCGGACCGGCTGCGCGCCGCGCTTGCGCCGGATCGGGCCTGCGGACCCTCGCTTCGGGGGGTTGCGCCGAGCGTCAGCGCAGCTCGAAGAAGCGCATCGCGACGTCGCCGGGGCGGCGCACGCCGGTGCCGACGAACGCGCGCTCCATGATCCAGGCGAGCGCCGGCGATGCGGTCTCGAACGACGGCGCGCAGCGGAAATACACGTCGCGCGGATCGACGGCCTCGCCGCGCACGAGGCGCGCCATCACGGCCTCCGGTGCGGTGCGCAGGGCATCGTTGCGCACGTAGACGCGCTCTCCGGCATCGGTCTCGATCACGTAGCGCGCCTCGAGGCGCGCGGCACGCGCGCTGACGATGAGCTGGAAGTCGGCACCGCCCGCCAGCACCCGGCCCTGCCAGCCGCGACCCTGCACCGTGCCGCCGAGGATCGGGATCACCCGTCGAATGCCCGCGCCGACGTCGCCGACCTCCAGCGGCGCGGCGACCTGCACGACGAGATCGGCGAAGCGCTCGAACGCCGGCGCTGCGAGCGCCGCTTCCAGGTCGTCGGGATGCATCGCCTCAGGATAGCGGCGGCTTGATGCAATCGCTTGCAGGATTGCCAGATTTCGCCCGGCCGGCTGCCCCGGCCGCTGCGACGAACCGGGCGACGACGGCGCGCGCGACAAGCCTTGGCGGTGCCGGACCGTCGACCGCGTCACGTGACGGATGGCACGAAAGCTGCGGACCTTCCGCGCGTTACAGGAGGCGTCCTCATGCTCCCGAAGGCGCTGCGTCGCACCGCTCTCGCCCTCGCCGCCACCCTCGCCGCTTGCGGCGGCGGCAACGACGGCACCCAGATTCTCAGCGGCAGCAAGGCCGTGCTGCTCCCGCCCGGGACGGCGTCGGCACCCGCGCCCGTTCCGGCGCCCGCGCCCGTGCCCGCGCCGCCGCCGGCCCAGCCGCCGGCGACGAGCGGACCGCCGACGATCACGAGCTTCAGCGCCACCGCCTCGGGCGTGCCCGTGGATCTCACCGGCGGCAGCATCGCGGTGGCCGGCGACGGCACCGCGTGGTTCACCGCGGGCGTGACGACGCAGACCATCGGGCGCGCGACGGCGGCCGGGGCCGTCACCTATCCGGTCACGACGAATGCCGCCGACGGCATCTACGGCACCGGCCCGCTCGCCGCAGGACCCGACGGCAACATCTGGTTCGCCGACCCGGTCGGCGGCACCATGCTGAGCGGCGCCATCGGCACGATCGACGCGCTCACCGGGCACGCGACCAAGTTCTCGACCCCGCTGCTGCGCACGACCACGCAGTTCACCGCCTCGACGTCGCAGGAGCAGTCGTGCAGCAACGGCACATGCACGCCGGTCGCGGCCGGAACGTGCGTGCCCAGCCAGCCGGCCCCGGGACAGGTCCCGCCGCCGCCGACAGTCACCTGCCAGATCGCGACGACGGGACCGACGCCGGTGCTGGCGTGCGTGCCGGTCGCCGAGGACCCGGCGAACGCGTGGACCACGACCACCTGCGCGACGCGAACCACCGGCCCGACCTCCGTCACGGCCTGCGTTCCGATCGCGTCGGCCGCGGGCAACGCCTGGACCGCCACGACGTGCACGGGCATCACGCCGGGCTCGCAGGCGTATGCGCTCGCGACCGGACCGGACGGCGCGCTCTGGTTCACCGAATACACCGCGCCGCGCGTCGGACGCTTCGACCCGGCGACGCGCGTGGCGGTCGAGTATTTCGGACTCACGGCGCCGGCGATCGCGATCGCGCCCGGGCCGGACGGCAACGTGTGGTTCACCTCGAACGTCGGACCGACCGCCGCGCCGGTCATCGGCCGCATCACGCCCGCCGGCGCGCTGACCGAGTTCTCGAACGGACTCGTCGCCGGACAGGTGCTCGGCGGCCTCGCACCGGGCAGCGACGGCGCCGTGTGGTTCCTGAAGTCGGGCACCGGCGGCACCGCCATCGGCCGCATCGATCCGGCGACCGGACAGATCACGTTCCACGCCGCTGGCCTGGCCGGGACCTTCCCGCTGCTCGCGGGGATCGTGGCAGGACCCGACGGCAACATCTGGTTCACCGACTACTACGACGCGCTGCTCGGCCGCGTCGCACCGGACGGCACGCTGGGGCAGTTCGGCAGCATCTTTCCGGGCTCGCCGGTGAACGCGATCGCGGCATCGCGACCCGGCGTGGGCGCGAAGACCGTCTGGTTCACCGACCCGCGCACCAACCGCATCGGGCACGCGGCGCTGCCCTGACGGGCTGCCTCAGCGCGTTTCCTGGCGGATCACGAGCGGCGCGGATGCGCCGCCGGTGGTGATCGTGGTGGTGGTGCGGCGTCCGCCGGCATTCGCCGCCTTCGCTTTCTCGACGCCGCGCCGCACCTCGGACGCCGCGTGCGCGACGGCCGCCTCCACCTTCGCCGCGCCGCGCTCCAACGCCGCCTTCGCCTCGCTGGCGGAGGGCGCCTGAATCTCGACCCGCTTCTGCGCCACAGCACCGGATGCGGAGTCAGCCGGCGCGCTCGCCGCGTCGGCGGCCAAGGCCGGCGAAGACGCCAAGGCACCCGCAAGCAGTCCGAGCGGCGCGAGACGGGCGAAGACGGCGGGCATGGCGAGTCACTGGATCGACGATCGTCCGCATCGTCGCGCGAGGGCAGCGCGAAGACCATCGGACCTCGCGCCTCGCCGGTGTCGGAGACGGTCGACGCGATGCCCATAATCGACCGCGGCCCGTGAGCAGACGCGGCCGGGAGAAACGCTATGCGCGTCCAGGTGGCGATCATCGGCGCGGGCCCGTCCGGCCTGCTGCTCGGCGCGCTGCTGCACAAGGCCGGCGTCGACGCGGTGATCGTCGAGCAGCGCAGCGCGGACTACGTGCTGGGCCGGATCCGCGCCGGCGTGCTCGAGAAGGTCACGGTCGACCTGCTGCAGGAAGCCGGCGTCGCCGACCGCCTGCTCGCCGAAGGCCTGGTGCACGACGGCATCGAGCTGTCGTTCGGCGGCGCGCGCCACCGGATCGACTTCGAAGCGCTGACCGGCAAGCACGTCACGGTGTACGGCCAGACGGAGGTCACGCGCGACCTCATGCACGCCCGGGAGGCGGCTTGCCTGCAGACGATCTACGAGGCCGCGGACGTGGCGCCGCACGGCTTCGACGGGACGCATCCGACCGTGACCTACCGCAAGGATGGCGTCGCGCACACCATCGCCTGCGACTTCATCGCCGGCTGCGACGGCTATCACGGCATCAGCCGAGCGAGCGTGCCACCGGCGTCGTTGAAGACCTACGAGCGCATCTACCCGTTCGGCTGGCTCGGGGTGCTCTCCGATACGCCGCCGGTCTCGCCGGAGCTGATCTACTCGAATCACGAACGCGGCTTCGCGCTCTGCAGCATGCGGTCCATGACGCGCAGCCGCTACTACGTGCAGTGCTCGCTCGACGACAAGGTCGAGGCCTGGAGCGACGACGCGTTCTGGGACGAGCTGCGTCGCCGCCTGGATCGCGCGGCCGCCGAGACGCTCGTCACCGGCCCCTCGATCGAGAAGAGCATCGCTCCCCTCGGCAGCTTCGTCGCGGAGCCGATGCGCTTCGGGCGCCTGCTGCTCGCGGGCGACGCCGCGCACCGGGTCCCGCCCACCGGGGCCAAGGGCCTGAACCTCGCGACCGCCGACGTCGGATACCTCGCGCGCGCGCTCGCCGAACACTATGCAGAGCGAAGCGACGCTGGACTCGACACCTACTCGCAGCGCTGCCTGCGCCGCATCTGGCGCGCCGAGCGCTTCTCGTGGTGGTTCACCGGCCTCATGCACCGATTCCCGGAGACCGGCGAGTTCGGTCGCAAGATGCAGGCCGCCGAGCTCGACTACCTCGTGAACTCGACCGCCGCGTCGACGGCGCTGGCGGAGAACTACGTGGGCCTGCCGCTCGAAGGCTGAGCGCGCGCGCCGGTCAACCGGCGAGGCGCTGCGCGGGCAGGCCGCGCGCGCTCGTGCGGATCTCGAACAGTCCGCCGGCGCACGGCTGGGCTGCGAGCCGCGCGGCGTCGAGCCCGGCGCGCGCGCTCGTGACGTAGAGCGTGTCGAGCGCGGGCCCGCCGAACGCCACGTTCGTGACGTGCGCGGTCGGAAGCGCGACCCGCAGCAGCTCCGCGCCGCTGGCCGGATCGTGCGCGGTGATGCATGAGCCACCCCAGTGCGCGATCCACAGTCGCCCTTGGGCGTCGGTCGTCATGCCGTCGGGATGGCCGTCCTCGGGCGCCAGCTGCAGGAAGGTCCGGCGCTCGCCGACGCGGCCCGACACGCTGTCGAAATCGTAGGCATGCACGGTCCTCGCGACGGTGTCGTTGAACCACATCGTGCGGCCGTCGCGCGACCAGGCCGGGCCGTTCGTGACCGCGAAGCGCGCGTCGAGCGCGAGCTCGCAGCGGCCGAACGCTTCGGAATCGACCCCGCCGCCGGCTTGTGCCGCAGCCGCGGTCGGCGCCTGCGTCCGATAGCACCAGAGCGCACCGGTCGGTGCCGCGCCGGCGGCATCCATCGTCCCGGCCCAGAAGCGTCCGCGCACGTCGCACTTGCCATCGTTGAAGCGGTTGCCGGGCTTGTCGGGTTCCGGCTCCTGCAGGCGCCGCAGGGCTCCCGAGGCCGGATCGAACAGCGCGAAGCCGTGCGCGAGCGTGACGAAGAGCCCGGGCGCGTGCTCGCGCTCGGCCACTGCCGAGATGGTCTCGTCGAAATCCCAGCTGCGCCGCTCGCCGGTTGCCGGCGCATAGCGGTGCAGCCGATGGCCGAGGATGTCGACCCACCAGAGCGCCGCCTCGCGCACCGACCAGCAGGTGCCTTCGCCGAGCTCGGCGCGAGCGTCCCACACGCAGCGGGGCGCTTCGAGAACGGCGGGGGGAGCGACGGGCATGGAAGCGGAAAGGAGGCGGCGCCGCGCGGCGCGAGGGCCGGCGCCCGGCCGGCGTGGCTAGACGCCGCAGGCGATGTGGTTGCGCGTGCCCCCGGTCGATGCCGCGATCAGCTCGAGCGGGATCTTCGGGGTGCGGTCGGCGTTCAGCAGGCCGTTCGATTCCTGGAACGTGTCGGCGAACTGCGTGTAGCAGAAGCCCGAGAACAGCGCGGTGTGGATCACCGTGTCCATCAATTCCTTGAACATGCCCGCGAATTCGACCTCGTCGGCGGCCGTCGAGTACCCCCAGGTCTTGCGCACCGACGGATCGACGTGCTTGGCGAACGCCACCCCGCCGAACTCGGTGAGCATGATCGGCTGGCCGCGGTGCGGGTAGCCATCGAGCGTGAGGATGCGGCCGCCCGGACGGCGCCGGTCGAACAGCTCCTCGGTCTTGATCTCGGGACCGTAGCGCTGGCGGATGTGCTCGACGTTGGCGTCGTAGTCGTGGATGCCGATGATGTCGGTGGCGCTCGATTCCCAGCCGTCGTTGCCGATCACCGGACGGGTCGCGTCGAGCGTCTTGGTCAGGTGGTAGAGCGCCTGCACGGCGTGCTGGTGCTCGCCGATCTTGGTCAGCTCGGGCACGCCCCACGACTCGTTGAACGGCACCCACACGATGATGCAGGGGTGGCTGTAGTCGCGCGCGATGACCTCGGTCCACTCCTTCACCGTGCGCTTCACCGCGGTGCGCGTGAAGCGGTAGGCCGAGGGCATCTCCTCCCAGACCAGCAGCCCGAGCCGGTCGGCCCAGTACAGGTAGCGCGGATCCTCGACCTTCTGGTGCTTGCGCACGCCGTTGAAGCCCATCGCCTTGGCGAGCTCCACGTCGTGGCGCAGCGCATCGTCGTTCGGCGCCGCGAGCAGCGTGTCGGGCCAGTAGCCCTGGTCGAGCACCATGCGCAGCAGGTACGGGCGGCCGTTCAGCATCAGGCGGTCGCGCAGCACGTGCACCGAGCGCAGGGCCGTGTACGAGCTGAACTCGTCGATCAGCGTGCCGGCCTTGAACAGGCGGATGTGCGCCTCGAGCAGGGTCGGCCGCTCGGGGCTCCACAGCAGCTCGTTGCGGTAGTCGTCGATGCCGGGGTCGGAGAGCGCGATCTGCCGGTCGACCTCGCGGTCGACCACGCGGTACCGGTCGTGCGCGAGCAGACGTTCCTTGTGGCGCAGCTCGATGTCAATCGACAGGTCGCTGGCCGGGTCGCCGCCCATGAAGGCCTCGAAGCGCAGCGAGTAGTTCTCGACGCTCGGCGTCCAGCGGATGTGGTCGACATAGGTGGCGCCAACGGTCTCGAGCCACACGGTCTGCCAGATGCCGGTCGTGCGCGGGTACCAGATCGCGTGCGGCTCGGCCTGCCAGTCCTGCTTGCCGCGCGGCTTGGCGAGATCGTGCGGATCGTCCTCGACGCGCACGGTCACGGTCTGGTGCGCACCGGCCCTGAGCAGCCGCGTGATGTCGGCCGAGAACGGGGTGTGCCCGCCTTCGTGCTCGGCGGCGAGCTTGCCGTTGACCCACACGCGGGCGGAGTAGTCGACCGCGCCGAAATGCAGGATCACCCGGCGCGCGTCGGCAGGACGCACGTCGAACTCGCGCTCGTACCAGCAGACCTCGTGGAACGACCGGTCTCCGATGCCGCTCGCCTCCGACTCGGGCGGATAGGGCACCGTGATCTGGCGGGGCCAGGTCTCGATTTCGGCAGGGTGGGAATGACGGCGCTCGTTGTCGAGGCAGAAGCGCCAGGGACCGTTCAGCGAGGTCCATTCGGGCCGCTCCAACTGCGGCCGGGGGTAACCGAACTCCAAAACGGGTTCTCCGAATCCTTGGCGTGTTGACGCCAAACGCAAGTGTGTCAGCGCGGATGACACGCGGCGCGCCGCGAGTTGCAGGGGCGCGTCACCGGGCGCGGATTTTCTGACGCCCCGACGCGATTTCGTGGCGACGCCGATCGCCTACCATCGCCGCATGAATGGCATCGAGCACGACCACAGCGAGCTCGGCGAGATGGACCTGCGGGTCCGCGCACTCGAGAGCGTGCTGGTCGAGAAGGGCTACATCGACCCGGCCGCGCTCGACGCCATCGTCGAGACCTATCAGACGAAGATCGGCCCGCGCAACGGCGCGCGCGTGGTGGCCCGCGCCTGGGTCGACGCCGGATACCGCGAGTGGCTGCTGCGCGACGCGACAGCGGCCATCGCCGCGCTCGGCCATTCCGGGCGCCAGGGCGAGCACATGGTCGCCGTTGCGAACACCGACGCGGTCCACAACCTCGTGGTCT
>Ga0207702_10006463_pt1 | contig 10103 bp, 10 predicted proteins | sample KBSCornC62_FD_184302 | JGI IMG/M metagenome (GOLD analysis project Ga0207702, IMG submission 184302) | Corn rhizosphere microbial communities from Kellogg Biological Station, Michigan, USA - KBS Corn C6-2 (SPAdes) (version 2) | ecosystem: Host-associated > Plants > Roots > Rhizosphere > Soil ...
TACCTGACGCAAGCAAGGGTGAAGCGTTGGTCGTTGTGACGACGGAAGCTTTAACAGTTGAGGAAGTCCGGGAAAAGCTGAGTGGGGCGGGCCTGGCGAATTTATGGATCCCGCGAGTGATCAGGCGTGTTGAAAAAATTCCGCTTCTCGGAACCGGCAAAGTTGATTTGCAAGCCTCGCGCGCGCTGGCATTGCGCGGGAGTGAAGAGTAAAGAGTCGCGCGAGAGGAATAAGTAAAGAACGCCGAGCGAAAAGTCGGAGCCGCGTTCGTGAGAACGCGGGCCCTGCTCGCTGCCACGCTTAACGCCCGCGTCCTCACGAACGCGGTTACGAAGAAAACGTGGGTGAGGCTTAGAGCGCCTTCACCAGCGCCTGGGCTTCCGTCCGATATCGTCGGTTTAGAATGATGAATCCTGAGGCTACGCTGTATTCCAAGTAGCTGCGCGCCTTGACGCGCGGATGCGACGCCATCCCGATGAAACGAACAAAAAGAAAAGGTCCCCGCTCATCGTCCAGGACCAGGCACGGGCGCGGCATCGAGAAACTCGCGCAACGAAGCTTAGTCGAAGATCACGATTTATAAATCGCCCAGCATGATCGAGGTGAAGTCCGCGCGTTAAGACGCGCAGCTACGGGGGCGGTGAGAAGGCAGGATTTCGCGCTCTGATATTGAGAGTGTAGCATCGCGCAGGGCCCGCGTTCTCACGAACGCGGCTTGAAAGAGAGAAGGCGGGATTTCGCGCTCTGACGTTGAGAGTGTGGCAGCGCGCAGGACCCGCGTTCTTACGAACGCGGCTACGAAGGATGCGTTGAGGCTTACAATGCCTTCACCAGCACCTTGGGATTCCGTCCGCTATCGTCGTAGAGTTTTAAGCGCGCTTCGGGGAGCGTATCCTTTGTCGTTTCTTCGAAACCCATCACGGACGTGAAGAACGAGTAGCTCTGGGTCGAAAGCGCGACGACGGTGGTGGCGCCGCGCTCTTTCGCCATAAGGCAGGCGAAGTCCACCATCTTCCGTCCGATGCCGCGGTTATGATAAAACGGCAGCACGTAGAGCGAACCGATCTCCGCCATCTGCGGTTTATCGGGATAGAAATAAAGTGAAACGCAGGCGATGAGGTTCTCGTCGATCTCGAAGACGTAAAATTGATCGATATTCTTTTCGATCGCTTGCTGCGTCCGATTGATGAGTTCTTCGCGACGGACCGCGCCGCGCGTGAGGTTGTAGATGAGGCGAATATCCCGCCGCGTCGCTTTCCGGATTTGTTGATAATCGTTTCCGTAAACGAGTGAGCCGACGCCTTCGTTCGAGAAAATCTCGTTCAACAATCCGTCGAAGATACGACCATCGATAATATGCACGCGCGGCGTGCCAGTCTCGATGGCGCGGATCGCATGGACGGCCTTACTGCGCGAGCTTTCTGCAATTTGCTCCGGATGATCTTTCAACAACGCGCGCAGCGAATCGACATCGATGTCACGCTTAACGTCGCCGTTGATCTCCAAGCCGAGCTGCGGAGTCAGATAAAGAATTTTCGTCGCGCGCAGGGCCTCCGCCATCTCGGCGGCGAGGGAATCGGAATTGATCCGAAGCGATTTGCCGTCCGGGCCGAAACCGATCGGCGTGACGATCGGTACGATGCCTTTGTTGATCAGCGTGAGGATAAATTCCGTATCGATGCGATCGACGCGCGCGGTGAACTGGTGATCGACACCGCGCAAGATGCCGATCGGCAGGGCGCGGACTGAATTGGTGATCGCGCACTTCAACTGATTTTGCGTCAGGCCTTCGAGGATGACGTGCGACACGCGCGACGAAGCGCGCACAGCGAGGTCGAGCGTCACCGCATCAGTCACGCCGGTGCCGACCGCGTCGGAGATCGGAATTTTGCGCGACTCGGAAAGTTCTTGGATTTGTTGGCCAATGCCGTGCACGAGCACGACTTTGATCGCGAGACTCCGAAGAACGGCGATGTCGACGAGGACGTTGCTGAAGTTTTCGTCCGCTACGATCGAGCCGTCGATGGCGAGAACGAAGATCTGATCTTGAAAGCGCGGAACGTATTTTAAAATTCCGCGCAGGTCCGTTGGCTTAATCGTCGTGGCAGTCGCCGTGGGCGGCGGAGTGGCAGAGCCATTGCTCATCGTAGTGAGTTCATATCAGACGCGCTCGGGCCGCGCCGTCAATGCACTTGCACATCCCAGCGTTCCGATTCCTGCGCGCCGACGAGGGTCGCGTGATACGTGCCCGCGCTCAGTGTCCCCGCGGGAATGGTGACGTTGACGATGCTTTGAGGAGTGCGGGCGAGGAGGTCGCCCGCGATTTTTTCGAAGTCAGGCACGATCATAATCGTTTGATCCTTCACGTAGACGTAGGTCCCCGAGAGCAATTGTTTGTTGTTCGAAGACACGCAGGTGAACTGAACCGTGTAGGGCAGCATTGCCTGCGCTTCACGCGGGGCTCGCACGTCGTTGAAGCGCGGAGGCAGAACAGGTTGATCGAGCAGCGTCCGTTTCAATTCATCGTCTAATCCGCCGGGTGCTGTGCTGACGGAGCTGAGCGGACCGCGCATCGCGGCGGCAGCGGCGCTGGGGTCGGCCGGGCGATCGGCGGCGGCGTAAATGCGTTGATAGCCAGCCGACTCGAGACGCGCGATCGTCACACGCTGCTTGGTGTCGCGGTAAGGCTCGTACGGCTTCGCGGCCTTTCGGTAGTGCAGTGTCAAATACGTGTAGCCGGCGAGGCAGACGAAAATGACCAGAGCGACCCACTTGAGAGGCCACGGTTTAGGCGAGGAACGGCGTTGAGTTGAAGGCACGGATTTCGTCCCGCGGGGCGGGACTAGTGGAGAATGATGAGTGAAGAATGCAGAATGAGAGAAGGCAAAACCGGAGGATAGACTGGACGGCGGGAACTTTGACGATGCCGGAATAGCTTGAGATCGATATGCGGTGTACCCAGACCAGGGCTTTTTTGAGGTCGGAGCTGCACATCGCGAACGGAGATTGAGCGGCATTCTGCACTCATCATTCTGCATTTTTCATTAGTCCCGCTTTTGCGGGACGAGAAAAGTTTGCTCCAGGGATGCCTGGGTGCTTCGTTGGACCTTCCATGAAGCTGTGGTCCCAGTTTTTCATCCCGACCCTTAAAGAGAGCCCTTCCGATGCGGAAATCGCGTCGCACAAGTTGCTCATTCGCGCCGGCTTGGTGCGCAAGCTGAGCGGAGGCTTGTACACGTTCATGCCGCTAGGTCTGCGTGTGCTTCGCAAAGTGAGCCAGATCTGCCGCGAGGAAATGGACGCCGCCGGCGGAATCGAACTGCAGATGCCACACCTGCATCCGAGCGAATTGTGGGAGCAGGGACCGCGCTGGGCGGCTTCACGCGAGATCATGTATCGGGCCGATAGCGCAGGGGACGGCAAACGCGCGTCGCGCGAGCCGGAGTTTGTGCTCGGACCGACCCATGAAGAAATCATCACACCTTTAGTGAAGACGGAGATCACGAGCTACCGCGATCTGCCGAAGAATTTTTATCAGATCGGCACGAAATTTCGTAACGAAATTCGTCCGCGCTACGGCCTCATGCGCGCCCGCGAGTTCATCATGAAGGATGCGTATTCATTCGACGTGGATGACGAAGCCGCGACGCAGAGCTACCTGCGAATGAAGGACGCGTACGCGAAGTTCTTCGCCCGCGTCGGCCTCAAGGCCATAGCAGTCGAAGCCGACACCGGCATCATGGGCGGAGCGTTCTCACACGAGTTCATGGTTCCCGCGGAAGTGGGCGACGATGACGTCGTGTACTGCGAAGAGAGCGGCTATTCGGCTAATCGAGAGAAGGCGACGAGCGGGATCGTTCCGTCGGATCTCGCCAACGCCGAGCCGGTTGGTGCGCTCGAAGAATTTGCCACGCCCGGCATCGTCACGATCGCGGCCTTGGAGGCAGCCCCGTATTCAGTTCCTGGCGACAAACAATTCAAAACGCTCGTTTACATCGGCGACGGAAAACCGTTCATCGTGATTTTGCGCGGGAGCGATGAACTCGAAGAAGCGAAGATCGGTTCGCTGGGCTTCACCGTGTTCCGTCCGGCCACCGCCGAGGAAATCGAACCCGTGCTCGGCGCGAAACCAGGCAGTCTCGGTGCCGTTAAGGGCACCATTAAAAATCAATCCGCGTTGGCCGGCATCTTTGCCGATCACGCGATCCGTTTGATCGGCAATGGCACGACCGGCGCCAATCGCGACGGCTTTCATTTGCGCAACGTCAACGTGACTCGCGATCTCGCGATCACGAAGTTCGGCGATTTCCGCCGCGTGCGTCTGGGGGAACCCGACCCGAAATCCGGCCAGCCGCTGAAGATCGCGCGCGCCATCGAGGTCGGCCACGTCTTCAAACTGGGCACGAAATACTCCGACAAGTTCGGCGCCGTTTATACCGACGATCAGAAGCAGACAAAGCCGATGATCATGGGCTGTTACGGCATCGGCATTTCTCGGACCGTTCAAGCGATCGTCGAGCAAAGTCACGACGCAGACGGGATTCTTTGGCCGTGGAGCATCGCACCGTTTCAGGTGCTCGTATGTCTCCTCGATCCGCAGGTTCCGGAAGCAGTCGAGGTCGCGAAGAAATTGGGCGCGGCCGCGGAACGCGCGGGCGCGGAAGTGTTGATCGACGACCGCGCGGAGCGTCCCGGCGTGAAGTTCAAAGACGCGGATTTGATCGGCATCCCACTGCGAATCACGGTCGGTGGCAAAGGGCTGAAAGAAGGCATCGTCGAAATGAAATGGCGCCACCAGAAAGACGTGACCAAATTACCTCTCGCGGAAGCGGAGGACCAGATCGCGCGTGCTGTACGCAGCGCGAGTGAAGATTGATGGATACGCGCTCACCGTTTTCGCCGGCTGCGCAGCCCGAGACGAAGTCGGTCCGGACTCCGTCGTGGCGTGTTGTTTTCCTGAATGACGCGGTGAGCCGGATGACCTACGTGGTCTTGGTTTTGCGCAAGGTCTTTGGTTTCGATGAAACCACCGCGACCGTGCACATGAGAGAAGCTCATGAGCACGGTCGCGCGATCCTCTGGGTCGGTCCGCGCGAGCGGGCTGAAGCGTATGTCTTCTCTCTTCGTCAATGGCATCTGATGGCGATCGTGGAACCAAATGAAAAGGGTTGAGATCCGCTTAGACCTGACGAACGTCGCGCCGCTGTTGGACGTTTTGAAAAGCGCTTCCGACGCTTTAGCGCATCGGCTCGCTTTGCCTTTAGAGATGCCGCATCTCGACCCGGATTCGAAGGAACTCTGGAACGACGATTTGATCGCGTCGCAAAATCAAGACATCGACGGGTTGATCAAACTTTTCAACCGCGAGTTCTTTCGTGAGGAGACGATCGCTTTTGACGAAGCGAACGCGGAAGCGATGGTTCGGGCCTGTTCGGCGCTCAAGTTGTATTTGTTCAACGAATACCTGGCGGACCTCGATGAAGAAGATTTCGAGTCGGACAATGTGGTTTTCGATGTCCTGACCGAGCGTCAGCAAAAGCCGTACTTGGCTTTCATGTTCCTGGACACGCTGCAGAAGGTGATCATGCGCCATCTCAACGACTTCATCCTGGAAAACTGATCGAGACGGAATCACGTCTGTCGATTTCCATGGCTCAATCGATCTGCCAGCATTGCGGCCAAGTTTTTACGGCTTCGAAAAAGGTCAGGAAAGGGGACGAGACCTTTTGCAACGCAGGCTGCGGGGTTCGCGCGCGTGTGCCGGTGGACGCGCAGGGAAACTTTCCGGTTAACCAACACTTGATCGCGGTGCTAAGTGTCGCTTTTTTGTTTTTCAACCAGGTCCTGACTGCATCCTTGAGTGCACTCCTCGGGCATCGAGGCCGAGTGGAGATTTCGCTGAAACTCGCGTGGATTTCCTTCGGATTAGGCGTGCTGGTTTGGCTTGCGACGTGGGTTATCCAAAAGCGTGAGGCTGTGCTTCGGGTCACCGATGTCGTCTTTGCCGGGCTGACATTGGCGATGTTGGGAGCGGCCGCTTGGAAAACAGCGCCGCGGATGGGGTTGGCGCTAGCGGCCGTGAGCATTTTATTGGTTTGGAATTTTCGGGGTCTCGTTTTCCGTCAAAGAGTTACGTGAACGGAATGACCTGAGAAAGAAACCGAGATTCGCGTTTGACCGAGAGGGCGAGTGCTCTACCTTGGCCGGCTGATCCTCTGCAGTGTACGAGGTGCTTTGAACACGCTCTTTGCCTTTGAAAAATTCCGGGAGTAGAGACCGTCGCGGAAGATGCTAGGCCGTAAATCGGAAAGCAGACGCTGCGGAGGAAGCTCCCACCTTAATATAAAAAGGACCAGAGCCTTTTAGCATACGGCACAGGCGGAGGATCAGACTTAATTTTGAAGGACTGGGGCATTGAAAGGCTGAAGGACTGAAGGCTGAAGGGCTGAAGGCTGAAAAAGGACGGGGGCAGGCTTTTGGGAGGAGGGTGCGCGCTTCGGGCGTTCCGGTGATGCGGGTACTGGTTACGCCCGGCTTCCATTTGTTGAGTGAGTCAGTCCTACGATCTGCAGCTTTCCGTGAACGAAAGGGATATCCTCGCGTTCTGCTGACTTGATTCGCGGAGCCCCTGGCAGGGACCACTGTCGTTTTAGTCTCGCGGCTCCGTTCTTCTGGCTTGGTTTCAGTCCTTCAGCCTTTCAGCCTTCAGCCTTTCAGCCTTCAGCCTTTCTCCTCCATGAGCCCTTCGTTTTATCACGTTGTTCACGTTTTCTCGATCGTGGCCCTGATTGGGTACGGTTTTTATGCTTATGCCTTGCCCGCGCCCGAGACGAAAAAGCGGGTGATGATGATCACCGGTTTGGCGGCATTGACCGCGATCATTTCGGGATTCGGGCTCCTTCACGTGCTCGGTTACGAAATGAAGGGGTGGGTGATTGTGAAGCTGGTTTGCTTAGTCGGTCTCGCTGCGTTGCCCGGCTTCGCTTATCGGCGCCGGGAATGCGCCGGGTTGTTCATCGTGATCGCGCTCCTTCTCGCGTTGATCGCACTGACAATGGTGTATTATAAGCCGTTTTGACGTTTGTTGGACCGATACTGCTGATAGCGTCCTCGCCCGCGCCTTAACCAATTTGCAGTGCGGTGATTCATCGCCGCCTTCCAAGGCTAAATTTATTTTCGGGCCTTTGGGAGAGGTCGCAACCGATGCATACGGGCCAATGAATTGGCCCGCCCAAAGCGGCGATGAATCGCCGTACTCAAAATTGTCGGCTAGATTGTCCAACGTTCCGGAGAATGTCTGCGTCTTTTTTCCATTCGCGAAACTCAAGGATAACCGGATAATGAGTCATGCTTGATGTCGCGCCTGAATTGGGTGATTCCAATGCCGAAACGATCTGTGGCCTTTGGATTGCGCCGTCGGGCACAGTTCATCTCTCGATCGCTCAGCCGGACGGCTCACGCATCGAAAAAACGGATACGCTGCGGCCTTTCGCCTGGTTGAAAGATTCGACCGTGCTTCCGGAAGCACCGGAGGCTGAAGTGCAAACGCTCGCTGGCGAGAGCGTGTTCAAGCGCCTTTGGCGGGCGGAAACGTTGGATGAATTTCATCGCGTGCTCACGCCGGTGCGCGAGGAGACCGGCGGTGTGGATTGGATTAGACCGCTGGAGAGTCAGTACTTGCTGCAACAGCGAAAACGATTGTTCGGCGATCTCCCGTTTCAACAACTTCGTCGCGCCCAGCTCGACATCGAGACCTCGTCCGAGCCTGGATTTTTCAGCAATCCAACACGGGCTGATGACCGTGTATTGGCCATTGGACTACAGGTGAACGGTCGCACTCACCTGCTCACGCTCGGGGCCCTGACGAGCGAGGCGGAGAAACAGCTCTTGCTCGATTTCGCAGACCTGCTTCGCCGCGAAGATCCCGATATCATCGAAGGGCATAACCTTTTCAAATTCGACCTCGATTTCCTCCGCCAGCGTTGCAAGCGCTACAAGCTCAACTGCGACTGGGGTCGGTTTGGACAAAAGGCGACGTTTCGCAGCAGCCGTCTGAAGGTCGCGGAGCGTTGGATCGATTTCCCGCGATGCGATATTCCGGGCCGGGCCGTCATCGACACCTACCTGTTGGTCAACTTGTTCGATATCACGACCCGTGAGTTGACCTCCTTTGGATTGAAGGATTCAGCGGTTTATTTCGGAATCACGAGCGAGGACGCGGAAGAAACAGGAGAGCGGACCTACCTCGACGCTTCGCGGATCACGGAGGTTTTCACGCAAGATCGTGAACGTTTCCTTGCTTACCTCGCGGACGATTTGCGCGAAACGAAGGGCCTCGCGGAGGTGTTGTTGCCGACGTACGTCGAACAGGCGCGGACCTTTCCGATTCTCTTGCAAGACGCCACGCTGCGCGGAACGACGAGCAAGATCGATTTGCTGTTTCTCGAGGAGTATTATCACGCCAAACAGTCGTGCCCGGTTCCACCGGAGGTGCGCGCCTTCGAAGGCGGTTACACGAAGAATTTCGAAGAAGGGGTTTACCGCCATGTCCTTCATTTCGATGTCGCGTCGCTTTACCCGAGCTTGCTCCTCCAGATCGGCCGCAGCCCAAAGACGGACGCGCTCGGTGTATTCATTCCGCTGTTACGCAAGTTGCGCGAGTATCGGCTGCGCTTCAAAGCATTGGCGAAGACCGCCGCGACCGAGGAACTCCGCGCCGAGTACCAAGCGCGTCAGTCCAACTTCAAGATCCTGATCAACTCGTTTTACGGGTACCTCGGCTTTTCCGGCGCGCGGTTTGGCGACGGCGAATTGGCGGCTGAAGTGACGCGTCGCGGACGCGAATTGCTGCAGGCGTTGATCGCGGAATTCAAGAAATACAATTGCACGATCCTCGAAGCCGATACCGATGGAATTTATCTTTCGTCGCACGAATACTTCGAAAAACCACAGGAGCTCCTTTCCAAGGTGCTCGGGGTTTTGCCGACCGGCATTGAACTCGAATTCGACGGCCAGTACGTCGCGATGTTTTGTTACAAGTCGAAGAATTACGCGCTCTACGATGGAAGCAAAATTATCATCCGCGGATCGGCGCTGAGATCGAGGGGAATTGAGCCGTATTTGAAGAAGCTGAACGACCGCATGATCCATTTTCTGGTTGGCGCGGAAACAGCGTCGCCGGTGGCGTTGATCGAGGAATTGACCCAGGCGATTCGGCGGGGCGAATTACCTGTCGCGGAGTTGGCAAAGTCGGAAGTGCTCAGTCAAAATCCGGATGCGTATGAACGCTGGGTGGCGGATGGAGGTAAACCTCGTCGAGCGTCGGCGGAAGCTGCGTTGCAAATGAATCCCCGTCCTCGAATGGGTGAGCGCGTGAGCTATTACGTGGCGCATAGTTCGCGCGGGGAAAGCGACTGGCAGCGTGCGCGGCCTTTGAGCGCGTACGATTCGGCCAAGGCGCCCTATGACCCGAAATATTACCTCGATAAACTCGATGATTGGGTCGAGCGCTACCGGACATTGCTCGGGATCAAGCCGGCGGTGGAGCAGACGGAATTTTTCTTGGAGTGAGCTGCGTTGCCTGAGGCCGTGTTCGCGGGGACGCAGGCCTCGCTAGCAAAGTCGATGGCCCGCGCGTTCTCACGAATGCGGCTACGGGGCATCCCTAACCTCAGCGATGAGCCAAAAGCTTGAGGTCGGCTTGAGCGGCGGCGTAGTCTTGGCGCAGATTTAACTGCGATGTGGCAATCAACCGTAGGCGAACGGCCAGCTCGGTTTGCCGCCAATCCTCCGGCAAACGTGAAAGCGCCAGCCAGCCGTCCCCGACGCGAGCCGGAGCTGCGGTCAGGGCCGTGAATGCTTCTTCGAGCAAATGCGCCGGATCCGTCGGCAGATTCCCAACGACTGCGTCAGGAGCAGTGAGAAAACGGCTCGTGCCGCCGACGGTTTTTTCGCCCGTGACTCGAATGATCACGCCGTAAATCCGATCAGCGACCAGCTTCGGCCCCTGGGTTGTCTGTAACGAGGAAACGGATACAGGTGGGCGCATTCCGAGCAAGGTGCGCGGTGGCGCGTTTTGATCCGCGAGATCGAGGACGGCAACG
>Ga0207702_10006473_pt1 | contig 10098 bp, 13 predicted proteins | sample KBSCornC62_FD_184302 | JGI IMG/M metagenome (GOLD analysis project Ga0207702, IMG submission 184302) | Corn rhizosphere microbial communities from Kellogg Biological Station, Michigan, USA - KBS Corn C6-2 (SPAdes) (version 2) | ecosystem: Host-associated > Plants > Roots > Rhizosphere > Soil ...
CCGAATCCAATTGCGGAAATACGCGGTTTCGGAATTCGACGGATCCTCGACCCAATCGAGATTTTGAGAGCGCGCATAGGTTTCGATTTCCGCGCGCGCACGCTTTAGAAACGGGCGCACGGTCTGTTTCGAAAGTCTCCGCATAGAAACAAGACCCCGGGGACCGGTCCCGCGAATCAATCGCATCAGTCTCGTTTCCAAAAGATCGTCGGCGTGGTGGCCGAGCGCTACGCGGTCGAAGTTCTCCGCAAGCTCCCGCAGACTCTCGAGGCGGAACTGGCGAAGATCCTCTTCGCTTTTCAACTCCCGCTCGGACGTGCGAACGAAAAACGGAACTCCCCGATTGTCCGCAAACGCACGAACAAACTTGCACGCCACATCACGTCCATTTTTATTTGAACCAGGTCCGTGGTGAATGTGCGCGATGCCAAGTTCGAGATCCGAGCGCGGCGCAATCTTCATCAGCACGTCGACTAACGCGATCGAATCGAGCCCGCCGCTACAGGCGATTAAAATCTTCTGCCCGCGAAGCGAGTCGCCAATTTCGCGTAAAATTTCGAAGGCAAGACGTGGAAGCTTCACTAAGACCTACGAAATCCCCCAGGGCCACTGGGGTCAAGGCCATTTCCGTCCCTGTCGACGACTTCGACAGCCGAAATCGCCCAGGAAAGAGCCTGATAAGGCCCCGGGATTGCTTAAATAAACGAGTGGTGTGTCAGGTTCACCACGCTTAAAGCCAAACCTGTGGTGATAGAGGGAAGATTTGTCTCCCCATTTTCGCTAGTTTTGAGTGGATTCGATGACTTACGGAGGCGTTTTGAAACTTGTAGGAGCTTTGGTTTTGGCGGCGGTTTTCATGGGCGACAAAGCCCAGGCCCTTCCACAACCTGTGCGCTGGAGCGCCTCGGGCCAAACGCAAGCCAACGTCGCCTCTTCGAAAAAAGAAGTTCTCGCGCAACTCAAAACCCTGCAGGACAAGCAAATCGCGGAAGGCAACGAACTCGAAGGCGCCATCCGCAAACAGCTCAACGAAACATTAAAACTCGAAGTGGGCGGAGACGATCTCGATGTCGCCGGCCGCCGCACGAATCTCGTCACGAAAAAAATCGACGAACTCAATAAACGCCGAGCGGAGCTAAATGCACGCCGTGAGATCGTTGACCGTTTGATTTTCCAGATCGATTCCAAGTGGGATGGTCACGCTCCGCTCAAAGCGTTTCTTACGCAGACTTTTATCGAAATGGCGTCGACGGATTTATCGGAAGGCCGCGACAACCGTCTCTGGAAGGAATTCACTTACCTCTCGATGGTGATGCGTGAAGTTCCCGAAAGAAATGAAGACGTCGTTTCTATTTTCGAAGGCTACTTGAATTACTCAAGCGTTCTCGATCCGAAAACCCCAGCTGAATTCATGGCGACTCGCAACTACACGAACGGTTTAGAATCGGCGCAAGCGCATGCCACCGACCGGTCATCGGTGGGCGATGGTCTCGGTCCGAACTCTCCTTCGCACGCGCCAAACGTAATTCGCACGACGATCGCGAAAGACATGGTCCCCCAGCCGCCGCCGGCTGAAACGCCAGCTTCGTCGACCGCTGCGGCCGCAGCGACATCGGCTACTGACGGCACTCTATCCGCTACGACTCAAGGCCCGCCTCAAGCACCTCGCGTAGCGACGGCCCCGACGCCGATCGCGAAGACGAAAGTAGAAACGGCGGAAAAAGCGCAGCTCGATTCGGGCCAAGTTCCCATGACAGCCACGGCTCCGGCCGGAAAAGCCGACGGCAAAGACGCCGCCCCAAAATCGACGACGGCCGCCCTTCGCGCCAACTCCGAAACGACGGCGACCACGCAGAGCGCCAGCGATCTCGCCGCTCACGCGCAGAAAACCCCGGGCGTAACACCAACTCCGGTTCCTCCGGTTCCGACGAAGTAAAGTTCCGCGCACGACTTGAAAAATCGTCCGCAACGAATTAGGTGTCGTATCGAAACCGGTCCGACCGGCGCGGATTTTGAACATCCTCGCAACCGAACCAAAACTGGAGTCAAAATGCTTAAACTCGCCTTCGCTCTCTTGCTTCTCGCATCTCCGTTCGCTCAGGCCGATTGCAATCCCGCAGAACCGATGTGCCAAGCGATGAACACGCTCGATAGCGCCTTTGACTGCGTAACCGGTGAAACGGAGGCGTCACAGTGCTCAGCTGATCCGATTGCTGAAATGGCGCAAGCATCGAAAGATTCGCGAGCAGCCCTTTTGGCTCTTCAGCCAGCGGGAACGAACCCGCAGGTGATTCTCGACATCAACAGCCTCTTCGACCAACTCGATCAAGCGATCGTAGAGTTGAAAGCAGCTGGCAGCGACCAAGCGGCACAAGCCGCAGCGCTCACGAAAATCAAAGCGATTCGTAAGCTCGGCCACAAAGAATTTAAACACTGAGCCAGCGATCCTTTAGACGCGCGTTTCACTTCCGCCAGCGAATGTGATCTGGCGAAACCCCGGCAACGGGGTTTCGTTAAACGTCTTCCTGATTTTCAGGTGTGTGCTTCGGCTTTACGTGGACCGAGCTCTCGGCCGGCGCGCCGTCTTTTTTCATGACTTCGATTTCCGCGGTGACACGGAATTTGTGTTCTTCAACAAAGCGCGATGCTTCTTTAACGAAGTCGATTTTGTTGATGATGCGGATGACTTCATTCGACACGCGATTCATCAATTCGTCGCGGCCTTTTGAGGCGCCCGACAAGAGCAAATTCAAAGTTTCTTTCGGAAGCTTCAATTCGGAAACGCGCGAGCGAATCGCCTCTTCGGTCATGAAAGCAGCGGTGATTCCCGTCGTGAGAATTTTCTTAAGCGCGTCGCCGACTAAACCGTCAGCGGCGCCTTTGGGCGGAAAGCTTTCGTCATCATCATTTGCCATAAAGATCCTTGATGCGCTTGTGGTACGCGCTCATCATCGCGGGCAAGTTCACGTTCAAAAGCGTTTTTGCGATCATGCCGGGAACGAAAACACCAAAGGTCGCTTCGACCGCGTAAGTGACTTTCGCTTTTCCCGCCTGATCTTCCATTTTCCACGAGCCCGCGTTTGTTTTAAAAATATCTCCGCCCGCAAATGTCCACGACACCGACGTCGGCGCCTGGTGGGTCATCCAAAGCTGATACTTGAAAGTCTTGATCACCGAAACGGTGTACTCGACGAGTTGACGATCGCCATCCGTCTTCAAGATTTTGCAGTCTTTCACTTCTTGCAGAAACTCAGGGTACTTTTCGTAGTCGGAGACGATTTTGTAGAATTCGTCGGGCGTGCAATTAAAAACTTCGGTGTGCTGAGTTCCTGGCATGTTGAGTGATCTCCCAATCGCCAGCGTAGCGAACTACTTCTTCTTGAACAAGGCCTCGGCGGCAGCGCGTAAGTCCTTGGCACGATCGGCAGCCGACGGGCCCGAAGGATCCGCCGGCTGAAAGAAATCGCAAAAATTCGCGCGGTCTTTGACTTGAACTCGATCAGCGCTCGGCTCCCGGCATTCGTTGTAAGCCGCTTTGTCGTAGAACTTGCAGTTGCGGCAACAGTGGACGTCGGCGTGACATTTCGTGCAGTCGTCTCGACGGCCCGGAGTGCCCGCGAACTCGAGCAACGTCCCACAATTGAAGCACTTGATCGTTACCAAGCCATCTTCCCGATCTGACCTGGCTTGCGGTCAAGAATGTGCTCGGCTTCAATCCGGCGAATCGTGCCGGTCGCCGACCGCATGACGATCGAGTGCGTGTAGGCGCGCTTGCCCGGAGCGAAACGAACGCCCTGAAGAAGCGGCCCCGTCGTGACACCAGTTGCGCAGAACATGACGTCGCCTTTTGCGAGCTCATCCATCGTGAAGCGGGCATCAAGATCCGCAAGACCCATTTTCGATGCGCGCTTTCTCTCTTCATCGTTTCTGAATTTCAACCGACCCTGGAAGTCGCCGTTCATGCACTTCATTGCGGCCGCCGTGATCACGCCTTCCGGCGCTCCGCCGATTCCCATCAGAAGGTCGATGCCCGCTTCTGAAATCGCGGTCGCAACTCCGGCGGAGACGTCGCCGTCACCGATAAGCTGAATGCGCGCGCCCGTGGCGCGCACTTTACGAATCAGCTCGTCATGGCGTGGACGGCTCATGATCACGACCGTAAGTTCAGCCACGTCTTTACCGAGAGCTTTTGCTACGTTTTTCACGTTATCTTCGACCGGAGCATCGAGATCGATTTTGCCGCGGGCCTCAGGGCCACACGCGATTTTATCCATGTAGGTATCGGGGGCGTGGAGGAAGTTTCCTCGCTGAGCGACCGCGATCACCGCGATCGCCCCGACTCCGCCGGTTGCGCAAATCGTGGTACCTTCGAGCGGATCAAGCGCGATATCAATCGCTGGCGCATCCGGGCCGCCTAAACCGACTTGCTCGCCGATGTAGAGCATCGGCGCTTCATCGCGCTCGCCCTCACCGATCACAACCGTGCCGTTGATACGCGTTGAATTGAACGCGTTTCTCATTGCATCCACGGCCGCTTGGTCAGCCGCCTTCTCGTCTCCGCGCCCCATCCACTTCGACGACGCAAGCGCCGCCGCTTCGGTAATGCGAACGAATTCGAGAGCGAGGTTTCGGTCCATTGTAATCGGACTCTTCGTTACTTGCGCCACCAGAGAACTCCCCTTCAAAACACCAGCGCTTACAACACCTGAATTCCCCGCTTGAGACAAGCCGCGTCGCCTCGCGTCCCGCAAAAAAGGTAGCCCCTACCTTTTGCGGATTTCGCAGTCCTTCCCGCTGTTTGCACAGACCCTAGACAAGAGACTCAAAGTCCGCCATAATTAACCGATAAGTTAATTAACCAGATAGTTAATTACCAAGGACGTCACGATGACCGATCCACTCAGTCAAACCTTCTCCGCTCTCGCCGACCCAACTCGGCGCGCGATGCTGGCGCGCCTCTCGAAAGGCGAAGCGAGCGTAAACGAGCTTGCGAAGCCGTTCATGAACGAAATGAGCTTACCGGCCGTTACCAAGCACCTGAAGGTTCTCGAAAATGCGGGCCTGGTGACGAAAGGGCGAGACGCCCAGTTCCGCCCCTGCCGCATTAACAGCGACGGCCTCAAACTTGCCGCCAACTGGATGGAACATTACCGCGCTTTCTGGGAAGAAAGCTTCGATCGCCTCGAGGCCTTCTTGAAAACCGTCGCTCCGCCCGTTCAAAAACCAACACCTAAAAAGAAAACCAAGCCGAAAGGAAAAGCCCGTGCCCGCAAAAAAGGATAAACCGAACGAATTTACGATTACGCGAATTTATGATGCCCCCGTTGAAGCGGTATGGGACGCGTGGGCGGATCCCAAAAAAGCCGAGCAGTGGTGGGGCCCGCGTGGTTGGTGGATTAAGTCTCACGAGAAAGACCTCCGCTCCGGCGGATTCTGGAAGTACACGATGTACGGTCCAAACGGCGAAGTCTTCGAAAACTACACGCCTTATCACGTAGTCGAAAAATACAAGCGTCTCGAGTATGACCACGGCGCCGGCGAAGGCCGCCCGCCGCTTTTCAGCGTCGTCGTGACATTTGAAGAACTGAAAAACGGCAAAACTCAAATGGCGATGACGATGGCGCTCGCGACTCCGGAAAAAGCCGCGGAAACCAAAAAGTTCATTCGCGGTGCGAACGGCAACTCCACTTGGGATCGTTTGGCGGAGTTCCTCGATACCAAACACGACAAGTTTGTAGTCAACCGTTCTTTCGGAACGCCGATCGCGACCATGTACGATATGTGGACGAAGCCTGAGCTTCTCTCGAAATGGCTTCCGCCCACCGGTTTCACGATGGAGTTTCTTAAAGCCGACATTCGCGTCGGCGGTCGTTCGAGTTACAAAATGACGAACGGTAAAGACGTCACGATGTACGGAAGCTGCACGTACCGCGAACTCTCACCAGTCACACGTATTGCGTACGATCAAGACTTCCGCGACGCGAATGACAACATCTCGCGCCACCCGTTCGCGCCGCTTTGGCCTGAGACAATGCAAACGACCGTCACGTTCACTGACGAGGGCGACGGACGCACGCGCGTGACGGTGGAATGGGTTCCATCAGAGAAATCGGCTCCAGCCGAAATTGAGGAGTTTAAGAAGGCACGCCCTGGAATGACGATGGGTTGGCGCGGCTCCTTCGAAAAACTCGAAGAGGTTTTGGGAACGGATTCGTTCTAAAAGAGGGCCCGCGCGGACTCAGGCAGACGCGCGGGTCTGAATTTTTCGTCGAGGGGAACCAGCACGGTGTTCCCGTCGGCGACTTCTTTTCCTTCGCACGTAATCACGTACGACAATCGAATTCGCACTCCGTCTAACTTCGGCGTCACCGCAACGGTGAAGAGATCGTTGAATTTGAGCGGACGACGAAAGTTGCAGTTCAGTTCGTGAACGGCAAAAACGAAATCGCCCTCGGGCGCGTGGTGCGCGATCAACCCAGAGGTTCGCATCCAGTCGACACGCGCATCTTCGAAGTAACGAATGTAATTTGAGTGATGCACGACGCCCATCGCGTCGGTCTCGTAGTAAGCGACACGACGGCTGAATAAGAAGGGTGCTGCTTGTGAGTCCATGGGTGATTCGTCCGGAAAGTGTCTAAATGTTTTCTGATTCTAACCGTCTGTTTATCGGCGCGTGTCTCATTTGTAAGCGGAATGGAATTAGAGGTCCAGTCGCCTTTAGTCTATGCCGAGAAGATGATCAGACAGGAGTTAGATCATGAAACTCGCCATCATTTTGTCCCTGACAGCCCTTGTTCTCTCAGCCTGCGCAACGACGACGCCCACAAGCGCCGCCGACGCGAAAAAAGCCGAAAAGGCCGAGCGGATCGCCGACCGGGTCAATCCGCGCGCTTATTAATTCTTACGTGAAAGTTCGAGATCTTTGAGAGCCGCAAACGGGTTTGTTTTCTCGGAGATCTCACCGACCGCGTTCGCCGCTTCTTCTTCGAGTCGTTGAACGACTTCGGCGATTTCATCGGCGTGTAAACACGTTCCGTTTGCGCCGCAGGTTGGATAAAATGGCTCAGCAAGAGCGACAGCTTCGTGCGCGTAGTTGCCGGCATCGAAAATATTGCCGCGAACCGGAATCATCGCGGGACCATCGCCAACGAAGTTCACCGATTGATTGCCATGAACGCCCTGCGATTTACGATCGCCTTTTTCATCTTCAAAAATGATCTCATTGAATTTGCGATCGATCGGTAGCTCAAAGTCATAGCCGCACTTCGAGCAAACTTCAGACAACATCGTCTTCACCGAACCACGCATTTCGTAGGCGTTGCCGATCGGCTTAATGAACATGTCGATGGTATATGGATGCGCACCAATTAAGTCTTCAAGATCAGAATTGAGCTCGGCCGACTTGCGGTCGAACGTGTAGCTACGCCCCTCATCAGGAATTTCGTTAAGGCGGATTTTCATAATTTCTCCCGGAGTAATCCCGCCGAATATGGGGTCGCTTTCGCTCCCTGTCAACGCCCACCCGGTTTGAGCCTAACTCTTGAAAATTCTACGGAATTCAGGCGTTCAGAGGCCCGGATTCGGGACAGGTTCGGTATTCTGAATTTGGTATTCTGAATTCCGAATACCAAATTCAGAATACCGAACCATTCAGAATTCCGATTCAGGTTTCGGATTTCAGAATAAAAAAAGCCCAGAGAACCTTTGAGTGGTGCCCCTGGGCTCGAAACTTATCTGACCGACCCTTTAAGTCGATCGCAAGCTAGACCTTGGTCTTAGCGAGCAACCTCTTTAAGGGTGGTCCAATTTCGACTATGACTGTCTGTCATCATTGGCACCACCTCCTCTCTCGGCACATACGCCTTGATAGGTCTTAATTTACCAACGGCCGGGTGCACTTTCCACTCAATTAAATTTTGACGAACTATAACGGCGCACAATCCGAACTCGACTCGTTCAGTCTTGAGAAAACTCCGATAGAGAAGCTCCTGTCGAGAAGATTTGGAGGATTTCATGCAGACGCAATTGAAACACTTGGAGAAATATTGCCGCTTGGGCGAACGCGCCGATACTCATCTTCGCCAAGGGAAACCGCGTGAGGCTTTGAAACTCTACCATGAAATCATCGCGGGCCTCGAAGCCGACGGCGAAGTCGATTCCTACCTTCTCGCCAAAGTGACTCTCGGAGTTCTTCGCTGCCACGTGAAGCTTGCGGATTACAAAGCTGCCTTCAGCGTATGGAACGCGAGTCTCGATGATGGCCTGTTCGGAATCGGCATTTACTCCCTCGAAAACGCTCAGACAACCGTTCCAGACATGATTACCTACGACATGATGTGCGCGTTCTTGCACACGCTCGCGGCTGCCGACAAAAACGAATCAGCTTCGGCAGTGAATCAGTATTGCTCGCGCGTATGCGAGTACGCGATTGAAGAATCGGATCGCAAGCTTTTGAGCCTCGCTCTTTCGAATTGGAAGCAGCATCTCCGCGAGATTTTCTCGATGAGCATCCCGCACCAATTCGCAGTCCCATTAATTAAATTTGAACGCCAATTGGCGGCGGCGGTTCCGTCGCAACCGATCGATTTCCCTTACCCGACCGCCTGGGAAAAACCGGCCGACTTCCAAGAAATGTCGCGCGTGATTCAAATGAAAGCTCCGGCTCATCCTAAAGTGAGCAAGAAGACGAAGTCGGCCTAAGCCGACCCTGCGCGCCAGCACGAATAGGCTGCATTCCGCGATGAAAGGTGCCGTGAACCGGCACCTTTTTCTTGTGTTATCTACAGATCGACCGCGCGCCGCTTTGCCAACGAACAGGCGCCCTTTATATTGGCCTCGCCCCCTCAATAAGGAGTCGATATGAAGCGCCTTTTCGCAGGTCTCTCGTTGGTCGTTGCTCTCGGGACGTCGGTTCAAGCTTTAGCTTGCGCGCCCGAAGCTCAGTTTATCGCGACTGTTAAAACAACTCAGACCGTCAGCGATAACCTCTGTCTCGTGAAACTCCAGCAAATCGAAATGTGGAACGAAAACATGATGTGCCCGCTCGACGTCGAGACGACACAAACAGAGCCAATTCTGACCGAATGCTCGGCTAAGCCAGGCGACCGCGTTTCGGGTGTGATGACCGAGTCTTCAAACGGAAGACTGAGCTTCTAAACCCAGTCGCCCGATTTCGATTTCCCTGAACGACGCCTCCGCCAGCGGAGGTGTCTTATTTTTTCTCGAAAAGCGCCAAGTACTGACCGTAGCCTTCCTTCTCAAGATCTTCTTTCGGAATAAACTTAAGTGAGGCGGAGTTGATACAGTAGCGAAGGCCCGTCGTCTCAGGCCCGTCGTCAAAGACGTGACCCAAGTGCGAATCACCATGCTTCGAACGAACTTCGGTTCGCATCATCCCGTGCGCGCGATCTGATTTCTCAACGACGTGGCCGGCCTCGAGAGGCCGATCAAAACTCGGCCAACCGGTTCCCGAATCAAACTTGTGCGTCGAAGAAAAAAGCGGTTCGCCCGAAACGATATCGACGTAAATCCCCTCGCGCTTATTATTCCAAAACTCATTTCTAAACGGAGGCTCAGTCCCACACGCCTGCGTTACATGCGCCTGCAAATCATCCAACTGCTTAATCCGCTCAGTATTCTTTGAGTAAGTCTTATTCTCCGCCATAAATCTCTCCTAAAAATTCAAACTAAAAGCTTAAACCTAAACCGAACAGAATCACCAAACCTCAAACACCAAACCGACGTTACGGCACATGCTCTTCTAAGTATGTTCGCATTTTCTCCGCCACCTTCTGCACGACGACTTCAAGTGCGAAGCCCATCAGAAATTTCGGTATCGGTAACTCCGGAGCTTCAAACCGGCCTTGAAACGAAACTTCCGTCGAGCGCGACCCCAATCTTTCAAAGCCGATGACGCCTTTCATGCCTTTGAAACTTCCCCAAATGACTTCCCACTGAACTTCGCTTCGCCAGTCGTCAATCACTGGCGTCAACTGCATCAGCATACGAGCTTGGTAGCCGAGCGCCTCGGTGATGATGAAAAGCTTCTGTGATTTTTCGTCGAACGTGACGACCTTGAAGTGATCGCTAATCTCTTTT